>WUUC01212988.1_pt1 | contig 31750 bp, 47 predicted proteins | sample 6278441 | NCBI WGS metagenome assembly WUUC01 (sample SAMN13675441, study PRJNA597444) | soil metagenome | isolation source: soil | place: USA: Washington | collected 2017-10
GCGGGGGCTCCGGCTCCGGCTGTGGAACCGCTCGCATGCGAATGCGTGGCGAGTATGGCTTGTGCTCAGATGAATCTGACGGTTGCGCGGGCTCGCCGATGCCGTCGATCGCGCTGTCCTGTAGCAGGCGCACTTGCGAGAACGACATCGGCACCGCGCGGAGGGTGGACTCCGCCGCCGACGGCTGCGTGTGTGGCATTCGCCGCTGTATCGGCTTCTCGTCAGGCACGCGCATCAGCCGCCCGTATGGAACCTTCTGCGTGCCGCCGGCATCGAAGCGCACCGTTGCGAACGCGCTCTCTTTGCCGACGATGCGGCCCATCTTTAGACGACTCTCGTTTCCCGCGTAGCTGCGCACGCGGACATGTACTGGCTGCTCCACATCGAACGAATCACGCAAGGCTTGTAGCGACATCGTGATCTCCTCCTGGGTTCGGACCACTACGACGTTGTGCGAGCGCTCTTTCATTGGCCGCCCGTTCTCAAAGCAAAGCGCTGTATCTCGTCAAGAACTGATCGGGCGGTATCGACCCCAGCGCGAACGATGAGGACCGCCAGCTGCGTACGTAAGTCCGGCTCGGGCGAGCTGCGACGCTGCACAGGTGCAGCGACGGGTTGTGTCACCAGCGCAGTGCTGGTTGCGTCACCGTTGCCACTCCCATGCATCATGCGCAAGCCCTCGCCATTTTTGAAGCGGTTTTTTAGGTGGTCGTACTTCTTTCGCGTCTTACGAACTGCTGCCTGTGTGCACGTAAATCCAGCCTCGCAACCGCGGCGCCATACCTCGGCTGCTGGCATGTCGAACGGCAGTGACACAACGAACTCCGCGAACGTGCCGGCTTGCGGCACGCGAATGCTGGTGCTGCTGGTGCTGCGTCTCGCGCCGCCGTCGCGCTGGGCGATCAGGTAGCGACGACTCGTGAGTTGCTTCTTCGTGATGATCGCCAAGTCCTCGGCGATGAGCGCGTCGTTGACGGCTTCGAGCGACGCATCAGTCGGAAGGCTTCGGATGATCTTTGTTGTCTGTGTCTCGGGTGGCGCCATGGCTCTCCTCGGTGTGTTGAGGGGAGGGCGCAGTGCCGTAGAGGTTGTCGATGTCCTCCGAGGCGATCGAGCCGACGTTCTCTAGCGTGCCGCCATCGGCCACGACCAGGTCCGCGAGCGCCAGTGCGAGCACACCGCGCACTTGGCGCGAGTCGAGCAGCGACGTCGCAACCAAAGGCTCTCCGATAGCTGGCGGCTGACCCGTGACGATCATCGTGCACGTCAGCGTCTTGCCGTAGCGCTCCACGAACGGCGCAATGCACAGCACGAACAGCTCGCGTTGATCGATATCCAAATGGATGGCCCTCCCTTCGTTTCCGTAACGCCGCACACGCTAACTGAACAGGGCGCACGTGCACAAGCTTTCTGTTGCGCGTTGTGTTGCACGTGTGCAGCTGCACTAGTGCCTACTAGCTAGTAGCTTTGTGAGGCACCGAACGTGTCACGCTTTGCGCGGCGCAGGAGTGGACCTGTCGCGCATCACGCGCTAGCTTCGCTGCCACTCGTCGATGGGCTCCGAGGTCTGCCCCCCCTGACAGTCGGAGCCACTGGACGCGTGAAAAGACGCCCGCTCGCCCTCACCCGCGAGCGGGCGTTGCTGTTTGCCGCGCCCGAAAGAACGAAGCCCCGGTTCCGCGTGGAAACCGGGGCCTCTTGGGAGCCGAGCACCTGCAGCGAACAGGACTCCCTGATCGTACCGCGCCGCCGTGGGGGCCAGCTACGTCAGACGCCCCGGCGCTGAGCTATACCCCAATCCATACCCCACACCGCCCTAGTAGCCCAAGGCGTTGTAATCACCGCGGTTTTACCCCACATCCAAGGCTTTGGGAGCAGGAGGTCGCGAGTTCGAATCCCGCTGCCCCGACTAGTTTCCCGCGGAATCATTGAGTTTTGGTCCAGCGAGGCGTCCAGCGCCACCGGCCAAACGCACCCTGGGTAGGCGTTTTGGGACCCCAATCTATACCCCAATCTATACCCCAACCCATGACCTCCTGCCTTGTTATCACACAAGATGCGCATGGCTCACCCGGCCTTCCGCTTGGCGCTGCGCGCTGAAGCTGGGCGCTGAAGCTTGAGAGGCGGCAGGCTCATCGCCGGCATCATGTCCATGGCTGCTTGCAGCTCCGCCGGAGCGACGCGGCGGTACACAGCGCGCACCATGGCGATGTCCTCGTGCCCGAGGATGTCAGCGCAGGTTTGGAGCGGCACGCCGGCCTTTGCCATCTGCGAGCAGAACGTGCGGCGCAGGTCGTTGTGCGTGAGCTTGTGCGGCAGCGTGGCATCAAGCTCGGTCGCCAGCTCCCTTGCTGCCTTCGTACCGGGCTCGGTTGCGTCGGCAATGAGCTGCGCTCGAGCGCGCTTCCAAGCGGCCAGGATGTCGCGCCGAGCGTTCGGCCAGGGCTCGAACAGCGGCTCGCCGACCTTAGCGTCGCGCATCTTGCGCTCAAACACTTCGAGCAGCACAGCGTTTAGACCTAACACTCGCTTCGAGCTGATCGTCTTGCCCTTGCGTCGCTCGGCGTCGCTGGGCACTTGGTCCTTCGGATAGTTCACGGCCGCCGTCTTCTTTCGCAGCGAGACGTGGTGCTTGTAGATGGTGAACAGCTCGCCGCGCCGCATGCCCGAGTTCACGTACGCGAGCACGTGGAGCTTGCGGTCGACGCGGACCGTGGACTTCACCGTCCATGCCTTGCCGGTGGTGTTGCGCGCGCTGCGCTGGCAAACGCCTTCGCCGCTGCTCACCTGCGCGACGAACGCCTCGATGTGCTCAATCTCTTCGAGCCAGCGTTCGCCGGGGGCGTAGTAGCTGCGCGACTTTTTGAACGCGTCGATCTTCAGCTCGTTGAGGTTGCCGTTCCACAAGCCTTGCTCGGCGCAGATCTTGAGCATCTGGCGCAGCACCCGGTACTCCTTCTGCACGGTGTGCCGGTGCGCGAACGAGTCGCTTTCCGCGAGGCGCATGTCGACGTAGTCGGTGATGTGCTTGCGCGTGAAGTCGGCGATCTTGAACTCGGCGCCGAACGCGGGGTGCTCATCCGTGCCGATGAGCCGCGTGCAGCGCTCGGCGAGAAAGTCGAGCGTGCTCTGCTTGTTGCCGTTGCGGATGGCTGCCTTGTACAGCTCGGCGCACGCACCCTTGAGCGTGGTGCGCGACGCTACGCCTTGCGCCTTGCGTTCTTCGGGCGAGTCTGGCCGGACGTAACCTTCTGCAGCCAGTTGTCGAGTCCGTTCGAGTTCGCGGGCTTTGGCGATGGCTTGATCGCGATGAGCCGCAGTGAATCCGGTTCGGGCGTTCCAAGCCTTTCCGTTGATGGAACCGTAGGCCCAGAGGATGCCGTCTCCTTTCTTGTCGTAGAGCCGATCTTCGATCGGCTTGTGTTTTCGCTGTTGCATGCGTCACTACCTCCATTCGTTACAAATCGCTCGAGGCGGGCTTTCGTCCACCTGAGCTGAGAACCTACGTAGATGGGCTTGTTTGCCATCATGATGCGGCGAGCCGTCTTCGTGCTCACCTTGAGCAGGCGCGCTACCTCGCGCGGCGTGAGCAGCGGCTCAAGCATCATCGCATCACCACCGGGTCGGGAATGAGCACCTGCGCGGCGCGCGCCATGTCCACGATGCCGCGCTGCGTGAACGGCACGCCGAGCATCACCTGCGCGGCGAACATCACGCGCAAGCGCGACACGTTGTCGGGCAGGACGTTCAACACTTCGTTGCACTTCAGGAACGCCGCGATCAACTGGTCTAGCTTCTCATCCGACATCGGCTCGGTCCTTTCATGACAACACCTGTGCCGTGCCGCCATCGATCACGATGCGTGCATCGGCCAACTCTTGTAGCTCGGGGCTGTGCGTAACGAACAACACCTTGTGCGCCTGCAGAATCTCGCCGGCCCGACGCAGCATCGCGATGTACGCGCGCCCGTTCATGGGGTCGAGCGCTGCGCCCGACTCGTCGCGCACCAGCGTGGGCGCGCGCAGCCCTGCGCGGCGACACGCGAGCATGGTGAGCGCGAGCGACAGCGCCTCGCCGATCACCACACGCTCGCCGCCGGAGTACGTCTCAGCGAGCGCATCGCGCCCTTGCTCGGTGTCGACCACGCGCACGTCCAGCGCTTCAAGCGTGCGTTTGCCGTCGGCGCTCAGGGCTTGCGTGTGGAGCTGCACGGTGAAGCGCGCACCATGGCAGGCGTGCAGCAGATCGTTGGTGAGCGTGGTTAGCTCCGGGATCGCAGCGTCAATCTCTAACGCCTGCAGGCCATCCTTGCCGAGGTCGCGGCCGAGGCGTTGCCAGTCAGCGAGCAGCGCTTGCGCGTCACTCACCGCGCGCTCCTGCGATTTGATGAGCGTTGCGCCGCGTGCGGCCAGCTCCACAGCATGCGCGCGCTCTGCGCGCGTCGCTTGCGCCGCTTGCAGCGCTTGCTCCAGTTCGTCGACGGTACGCTGTACCGCGTCGAGCGACACCGCGTCGGCGGCGGGGGGGGCGGGCAATGCGGCGAGTGCTTTCTCATCAATCGCGCGCTCGGCACGCACGCGCTTCAGTTGCGCATCGATCTCGGCGACGCGAGCGTTCGCAGCCTGCAGTGCCGACATGCGGTCGGCGAGCGGCTTGCATTGGTCGATTGCATTGGCGAGGTCGCGTCGTGCTCGGAGCCGCGAGGTGACCGCCGCTTCGGCTTGCGCCGCGGCGGCCTTGGCACACTGCTCGGCATGTGCGCTGGCCTTACCTTTGTGAGCGGTCTGCTCGACTTCGACCTCGAGGCGTTCGGCCTGCGCTTGCACCTGCCCGAGCTCCGCCACTGCGGCCTGCGCCGAGCGCGCAGCTTGCAGCTTCTCCGTCGCCTCCTCGATGGCGGCCTGCAAGAGCGTCTGCCGCTCCACGAGCATTGTGATCGCCTCGGGTGCACTGCGCGCACGCTTGGCCAGCGCAGTGTCCGCCTGCAGCGTCTCCACGGCGACGCGCGTCGCAGCTTTCATCACCGCGGCCTTGTTCTCCGCGATCGTCTTGAGTCCGCCGCGCAAGCCGGTGATGCGCTGCGTCTGCGCCTCCTCGGCGAGCCGATGCAGGTTGTTCAAGCTGTCTTGCACCGAGGCGGCGGCCGCACGCGCTTCTGCGAGCGCATCGCGACGCTCGGGCAGGGTGGCCGCGAGCGCGCGGAGCTTGTCTGCATCCTTGAGCATGCGCCGCGCCTCTTGCACGCGCCGCTTGGCGTCTTGCCAGGTGTCGCGCGCCGCCGCCACGCGCTGCGTTGCCACTGTGAGGTCAGCCTTGGCTTGCGCGAGCGCCGCGCGCTCATCGTTCAGCGTGTGGTCGCACCGCTGAAGCTCCGCCGTGAGGTCGACGTGTCGCTTGGCAGCCTGGGCGATCGCCTCCCGCTGCGCCTGCAGCTGCTCGCACTCGCGCGCACTGTCTCGCAGCTCGATTAGCGCAAGCCCGCCGCGCTCCAGGCGCTCGGTCAGATCCTTGCGTTGCGCGCGCAGCTGCTCCGCGTGCTCACGCCGCGCTTGCTCTTTGAGCGCGCGCTGCAGCTGCTTCTTAGCCTCGGCGAGCTTGGCATTCGTTTCGCTGATGGTTGCGTCGCAGCTCTTGAGCGCCGCGGCGGCCACGCTGCCACGCGGGTACTCACCGGCGGTGTCGGCGAGCCGTGCCTCAGCGATCTGCAACTGTGCGCGTGCCTCACGTGCATACTCGCGTGCCCGCTCGGCCATGGCCTCATAGCGTTCGATCTGTAAGAGTCTAAGCAACACACTCTTACGGTCGGAGGCAGCCAGTTCTAAGAACCCGGCGCTGCCCTGCGCCAGAAAAGAGCTGGCATATAGCACTTGCTGACTCGGCAGGTGTGCTGCGACCCAAGCGTCCGCGTCCCTGACACGCGTCGACTCCAGCAGCGAGCGGCTGCCGAGCACGATCGTGGCCTCGCTGCGTTTGCTCACCGAATCCACGCGCTGGCGAATGGTGTACGTCTCGCCGTCGCCCTGGGAAACCGCCACCTCGACGTGCGCGTCGCGCGCCGTCGCCAGCTCGACGAGCGAGCCCCGCGTCGGGCAGTTGCGGTAGAGCGCTCCCGGCAGCAACTCCAGCAGCGTGGACTTGCCAGCGCCATTGTCGCCTGTAATGGCGATGAGCTTGCCTTCGAGCGCGCTCAGATCAAGCGTTAGGTCCTCGAAGGGGCCGAGGTGCCTAACTGTTAGCCGTTGGAACTGCATAGCTTAGGAGGCTCCGTTCTGGCCGACCAAGCGCTTCACTTTGTGCGCCGGCAGCGGTGTTGCATCGATGCAGCGCTCCTCATAGCGCAATCTTGTGGCGCCCAACAGCGTTGTATAGAACCTGAGCACGTGCGCGAAGCGCAGGTGATAGCCATCCTTGCGGCGCGTGAAACCCGCGTACAGCCCGACGCGGGCACACTTCGGACAGCGCTTGAGCGTGAGTCCGGGACCGAGCGAAAGGCCGCGGCGCATGTCACGCAGGTCGCGCTCGTACGCGAGGTGCCAACCAGGCTTGTTAGTCATCGGCGGCCTCCAGCGTGAGCGCCATGTCGATGAGTCGTTTGTCACGCGGCGGCGCAGGCACGTCGCGTTGCACGGTCCACAGTGCGCGAAGCTTGTCTGCCAGCGTCTGTGCGCTCGCGATCTCGGGCGCGCGTGCGCGCGTGCTCGATTCGACGATCTCGTCGGTGAGCACGTGGTATGCGCCCTTGCCAAGCCAGCAGCGGGAGAGGGCTTCGGCATGCTCGGCGGCGATGCGGCGCAGATCCGGATGGACGCGATAGCGAAACCGGATCTCGGCGTTGCGCGGCTCGACGACCGTCGACCACGGCGCAAACCCCTCGTCTTCGAGCCAGGTGGTTTCGACCAGCAGCATCGGCCGGCACGGCGTGTCGAGCCGACGCCAGCCGATGCGGTCCGCGGTGGCCTCGACGAGCACGACCGACTTGACCTCGGTCTCGCCGAAACTCGTGCGGTACGGCGAGCCTGTGTACAGGATCGTTTTGTCCTCGTGTCGCCAGTGCTGTGGGTTGTGCACGTGGCCCATCACCGCGAGGTCGGCGTCGACCGATGCGAGGTCGGTGAGCGAGACGTTCATCGGCAGCCCGAGCAGCGGTTGCCCGACGCTGGTCACGGACCCGTCCACCATAAAGTGGCCGGCGAGGATGCGCGGGCCAGGATTTTCCGCCAGCTGCAAGCTGAGCCCGGCGAGCAGCGCACGCAGCACTTCATGCGCGGCTTGCTCGGGCGGGCGCCCTTCCGACTCCGCCCACTGCAAGAGGCCCGTGCGCTCGGGCCACGCGACGAGTGCAAGCGACACATCGCCCACCTGAAACACGCCCGCGCTCTCGCACACGGTGATCGGGTGCGTGCACGCGAGCTTCGCCATGATGGCGCAGTCGAGTGCGCGATCGTGGTTGCCCTTGGCGATGTACACGCGGCACACGCGCGCCATGGCCTGCAGCCATTGGCTGACAGCGTCGCGCTCGCGCGGTGTTGAGCTGCGCTCGTAGATGTCACCGCAGCTGACGAATGCGTCGACCTCGTGTTCACGCGCTTGCTCCACCATCCAGTCGTGGATGCGGATGCACTCCTCGAAGCGACGCGTCTCGTCGAAGTGGTGGTCGGCGCTGAACAGGATCTTGGTCATGGGTCCGGGTGCGTCTGCAGGTAGGTCATGAGCGAGTGCAGCCGTTGCGCCTCGACCTCGGCGAGCCGGTGCTGCCGCGACTCGTCGAGCGCTTCGAGATCAGCTTGTGCCTTGCGAACGTCGGCAGCCTTGCCGTTGGCGTTGATGACTGCGCGCGCGAACGTGCGCTCGTACAGCACACGCGTCTCGACTGCGAGGCGCTGGGCTTCCGCCCACGCCTTGAGCGTCTTTTCAAACTTCGACATGGCGCGAACCTAACGCTCGGCGTCCGAGGTCGTGTCGTCGTCGTCAGTCATGCCCCAATCGTCGTTGGCATCGTTGGCGTCGTCGGGGTAGCCGTCCTCGTGCTCATCATGCTCGTGCTCGCCGCTGGCGAGCGCTGGCGGCGCATGGCCGGCGCCGCGTCCGAGTGCTTGCTCGGTGCGCGCGCTCGGGTAGACCATGGCGCTTGCGTTGTGAAACGAGTCGTAGATGCGCGCTGCGAACAGCCGCTCGATGTCGGGATTGTCTGGGCACTTGCCCGTGAACATCAGGCGCACCGCAAAGAACGGTTTCGCGAGGTCCGCACGCGTCAGGTACATGTCGAGGCCGCTCGCGGCGGCATCGCGGATCGCGCGGTTCATGGCCTTCGACTCGCAGTGGCGCGTGAGAAACTTCCGCGTCATTGCCAGCTCGTTGTTGCTCTGCTTCTGGTTCTCGGACGCGCGCTTCGCGGTCTCCGATGCGTACGTCGAGCCATCGCGCGCGTCGAGATCAACAGAGCCGACCACGCGGCGCTGTGAGGTATCGAAGCCCCGCACGAGCGCGGTCACGCGCCAAGCGCAGTAGTGCGGATCGCTGCGGTCGTCGGTGCGACACGATTCGACCCAGTCCATGTCGAGCGCCGATGCGATGCGACGCAGCGCAACTTTGGTCAGCATGAACTTGTCAGAGCCCACCGAGTAGGCATGCTTCTCCACGTCGAACGTGAGCGGTGAGACGCTGACTGCGCAGCCGAGTGGCAGCTCGCCAACCATCGACTGCGGCGTGAGCAGGTGGCCGAGCGACTTACAGCGCTCGAACACTTGGTTGATAGTCGCCGGCACGTCGAACTGGCCGCTCACTTCGGCGAGCTGCGCAGGCGAGATGCGCGCGATCGACGTCGAGGCGCCACCGCCGTCGTTGCGCGGCGGGCGCGCGCGTTCAGTGTTGCGCGCACCACCGCCGCCGACCGCGAGCGCCGCTTTCATCTCGGCGAGCCCCTTTTGGTCGCGCTGCGGGTTGCGCGACGTCCCCTCCGCCAGCGCTGTGCCGATTCGCGTGACCCAATACTCGAGCGTCTTGCGAGACGCCTGCGAAACGGGCGTGCCCTTCTCGGAACCCCCTGGAATCAGAAACTCGTCACTCATGCCTATGCACCTTTCAGCAGATGCGGCGCGCCATCCCGGTGCGCGTCGCTGTTTGCGACTCATACCACATGCATCAAAATGTTGCAAGCGTGCAGCTTCATGTGTGCAACAGATGTAGCCAGCACGGGCTAGCGAAAGCAGGTCGTTGTACGTGTGCGGACCGCGGAGCTAAAAAATCACAGGGACAAGATCGCCTCGAGTGATCTAGATCGCGCCATGGCCGACAACACGACCAGTACCGGGGCAGAGCTGGCGTCGATGCATCTTGAGGTGCTCGGAATGCGCCAGCTGCCGCTCTGTCCGTGGCGACTTGCCCGACGCAGCGGAATCGATTTTCGGTTCCACGCAGGGCGCAGCGTGTTGCTGCCGAACGGGATCCTCAAGCTCGACAACAGCGTGAGCGATCAGCGCGAGCAAGGCGCAACGCTTGCGCGCGCAGTGGCCAAGCTACTGCTGCTCCCGCACGACATTCGCAGCGATGCGGAAGTTGAGCGCGCGGCGCGCGAGCTGCTGTTGCCCGGCGGCGCCGTCGCGCGCCTCGCGAATCGCTTGCGCGGCGACTATGAAGCGATTGCGGCCGCGCTGCCGCATGCGCCCGAACTATGGGTCGCCGATGCTGTTGACGACATGCGTGCAGAAGGACTCGTCGAGCTCCCGCTGCTGCGCCCCATCGTCAACGTGACGGCGCTACCGCTACGCGAGCCGGTGCGGGTGTTCTTTAGCTTCCACCGCTGAAAGTTACTTTCGGGCGGGCTGCCGTTTGGCAGCCATTCGGTCTCGGTAGCGTCGAATCGGATCTAACGGCCGCGCGGGGGGCGGGGCGAAGAGGCCGCTCGCTCCTGCGGCCTTCTTATTATCGGCGCTGCGTGGGTTTTTCCCGCGCCCGTCGCGAGGTCGACGTGCTGCTCGCGGTGCGCTGCTGATTTTCGATCGAGCGCCTCGTTTAGGCGCTGTCTTATCAGCGGGTCCGAGTTTCGCAGTGCTCTCGCCACGTATAGCTGGACCTCAAAATCGTATGGGTCGAGGTTGCCGGCGTTGAGCAGCGCTCGGACCTCCGCGAGTGTCATTGGTCCGAGTCTACAGCTCGCAAGCAGCTCGACGATGCGAGGCGGCACTGGCATCGATGTCTCGTCGGATTGTCGGTGCGACGCCTGCGGCGGGAGACCGAGGCCATCGATGAGATACTCCATCGTCGTGTCCAGCGCGAGGACGAGCTTCTGCAGCGTGTCGTGCTCGGGCCTCACCGTGCCCTTCTCGGTCCTGAATATCGTCGAGCGGTCGACCCCGACCTTCTGCGCTAGCTCTATCTGTGTCCAGTCGCGCGCCTTGCGCAGCTGACGAACACGCTTGCCCAGTTCGGCAGTTTTCATGGTTTCGCAATCATGCCAGGGGTCCTTTGGAAACCGATCACAAGATCGTCGAACCGGGCGCAGCTGGTTGGTGAGCCGCGCCTCCGCTCCCGCGTCGGTACCACACACATGCGCGCGCTGGAAGCGGCATCTGATGCCACATGCATGCCTAAGCATGTGACGCAAAAAGAGGATCGAATGTGGCATTGACTGTTGCACGCGTGCAGCTTTAGGGTGGCAAGCATGGATCACGACGTTGGTGGGCGCGTTCATAGGCGACGGGTGCGGCTCAAGATGTCGCAGAGCGAGTTGGCCCGTTCGATGGGCGTAGACAAGGTCACGGTGTGGCGCATCGAGAAGGGCAAGGTCACGCCGACGCTCGATACGCTGCAAAGCCTGTCTGTCGCGTTGCAGGTTTCGATGCAGTGGTTGGCGACTGGCCGTGATGCACCGAAGCGCACTTCGGGCAAGCGCGCGGCCTAAGAGCGACTCTGAACTAACAACCTAGACACGGAGGGTCAGGTGGTGAACGAACCACGGCTGCAACTGTCGTTGTTTGCTCGCGCGTCGAGCACTGCGTTCGATCAGTGGCTTCGCGACAACCCGCACATGTGGGAGCTGTTCGAGCGCTACACGCTGAAGGTGATCGAGGCGGGGCACAAGCACTACTCGGCGGATGCGATTTGCCACCGCATTCGCTGGCATGTGCAGGTGGACACGCAAGACGCGTCGGGCTTCAAGATCAACAACAACCACGTCGCGTACCTCGCCCGCCGCTTCGAGCGGCGGCACCCACAGTACGTGGGCTTCTTTCGCATGCGCGAGCGTAAGAGCGCATGAGCCACACAGTCTTCGTGGTCGACCCGCCTTGGCGCTTCGGCGACAAGCTGGGTCCGCGAGGCGCGGCGGCGAACTATCGCACGCTCACGGTTGAGCAAATCCAGTGGCACGCCAAGTACCGCGAGCTGCTCACAGCGCCACGCAACGCGATGCTGCTGCTCTGGCGCGTCGCATCGATGCAACGTGAGGCGCTCGACGTGCTCGACAGTTGGGGCTTCCGCCTCAAGAGCGAGCTCGTCTGGGACAAGGAAACGAAGTTGGGCAAGGACCACTTCGGCATGGGCTACATCCTGCGTGCGTCGCACGAGACATGTCTCGTGGCCACCCGCGGCCGCGTGCCGGTGAAGCATCACAGTCAACGCTCGCGCTTTCGCGCGCCGGTGGGGCGGCACAGCGAAAAGCCAGAGGCGTTCTACCGCATCGTCGAGCAGCTGGTCGACGGGCCGTACATCGAGTTGTTCGCGCGCAAGCCGCGCGAGGGGTGGACGTGTTTGGGCAACGAACTGAAACAACGGAGGACACGCTGATGGCGGAACCAGTGAACAACACCGAGATGCGGAGCGCGAGGGAGTTGCTGATCCTCTCGCACGACACGTTCGTGCGAATGAGCGTCGAGTTCGAGCAGGCCGGCCGCAAGCCCGGCGACATGCTGATGCTCGCAGCGATGATCATGGCGAGCATCGCGCGCGCCTCGAACACGCAGCTCGACACGGTCGTCGAACTGACGCACGGCCTCGGTCGCGAGATCACGGACCGGCTGCCGTCCTACGAGGAGTTCCAAACCATCGCCGCGGAGCTGCGGGCGGCGAAGGGTGAAACGACGTGATCTGGTTCGCGGTGGATGACAGTTTCGAGTCGCACGAGAAAGTACTCGCGCTCGACCCGGAGCTTGCGGACGCCGCACTCGCGCTGTGGGTGCTGGCCGGCTCTTGGGTGGGCCGGCAACTCACAGACGGCTTTGTCCCACAGTCCTATGTGACGCGCGCGGACAAGCAACACGGGGCCGCCGAGCTGGTGCGCGTGGGCCTTTGGCAGCAGGTGCCGGGCGGGTACCAGTTCACGAACTTCCACCGCCGCAACCCGTCGCGCGAGCAGGTGCTCGGCAGTCGAGCCAAAGACGCGGAACGAAAGCGCAAGGCGCGCGAAGTGCTCGCGCAGAAGCGCGGCGCGTCCAAGGCGGAATCCGCACGGACGTCCGGGGTGGAATCCGATGTGGAGTCCTGCCGGGAGTCCGCTCTAACCCGACCCGACCCGACCCGACCCAAACAATTAAGATCTCTGCCGCCGAACTTTACCTATCCAGCATCCACGCCTGTGCTTGCGGCCGCGGTCGTGAACGACGCGGCGGCGCCCGATTGCGCGAACGTGCTGCCCCCGCCACGGCGCCCGAGCCGATCGCTCGACGCACAGGGCGGCTCGCCACACGCGGCCGCCTACGCGCTCGTGAGGCAGCTCCAAGTCGAGCTGCCGCAGCTCGCCAACTTTGACGTCGAGGGATGGTCGGATGACTGGTGCTGGCTCGCAGCACGTCCGACATCGGAGCGCACGCAGGTGATCGCGACGCTCAAGGCGAGCAGCTGGGCCAAGGCGCAGTGGCGCAGGTGCAACCCGGCTCACCTTCGCAAGTACTGGTCGTACTACGCGGCCGGCGAGGAGCCAGGTCAGCGACCCGGATCTCGAAAGAGCGTGGCGCGGGTGAGCTCTCGCGAAGACTTCTTGCGCGCGATCGCGGCCGAGCGTGCTGCGAACGACAATGGAGTCCAGGATGAGTGAGCGGCTCGACGCTGTGCTCGCGCACCTTGGCAGGCTCATCGAAACGCGCGCGCAGGAGACCAGCGAGCAAGCGCAGCTCACGCGCGCCATCAAAGAGCGCACGGAGCGCGAGGACTTTCTGCAGCGCGAGCGCATCTCGCTGAAGCCGCATGTGCGTCATGCGCTCATTCACCAGGAGCCGCTGCTGCACACGCCGAGTCTCATCGCGACTCGCGAGTGGCTGAAGTACCCGAAGCAACCGACGCTCGTGCTCGCCGGCGGCACGGGCTGCGGCAAGAGCGTGGCGGCGGCCGCGGCAGCGCTGGTGCGGCGCAAGTCAGCGCGCTGGCGAAACGCGACAGGGCTCGTTCGCCTCTTTGCGAGTCTCTTCGGCACGGAGAACGAACGCGAAGATCTGATGCGCGTCAGCATGCTCGTGATCGACGACGTCGGTTTCGAGCCGGAGACGGGCCGCTTGAGCGCGGCGCTTGTCGAGCTGCTCGAGCGGCGCGGCAAAGACTCAGCCACGCTCACGATCATCACGACCAACGGCACGCGTGAGGCGCTCGACGAGCACTACCAAGATGAGCGCCTGTCGTCGCGCTGGCACCCGACGCAAGCGCGCTGGGCCTACAGCGACGGCCTCGACTTGCGGAGGCAGCCGCCGTGAGCGGCGAGGGGCCGGCGCCCCCTGAGACGCCATGCCGCGCGTGCCTGCTGCAGGGCAAGCACGTTCGGATGTACGTCGGCCACGCGTGCATCGCGCCCGACGTCTGCCTGCGATGTGACGGTCCGCTCGTGCGAATAGTGATCGGCTGGAATCAGCAGCAGGGGTGGCTGTCGGCGGTCGACCCATGCCCTGCGTGCGTGAAGGAGGCGAAGCGTGACTTCGGCGTCTAAGCAAAAGCAGAAGCGTCCGCAGGTTGTCCGACCGGACGCAATGCGACCTCACCAGTGCGTTGTGCTCGCGATCGATCCTGGCGAGCAGTGTGGTGTCGCGATCTTCCAACAGGGCGAGTACTTGGACTCGGACGTGGTCGACGGCTTCGACGTCGCCGAGCTGCAGCAGTGGGTGGACAACGCGGCGTTCTTCGCGCGCACGTTGCAGGTGCCGCCGGTGCTCGTGATGGAAAAGCCGCCGCGCGGTGGCATGCCCTACGAAGGCCGGTCGGTGTACGGCGCGGCGAGCGTGATCGCGTGCCGAAAGCTGTGGACGCATCAATGGTTGGCGCATCCGGACACGGTGAACCGGCATCGCGTTGACGTGTATCCGGTGACGTGGCGTGCGCGCGTGCTCGGGCTCACACGCGGCCATGCGCTCGCGCGCGTCGAGCTGTTGCGCGCGAGTCATTTCGCGGGCAAGGACATCATCGCGCGCGACGAAGCGGCGGCGGTGAACATCGGCGCGTGGGGTTCGCATGCAGGTGCAGTCGGCGTGTTTGGTCGCGCGCGACTTGCCAAGCGGCAATCCGGTGCTGTGTAATGGAACCTTCCGCAACCACGGAGGACGCGTGCATGCAGCAGCAGCAAGCTGTCGGTCGGTTCTGTGAGGCGTTGAAACTAGAGTGGTACTTCTCACGCGGCCAGTGCGCGTTCGAGCGCTCGGCGAGCGGCGCGACGTATGAGCGCGCGCAACTCTACTCTGTGTCGCGCGAGTACCGCGCTGCCGAGGCTCCTGTGTACGGCAAACAGGGGCAGGTCATCGGCACCGAGAGCGGCATCACTGCGCGGCCGACGGCCGAGCTGCAGCAGCCGGTGGGCTACACGCCGGACCTCAAAGTGTTGCGCGACTTCGCGATCATCTCAGCGCGCATGAAGCGGCTCGACCGCAAGCACGCGCGCGTGCTTGAGCTGCTGTACGGCGACCACGGTCAACGCTGGATCGTGGATGGCGAGCCGTGGGGCCGGCTCGGCTCGCTGTTTCACATGACTGCGAAGGGGCGTCAGATGCTGACGGCCGCGCGCAAGGTGGAAGGTGCGCTGTCGCGTCCGGACACGGAGCGCATGCTGGTGTTCGCGGCGGTGCACGGCACGCGGCCCACCGCAGAGAGCAAGCAGGCGTTCGCGTGCTGCCAAGCGCAGGCGCTCGTGCTCGAAGCGGCAGCGCTCGACGCGTGGCGAGCTCTCGGCGGGAGCAGTTGATGCGGCCTGCGCACAATCGGCCCGCTCCCGGTCGCATCATGTGGAGCGTGGCGGAGATTGCGGAGGCGCTCGGGTGGGACACGCAGCGCACGCGCCGATGGCTGCTCGCAGGCAACGGCTGCACCCGATTCGGGCGCTACTTCTACGCCAATCGATCGCAGATGGCGCGCGTGTTCGGACCGGAAGCGACACCGGACATCATCGCTCAGCTGCCGGGCTCGATGAGTGCCTGAAGTCGTCGCGGATGCGCCAGAAGCCATCGGTGCCGTCGCACTCGAAGATCTCAAACACGGTGTCAAGCAGCTCGCCGATGCTGAACGCGCGAGCGTCGGTGAATGGCAGCGCGTCCATGATCGAGCGCAGCGCCGCGCGCGTTTCGGGGTGACTGCCGACGCGCAGCCCATCCAGCTTGCGCACTGCGTCCACGATGGACGGATCGACCATCGCATCGGCGATCGTCTGCCGAGTGTTAGTCACGCTGGACCTCCCCCAACTGTTAGTTGGCGCACAACACATCCCTAGAGTGTGTGTGCGTTGCAGCAGTGCATACGTCGTACGACCCATCGAGTGCAACGTTCATTTTGGGGCACGTGCATGTTGCGAGCGCGCTCCACGGTGATGCACGCTGGGCGCTGCACAGCTGTAATATTACGTCTGCGCATCCGGCTTCATGGCTGCCGCGCACAAAGGGGTCCCCCATGAATCCGCTGAAGATCCTCGGGCGCGTGCTCAGCGAGCTGCCGCGCATCGCCACAGCGCTCGAAGCGCTCACGAAGTCGCCTGCGCGGCGAGGCCAGGCACGCGAGCATGAGCCGGCGCCTGCGCCACCAGCTCGCGCGGCCGCGCCCGAATCGTCGCCCGTGCCGCCCGAGCCGCACGTGCCGCAGGGCTCGCCCATTTTTGAGTCCGAGCACAGCTGGCGCAGCCCCGCGCTCAACGCGCACTGCGAGTACTGCGGGCAGACGCGCAGCACCGCCGGCATGTTCTGCCCCGGCGTGCCCAAGCATCCCCTGTGAGGGCTTAGAGCTTGAGCGTGGCGTAGTCGTCGTCGCGATCGATGGCGCGCTGCAGCTCGGACGCGAGCACGCCCTCGTTGTCGAACACGTGCACGCAGTCGATGTGCGGCAGCAGCCGCATCGCGATCTCACTGTGCCGGTGGCAGTCGCCCGGCGCGTGCTCCATGCACATCACGAGCACGCGCTGGTCGCTCGCGTGCAGGCGTCGCAGCATGGCGATGCCCACAGCCGTGGTCTGTTGAAAGCCGCCGAGCACAGTGCCCGCCCACTGGTACTTGTTGCCGAGCTGCCGCTCGAGCGCGCCGCGCGCGAAGCCAGGCTTGCGCGACCACGGCTTCGCGCGTGCATCAACGAGCAGGTCGATCCGAAGCTTCGTGACGAGGCGCTCTAGCGCTGTCGGCGTGAGGGTCGCGTATCCGACTGTGTAGATCATGATTCCGGCAAGCGTGGAAAGCTGAGCCAGTTGGTATACTGCTATGCCACACTGAAACCAAGGAAAATAGGCATGGGTGCCCTGTTAGGGCAGGGCAAGCCAGGCAGGCAGGGCAGGGCAGCCCTGCCCTCTAGCTGGCCTCACAACAGGCAGGCAGGCCAGGCCAGGCTACCCACCTAGCTGGCCAGGCCAGGCTAGAGGCCAGGCAGGCGCCAGCTAGGGCAGCCCTCAGGCCAGGCAGAGGCAGCCCTCAGGCCAGCAGTGTACCCCAATGTAGGACAGGCAAGCCATGTGGAGCGCTGGGGGAAAACTCGCGCAACCGGCCGGGGCGATAGCGCGAGTTTTCCGGCGTTGGTTCACTGCCTTGCGTCGTCACAGCTTCGCGACGGCGCCGAGCTGGCAGCGGTCGGCGAGCGACGCGTAGTGGCTCGGGTCGTTCGTGACAACGATGTGGTCGAGTAAGCTGATGCCGAGCATCTCGCCGGCCGTGCGCAGGCGCTCGGTGACTTCGATGTCGGACTGGCTCGGCGTGGGATCGCAGCTCGGGTGGTTGTGCGCGACGATGATGCCGACGGCGCCCTGGTGGACGGCGATGCGGAACACGTCGACGGGTTGGATGGCGCACGCGAGCAAGCCACCGCGCGCGGCCTCGGTGTACCCAAACACGCGGTTCTTCGCGTCAAGCAGGAGCACGATCAGTCGCTCGTGGTCGAAGCGTCCGAGCAGCTCGGTGGCGAGCGCGGCGGCCTGGCCGGAGTGAGAAATGGTGCGATGGTAAGGCGCCACGGGCTCACGCACACAGTGCAGCTCGAAGCGCTTCATGGATTTCGTCATCGAAGTCGTCACAGCTATACATCCTTCACGGCTTGGCGTCGCGCCCTTGCGCTTGCGCCACGAACGTTCGTTAGTGTCTCGGCAGATCTCACAAAGGGTCAGGCCAGGCAGCGCGTCGTCGCGACACTGCATGCACTGGCCCAGCACGCGCTTGCGCTCGAACAGCCGCTTCCGTGCGGCGCTCAAGCGCAGGCGGCAGCCATCGCAGCGCTTCGTGTGGCGACACGCGGCGCAGCGATAGCCCATCACGCGGTTTGCTTCGCGACGCGGGGCGGGAACAGCTCAGCGAGAGTCGCGCCGCGCACCTCGATCTTGGCGTCGCCGTATGCGCTCACCGCGTAGTGGAACGTCACGGAGATCTCAGGGTGCACGCCGATCTTGCGCTGCGCGTACGCCCGAGCTCCCTTCAGCGTCTTGAAGCGGCGCGACTCGCGGTAGCGATCGAAGGTGCTGTATGTCACGCGAATGTCGCGCTTGTCGGGTTGGTCGTGCATTGGTTCACTCCTTTTCAAGTTCCAGTTCGGACGCGGGCACGACTGTGCCCGCGTAGCCTGTGCGGTGGCGTTGGTCGTCGAGGACGATCGAGTAGGAGGCGGCCTCGCGCCAGTCGGGTGGCGCCATGCGGACGTAGGCGACGGTGCCGGCGCGCCCTTGCCAGCGGACGCGGGTGTCTTTCGGGTAGGGATGCTGCACGGCTCACCTCCACGGGAATGCGACGAGGGTTTCGATGCCGCCGGGGCAGTCGGTGAAGTTGCCGTCGTCATCGGCTGCGCCGAACACGACACCGTTGCCCACGTACGCGTGGTGGTTCAACACGAAGCGCTCGGCGAGCTGCTTCAGCAAACCCTCCTCGTCGACCAGCAGCGTCGCGACCACGCCGCCGTCGGCGGCAGTCACGGACACGGCTTCGGCGTACCCGCCGATGAACTCGCGCGCCTCGGCGAAGTTGATGCGCGCGCGCTTGACGGTGCGCGCGCTCGCATCGATGAGCACGGCGACGTACGACGGATCTTCAGGGTCAGCGGCTTCAGGCTCCTCGGGCTCGGGCTCGGGCTCGGGCTCGGGCTCGGGCTCGGCGGTGGGGATCGCGCGCTCGGCCTTCAGCTCCTCGCGCAGTTCTTCGAGCAGATCCTCAAGCTGCTCGGTCGCGCCGCTCGCAGCGTCGCGGGCGGTAATGACCAGGCTGCGCAGTTCGGAGAAGGTTGTGGTCTTGGGCATCTCGCGCAGGCATCGACGCGCGTCGACCAGCTCGCGGTCAACCGTCTCTCGCGCGGGATCGATGAGGTGCACGCACGCCATCAACAGGTCGCGCTCTTGTTCTTCGGTCAGCTTCTTAGCCATCGGCTTCCTTCGTTCGTTCGGTCTCATCAGGTGCCGCAGGATTACGGCACGACGCGCGGCCTGCGCGTTTCGACCTATCAGGTGTGCACTTGCCACGGGCGTTCGGCCTCGACGCCGAACGTCACGCTGAACGTCTCGACGCCGTGGCCCTCAGGGATGAACGTGCCGTTCGGCAACTCCCAGCCAGCTTGCGGGCCGTGGTAGATGAGCCCGCCGTTGAACCAGCGCTGGCCATTCACGTTGATCGTGAAGCCGAACGACGCCGGGGCGAAGTCGCTGTACAGGTAGGTCTCGACCTTGCGCGTGGGATCGTTGCCGCCGTACGCGGCCCACTCGGGCGGCGGCCACGCGACTTCGAGCGGGTGGAAGTTCGACGGCGCTTCGAGCGGCGTGTCGCGATCGCGGCACGAGTACGTGTGCAGAAAGAACAGCTGGTCGAGCAGGGCCTGCGTCTTGCCACGGTTCATGGCGAAGTGCAGGACCTTCATCAGGTGTTGCGTGTTGTCGATGACTAGCATTGGTTCACTCCTATCGTGATCGGGTTAGTGTCGTTCGTGGCTTTGCTCATGCGATGCCTCGCTCTTGCAGGATGGTGAGCGCGGCCTCGTAGATGAACTGTGCGACGTTGACCGGCCACAGCTCGTCGAGCACGAGAATGCGGAACAGGCGGTCGGCATCGTACGCCTCCGACGGTCCGGTCGAGCTGTGCTTCGGCGCGAAGCGCTCGGACTTCGGCAGTTCGAGCAGGTCGTCGATCAGCTCGCGTGCGGCGTCGGAGTGGATGAGCGGAGCGGCTTCGCGCAGAACGCGACGCGCGCTTCCGAACGTGTGAGCGGTGTCGCGGTTGGCAACCATTACGGCGACGCTTCGTGCGAGTCGGGTCATGGGCTCAATGCTCCGACGGCAGCAGGACCACGCCATCCTCGACCCAGAGCACAAGCTCTTGCCCCGGCGGCCAGTCAGTGAAGTCGAGGCGCTTCGTGTACAGCGGGCGCTTCGAGTTGCCGTCGGTCACGACGATCTTGCCGTTGTGGTCGGCGTCGGACGTCAGCGTCCACACCTGGAACGGCTGGCTCGCGAGCTTGCGTCGCAGCGCGGGGGGCTGCAGCGCGATGATGTCGAGAAACCAGCCGCAGCCGTTGGCGGCGACGTGCTTGACACCATCGGTGTAGAGGCACTTCGGGTTGAACGGGTGGCGGTAGTGGTGCTCGGTGCAGGTGAAGTTGCGTAGGTCGTCGAGTGTGAACGTGACGCTCATGATGCCTCCGGAAGGGTAACGGTGAATGGTTCGCCGAAGTCGACGGACGTGCGCAGCGAGCGCACGGCCTTGGGGTCCGCGCCGTAGCGCGCGAGGATGTCGGTGCAGCGGTCGAGCGGCTCGCCGCCGCCGAACCACACGAGGTCGCACGCGTCGTGCGGCGAGAACTTCCAGCCGGGACCGAGGTAGCGCAGCGCGTGTGTGGCATCGGCTGTGCGCTCGAAGTGCAGGCCGATCGTGGCGGAGTAGGTGCCGTGGAAGCGGTGACGCAAGAGGCCGTGGCCCTTGACGCCCTCGCGCACGGTGGTGGCGGCGGCGAGCGCCGCCGTCAGCGTCGGATGCGTCACGTCGCCGACGCGGTAGCCGCGCACCTTGCGGCGCGCGTGCACGCGGGTGACGGTGACGATGCGCTCGCCCACCTGCACCTGTGCGGTGAACGTCGGGTCGCCGAAGTGCGCGACCGACGGTGTCCAGTGCAGTTTCATCGGATGCCTCGCAGGATGCTGATCCACGCCAGCGCCCATCGGATCGCGCGGATGTGGTCTCGAAGTGTCGTGAACATGTGTCGGGTCCTTTCGTTGTGGTCTCGTCAGGCGTGGCATCACCACGCGACGTGCGGCCTTGCACGTTTCGACCTTCACTCGTCGGCGCCGCCGTATGCGTTCGGCGCGGAGCACTCGCGCTCGGCGTGCGGCTCGCACCCGGCGTCTTCGCACTCGTGGCACAGCGCGTCGGCGGAGCCGATCGCGGTCTCGAAGCAGTCGCGGCAAGCGCAAGGCACGTAGCCGGCGGTGTCGCTGATGGCGGCGTAGCTGTCGGCGTATCGGCTGCCCTCGGGCGGCGGGTTGCGACGGCGGGTCATGCGCACTCCTCGGTGGTGGTGCCACTCGCGAGGGCTTCACGGCCTTTGGCCGTGATGATCAGGAACGGCGAGCCGGCGTGCATGTGCGTCACGAGGCCGAGGCGCTCGAGGCGCGTGCCAGCGTCGCGGACGTTGCCGGAGTGGTGGCCGAGCAGGTTGCCGTTGTACGCGCGCGCGCAGTCGCGCAGCGTTCGCAGGTCCGACTCGCGCAGTTTGCGGATCTTCGTCGCCATGGGTTAGCTCCAAGGGTTCGGGGTGGTCTCGTCAGGCGCCGCATCACGGCGCTACACGCTGCCTGCGTGTTTCGACCTACGGGCTCAGCGGCTGTGCTTTTTCAGCGCGACGGTGATCGCGGTGGCGATGACCACGAGGGCCTCGCTCTCCTTGTCGCGAATGCCGGTCGCGACGTGTGTCGCCGCCTCTTTGCGCATGCCGAGGTCGGTCATGTAGGAGCGCAGCAGGTACAGGATGTCGCCGGGCTCGATCGTGGGGATCTCATCGGCCGGCGTGGTCGGCGCCGCCGCTTCCTGCACGACCACGGGGCGGGGCGCAGCCTTCACCGGGGCAGGCGCGGGGGCAGGCGCAGCCTTGCCCTTGCCCTTCGGGGCAGGCAGGACCGAGACGTTCGACACGGCCTTGCCTTTTGCGTTCGGGGCGCGGCGTTCCATCGCCGGGGGCGCCGGCTCACGCACCACGATGCGGCGCCGGGGGGCGGCCTTCAGCTCCTTGTTCTCGGCCAGCAGGGCTTGCAGCTCGGCGAACATCTCGGCAGTGGTCTGCGCGGGACGGGCAACGGGCTTGGTGTTCGCGACAACGGTACGGCGTGACTTGCTCATTCGGGACTCCATCGGACTTGGTTCACTGCTTTGCCAGGGGGTCGCTGATTCGCCCTCTAGCCTCAGGCATTTCTGCCTGGTACCTAAAAGCTAGCATTGGTACACTGCTATGCCAGTACTAAGTTGTAACCTCATGAAAAGGCTCAGCTTTTTTGTGGGTAGGGGTAGGACAAAACTGGCTGGCGCGGCCGCCTGAGCGGCCTCAGGGCGCGGCAGGGCCGGGCCCCCCCCTGCGGTTTCAGCCCTCAGCGTTGCGTGAGCCGGGCGGTCGCCCGAGGCGCTCAGGCTCGGCGGCCGCAATGCCTGCGCGCTTCAGGCCAGCGCTTCGCAGCAGCTCGGACGCGCTGATGCCGCGCTCGGCGGCGGTCGTGGTGATCGCGACGTGCTGCGCCTCGGTCAGGTTCACCTGCGCGAGCACGCCGTGCAGACGGTCGGGCTTCCTTCGGGTGCGCGGGCGGTGGAGCATGTTGCCGACGCGGATCGTGGTCTCCTCGTCGAGCGACAGGTCCTCGCGGCCGATGGCTTCGAGCGTCGCTTCACGCAGCACGATGCCGATCCCGGTTTCGTTGGCCTGGGCGTACTTTCGCAGGCCCTCTCGCTGCACCTTCGTGAGCCGGACGCCGATGCGATGCGTGTAGGTGAGCGGTCGGTTGTTCGCCATGCCGTGCAAAGGCGTATACCAATACGACGCTGCGCCGGCAACTCGCTGCACACCTACAGGTGCTGACTGAAGTGAGCGTCGCCGAGCATCAGTGAGCGTCAACGAGCGTCACGCTGCCGGCCACTCATAAGTAGGGGTCGGGCGGCAACGGGCTGTCCGCCGCACACCGGACATCGTCGCGTCGGCACGAGTCACGCAGCGCGGTTTCCGGACGCAGACGCGCGCGCACGCGCGCGAGAGAACCAGGGAGAACGAACATGGCAGCGAAGAAAAAGGCCGCGAGCAAGGCGGCGAAGAAGTCGGGCGCAGCGCGCAAGGCATCGAAGAAGGCAGCAGGCCGCAAGGGCGGCAAAGCACGCGGCGCCAAGGGCGGCAAAAAGGGCGGCGGCGGTCGCTGAGGACACACGTCTGTGGACAAGCTGCAGGAAACGATGGGCATCCTTCGGCAGGCGCGCGAGCGCTCTGCGAAGTGCCTCGTTTCGTACAGCGGCGGCAAGGACAGCCTCTGCGTGCTCGACATGTGCTGTCGCACGTTCGACCACGTAGAGGCTTTCTTCATGTACTTCGTGCCCGACCTCGAGGTCTGCGAGACGCAGCTTGAGCTCGCGCGCAAGCGTTGGGGCGTGACCGTGCACCAGGTGCCGCACTGGGTGCTCGGGCAGAACCTGATCGACGGCCTGTACACCTGGCCGAGTCACAAGAACGATGACCTGCGCGCGTTCAAGCTGCGCGACGTCTACAACCTCATGATCGAGCGCACCGGCATCCCGATGATCGCGACGGGGGCCAAGCGCGTCGACAGTCTGTGGCGCAAGCGCAACCTCGCGAACACGGCGCACTACACCGACGTCATCAACCCGTGCGTCGGTTGGGGCAAGAAAGACATCCTCGCGTACCTCGCGAGCCATCGCATTCCGCTGCCCGACGCAGCCAACGCGCAAGCGTCCGGCATCTGCCTCGCGACGACGGATCTTCTCTGGCTGCACGATCGCTACCCCGCCGACTGGGCCAAGCTCGTGAAGGTGTTCCCCTTCGCGCAGGCGGTGGTCGCGCGGCGCGACATGTACGGGATCGCGTGAAATGGAAGCGAGCAAGCTCCATCCGTCGCAGGTGTTCCGCATGGGCGTGGTCTCACGCACCGAGCTGAAAAACGCGCCGTACAACCCGCGCTTCATCAGCGACGCCGCGAAAAAGAAGCTCAAGGTCGGGCTCGAAAAGCTCGGCCTCCTGCAGCCGCTCGTGTGGAACAAGCGCTCAGGCAACCTCGTCGGCGGACACCAGCGTCTCGGCGCGCTCGACAAGCTAGCCGACGGCGCCAAGGACTACACGCTCGAGGTCGCGGTCGTCGACCTGCCGCACGCGGCCGAGGTCGAGGCCAACATCCTGCTGAACAACCCCGAGGTCCACGGCGACTGGGACCTCACCAAGCTCGACGAGGCACTGCGCACCGAGGGCCTGCGTCTCGACGCGACGGGCTGGGACATGGCCGACGTGCTGAACGTGCTCGGCGAGTCGCCGTTCGCGATGGAGCGCAGCGCCGAGCTCGAAGAACTCGCGAACGCGCAGCGGCAGACCACCGAGGCGATCGACGGCGTGATGGCCTCGGTCACCAGCGAGCGCGACGACACCGACTTCTACGTGGTGGTGGTGTTCCGCAACCCGGACGAGCGCACCGAGTTCCTGACCAAGCTCGGGCTGGACGACAACCGCTTCCAGGACGGCCGCAAGCTGCAGCGCGTGCTCACCGAGGGACCGGACCCTGTCGAGCTGCCGAAGCCGCACAAGCGCACCAAGGCGGCACCGGAGGGCGCCGAGGCGCCGGCCGACGACTGGGACGCCGACACCAGCAGCGTGGCGTAGGCCATGGCGCGACCCTCGCTCATCGACGACGCCAAGGTGCGCGACCGCATCTTGCTGCTCATCAAAAGCGGCAACCGACTGCCGGCGGCTGCCGGTGCATGCGGCGTGACACGTCAGACACTGTTCGACTGGCGGCAGCGCGCTGCGAAGGGCCACCGCAAGTACGCGGCGTTCTTCGAGGCGGTGCAGCGCGCGACCGACGAGGGCGAAGTGCACGACGTCGTGCAGACCGCGCGCGCCGCGACGGTCGACGAGTCAGGCGTCACCTGCCACCGCTGTGGCACTGGGCTGCGCGTGCCGGCGGACCAGCTCCTCGCGCTCGCCGGCAACGCGGTCGCCGCGCAGAACCTCAAGACTTCGGCGGCCAGCGTCGCGTTCCAGCGCCTCGCACTGCGCGACCCCAAGCACTGGGCGCCGCGCGTGCAGCAGACCGTCGACCAAGAGCACAACAGGCTCCTCGATGTCGCGCAGCGGGTACTTGACGCGAAAACTTTCCGCACACTCCTCGAAGCTTACGTCGCTGAGACAGACGGTGATGAGCCGGCTGGCGATGGTCCGAGCCAACGAGAGTCCGGAAGCGTTCACTGAGGAGCTGATCACTTTCATCCCGCGGATCACGCCGCGCTGGCAGTCGCCGTACCACCTCTCGCCGTACATCAACATCCTCAACCGCGCGCCGGGCTCCGACCTGCGCGTGGTGATCGCGGCACCGCCGCAGCACGGCAAGACCGAGTCGACGCTGCACGCGTTCGCATGGTGGCTCAAGAAATGGCCGCAGTTCCGCTACTGCTACGCGACCTACTCGGGCGATCGCTCGAAGCGCGTCGGCTTCCGCGCGCTTCGCATTGCCGAGCGCGCGGACGTGATGCTCGACACCGCCAACATGGCGCTGTGGCGCACGCCGGCCGATGGCCAGGTGCTGTGGACCAGTGTCGCGGGCGGCATGACAGGCGAGCCGATCGATGGCGCCATCGTCATCGACGACCCGATCAAAGACCGCGCCGACGCGGAGTCCAACGCCACACGTGAGGGCCTGAAGGACTGGTACCACGGCGTCGTCGAAGCACGCTTGCACCCCGGTGCGAGCGTGATCGTGATGGCCACGCGGTGGCACTCGGACGATCTCAGCGGCTACCTCGTTCGCGAGCAGGGCTTCGACTACATCAACCTGAAGGCCATCGCCGACGAGATTCGGCCCGAGGGCGACGACCGCGAGATCGGTCAAGCGCTGTGGGAGGATCACCACCCGCTCAAGACACTGCTCAAGAAGCGCCACGGCAACCCGTGGAACTTCGCATCGCTGTACCAGGGCGAGCCGCAGCCGCGCGGCCACGCGCTGTTCCGCGAGCCGCACTACTGGTCCGAGCTCCCGGAGCGCGGCTTCAAGATCAGCTTCGGCGTCGACCTCTCGTACACGCAGAAGACTCACGCCGACTACAGCGTGTGCGTCGAGCTGTGGTGCGTGCCACCGCTGCCGAAGCGCGGCGTGGTGCACCAGGCCGAGGACTACCTGTTCTACGTGGTGGACGTTCGGCGCGCGCAGGTCGAAGCGCCCATGTTCACGCTAACGCTGAAGGCCAAGCACTCGGAGCACTCGAGCGCGCGCTTCTACTTCTACGCGGCAGGCACAGAGAAGGGCGCCGCATCGTTCATCAAAGCCAAAGTCCCGCTCAAGGTGATGGACACCGGCGGGCGGGACAAGTACTCGCGCGCGCAGCAGAGCGCAGCGCTGTGGAACCTCGGGCGCATCCTGGTTCCCGAGAACAGTGAGAAGTACCCGTGGGTCGACGTGTTCGTCGACGAGATGTGCGCGTTCAGCGGCGTGAGCGACCCGATCGACGATCAGGTCGACGCGCTCGTGTCAGGCGTTGATGGCATGCTCAAGCACACCGACGATCTCGGCGTGCTCGGCAGCGGCGGGCGGTACACATGAAATGGCTGGCGTGCATCGCGCTCGCGCTTGCATGTGCGTGCAGCAGCCACGGCGACTGGACACTCGCTTGCAAGGCAGCCGGCGGGCACGTCTACAAGCAGTACGTGTACAAGGGCTCCGTCTGGCTGTGCCTCACGGTCGACGGGCGCATCATCGAGATCGAAGAATGAGCGGCACCGAGAAAGAAGTCACCGCGGCCGCGACTGCGTTCGGCACCGTGCGTGCTGCGCTCGACGCGCTGATCGCATCGGGCACCGTGCTGCGCTTCGACCTCAAAATACGGTTTCGCGATCAGCGCAGTCTCGAGTTGGGCTGGCGGGCTCCGGACTACAAGCCGGGTCGCGGCGGGCGATCTCCAGGCAAGTGAGGCACCAGTGCCACAGCGCTTGCACGCAGTCGCGCTTGTGGATGCGATCGAACCGGGCCTGCTTCGCGGGACTGAGCTTCTTTAGGCATGCGAGCCGACTCGCCGGCCGCCAACCCTTCGCACCCACCGTGAGAAATGGCAGTGAGCGAGAGCGGACGGCCGGCTGAGCACGAGAGTGCGACTCTCGTGCCCTGTTGCGTTTCTCACCCTCGCCGCCCGCTGGTAGCGAGGCACGCAGCGGTTCTACCGCGCAGCTCAGCGCGATGTCCAGCAGCGGTCATGCAGCAAGATCTGCAGGCGGTTCCACTGCGCGACGGCCGAGTCCATTGTCCGCGAGCTGTCCCCGCGGACGCTCAGTCGACAGTGCGAGCAGTTCACGCTGGGAGCGCGATCATAGCTCCCTTCGTACGGGCTGCAGGTGACGACGCCACCGCATGCGCAGGGGATCGCGTACGCGGCAAGCTGCGAACACGAGCACGTCGGCTTCGCGCGAACGACGATCGTCGTGTCGCTGGCACGGCTGAGGTCGGCCTCCGGCCGCGCTCCGCATTGCAGGCAGCGGCCGGTCTCCAGCATTCCCATCACACGCCGCGTTGCATCGTGGTACGGGTCGCTCACCTGTCACGCTTCCAGTCTCGCCACGCCTCGATGGCAGCCTCGCGCGTGTCGCCGTAGCCGACGCCGCGGTGCTGCGGATCGCTCGGCGCCGTCAGCTCGCAGCCGCACCACGCCGCGTACTGCATGCGGGTCGGGTCGGGCACGACGCTGGCCCGCTTGCCGCAGACCTCGCACACGGGGCGCTCGCTGGTCATGCGCCCGCTTTACCACATGCCATACAGGTACCGCTACAGCGTGCGCGGTGCGGACGAGGCCGGGCTCGGCTCCGCGCATCCGCAACGCGTGATCTGGCTGCTCGCTTCGGACGCGTTCGAGTTCGAGTCCCACCCGATCGCTGACTGCTGGCTGTTCAGCACGCAGGCGCCGATCGAGCACCTGCCGCCCTACGTCGCGCGCGTCGACAACTTGCCGCCGCTGTCAGCGGCAGCGGTGTCCGCGGCCATCGCACAGGCCATTCCGCCAGGCACGCGCTTCACGTCCATCGACTACCCCGACGATCACCGACGACGACTCATGACCAAACCGCTTGTCATCTACCACGGCTTCTGCCCTGATGGCTTCACTGCGGCGTGGGTCGCTGCGCGCGCGCTGGGCGATGTCGAGCTCTACGTGGGCAAGTACGGCGACCATCCACCGTACGAGCTGGCCACCGGCCGCGCGGTGTACGTCGTCGACTTCAGCTACCCGCGCGAGCAGCTGCTGCTGCTCAACGACCTCGCCGACTCGCTGCTCGTGCTCGACCATCACAAGACGGCACAGGCCGCGTGCGAGGGCCTCGACTTCTGCACGTTCGACATGCAGCGCTCGGGCGCCGGCATCACGTGGGACCACTTCCATCCGGGTGAGGCGCGGCCGTGGATCGTCGACTACGTCGAGGACCGCGATCTCTGGCGCTTCAAGCTGCCGAGCTCCGAGGAGGTCTCACTGCGCGTCCGCCTCACCGAGCACACGCTCGAAGCGTACGACCAGCTCGCTCGCCGCGACAAACTCGACATGTACAACGAGGCCCGAGGCGCGAAGATGCACCTCGACCACTACGTCCGCGACGCGTTGCGCAACACCTACGACCTCGCGCGCCTGTGGGAGAGCGAGGTCGTGCGCTGCGTCAACGTCAGCTACACGGGAGTGAGTGACGTGCTCAACGGCGCGCTGCTCGCGGTCGACAAGCCGCAGCCGGTGCGCATCGCGCTCGGCTGGCACCTGTCCATCGGAGACGATGGCGTCCCGCGCCTCAACGTGTCGCTGCGCTCGACGTCGGACTACGACTGCTCGCCCTTCGCGCGCGCGTACGGCGGCGGCGGTCACGCGCAGGCGTCGGGCTTCCGGCTCGACCTCGACTCGCTGCTCGCACAGCGCCTGATGAGGGCCGAGTAAGGTGGCCAAGAAGTCGCCGAAAGCATCGGCAGCGGCCAAGGACGCGTCGAGCAAGCGCGCAGCGCTGACACTCGTCGAGCCCGCGCAAGCGCAGATCATCACGCAGCCGTCCGTCCGCGTTGCGAAGACGTGGGCGCCGTCGCACCTGCGCTCTGTGATGCAGTCGGCCGAGGGCGGCGACCTGTTTCAGCTCGGCGACCTGTGCGACCAGATGCTGGCCGACGACCGCATCGGCGAGCTGCTGGAGCAGCTCGTCGACACCGTGCTCGGCTCGACGCTCAGCTTCGAGAAAGACCAGCGCAGCACCGTCGGCGACGCGCCACGCAGCAAAGAGATCACCGAGGACTGGACGCTCGGGTGGACCGAGGACGAGCTGGCGCAGCTCGTCCAATGGATGATCATGATCGGCGTCGGCCACGGCCGACACGAAGCATGGATGAATACGGCGACGGGCCGCATGGTGCCGCGCCTTCGCACGTGGCACCCGCGCCACTTCATGTGGAAGCACGATGACAAGTCGTGGTTCCGGCGCGACGAGGGCGGCAACCTGTTCCCGGTCGTGCCGGGAGACGGCGAGTGGGTGGTGCTCTCGCGTCGCGGCGACTTCCGCCCGTGGGCGTCCGGTGCATGGCGTGGCCTCGCGCCGTGGTGGATCCTCAAGCGCTACGCGATCAGCGATTGGGGCGTGCACACCGAGAAGGGCTCGCGCCTCGTGGTCGAGGCGGACGAGGGCGTCGGCGCCGGTGACCGCCGCGCGCTCGCCGATGAGATCTTCGAGCTGGCGAAGGACCAAGTCATCAGCTTGCCGAGCGGCTTCAAGCTGAGCCTCATCGAGCTCACGGCCAACACCCGCGACATCTACCAGGCGCAGATTGACGCCGCCGACATGGCGTTCGCGATCAGCCTGCTCGGGCAGAACCTCACGTCACGTGTCGACGGCGGCAGCTACGCCGCGGGCAAGGTACACGAGCGCGTCGCGAACCGCCGCGTCGTGTACGTGGCGAAGCGTCTTTCGCACGGGCTCTACGGGCAGTCGCTCAACTGGTGGGCGCAATACAACTTCGGCAGCGAGGAGTTCACGCCATACCCGCGCTTCTGCGTCGAGCCTCCCGAGGACAAGACGCCGAAGGTCGCCGCACTGCTCACGCTGGGCCAAGCGTTGTCGGCGCTCAAGACCGTGGGCCTCACGATGACCCCGGAGCAGATCGAAGAAGAGTACGGCGTGCAACTGACGGTGGTAGCACCGACGGAGCCCACGCAGCCCCAGCCCGGCGAGCCGGCGCGTGGTGGCGGAGACATCGCGAAGCAACCCGAGCTGGCGTACAGGGAATCGCGGGCGACGCCGGCCGCTGGAACCGTCGTCGCTCGCGACCCCTCCCTATGCGCATGCGGCGCCCCGGAAACTGACGTGCTTACAGGCACGTGCGACAAGTGCTGGAAGGCTCACTGCGCGAAGCTCAAAGCACCACAGACCGACAAGGGCGCCAACGACTCGCAGGACTACGCCGACCAGATCGTGGATGAGCTGTCGAAGCTCACCGCGGTCAAGCTCGACGGCTTCGTGAGTCGCGTGCTCAAGGCGATCGACGAAGCCGAGGACTACGAGGGCGTCAAGACCGCGGTGCTCAAAGCGTTCAGTGCGGAGGCCGACCCGGAGACGCTGCGCGAGCTGGCGGAAAAGTCGGCCGTGCTCGCGAACCTCGCTGGCCGTCTCGGCGTCAAGCGCGATCAGGAGTGAGCGATGGGACTCGAGATCGAGCCAGACTGCTGGAGTGGATCGGCCACCGTGTTCGGCAAGTGGCGATCGGAGCTGTTCGATGCCGCTTACGGCGGCGGCCCGCGCGAGCACTACGCCTACCTCGACGAGGTCGAGCAGTGGCAGCCTAATGATCCGCGCCACTCGGACCCGCTTATGGTGCTGCTGATGCACGAGGACAACGCGGGCCGCATCGAGCACAACGACTTGATGGCCGTGCGTGTGCGACTGCTTGAAGTCGCGCCGAAGCTCGGACGCTGGCAGCGGGCGGCGGCGGAGCGGTTCGCGCTCGGACTGCTCACTGCGCGCGAGCGCGGCGAACCCGTTGTTTTCCGCTAAAAACGCGCACCCCCCGTCCCTCTTTCCTCGCCCAAGATGTTCTGTCACGGGTTTGGGGGAACGCCGCCAGGCATCCGCCTGGAAGCTCGGGTCGAGGGGTCCGCGCGGCCGCAAGCCTAACACATGCCGTTCAAGGCCCCTGCAGATCCGAAGCGGTACGCCGAGGCGGTGCGGTGGTTCCGTCAGCGTGTGCCGGTCACACCGACGCAGTTCGAGAAGCTCACCGAGGACGCCAAGCGCCAGAGCTTCACCGTCGCAGGCACGAAGCAGCTGCGCGTCGTACAGGCCGTGTACGACGAGGTCGCTCGCAGCGTCGAGCGTGGTGAGCACGGCGACGAGGCGTTCGGGAAGTTCAAAGCACGGCTGCGCGAGCGGCTGAACGCTGACTACGTCGACAAGAACAGCGCGGCCCTGCGCGCTGCATGGTCGGGCTCCACACAGACTGCGCTCAACACTGGGCGGTGGGAGCAGCAGTCACTCGCCGACCGCACGAAGTTTCCGTTTAGGCGCTTCGTTGCGATCCGCGACCACAAGACAAGCGAAGGGTGCCTCGCGCTGCACGGCACGATGCGCCGCACCGACGATGGCTTCTGGCTTACGTGCTGGCCGCCGCGTCACCCGCACTGTCGCAGCGCGGTGCAGCTGGTAGCTGCAGGCAAGGGACAGCGCGCAACACCGATTCCGCGTGTGGACACCGCGCCGGGGTGGGGTGAAGCGCCGCCGCTTCGCGCGGACTGGGAACCAGACCCCGCCGACTTCGATCCGAAGTTGTTCCGCACCTACAAGCAGAAGCTCGCGCGCCTACGCAAAGCGCACGCGGCGCAGCAGTAGACACAACACACACCGGAGTCACGGATGCGTAAGGTTTACAAGTACGACCTGCAGCCGACAGGCAAGCCGTTGCAGAGCGCGTTCTCGCTCGGCCCTGTCAGCGAGCAGATCACGCTCGGCGTGCCAGGCGGCGGCGAGCTACTCGACGTGCAACTGCAGGGCGGCCGCATCGTGCTGTGGGCGATCATCGATCCCGACGCGCCCGTGCGCCCGCGCATCTTCCGCATCGCGTTCACTGGCGCCGAGCTCCCGGAAGACTGCAACACGCTGACGTACGTCA
>WUUC01037995.1_pt1 | contig 31749 bp, 23 predicted proteins | sample 6278441 | NCBI WGS metagenome assembly WUUC01 (sample SAMN13675441, study PRJNA597444) | soil metagenome | isolation source: soil | place: USA: Washington | collected 2017-10
CACCCTCCCCTCACGCGGCGACACCCACCCCGCCTCACACCACCTTCACGGAATCACTCATCTAGGGGGCGACCGAGGCGCTGACCAACGTCGCCAAGGAAGAGGCGGCAGCGTTTGTCCGGAGACAGAGCACGACCATCACGATCGGCACCCGCTGGTCGGCGCCCTGATCGGTCAGCTCGTCAGTTCCTGGACGACCGGCGTGGTCACGGCGCCGGTCGGGCCTCGCCGTCCTGGCCGCACGACTTCTCCTCGCCACCACGAGGAGGGGGCGGCATGGTCAGTTGGCGGCGGGCGGGCGCTCGGTCTGGCGCCGGCTCGGGTGTTCACGCCCGCGCTCGGGGCGCTAGCCGCGGCCTTGTAGGCGCAGCTTCAGTGTCGCGGTGGTGGTGTGTGCCCAGCCCAGCATGCGTTCCAGTGCCGTCGTGGCCGCACCGCGGGTGAGCAGTGACCGGATACCCGCCGCCCGGTCGATCACCTCGCTGACCCAGGGGTACTCGGGCTCCACGGCGCAGAGCCGGTCCAGCAGGGTCACCGCTGCGTCGTCGTCGCGGCCGAGGATCACCGTGGCGTAGGCAGCGGCCTCCAACGAGCGCACGTCGTGGACGTCGACCGAGTCGGCGATGTGCTCCAGCGCCTCCGGCTCGGTCGGCACCTTCCGCAGTGCGGCGCGGATCGAGTCCGACGACGGGCCGTGGTCGATCTCTTCCTGGCTGCCGTCGGCCATCCTGTCCGAGAAGGACAGGTCGACGACCTCAGCCGGCACGAACAGCGGCATTCGGACGACCCAGAGGTACTCGCCGAGGCCGACGCCGGAGGACTCGGCGAGTACACCCGTGACCGTCCAGGTGCGATCCGTGCGGTAGCAGAGTGAGCGGGAGAAGTCCCACAGATCCGTGCCGCTCCGGGTGTCGCGCAGCGCGGCACGGACCGCCTTCTTCCACTCACCTGACTTCACGGATTGATCTCCCGGATCGGAATGTTGCGAGCGCTACTCGGCAGGTGGCTGCGGATCTGCGCGATCCTCGACGGCGTGAGCGCGGCGCTCCCCGTCTTGAGGTCGTAGATCGCCGTGGGTGCCGCCTTGGTGCCCACCACCGCGTCCAACCGGACACTGCCTCTCGTACCGTGTGCTACCACTCTACCGTTCAGGTAGGAGACCTCGGCGTGCAGATCGGACCGGCCGAGTGACCTGATCATCCGGGCGAACTCCGTGTGCACCCTGGTTCCGTACACCGCTCCCCGGCCGGGACCCACGGTGTTGCGCGCGGCCGTCGCGAAGCCCTGCAGAACCGTGCGCGGCGCGGCGTTCTGCACGGCGCCGATGGCAGCGGCGGCGCGGGTGCTGCTCCGGCTGAGCAGCGCGGTCCCGCCACTGGCGATGATCGAGATGCCGGCGTCGATGAGTTCGGCGTTCTGCCGGCTGACCCCCGCCGCCTGGATGGCCTGGCTCGTGTAGGTGCTGGTCTCCTCACCCGTCCAGACCTGCCTCACCCCTGACCAGGCCACGTCGGCCCCGTGCGTCGCCACCGCCGCGCCCGCTACACCTCCGATCACGGTCGGGGAGGTCACCGTGCCGAAGATGACGCCTCCGGCTGCCTCGGCACCGCCGCCGACCACCTTGACCACGCCGACGACCCGGTTCCACAGCTTGGAGCTCTCACCGGTGGGGTCGGTGAACTGGATCGGGTTGTTGTTGGCGTAGGTGTACGGCGCGAGGTTGACCGGCGAGTAGACGCCGCCGTTGGGATCACCGTCCAGATAGGATCCGAGAACGGGGTCGGGGGACTGCCACACGCTGGTGCGTGGGTTGTAGTAGCGGGCGCCGTAGTAGTAGAGCCCGGTTTCCTCGTCGAGTTCCTTCGCGCCGTACTGGTAGGGCACCGGTGTGGGCTGGCCGGGGTGTTCGTTGACCCAGGTCTCGCCCGAGGCGAAGTACTCGATGTGCTCGGTCAGCCCTGCTGACTCGTCGGTGACGTAGCCGGAGGAGCCGAGGTGGTCTGTGTGGAAGTAGAAGACGTGGTTCTCGTAGGTGCTGTCGGTCTTGACGGTCTTGGTGAGCAGCCGGGTGTCGCCGACGAAGATGTGCTTGAAGCCGGTTCCGTTGCGCTCGCTGAAGTTGCGGTTGGGGTAGATGTGCTGCGGCCCGGCGATCTTGACGACGCGCGTGCCCTGGTCGTCGTAGTGGTAGCGGACAGTGGCGGGCTGCTGGGGACTGGTGCAGGTGGCCGGGTCCTGGGCGATGGTCTGGTTGCGGTTGTGGTCCTGGTTGCAGGCGAGGCGGTTCTCCTCGTCCCAGACCAGCTGCCGACGTTTGCCGGGTGCCGGCGGCATGGTGTTGACGGTGTCGACCAGGTTGCCGTTGGCGTCGTAGCCCTGGTTGATCGGCCCGATCTTGCTGGGTGCGTGCGGCTTGGCGCTGGTGAACGCGTAGTCGTACTCGTAGCTGGTCTTGCGCTGCGGCTGCACGGTGGCCTGGGTGTCAGCGGCCGAGGCGAACGACTCGTAGTTCGCGGAACCGGGCTCCTGCACGCTCGACAGGTCGCCCGGAGGCGGCAGCAGGAGGCCCTCGTCGTCGGGCTCTTCGATGACGCCCAGTGGCAGGTACAGCTCCTCGTAGGGGATCAGTTCCCTGCTGGGGTCGGTAGCCGGTTCGTCCGGCAGGGACACCGGTCCGCCGTCGGCGGTCGACTCCGTCCCGGCGGTGCCGGAGACGAGCCCGGCCGGGTCGGTGGACCCCGTGGAGATCGCCTGCGTGGACGAGGCCGATACCGCCGCGGTGTCCGGGTTGACCACGATCTCGTGCTGCTGGTCCTTGGTCAACAGGTTGTGGATCGAGTCGTAGGACTGGGTGAGGGAGTAGCGGTCGAGTTTGTTGTCGGCGTAGGTGTACTCGCCGCGCGCCGAGGTGAGCCGGTACAGGTCGTCGTAGGTGTAGGTCTGCCTGGAGGGACCGCCCACCGGTTTGCCGTGCGGCAGCGCCACCCGGTTGCGCAGTTCCAGGATGTTGCCGACGTCGTCGTAGCTGTAGCTGATGTCCTGGAAGCGGTACCCGTCGGGCAGTTGTGCCTTCAGGTTCGTCAGCTGCCGGTCGGCCGCGTCGTAGGCGTAGGTGGTGCGCACCCCGGTGCCGGTGTCTGTGAGCAGCTTCTGGTTGAACTTGTCGTAGTCCTGGCGCGCCAGGTAGGTGTAGTCGAACTCGCCCTTGCGGCCGGTGGCCCGGTTGACCAGGCCGCCGGTGTCGTAGGCGTAGGTGAGCAGCTCGCCGTCCGGGTAGGTCAGCGTCAGCACCCGGTTGAAGGAGTCGTAGCGGTAGGACGTGGTGTAGGAGCGGGCCGGTCCGTTGAGGACCGATGTCGGCACGGTGCGGGTCTCGCGGACCTGCTCACCGAGCGGGCCGTAGGCGCGGCTGACGGTGCCCGCCCCGTCGGTCACCTCGATCACGCGGTCCGCGCCGTTGTTCGCCGCACCCGGTGCGCCGTAGGTGTAGCTGACATTGTTGCCGGCGAACGTCGGGTAGCGGATCGCGGCCAGCCGGTTGAACTGGTAGTCGTACTCGATCGCCTTGCCTGCCGTGCGCAGCTTCGAGGTGATCTTGTGGGTGAGGTTGTCCGCGAGGTCGTAGCGGGACTCGGTCCGGCCGGAGTCCGGGTTGTCGATGATCGTGCGCCGGCCGAAGTTGTCGTAGGCGGTGGTCGTGGTGTTGCCGCGGTCGTCGGTCACCGCGGTGATCTCGCCCAGCGCGTCGTAGCGGTAGCTGGTCCAGATCACCGGCTGCCCGCCTGCCGGGTTGAACTCCTTGACGGCGGTGGTCAGGTCCCGGACGTCGGCGTAGGTGCGGCGGTGCTTGCCGTTCGCGTCGGTGGTGACGGTCTCGAACTGCGTGGTGCCGGTCCGGTCCGGTCCGAACCCGAAGGTGAACGAGGTCGTGGACAGGTCGGGCAGGACCGTCCTGGTGGTCCGGTCCAGTATGTCGTAGGTGGTGCGGGTGGGGGTCACCGCGTCGTGGGCGGGGTTGAACGTGGTGTTCGCGTCGCCCTTCGGTTCCGTCACCGGGTAGTAGGCCGCCACGACACGGCCGAGCAGGTCCACCTCCTGCCTGCCGGTCACCGTCATCACCGGCTGCGGGTCTGCGCCCGCGGTGGGGGCGACCGAGGCGTCCTTCTTGATCTGCAGCACCCGCTTGACGCCGTCGGTGAAGGTGACGGTGTCAATGGTGTCGGCCCGCACGCCCTCGGCGGCACGGTCGACGTGGCGGGTGACCGCGTATGGCACGTCCGCTTCGGGGTGGTACTCGAAGTCGATCGTGTACCGGTTCTCCGGGATCTCGTACGGCCCGGTCACGCTGTCCAGCCGGCCGACCGCGTCGTAGGCGCGGCGGATCGTCTGGTCGTTCTTGTCGGTCTCGCTGGTCGGCAGGCCCCAACGCAGGTCGTGCGTGGACGTGGACCGGTAGCCGAAGCTGTCGGTCACGGACTCGACGTGCACACCGACCACGGTGTCGTAGCCGTACTCGAGCCGGAACCGCTGGCCGTGCTTGGTCACCGGTTCGGTGAGCGAGGCCAGGTTGCCGTTGGGGAAGTAGGTCATGTCCGTGACCGCCGACGAGTTGTCCGCCAGGTACTTGCGCACCTGGGTGACGTTCGACGACGCGCAGTCCACGGTGGCCTCGCGACGGCGCACCAGGGTGCCGGTACCGCTGGTCTCCCGCATCGACGTGGCGATGCCGACGATGTGCCGGGCGGCGCAGGCCGGGTCGGCCGCGGAGTACCCGAACACGCCGTCCAGGTCGTCCGCCGCACCGGTGTCGGCCCGGTCGGTCGAGCGGCTGAGGTTGCCGTACTCGTCGTAGGCCATCTCCACCGACGTGGTCTTGCCCGCGGTGGCCAGGCCTTCGTAGAAGTTGCGGTCGGTGCGGGTCAGCTGTGGGAACACCGTCGCGGTCGGACTGGCGGCTTCGGCCGGTCCGCCGGTCGCCACGTCACGCAGCTGGTAGGTGTTGACCACCTCGGTGAACTTGCGGCCGGCGGCGTCGGTGGAGGTCTGCCTGGCGAGCAGCCCGCGGGTGTAGAAGCTGTCCGTGCGGTACTCGTTGGTCAGCGACCGGTAGAGCGCGTCGCCGTCGCCGGCATCGCGGTCCTCGGTGACGACGGTACCGTAGCCGAAGAACTCGCGTTCGAACCGGTCGTACCTGCCGTTGTCGTAGCGGAACGTCGTCAGCCGGTTGTCCTGGCCGTCGCCTGCGTGGCCGTCGTACAGCGCGGAACGCGACAGCACCCACCGCGACTCGGGTTGGTCGTAGGTGTTGCCGTCACGGGCGTAGTCGAGGTCGATCCGGCCGCCCATCGGCCGGTTGACCGTCTTGAGCAGGTTGGTGCGACCGGTGCGGTTCTCCGCCACCACCAGCTCGTCGTCCTCGGTGGACCGGACGTGGTCGGTGTAGCCGTCGCCGTTGACGTCGCGCAGCGCGAGTTCGGTGCGGCCAACGCCGGTGGCGGTGTCCGCACCCGGGTTGAAGACGATGCAGCCGAACACGAAGCAGAACCCGAAGGTGAAGTAGACCCCACCGCCGACGTTGGCGTTCACGTCGGAGTTCAGCCCGTTCATGCTCCCCCGGAAGGGGGTGGCCGGGAGGAAGCCGCTACCGGTGTTGATCGCCACGGTGACCGGACTGCCTGCGAACACCCGGTCCACCAGGCCGTCGCCGTTCATGTCCATCAGCGATGCGTTGGCGGTGCCGTCTCCGGTGGACGCGGACACGCCGCCCGCGAAGCCGTAGTAGTCGGTGTTGAACCCCAGGTTCACCCCGGCGTTCGTGGTCTTGCCGGTGTTCACCGGGCCACCGGGCCACGGCTCGCGGGCCGCGAAGGTGTAACCGAGGTTCAGCGCGGCGTCTCCGTCGGCATGGACCTTGTCCGGCAGGTTGTCGCCGTTGATGTCGACCAGGTCGTACTTGGTTTCGGACTCGCCGCCGCCGAGGTTGCCGCCGAGGCCGAGCGACGGCATCTCGGAGCCGGCCCGGGTGGTGTTGGCGGTGTTGCGCCCGGCCGGTATGTCGGTGCCGCGGGCGGTGCCACTGGTGCGCGCCGGACTGCCCGCGCTCGCCGAGACGGTGAAGGCCCGCGAGTCGGATTCGCGGACGTTGCCGCCGACGCTGCCGCGGGTGGTGCCGAGACCACCGGTCATGTCGGAGTACTGCACGCCGCCCGAGCCGACCACGTCGGGGTAGCGGTCACCGTTGAGGTCCAGGAAGTCCACGGTGGACTCGCTGGTTCCCCGGGCGACGGAGCCACCGAGCGGGCCGGCGCCGAAGGTGGCGGAGATCTGCTCGGTGCTGCCGCGCCGGGACACGGCCGTGGCGCCCGCGAAGTCGGCATCGCTGGCGACGTCGATGGTGTCGGTGCCCAGCCGGGAGCTGGACGCGCCTGCGGCGGCGACCCAGGTGTTGGCGTCTGAGCCCGCCCAGCGCTGCTCGCCCGGCATCGGCGCGAACACCACGATCTTCGGCGCGGCCACGCGCGGGTTCGCGGTGAACCCAGGCATGTCGTCCTCGGTCGGACCGTCCGGCAACTGGTCGCGGAAGTCCTCGTCGATGACCAGGTCGCTCTCCACGATCGGCTGGGTGGCGCGAGCCCGGTTGCCCTGGTAGCCGATAGCCCCCCACCCGCGGTACGGCTGGGCGAACGCACCCTGCTCCACGGCGGTGTGCACCGCGGTCGGCACGGGGGTCCCGCCCACCGTGGCACCGTGCCCGGACACCTTGGCGAGCAACGCGGGGTCTCCGGAGGAGAAGTCAAACGCCAGCTCGTCGCCCGCGGTGACGTCCACCGACAGCGCCGGGATGGCCGGCACCACCCCGTCGGTGACCTGGATGACCCGTTTGCCCAGGAGCGCGCCGCGCTTCTTGACGGTGAACACCACCCGCGCGTCGTCCGCGCCGGTGAGCGTCAGGTTCGGCTGCACGGACACGGGGCCGGTGGCGGTCGCGGTGAACGACTCCTGCGGCGCGGTCAGCGTGGTCGCCGGGTAGACGTCCTGCTCGTACGGGGGGTTGATCACGATGGTCGGATCGCCTGCCGGGTCGGTCACCGGCACCCCACCGGTCGCGGCGGTGTAGTGCGCTCTCGGCGTCCAGCGCAGGGCGCCTGCGTCGATGGGCGAATCCACCGCGAGCTTCCACGACAGCGTGTCGCCCGCGGTGACCGGCACGTCCAGCGCGATCGGCGCGGTGCCGTCCGCACCGGCGGACACCGTCCGCGAGAACACCTCGGTCGTGCCGCGGGCGATCACCACCCGCACGTCGTCGGTGGTGGCCGCGGTCTTCACGAGGTCACCGGTCAACCGCAACGTGCCGGTCAGCGGCGCCACCACCGACGACGGGCGCCCGGCCAGGGTGAAGTCGCGGGAGGCGAGGTAGCGGTGGTCGTCCAGACCGTTCACGTCGGTGGACGCAGGCAGCGAGGTGTAGGTGATCCGCGGGTCCCACGAGACCTGGTCGAACCGACCGTCCAACACGGACTGCACACGGAAGTACAGGGCGTCGCCGCGCTGTACGGCGACGCTGCCGACACCGGTCGGCGCGAACTCGATGTGGTCGGTCGGGCCGATGCGTTGCGACCACAACTCGGTGCCCTCGTGCTGGATGGCCACCCGCACCCCGTCAGCCTTGCGGTATGCCGCCCGGGCCGGGCCGGTGTCCTGCACCAGGCGCACCCGGCCGTCCACCGCCACCACGCCGTCGTACGGTGCGACCCAGCGGCGCACGCTGTCCAGCAGCGGGAAGGTGTCCACCTTGCGCTCGAACTCCGCCGTGCGGTCACCGACCACCGGACCGTTCACCGCGCCCGCACTGATCGGCGACGGCGTCTCCGCGCTGTTCGGCGTGTACGTCGGGTTGCCGCTCTCGTCGGCCCGTCCGAACAGGACAGCGCCGTTGTTCACCAGGTCTGCGATCCCGTCGCCGTTCACGTCGGCGAAGTACCGGTCCGAGGTGGTCGTGGTGGAGACATAGTCGAGCTGGGCGGCCGCACCGAAGTACGACTCGACCCCGACCGTGCCCGAGCTGGAGTCGTCCGAGGAGATGCCCGGCAGGTTGGGCAGCCGGACCGGCGTGTCGGCGAACCGCGCCTGCCCACCCGGTCCTGACAGGTTCGCCCGGTAGAAGATGCCGCCGCCGGTGCGGAACACCTTGTCCGGCAGGTTGTCGCCATTGACGTCGGCGAGCGCGAGCAGCCCCTCGCTGGACCCTTCGCTGTAACCCACCTTCACACCCGCCGAGTTCGACTTGCTGATCCCGGTCGGGTTGTAACCCACGTAGAGGTGGCCGCCCGCGCTGTCGGTCGAGTTGGCCTGCAGCGCGCTCGCGTCGCCGTCGACGATCCCCGCGGACAGCCCGTCACCCGGCACGTTCCAGCCTGTCGAGGACGTGAACGCGTCGTAGTTGCCCGCACCGTCGCGGATGTCGTCGAAGTAGTCGAACGAATGTGTCGTGAACAGGCGGTTGTCCGCGTCGAACTGCGACACCGACCGCAACAACGTCTTGGCGAACGCACCCGTGCGGTAGTTCAGTTCATAGGCGCGGATCAACCGGTCGTCCAGCTTCACCTCGACGCGGCGCAGCAGGTCCGCGGTCACCTTCTTGAAACCCATCCGGGCGTCGAGCTGCACGTCCGGACGACGCGGCTCCCCCCGCTCCCGGTCTCGCTCGAACGTCACCGAGTAGCGGCCCTCCACGTTGCCGCTACCGGTCCAGGTGATCCGTCGCGGGTACAGGTTGCTGCCCGGCACCGTCGCGTTGGCCACGCCGCCGTCGGTCACCTTCACGTAGTGCGTCCGCATCAGGTTGCCCGTCGCGTCCCGCACGTCGCGGAGGCCCCACGTCGAGACGTTGCCACCGGCGGCGGTCAGCCGCGAGGCGGCATCGGGGCCGTACACCCACACCGTGCCCTTCTTGTCGGTGACCTCCCACGTGTAGTTCGCGGGCGAGTCGCCATGCCGGACGATCCTCGCGAACTGGCCCTCCACGCGGGTGTGGAACACCTTCTCCGCGGTACGCGCACGGGGTGCGGACCGGTGCGCGACCGGCGTCAACTGCTCACCGTTCAGCAGGTAGGTCTCGGTCTCCAGTGCGGCGTCGTACCGCGGCACCCCCCACCGCGTCTCCACCGTGATCGACGGCGAGGCCACGTCCCAGCCGACACCCAGCCAGCCATTGCCGCCCGTCGAGTTGTACTGCAACGCCAACGACGGCTGAACCCCCGCGCGTCCCGGCGGTGTCTGCAACGGATAACTCAGCTTCGCCTCACCGGTCGCGCTCGCACCCGGTGCGTCGATCAGCGCGACCCCCTCCCCCGGGTTCCCCGCTTCCAGGTCCTTGATCTGGTTCGGGTTGAACCCCGCCCCCTCCGGATGGTCCGGCACATCGACCGCGTCACTACCGGCGGTCGGGATGCTGCCGACGTCGAACGCCTGACTGCCCGGGATGAACGCGGCCGCCGCAAGGGCCAGGATCACCAGAACCGGAATGGACTTACGACGACCCCGCGAGGACATGTCGGCCCCTTTCGGCCACGCTGCACTAGCGCCCCCATCGCCCCACCGAAACGGGCTGTTACCCAACGCGCCTGCCTCCCGACAGGGACCACCTGATACGCGCAACAATCACGCAACACATCCACAGAAAGTAGAGAAGAAACGACCCAGGAAGCCGCTTGACGCGGTACGGGGGGCCTGTCCCATGATCGACACTCTTTGTGTCAAGGGGGTTGGTACCAGAGGCGAGGCCGTCTATCGCAGACGTGGGCTGGTACTTGTCGACACATCGCTCGTGCCGGGGCGTCCGCCACTCTTCAGGGTGAACGAGCACCAAGACGGTCCGGGCGAAGGCCCCATGCGAGCCGTGAGCTCCAGGACATGACGATGGTTGCAGAGGTTATGCGGTCTTGCTCATGAGACTGACGAAGTCCGGGCGGTCCAGCAGTTCTCGCAGTGTGTCCAGGTCCGCCAGGCTCAGCGGGGGCCGCTCGGGCGCCGCGACCGGATCGCGGCCCGCGCCGCCCATCAGGAGCATCCGGCCGGCTGCGAGCCCCAGTACCTGCCGGCAGGCCGTCCCGCACTCAGGGCAGTGGAACACGAACATCACCTGATCGGGGTCATGGGCTCCGGTCAGGGTGACCTCGCTCGCGGGCAGCGTTACCTCGCCGCACACCCTGCACTCCACACGTAGTTCACGCATGTCGTCCCCTCCGGACAGGAATCAATCATGAACGACGACGGAATCCGTCATCAGACTGGTCGGAGTTGAACACATCTCGGTTCCCGAATTCTTCGCAGATTATGCTGCGGCAGAGGTTCACATCCGGGGAGGTGCTCGTGGCGCGCACCTGGTTCCTCCGGGTTTCTGCAGGCCAGATGTCGCATCTGTTGCGTTGACGGATAGAGCGACAGGCGCGACGTTCTCGACTCTCCCCGTGCGAGTGATGTGGCGTTCTCACAGGGATGGTTGTGTGTGAGCACTCGTATTCAACCGTCATCGGCCGCGGGGGAACCGGGCGCGTCACCGGCGCGACTACTCGACCGGGGACACCGCGACCTGGAGGGACCTCGATGAGCCGCACGTCGACCGCCCGCGCCTACCCGTTCCGCGAGCCGGAAGCCCTCGCGCTGGAACCCGAGTACGCCCGGCTGCGCGATCACGAGCCCCTCAGCAGGATCTCGCTGCCCCACGGCGGGGACGCGTGGCTCGCCGTGCGGCACGCGGACGTCCGCACGGTGCTGACCGACCCCCGGTTCAGCCGGGCGGCGCTGCTGGAGCGGGACGTGCCGCGCACCTCGCCGCGCAGGCTGACCGACCCGACCCTGCACACGATGGACCCGCCCGAGCACAACCGGCTGCGCAAGCTCGTCGCGGGAGCGTTCAGCCCGCGCCAGATCGACCGGCTGACCACCCACGCCCAGCGCGTCACCGACGACCTGCTCGACCGGATCGAGGACGAGGGCCCGCCCGCGGACCTGGTCGCCGGGCTCGCGCTGCCGCTGCCCGTCGCGGTGATCTGCGAGATGCTGGGCGTCCCCGTGGCCGACCGCGACCGGTTCACCGGCTGGATCGACGTGGCCCTGGCGACGACCGCGTTCACCCCCGAGGAGATCCACCGGGCGTTCGCGGAGCTCAAGGACTACCTCGCGGGCCTCGTCGCCGCCCGGCGCCGCGAGCCCGCCGACGACCTGCTCGGCGCACTCGTCGCCGCCCGCGACAACGAGGGGCGGCTCAGCGAGAACGAGCTGGTGGTCCTGGGCGTGACCCTGCTCTACGCAGGCCTGGACACGACGTCCAACCACATCGGCAACTTCGCCTACACGCTGCTGACCCACCCCGGCCAGCTCGCCGGGCTGCGCGCGGATCCCGGCCTGCTGGATCGCGCGATCGAGGAGCTGCTGCGCTTCACGCCGACCGTCACCTCGGCCGGGTTCACGCGCATCGCGACCGAGGACGTCGAGCTCGGCGGTGTGCTGGTGCGGGAGGGGGACGCCGTGATGGTCCACCTCGACGTGGCCAACCGGGACGAGCGCGCCTTCGCGTGTCCCGACCGGCTCGACATCACCCGTGCGCGCAACCCGCACCTCGCGTTCGGGTTCGGCCCGCACTTCTGCGTCGCGGCGCAGCTGGCCAAGGCCGAGCTGCGCGTCGCGCTCGGCACGCTGCTGCGCCGGTTCCCCGGGCTGCGGCTCGCGGACGACGCCGGGCGGCTGCCGTGGCGGGAGGGCCGCATGGTCCGCGGGCTGGCCCGGCTGCCCGTCACCTGGTGACCGGCCCGCCGACCCCGGGCTCCTGCCGCCGGAACTCGCGGGTGGTGGGCACCAGCATCGCCGCGGCGGGCACGACGAAGCAGACCGCGGCGCACACCCCGAGGACGGCGGCGGTGCCGTAGGCGTCGATCGCCGGGGCGATGAGGGCCAGCCCGACGGGCGCGAGGCCGTAGGAGAGCAGGAAGTCCACAGAGGACACGCGTGCGAGCTTGTCCTCGGCCACCTCGCGCTGGGTGGCGGTGAACCACGGCACGTTGAACAGCTCGATGCCGATCCCGGCCACCGCGTACGCGGCGACGACCACGACGGCGGAGACGGGGAACAGCAGCGCCAGCGGGGCGAAGCCGTAACAGGCCAGCGTGGCGAGCGCGGTCCAGCCCGCCGCGCGCGGGCGCCACCTGGCGACGACGACCGCGCCGATGAGCCCCCCGACGGTGTAGGCGGTGAGTGCCGCCGCGAGCAGGGCCTCGGTGCCGTAGCGGTCGCGGCTGACGAGGGGGAGCGCGACGGCGGTCGCGGAGTAGCCGGTGGCGATCACGACGGTGAGCGCGCCGAGCCCGGCCAGGAACCACGGGTGCCTGCGTGCCTCGTGCAGGCCCTCGGCGAAGGCGCGGACGATGCCGGGACGCGGGCCCGCCGCGGGCGGCATGGCCCGGCCCGTAGGCGGGACGAGTGCGGCGAACAGCCACACCAGCCCGGTGCCGACGAGCAGCGCGGTGACGTCGAGGACGACGGCCAGGAGCGCGGTGAGGCCGGGCGCGGTGAGCGTGACGACCCGCACCGCGAGCGCGGTCGCGGCGTTCGCCTGCTGCCTGCGGTCCTGGTCGACGACCTCGGCGACCATCGCCTGGTACGCCGGACGGCAGGCGCCCTGGCCCGCGCCGATCACGACCGCGGCCGCGACCATCAGCGGCACCGACCGGCCCATGCCGAACGCGAGCACCGGGGTGGCGAGGGTGGCGGCCAGCCCGGCCCACAGGATGACGCCGCGCCGCGAGTGCCGGTCCGCCAGCACCCCGCCGACCGGCACCGCCACCAGGAACCCGACGGAGCGGGCGGCGAGCACGAGGCCGAGCGCGGTGCCGGTGAGCTCCCGTTCGAGCACGGCGAGGCCCAGCACGAACGGGAACGCCCACGTCGCGAGTCCGGACGCGGTGGTACCGAGCCACAGGCGGATGAACGCGGGCTCGCGGAGGATCGATCGGGTCACGGTTGCCATCGGAATCCAGACATTAGTCGCTGAGTGTCATGGGTCGACATGAATCCGTCACCTCTTCGGAACTCTGGGTCACCGGTCACCGACTTCTCGTACAGGTGTGGCAAACGTGAAGGGGACGACATGGACTGGTTCGAGGACGAGGACCTGTGGGTGGGGTTCGCGGATGTGATGTTCCCGGAGCGGCGGGAGAAGGAGGCCGCGGAGCTCGTGGCCACCTCACCGCTGCTGAAGGTGGCCAGCGGCACCCGCGTGCTGGACCTCGCGTGCGGCCCGGCCGTGCACGTCGTGCCGCTGGCCCGCGCCGGCGCCGAGGTGACCGGGGTCGACCTCAGCCCCGGGATGCTCGCCCGCGCCCGCGCTGCCTGTGACAGGGCCGGGGTGTCGGCGACGCTGGTCGAGGCGAACATGCTCGAGTTCGTGGCGCCCGGCGCGTTCGACCTCGTGATCAACATGTACACCTCGTTCGGGTACTTCACCGATCCCGGCGACAACCTGACCGTGCTGCGCAACATCCACGACAGCCTCGCCCCCGGTGGCGCCGCGGTGATCGACCTGCTCGGCAAGGAGGTTCTCGCGAGCTGGGTCGGCAGGCCGCAGGCCGTCCCCGTCGGGGACGGGACCGTGTTCATGCAGGACACCATCCTCGACGACTGGACCCGGCTGCGCACCGACTGGACCCTCGTCCGCGGCGGCACTGTGCGCACAGCGACGATCCTGTCCCACCTCTACAGCGCCGCCGAACTGCGGGCGCTGTTCGAGCAGACCGGGTTCGTCGACATCGAGTGCTTCGGCGGGTTCGACGCCTCGCCCTACGACAACCACGCCCGCAGGCTGATAGTGAGGGGTTACCGTGGCGACTGACACCGCCCTCCGGCTGTTCGCCGAACCCGGCACCGACAGCGGGCCGGCCACGCGGTCGCCTCGGCTCACCACCCCCGTGGTGCTCCTGACCATCACGCTGCTCGCGTCCGTCGTCGCGGGCATCGCGCTGGGGCCGACCACCGTCGCGCTGCCCGACGTGCTGCGCTACCTCGCCAAGGCGATCACCGGCGGCACGATCGGCCCCGACGAGGTCACCTCGTACTCGATCGTGTGGAACGTCCGCGCCCCCCGCGTCCTGCTCGCGGCGGTCGTCGGCGCGGGCCTCGCGGTCGTGGGCGTCGCCGTGCAGGCACTGGTGCGCAACGCGCTCGCCGACCCGTTCGTGCTGGGGATCTCCTCCGGCGCGTCGGTGGGCGCCACCGCGGTCGTGGTGTTCGGCCTCTTCGCGGGCCTCGGGGTCCTGGCGCTGTCGACCGCCGCCTTCCTCGGTGCGCTCGGCGCGACGGTCCTCGTCTACCTGGCCGCGCGCAGCAGACTCGGGCTCACCCCACTGCGCCTCGTGCTCACCGGCGTCGCGCTGGCCTACGCGTTCCAGGCCGTGATGAGCGTGATCGTGTTCGTCTCGCCCAACGGGCAGGCCGCCGCCTCGGTCCTGTTCTGGCTCCTCGGCAGCCTCGGCGCCGCCACCTGGGCGTCGCTGCCACTGGCCGCGATCGCCGTGGTGCTCGCCGTCGTGGTGCTGCTGCGCCGGGCCACCACGCTCGACGTGCTGGCGATGGGCGACGAGACCGCGGCGAGCCTCGGCACCGACGCAGCCGCCCTGCGCAAGTGGCTGTTCCTCCTGACCGCGCTGGTGACCGGGCTGCTGGTCGCGGTGAGCGGCGCGATCGGGTTCGTCGGGCTGGTCCTGCCGCACGTCGTGCGGATGGTCGTCGGGTCGGGGCACCGCAACGTGCTCGTGGTGGCGCCGCTGGCCGGCGCCAGCTTCCTGGTCTGGGTGGACCTGCTGGCGCGCACCCTCGTCGCGCCCGAGGAGCTCCCGCTCGGGGTGATCACCGCGCTGATCGGTGTGCCCGTGTTCCTCGTGGTGATGCGTCGCCGCGGCTATGCGTTCGGAGGACGCTGATGAGCGCGCTTCCCCTGTCCGTGCGTGACGTCTCGATCGAGATCGCGGGCACCACGCTCGTCCACGCGCTGAACCTGGACGTGGCGGCCGGCGAGATCATCGGGCTGCTCGGCCCCAACGGCAGCGGCAAGTCGACCGCGCTGCGGTGCGTCTACCGCGCGCTGCGCCCGTCGGTGGGCGCGGTCCTGCTCGACGGCGACGACCTCGCGCCGCAGGACATGCGCGAGACCGCGCGCCGCATCGCCGCGCTCACCCAGGACAGCTCGGTCGACCTGGACTTCACCGTCGAGGAGGTCGTCGCGCTCGGCCGCGCGCCGCACCAGCGCGGCAACGTGCGGCTCTCGCCCCGCGAGCGCACGCTGTGCCGGGAGGCGCTGATCCGCCTGGACATCACCCACCTCGCCCAGCGGTCCGTGCTCACCCTCTCCGGCGGCGAACGGCAGCGCGTCCTGGTCGCCAGGGCACTCGTGCAGGAGCCCGCGGTCCTCGTGCTGGACGAGCCGACCAACCACCTCGACATCCGCCACCAGGTCGAGCTGCTGCGCTTCCTGCGCGGGTGCGGTCTCACCGTGCTGGTGGCCCTGCACGACCTCAACCTCGCCGCCGCCATCTGCCACCGGATCGCCATGCTGCGCAATGGTTCGCTCGTCGCCTGCGGCACCCCGGACGAGGTGCTCACCCCCGACACCATCCGCTCCGTCTTCGGCGTCGACGTCACCCCGGTGGTCCACCCCGTGACCGGCGCGTTCCAGCTGCTCTACGACCTGCCCGCCGACAAGCCACTCGTCAAGGAGAACTCCCGATGACCGGTCCACGCGCGACGACACTGCTCCGCGCCACCGCCCTGCTCGCCGCCGCGGCACTGCTCACCGCGTGCGGTGCGCAGGTGGAGGCCGCCAGTCGCGACAGTGCGGAGGCGCCCGCCGAGGCCACCATCACCAACTGCGGAGAGAAGGTCACCTTCCCCGTCCCGCAGCGGCCCGTCGCCTACGACGTGTCGGGATCGGAGAAGATGTTCGCCCTCGGACTCGCCGACCGCATGCGCGGCTACGTCATGAACTCCCTCGGCGACCCCTCGATCGCGGGCTCGCCGTGGAAGGCGGACTACGCGGAGGTCGAGCGGCTCGGCACCTCCCGGGTGACCAGGGAGATCCTCGTCAACGCGAAGGCCGACTTCGTGATCGCGGGCTGGAATTCGGGCTTCAGCGAGGAGCGCGGCATCACCCCGAAGCTGCTCGAGCAGGTCGGGATCCGCAGCTACCTGCACTCCGAGACCTGCTGGGACTACACCGCGGGCAAGACCGCGCTCAGCCCGTTCGACGCGCTCTACGCCGACCTGCGCAACCTCGGTGACATCTTCGGTGTCCGCGACCGTGCCGAGGACCTCGTGGCCGAGCTGCAGTCGCGGTTCGACGAGGTGCGGGCCACGGCGCCGAAGGACACCCCGCCCGCGCGGGTGTTCGTCTACGACTCCGGCACCGACCAGCCCTACACGGCAGGCAGGCACGCGGCGCCCGACGAGATCATCGAGGTCGCGGGCGGCGAGAACGTCTTCGACGAGCTCGATGACGGCTGGGGCGCCGTCGGCTGGGAGGCCGTCGTCAAGGCCGACCCCGAGGTGATCGTCGTCGTCGACTACGCCGACCAGCCCGCCCAGGAGAAGATCGCGTACCTGAAGTCCACGCCGCAGCTCGCGAACACCCCCGCCGTGCGCGACGACCACTTCCACGTCATCTCCTACGGGGACATGGTCTCCGGCCCCCGCAGCGCCCAGGGCGCGGAGGCGCTCGGCGAGTACCTGCGATCGATCGGACGGTGACGACGATGGAGTTCCCGGTGCAGGTCCACGAGCACATCACCGACGCCGTCAAGACGCCGGCGCTGGTCCGCCTCGCCCCGAACATGCTGCTGGTGCGCTTCGAGACCCTCAAGGTCTACGCCGCGCTCGGCGCCGTCCGGTCCCTGCTCGCCAACGGTACCATCCACAAGGGACAGACGCTGGTGGACAGCTCCAGCGGCATCTACGCGGTCGCGCTGGCCATGGCCTGCAACCGCTACGGGCTGCGCTGCCACATCGTCGCGTCGACCACGGTGGACGCGACCATGCGCGCCCAGCTGGAGATCCTCGGCGTCACCGTCGACCAGATGCCGCCGTCGGACAACCTGCGCCTCGACCAGCGCAGGCGGGTCGCGAGGGTCAAGGAGCTGCTGGTCGGTGACCCGAACATGCACTGGATGCGCCAGTACCACGATCCTGTGCACTACCTGGGTTACGCGGAGCTGGCCGACATGATCCGCGACGCCCTGCCCGGCCAGCGGCTGACCGTGGTCGGCAGCGTCGGCACCGGCTCGTCGACCGGCGGGCTCGCCCAGTCCCTGCGGCAGCACGACCCCGACGTCCGGCTGGTCGGCGTGCAGCCCTTCGGCAGCGTCACCTTCGGCAGTGACCACCTGTCCGACCCGGAGGCGATCATCGCGGGCATCGGCAGCGCCATCGAGTTCGACAACGTGCACCACGAGCTGTACGACCGGATCCACTGGCTGGACTTCACGCACGCGATGGCCGCGACCGTCGGCCTGCTGCGCGAGCACGCCGTGTTCGCGGGGCTGTCCACCGGCGCTGCGCACCTGGCGGCCCGCTGGGAGGCCGCCCGCGACCCGGAGCGGACCTACGTGGTGATCGGCCCGGACACCGGCCACCGCTACACCGAGAAGGTGTTCGCCCGGCACCGCGAGGCGCTCGACCCGGACACCCTGGCCCCGCGGGAGGTCTCCGCGCCCGATGAGCTCGTCCAGCCCTGGTCCACGATGGACTGGCGACGGCGCCCGTTCGGGACCCCGGCGGTCCCCGAGCTCGCGGAGGTGCGTGCGGCATGACCATCGCGGCTCTGGAAGCGCTCAGCTTCGGACTCGGCAGGATCGTCGACGCGGCCGCCGCGGCGGGCCACCGGCTGTGCCTGCTCACCGGCGACCGGTCCATCTACGCCCACGAGCTGGCCGCGCTGGACCCCGGCAGCCTGGACGTCGTCGATATCGACACCACCGACATCCCGGCGTGCGAGGAGGTCCTGCGCGCCATGCCGGACCTCGCGGGCATCATCAACTCCACCGACACCTGGGCCATCCCGGGCTCGCAGCTGATCGCCCGCCTCGGGTTGCCCGGGCCCGACCCGGAGGCCGTCGCCGTGCTGCGCGACAAGCGGGCGGTGCGGACGCTGCTGTACAAGGGCGGGCTGAGCCGGGCCGCCGCCGTCCCCGCGTCGTTCGCCGACGAGGTCGGCTTCCCGTTGATCCTCAAGGACTCGGCGGGCACGTCGTCACGCGGGGTGTGGCTGGTCCGCGACCACGACGAGCTGGCCGCGGCGCTGCGCGAGGCCGACGACACGGCGCTGAAGGGCCACCTGCTCGCCGAACCGTACTTCGAGGGTCCGCTCTACAGCGCGGAGACGATCACCTGGCGGGGACGCACGCGGCTGCTCGGCGTGTCCAGCCGCCAGCTCTCGCCGGAACCCGCCCGCCGCGAGGAGGCGGCCGCGTTCCCGGTCGCGTTCCCCGCCGCCGACCTCGCCGAGCTCGGCACCTGGATCGGCGACGTCCTCGACACCGCGGGCCACGGCCAGGGCTTCGCGCACACGGAGTTCATCCTCACCGCGCAGGGCCCGGAGGTCGTCGAGATCAACCAGCGGATCGGCGGCGCCATGATCGGCGAGGCCCTCTGCCGGTCCCTGCGCACCAACGTCTACGACGCCATGATCGCGATGGCACTGGGCCGGGAGCCCGCACTCCTGACCCAGCCGCTGGAACGGGGGCCCGGCATCGCGTTCGTCCTGTCCTACCCGCCCGCACCGGGAGTGCTGACGGGCTGGTCCGGCCTGGACCGCCTGCCCGGCCTGCCCGGCGCCCCGGAGTGGTACCCCACCGCGGCCGTCGGCGACGACCTCCCGCACCTCACCGACCAGCGGGGCTGCACCGGGATCCTGCTCGCCGAAGGGCCCACGGCGGAACTGGCGCTGCACCGCGCCCTCTCGGCGTGCGGGCGGGTCACTCCGCTCACCCGCACCGCGGTCGGTCGCGGCGCCACCGCGGAGACGCCGACCTGCCGCGGAGCTGCCATGACCGGGTAACACCCCATCCCGCGCCGCGGAGAACACCGGAACCGCGGCGCCCTCGCACGGAACGTGGGCTGCACCGCCGACCGCCGAACAGGCGGCCAGCGGCGCAGCCCACGGCGAACAAAGGCACCCAGATCGAAGTCTTTGCACTCCCCTGGCTGGCAGTAGGCCGTGAGCCTGGCGCCGGAGTAGACGCCGGTACCGGCCAGCTCGCAGCCAACTGCGCGTGTATCCCCCGTGTGGAGGAGAAACAGCAACCCCTTGAGGCCACAGCGTCAACGCCATGCGAGTTCGGCAACGCGGCCGGCCAGCATCTGCGGTCCCCGGTTGCCTGCCTTCCACCCTGCTGAAGCCTTCCTCCTCTTTTTTGACGTGACTCTCTCGGGTATGAATGAGCGGTGGGGTCTGACGACAGAGCCGCGCCGGAGGCGGCCTCGGAGCTTCTGGTTGGTCGTTACCGGCTCGGTTCGTTGCTCGGCCGGGGTGGCGCGGCGACGGTGCGCGAGGCGGTGGACGTCAGGCTCGGGCGTGCGGTGGCGGTGAAGCTGTTCCAATCCCACGACAACGCCGTCGGCAGGTACCGGTTCGCCGCCGAAGCGCGGCTGCTCGGCGGTCTGTCTCACCCGCGGTTGGTCACTGTGTACGACGTGTGCCTCGAGGACGACCCGCCCTTCCTGGTGATGCAGCTCGTGAAAGGGCCCACCCTGCGCGAGCTGCTCGACCGCGGGCCTCTCGAGCCCACCGCGGTCGCCCGGGTGGGCGCCCAGCTGGCCGACGTGCTCGCCTACCTCCATGGCCGGGACGTGGTCCACCGCGACATCAAGCCGTCCAACGTGCTCGTCGACGCCGCGGGCGACTGCCACCTCACCGACTTCGGGATCGCCAGAGCGCTCAGCGCCGCGCACCTCACCGTGACCGGCGAGATGGTCGGCACCGCCGCCTACCTCGCACCCGAACAGGTCACCGACGTCGACACCGGCCCGCCCGCCGACATCTACGCACTCGGCCTGCTGCTGCTCGAATGCCTCACCGGCCACACCGAGTACACCGGCACCACGATCGAGGTCGCGCTCGCCCGCCTGTCGCGCCCACCCCGCATCCCCGACACCCTCCCCGAAGCCTGGCGCAGCACCCTGACCGCGATGACCGCCACCGACCCCACCGGGCGCCCCGACGCCGCGCACTGCGCCGAACTCCTGACCGCGATCGCTCACGGACGAGAGATTCCACAGGCGTCACCGGTGCCCGCACCGCGGCTGCCATCCGAACACGTCTCACCCACCGCCGGGCGGACGCACGCGTGGTCCCGCTCTCACGTGGTCTATTCCGGACTGGCCGCACTGGCACTGACCGTCACCCTCGGTGTCACCGCGACCACCTCCGCGCCGGTCCCCGGCCACCCCGTCAGCGAGCCGACGCGGACCCGCATGCCGGCCCACCCGCCACACGACGCGGGCACCGCGCCCGTCACCAGCTCCGCACCGCCCCCGGCGGGCAACACAGCGGTCGCCCCGGCAGGCAACACCCCCGGAAGTCCACCGCCGCCGAACCAGCCCGCACCTGCGCCCACCCAAGCCGCCCCTACCCCTCGTGCAACCAACGGCCAGGGACAGAACAAGCCCGCCAAGCCGGACAGGACGAAGAACAACAAGAACAGCGGTAACAAAGGCAAGGGCTAGATTCACACCCGGGCGTTGTCCGCCCAGAAATCATGCTCACGAGAGGTGGGCGGACTGCGGCACCAGAGACCGGCGCACTCGCTCACGGATGCGTCATCGAATTCTCACGTCATCGGCACTGATGCCGACCCGCGAGCAGCCTGGTAGGGGTGGAGCGGGTTCGGGCGTGTCGGGGGGGTTCGCCTCGCCCGAACCCACTCCGTCCGGGTCAGCCGCCCTGTGACGGCAGTTCGGCGCCGCTGCTGGGAGCTTTCCCGTCAGCGGCGCCGCGGGGGCTGTCCGGAGCTGGTGGTGCCGACGAGGACCTCGCCGGCCGGGGGATGTCCGAAGCACCGGCCACGGGCCGGCCGCTGCCCTTGTCCGGCTTCTTGGATCGGTGTGTCTTCGTCACGTCGGTGCCGCCCGTCTTCTTGGGCTTGCCGACTGTCGGTGTGGCCCCTGGCTTGTCCGTCTTCGAGGTCTTCGTGTTCTTGGGGGGCTTGGTGTCCTTCGCCGACTTGGCGGTTGTGGTGGGGTGAGGTTTGTCGTGGTGTCCGCCGGATCCGGTGAGCGGTAGGCCCGCACCGCTGCTCGAGGGCGGGGAGACGGTCGACGGCGAGGGAAGTGAGCCGGGCGGGGTGAGGCGATGGGTGGGCTGCACGGGCGGTTCGGATGTTGAGGTGGTGGTGTGCGGTTGCTCGACGGGCATGACCGGCCACGGCGCGGGCACCACGCCACCGGTCGCGGCCAGCACGATCCCGGTGGTCCCGACGACCGCCACCGCCACCATGGCCTTGACAGTCAGCAGCCGCCCGAGAAAGGTCCGCAACGCCGACTGCCGCCCGAGGGCGGTCTTCATCGTCGTCGTAGCCGTCGCCCTGACCAGATCGGCCTCGCGGAACGCGGCCACCGCCGCGTCCTCCCCCGTCAGCTCCTCCGGGTGCGCCGGCGCCGCGGCGACTCGGAGCACGTCGGCGAGCGGACCGGTACCCACGCCGGCGAGCAACTGCTCGATGGCCTGCTGGTCGACTCCTCGCGATCCCTGCGTACTCATCTCGTCTTCTCTGGCGTCGGATCCCCCGGACTCGTCACACCTGCCGCGGCGACCTCGCGTGCCCGAGCCTGTTCCAGCTGCTCACCCAGGTTGCGCAGCCCGCGCCAGACGGCGGTGCGCACCGCACCCGGCCGCTTGCCCATCACCCGAGCGGCGGCATGGGTGTCCATCCCCATCACCACCCGCAGCAGCACCGCTTCGGCCTGGTCCCGCGACAACGTCGCGATGAACGCGATCGTGTCATTCGTCGCTGCCAACTGGACCGCCCGCTCGGCGGTGTCGTCATCGGCAGACAGCTCGACCAGCACATCGGCGGGCAGGCTCGCCACAGGCCGCCGCTGATTGCGCCGCATGTGGTCCAGCGCACGATGCCGCCCGATGGTCGCCGCCCAGCCGCGGAACCCCGCACCCTCGTCACGGAAGGAACGGATGTCCCTGGCAATCTGCAACCACGTCTCCGAGGCCAGGTCCTCCGCGTCCCCACCACCGACCAGCCCGCGCAGGTACCGCAGCAACCCCGGCTGCACCTCGCGGTACAACAGCCGGAACGCCTCCTCACTCCCACCCCGCGCGGCCTGCACCAGCGCGGACAGGTCAGCCGTCGCCTGACCGGACACCACGTGAGACCCCTCGCTCCACCCTCGACATACTTCGCCCTTACCGGTCTAGGCGCGTGAGCCGCCAAAAGTGTCACACCACGGCTGAGCTGCTGATACAGCCGCGATGACCGGGTATGGTCGCCGCACTGGACGCGGCAGAGCCGACTGCGGCTCTGGCATTCCATCCCCCGGAAACCTGGGTAAGACACGTCCTTGGAGGCCGAATGACACGTTTGCTGCACGTAACTCGGGTCTTCGAGGATCAGACGATGACCGTCAAGGCCGCCGGCCAGCTCGACGCAACGACAGCGGGCCTGCTGGAACATGAACTCGAGGCCGCCGAAGCCGCTGTCGCGCCGCCGACCCCGGTCGTGCTCGACCTCACCCAGGTCACCTTCCTGGGATCCCCGGGCCTGGCGATCCTGCTCGACCACCACCGGCGATGCGCCGCCCTGGGAAGTTCACTCCAGATCGTCACCGGCGGACGCGCGGTGACACGGCCCCTGTGGATCACGCATCTGGATCGGACACTTCACCTCATCAGCGCGACGCCGCGCCGGTAACGACAGGCGAGAATCCGGGCACGACACCAACGCTGTGTAACGGATGATTCCGTTCGAATGGTGTTCATGTCGGAACTGTCGGCGAGTTCCCCAGGTGGGAACGGGTTCAGGTCGTTGAACAGCTGCTCGACGGAATTTCGGTCGGCACCGGCTCCACGTTCGTGTGGGCGTGGTGGAACGAATCGGCCTGCGCCCGGAGCAGGGCCATGCCGCTGGTCGACAACTCGCGCGACTGCCATAGCCGGCATGCGGGGCAGGAACGCGTGGTGCGACTCCTGGCCCCCTACCCGGTGTACCTGGCAACGCCCTACTGGTCGCCGGGCATCTGTATGGCGACTCCGCCCGCGAAAGGGCACGTGACAGTTACTGAACCGGGTAAGTTGACGTGACGAGGTCGGTCATTCGGGCTTTGTTCAGCGGGTTTACTGAAAAAGATAAGTTCAGTGGAACGGTTGACGCTGAACCGCTTCGGTGCTGTCATCGAGAGGTTCCCCCGCACGGCAGCGTCGCCCCTGGAGGTCGTCCGATGCGAGGTCTGGTCCCGCGATTCGCGGCCACGGCGCTTTCCCTGGTCCTGGTCATCACCGGGAATGTGGTGCTTCCGGTCTCGGCATCGGCCGTTCCGCCGACTTCCGCCGAGACGCTCGTGCCGACCCCGCCGATGGGCTTCAACAACTGGAACGCCTTCGGCTGCGACGTCAACGAGGCGCTCATCAAGGAGACCGCCGACGCCCTGGTCTCCTCCGGGCTGGCCGACCGCGGCTATGAGTTCGTGAACATCGACGACTGCTGGTCGATGAGGGAGCGCGGCGCGGACGGCAGGCTGGTCCCCGACCCGGCCAAGTTCCCCGACGGGATCGCCGGGCTCGCGGACTACGTGCACGCCAAGGGGTTGAAGCTGGGGATCTACGGCGACGCGGGCACGAGGACCTGCGCGGGCTTCCCCGGCAGTCTCGGCAAGGAGGAGCTGGACGCGCAGACCTGGGCGGACTGGGGTGTCGACTACCTGAAGTACGACAACTGCCACAACGAGTCCGACGGTTCCCAGGCCGACTTCATCCGGCGCTACACCGCGATGCGCGACGCACTGGACAAGACCGGGCGGCCCATCGTGTACGCGATCTGCGAGTGGGGGCAGTCCCGGCCGTGGGAGTGGGCCGCCGAGGTCGGCGATCTGTGGCGGACCACCGGTGACATCAGCGACAACTGGCCCAGCCTCCGGTCGATCATCGCGCAGAACGCGCCGCTCCACCCACACGCCGGGCCGGGCAACTGGAACGACCCGGACATGATGGAGATCGGCAACGGGGGGATGACCGGCACCGAGTACCGGACCCACATGAGCATGTGGGCGATGATGGCCGCACCGCTGCTCATCGGCACCGACGTGCGCACCGCCTCCCCGGAGACCCTGTCCGTCCTGGGCAACGAGGAGATCATCGCCATCGACCAGGACCGGCTCGGTGTCCAGGGCGCGGTGATCGCCGACCGCGACGGGCTGATGGTCCTCGACAAACCCCTGGCCGACGGGGAACGGGCGATCGCGCTGTACAACTCCACCGACGCGCTGGCGGTCGTCGACGTCCCGGCGAGCGAGACCGGGCTCCAGCGGGCACGGGGCTATCGCCTGCGCGACGTGTGGACGGGAGAGGTCCGCCAGGTCAGGTCCACGATCTCGGCCGCCGTGCCCGCGCACGGCACTGTGGTCTACCGGGTCCGGCCGCTGCGTGACGCCGCCGCGACACCGCCGTTGGTCACCGTGGGGGCGGCCCTCGGCACGCTGGTACCCGGCCCGGCCGAAGGCGGCACGCTGACCACGGCAGTGACCAACCGCGGAACCGGCGCGATCCGGGAGGTCAGGGTCAGCGCGCGGGCACCGCAAGGGTGGACGGTCACCGCCGAGACGCCCGCGCGGCAGGGCAGGCTGGCGACGGACGAGGCACTGCGGACAGAGTGGACGGTCACGGTCCCCCCGGGCACCGCCGCCGGCCGCTATCCCATCACGGTCACCGCCGGCTACTCCTGGGGTCCGGGCCGGGCCGGCACCTCGTCGAGCGAGGTGGTGTCCGCGGTGGTGACCGCGCCCGAGGACGGCCGCAGGCACCTGAGCACGCTGCTTCCCGTGAGCACCGCCAACGCCCGCGGCCCCGTGGAGACCGACCTGAGCAACGGCGGCGACACCGACCGCGACGGCTCACTCCTCACCATCGCCGGGCGCGTCTACACCAGGGGCTTGGGCACCACCGCGCCCAGCGAGATCGTCTACTACCTCGGCGGCCGGTGCACGAACCTGACCACCGATGTCGGCCTCGACGACGAAACCACCAACGCCATCCCGGCATCGTTCACCGTCTACGCCGACGACACCGCGGCAGCGACGGCCACCGACGTCGTCGCGGGCGAGCCGCCGCGCACGCTGACCGCCGACCTCACCGGCGCGGCCTGGCTGCGCCTGGTCACCACCGGAAGCGGCGCCGCACCCGACGGAACCACCGTCAACGACCACGCCGACTGGGCGGCCCCGATCCTGACCTGCGGCACCGCCACGCCAACCGATCCCGTGCAGCCGACCGAACAGACCCTGTTCTCGTTCGAGTCCGACACCGAAGGCTGGACGATCGCGAACCCCGGCGACGGCGGCACCATGACCACGTCCACCGCCTTCCACACCGACGGCGAACACGGCCTCGAGGTCAGCACTCCCCTGTCCGGCAACTGGTTCGGCCGCCCACTGACCGAACCCCTCGACCTCACGGGAAGGTCAGCGCTCAAGTTCGACGTCAAGGCGGGGCCGGCGGCAGGCACCTCCGGCGAGATCGCCGTACAGGTGGGCGCGGGCACGGCCTGGTGCCAGGGCGGCCGCTGGGCTTTCACCAACGCCGGCACGAGCCGAACCATCACCGAGACCTTCGACGAGATCGAGTGCCCCGCCGGCGTGACCCTCGACCTCACGCAGATCAGAGCCGTCTGGGTCTTCCTCAACGGCGGCGACCAGGTCCACATCGACAACGTCCGCGCCGAGTAACGACCCGCGTCCCGCCTGTCACACCGGGCTGCCATCCGGCAGGCTCGTCGCCCCCACGCGTCCGCGGTCGCCGCCCGGAACCTCACGCCTCCAGAAACCCATTATCCGTGAAGGAGCAACGATGCTCTCGATCCGCAGAAGAACACCGCACACCGGCCGGGGACGCTCAGCCGCACACGCGCTGCTGGCCGTCGCGCTCACCGCCGCGGGCACCGTCACCGGTGTCGGTCTCGGCGCCGGTGTGGCCTCGGCGGCGCCGACCACCCTGGTCAGCGCGGCGTCGAACCGTTGCCTGGACGTGTCGGGCAACGTCAGCACCCCCGGCGCGCGGGTAGTCATCTGGGACTGCGGCGGGCAGGCGAACCAGAGCTGGTCGTTCACCGCGGCGGGCGAGTTGCGGACGTTCAGCGACACGCGGTGCCTGGAGGCGTTCAACAGCCAGACGGCACCTGGCACCGCGCTGCACATCGCCAACTGCACCGGTGGCGCGAACCAGCAGTTCCGGTTCAACGCCAACGGCAGCATCACCGGCACGCAGTCGGGCCTGTGCGTGGACGTCTCGAACGCCGGCACGGCGAACGGCACGGCCGTGATCCTGTGGACCTGCAACGGGCAGACCAACCAGCGGTGGACGCAAGGCGGCGGCACCGCGCCCTGCTCGGTCGCACCGGTCAACCCGAACGCCACGACCCAGGCGCGCAAGCTGCTGTGCTATCTCTACAGCCAGTACGGCAACCACATCGTGTCCGGGCAGCAGGAGTCCACCTGGATCGGTGGACCCGACCACGAGATGAACCACATCTACAACAACACGGGCAAGCTGCCCGCGATCCGCGCCATGGACTACGGCGACTCCAAGGACTACGCCTCCCGCGCCATCGCGTGGTGGAACACCGGCGGCATCCCGATGGTCGGCTACCACATGGGCGCGCCGACCAAGCCCGACACCTACGAGGGCACCCAGATGGCCGTGTCCATCAACGCGGTGCTGACCCCGGGCACGGCCGAGCACACCTCCTTCATCCAGCGCCTCGACGGCGCCGCGGCCGCGCTGCAACAGCTCGAGAACGCGGGTGCCGCAGTGATCTGGCGGCCCTTCCACGAGGCCGGCGGCACCTGGTTCTGGTGGAGCAAGGAGGGCGGCGCCCAGTACAACCGGCTGTGGCGTTTCATGTACGGCTACTTCACCAGCACCAAGGGCTTGAACAACCTGGTGTGGCTGCACGGCTACAACGGCTCGCCCCAGGCGTCCTTCTACCCCGGCAAGTCCTACGTCGACATCGGAGGCGCCGACACCTACGCCGGTGACGGCAACTACGACCCCCAGAAGGCGATGTACGACGCCACCCGCGACATCGTGGGCGGCACCATCCCCATCGCCCTGCACGAGAACGGCCCCATCCCCGACCCCGACCGGCTCCAGTCCACCGGCGCCAACTGGGTGCTGTTCGGCACCTGGCACGGAAACCACCTCACGGTGAGCAACTCGATCAGTCACCTGCAGAAGGTCTACCGGCACGCCTACGTCGTCACGCGGGACGAACTGCCCAGCCTCCGGTAGGCGCGAGAGCACGCCTCGGCGCGCACGATTTCTGGCGAACCCGGACTCATTCGAGCCGGCTTTGGTCGCTTCTGCGCGGCGAGGTTTACCGTCATCAGCAGACAGGTTCGGCGGGAGGTGGTTGGGGTGGGTGCGGACGGGGCGGCCCTGCGGCGGTCGGCCGGACAGGGTCCCGAGGGGCACCTGTCCCGGTTGGCGGCGGCCCTGCGGACCGAGGCGCTGAGTCGGGCGGAGGTGGGTGACCGGGCAGGGGCGCTGCTGGCGGGCGTGGAAGCCGTCGCAGCCTACGCGGGAATCCTTCACCCTCCGGGCGGCCACGACGTCGCACTCGCCGAGCTGCTCGAGGCGATGGCGCACTGGTACACCGAGGACGGGTTGGACGATGCCGCCGCCGCGACGGCAGGAGACGCCGTGGCCGTCTATCTGGGCTTGGACGAGGAGGAGCCGGGCCGGCGCTGGCACGGGCGTTGTCCGTCCATTCGGCGGCGTTGCGGCGGGTCGGGGAGGACGAGGACGCCCTTCTCGCCGCGATGGAAGCGGTGGACGTGCTCTGCGACACTGACGCACCGGGCCGGGCCGTCGCCGAAGCCCTCCGCGACTACGCCCGACTCGCCCGGGAGCTCGGTCGGGAGTCGGAAGCCGAGGCGTACCGGCGCACAGTCCTCGACCAGCTCACCGGCGACCCCGACCGCCGCGAGTTAGTGGAACGAACCTGGCGACACGTCTGACAGACAAACCTTGCGACGGCCTGATCCTCAGGTCACACAAGCGGTGACCTGTTTGAGTCGTCGGGACAGTAGCGACTGTGTCCGATGGACGATCGTGGGAGTGGCGTGGACGTGAGCGGCGGATGGCCGCCGTCGCTGACCTGTTGAAGTCGGGTCATTCGGTGAGTTTGCGAAAGTAGCGAGCCACCGGCCACCGTTCGTAGCCTGCCGCCACGTAGGTGGCTCGGGACGGCTGGTGACCGGGGTCGCCGCCGGTCTCCACCATCGCGATCGTCATGCCGGCGGCACGCATCTGTTCGTGTGCTGCGGCCATCAGTGCTCGTGCGACGCCCTTACGTTGGTGGTCTGGGTCGACGGCGAGGATGTAGATCTCGCCCATGGAGTCCTCCGGATGCAGGCGGATCCCCACCCAGCCCACCACCACCACGTCGTCCACCAGCGCCACCGACACCCCGTCGTGTTCGCTGTCCAGCAGGGCGGCGATGTCCTGCCGCTGGCGCTCCCACCAGCCATCGGGGTAGAACGCCCGGTACACGTAGGCGGGTACCGCCACCCGGAGTTCGACGAACACCGGCTGCCAGGCCCGTCGGGACAGATCGAGCACGGCCTGCCGGTACTGCCGGTGATAGCCGACGACGCGCAGGTTCACCGCCTCATACTCCCAGCTCTCGCTGCAGGACGTGGCCGGGACGGCCGCGAACGCGTCACGGTCGAGCAGAGCTGCGCGGATGTCCTGCTCATTCCGGGAAATCTTGGCGTCGATCGAGCGGATGGAAGCGCTTGCAGCGATTTCTCGCCTGGTAGAAATCCGCGCCGTGAGGCCGTCCGGAATCCGTGTTGAACCTGACGTAGCGTGAGGTTCTATGGTCGGTGTCATGAGCGCTGAAGGGGGCATCGACCCAATGTGGTGGAGCGTCGGCGCGCTGGCCAAGATCGCCGGGATGACGGTGCGGACGCTGCATCACTACGACGAGCTTGGCCTGCTCAGGCCGAGCGGGCGCACACAGTCCGGCCACCGCCGCTACACCGAGGCCGACCTGCACAGGCTCTACCAGGTCCGGCTGCTGCGACAGCTCGGCATGTCGTTGGAGGAGATCGGCGGTGTGCTGGCCGACGCGGCCGACCACGCACTGCTCGCCCAGGTGCTCACCGCGCACCTGGAGCAACTGGACGAGCAGGCGTGGCGGCTCAACGCGCTGCGCCGCCAGACACGGGGACTGCTCGCCCAGCTGGCCGGTCCGGTGCCGCCGGATTCGGGCAGGCTGCTCGGCCCTGCTGGGCAGTACCACGATCTTCGACCAGCACCTCACCCAGGAACAACGCGATTTCCTGGACCAGCACGCTTTCGACGTCGGTCCGGAAGCGCGCAAGAAGTTGGACGAGGAATGGCCCGCGGTGCTCGCGAAGGTGGTCGAGCACTACCGCGCGGGCGATCCGGTGGACGGTCCGGAAGTCCTCCAGACCGCTCGGCGCCTGGTCGCGGTGGGGGACACATTCGCCGCGGGCGACCCGGAGATTTTGCGCTCGATGAGCGCGTTCTTCCGGGAGAACGGTCGTGGCGTGCTCCGTGACGTGCTGTTGGATCAGCCTGTCGACGACCTCGGTGACGATTTGTGGGATTACCTCATTCGCGTGCACGCGACCATGTCAGGAGAATGAATCAAGGGGGAAATGTGTTCCGTGGGACAATCGTGTCCACCGCCGCGCTGGCGCTGCTCGCTGCCGGCCTGACGGGTGTCGCCGAGGCGGAGCCGGGTCTGACCCCGCACCTGCCCGCGCCGACCGGCGTGCACCACGTCGGCGTCACCACACTGCACCTGGTCGACGCTGACCGGCCGGACCCGTGGCCCGACGCCGCAGGCGCGTCGCGTGCGGTGATGGTCTCGGTGTACTACCCGGCGAGCAACGTCCGCGGTCACCCCGTGGCGCCGCAGTGGACGCCGGACGAGGCAACAGCCTTCACCGCGTGGGGACCGGTGTTCCTCCGGCAGCTGCCCACGAGCGGCGTCGCATGGGGGACGACACTGACCCACGCACACACCGGTGCGCCCGCAAAGCCTGGTCAACGCCCGGTCGTGCTCTACAGCCCGGGACTGGCCGACCCACGGGCCGTCAACAGCGGTGTCGCCGAGGAACTCGCGAGCCATGGGTACGTCGTGGTGTCGATCGACCACCCCGGCGAGACCAGCGTGGTCCAGCTGCCCGACCGCGTGCGGACCTTCCGACTGCCCGGCGATCCGAGCAGCGACCCGCGGCTGTACCGGGACGTGATCACGACCCGGCTCGCGGACACGAACTTCGTGCTCGACGAGTTGGCGGTGCTGGCGGCGGGAGGCAACCCCGACGCGGAGGGTCACGCGCTGCCGAAGAACCTCGGCCGTGCCCTCGACCTGCGCCGGATCGGCATGTACGGCCACGGCCTCGGCGGCACGATCGCGGCCGAAGCGATGTTCGAGGACGTCGGTCACCGGATCGACGCGGCGATCAACATGGAGGGCTTCCTCGACTACCACCCGGAACAGCCCGGTCAGGACGGCGAACTGCTCCCGGTGGCGCGGCACGGCGCGGACAGGCCCTTGCTGCTGCTGGGCACCGAAGGCTTCCAGAACGACCGGTACCAGCGGGCGTGGTCGGCGGCGCTCGCGCACGGGTGTGCCCGGCAGCACGTGATCGCCGACACCAACCACTGGGCGTTGACCGACTTCGCCACCATCGCGCCCCAGCTGCACGCGGCCGGCCTGATGGACGACACCGAGCTGTCCTCGCTGGTCGGCACGCTCCACCCGGCCACTTCGGTGCCGCTCGTCCGCCGACACGTGGTGTCCTTCTTCGACCGCCACCTGCGCTGACATCCTGTCCCACCCCCGACAAGTCCATTCAGGCAGGTCGGAGCCTCGCGGAGCCCGAAAGACGAAGTGCTCGCGGGTGCGGCCGCAAGTCCCCGCGACCTCGACTGCCGCGGCATGAGGACCGGTCAGGCTGCTCCGCCGGCACAAGTTCACGAGTTCGCAAGATCGCAACTCCTCTCGCTGGTGGGTGTGGCGGCCGTTCACGTGGGTACACCGACTCGTCAGCTAAACCGAGGAGGCGTCGATGACGGTGAACGACGGTCTACCGCTGGACGAGTCGGCGGATTACGACCTCGGCCACACAGACATGGATGCGCCCTCGCCTGCCGGCACCGGCAGGGCCGACCACATCACCGACCCACCGACAGAGCTGCTACCCGTCACTGCGGCACCTCCCCCGAGCATGGTCCCCACCGATGGGTTCGACCAGGTGACGATGAGTGCGCCGGCTACCGCGTTGCCACTCGCCACGCCACCCGCGTCGACGTCGCCCATCGGCTCCACTGCGGATCACCCCACTCAGGTGTTGCCAATGACTCCTCCTGCTGGGATGTCGGCGCGGGCAGACTCCGCAACAGAGGGCAGCGTGGAAGGCGACCTGTTCGATGGCATAGCCGACCGGTGAGCG
>WUUC01080932.1_pt1 | contig 31738 bp, 25 predicted proteins | sample 6278441 | NCBI WGS metagenome assembly WUUC01 (sample SAMN13675441, study PRJNA597444) | soil metagenome | isolation source: soil | place: USA: Washington | collected 2017-10
GGTGGCGGCTATGAATAATGAAGAACCTTTGCAGGCCGCTCATTTTGGCACCGTGCAAAACCCCATTACTATGATGGAAACAGAACATGAAATGGTCGGTAAAAACCTGGAAGAAATAAGAATGCTGACCAACAATTATACATTACCCGCTGATGCCTGCGCCAGTTACAGCCTGCTGTTCAGAATGCTGGAAGAATTTGAAAATGATCTGCACCTCCATATCCACCTGGAAAACAATATTCTGTTCCCAAAAGCATTAGAAATCGAAAAAATATCCAATTAATGAAAGAGTATGCTCCCATAAAACGGCACCAGGCGCTTGTTTCGTTTTCCAAAGAACACCATTTTGGCTTATTGCTGGTATGGAAAATAAGGCGGGGTCTGCTCAATGCCATAAGCGCTGAACGTATTAGCAGGTATGTATTATTTTTCTTCAATGAGGACCTGAAAACTCATTTTAAGGAGGAAGAACAAATGCTTTTCTCTAAACTGCCTGCTACTGATACACTCCGTTTGCAAGCTGAAGCGGAGCATGAAAAAATTTATCTCCTGGCGGAAGCAATAGCAGGCGCTGCTGATGAGCAGGATTTGCTCCGGGAGTTTGCTGATACATTGGAAACACATATCCGGTTTGAAGAAAGGATACTTTTTAATCATTTACAAAATCATATTCCGGCAGAACAGTTAGAAGAAATCTCTTCCAGGTTTTCTAACTCAGTTGATCTTGACAGTAAATGGGAGGATTTCTTTTGGCTAACAAAAAAATAACAAACCATGAAAAGACCAATATGGCTATTATTGGCCGCAGGCATTTTAGTCAATTGCAACGCCCGGGATGGTGCTTCCGGGCAGGCGACGGAAAACGATTATCAACATCACGGTCATGAAGGAAAAGCAACACTTTCTTTGAATAATGATAACAAATGGAAAGCGGATTCCAGTACTAATAATAATGTAATAGAATTGATGGTAATAGTTGACGAATTTGCGACAAGCAAAAATAAAACACTACTCAATTATCACAATACCGCTATCGGTTTGCAAAAGGGATTAGAGCGAATGACCGGGGAATGCCGGATGAAGGGAGTTGATCATGATGCTTTGCATAAATGGCTTGAACCATTAATGAAGCAAGTATCTGCATTTCAAAACGCAACCAATGAGCGGCAAGCCGAAAAGGAGTTTCATAGTATTCATGAGCGATTAGATCTTTACACAACTTATTTTGAATGACCATGACGATTACAGTTAATACAAAAATAGCCGCACTGATTAAGCAACATCCTGATGCGCTTGAAGCTGTTATTAATGTACATCCCCGGTTTGAAAAACTTCGTAACCCTCTGTTGCGAAAAATAATGGCAGGTAGGACAAGTATCTCCATGGCATCAAAAATAAGTGGGTGCAGCGTAACTGATTTCTTCCGGCAATTAAAGCCGCTTGGTTTCGAAATAGACTCAGCCACTGAAGCTGCCGCAACGGATGAAAAACAGCTACCTGATTTTATTTTGTTCATTAAAAAATACAAGGTTATCGACCTGGATGTTCGTCCCGTGATAACTTCTGGCCAGGATCCCCTGGCAACCATTATTAAAAAAGTGAAGACAATACAACCGGGGCAGATTTTGAAAATTGTCAACAGTTTTTATCCTGAACCATTGATATTGTTACTGGAAAACCAAGGCTTTACCGCCTATGCAGATGTGATAGACGACAACCTGGTGGAAACTTATTTTTATAAGGGAAAAGAAATGAGCGAAACCCCTGCAATTAAAACAACGAGCCTGGCAAACGGGTGGGAGGAGATACTAAAAAGATTTGAAAATAAGATAGAAGAGATGGATGTACGTGCCCTGGAGATGCCACGGCCTATGCTTGCCATATTAGATGCATTGGAAAAACTGCCTGCTGAAACTGCCCTGTTTGTCCATCATAAGCGGATACCCGTTTTTTTATTACCCGAATTGTCAGATAGAAAATTTGAGTACCTTATCAAAGAGATCAGCGAAGGGGACGTGAAGCTTTTAATTTATAAAGACTGATGCTGGTTACCAACGAAAGCACTTCGGTAAGAAATACTACCCACACAGTAGTGCTGCCTTTCTATATTTATGCAGCGCTGTCATTTCTTGCTGCTACTGTACTTTTATTCATCTATTCTTCAGTGTTTACCCAGCATTATTTTCATCCAAAGACGCTTGCCATTACACATATAATGGCGCTGGGGTGGGGCACTATGATCATACTAGGCGCCAGCCACCAGCTAGTGCCTGTTTTAATTGAAGGACGATTATTCAGTATCGCGTTAGCCCAGGTTTCTTTTATACTGGCTGCACTGGGTATTCCGCTTTTGGTATTTTCGTTTTTCCGGTTCAATATGGGATGGCCGGCACAATGGGGTGGCCTCCTGATCAATGCTGCCATTGTCGCTTACGTCGTTAACCTGGCCGTAAGCATTGCAAAAAGTAAAAAAGAGAATGTACATGCCGTATTTGTTTTTACTGCGGCTTTATGGTTGTTAATTACGACCGTCGCAGGACTATTATTAGTGTATAATTTCTCTTCTCCTTTTTTAGAAGAACCTTCAGTGCATTATCTTTCATTGCATGCACACATGGGTATAGTAGGTTGGTTTTTGTTGATGGCAACTGGCGTAGGGTCAAGACTGATACCTCTTTTCCTGGTTTCTAAATATGATAATTCCCGCTTGTTGTGGTTGATTTATGGTTTAATAAATGGCGGCTTGCTGGCGTTTGTATTTATGTTTCTTTTTTTTCCCGGTATAACTTTTTACCTGCTGCCACTGTCGCTGACTGCATCGGCATTGCTATTATTTGGCTATTATTGCTACCAATGTTATAAGCTGCGGTTGCGCAGGCAGGTTGATGAGCAGGTAAAAATATCCCTGCTGTCGGTTGGCATGATGTTGCTGCCTGTAATTATCTTGCTGATCATGATTATCTTTCTGCTTGTAGCTGAAATAAATAGCCGGCTGGTATTACTGTACGGTGTTTCCATTTTTTTTGGCTGGATCACTGCCATTATCCTGGGAATGACATTTAAAACATTGCCTTTCATTGTATGGAATAAAGTATACCATCTTCGGGCAGGGATGGGAAAAACGCCAGGCCCGAAAGATCTGTTTAGCAGTAAAATATTCAATATTATGGGCATCAGCTACCTGGCGGGGTTTCTTTTATTCATTACAGGGATTTATTTTTCCAACTTGTTTATATTGAAGTTTGCTACGGGTTTTTTATTACTGACGGCAGTATTATATAATTGTAATGCAGGAAAGATCCTTTTGCATAAAGCCGTTAAATCATGAACGTAATCACTAATCATAGACGTAACTGCAGCAGCGTATTGGCCGCTCTTGAGAAGGTAATGGATCCTGAAATAGGATTGAATGTGGTTGATCTCGGGCTGATTTATCAAATTGATTTTGATGAGGCCGGAAATAAGATTTTTGTATTGATGACACTGACTACGCAATTTTGCCCGATGGGTGAATCTATCTCCGGCGCTGCGGCAAGGGTAATCGAACATACGTTCCCGGGTTATGCCGTTCAACTGGAAATAACTTTTAATCCGCACTGGAATAGTACAATGATATCAAAGGAAGGAAAACTTTTTTTAAATAATGGGATATGCTAAGCTTAACCTGTAAAACTGCTGTAAAGGCCGTTATTTATCTGGCTTCAAAATATGGATCAGGCAGCAACGCCGGCATAAAAGAAATTGCTGAATACATTGATGCCAACGAGCATACCGTAGGAAAGCTGTTACAAACATTGGTGAAACAGAATATGATCAATAGCACAAAGGGCCCATCCGGGGGATTTTATATTTCAAAAGAACAATTAAAACGACCCATTATAGCTATCGTGGAGGCCATTGATGGGAGACAGGTATTTAAAGAATGCGGATTAGGCCTGAGCATTTGTTCCGCAACACACCCTTGCCCGATACACGAGGAGTATAAAGCAGGAAGGGATAGCATTCAGAAACTATTTACTAATAAAAAGATAATTGACCTCTGCGAACCTGTAAATAAAGGGCTTGCTTACCTGGTAGGATAGAGCAGGTGGTCGTATCAATCGTATTGAATGGTAAGTAACTTACAGTGGTACCTGCGTGAACCGCATGGGTTTTGCTTTTGCATTAAACAAGGTGGAAGTTGGTTTACAGGCAACTTAGTACTAATAGTACACATTGCCCCTGCTGATAGTGCCCAGGATTACATTACAGAATGAGATAATTTTGTGTAATATTAAAAATCAACGTAAAACTGGTTAGGTAATGAACAGGTATAACTTTATTTCCCCTGCTGAATCAGTGCAATGTATAAAATCAGGCGACCGGGTGTTTATTCATGGCAGTGCCTCTACTCCGGTATGTTTGGTCAAAGCGCTTCAAAGCAGGCATCATGAACTGGAAAATGTAGAACTGGTGAGTATTACAAATATCGGGGATATAGATTTTAATAGCCCGCAGTATAGGAAAAGTTTTTTCTTTAATTCCCTGTTTGTGTCTGAAAATACACGGGCAATTGCAAACAGTGCGTATGGCGACTATGTTCCGATATTTCTCAGCCAGATACCACAGTTGTTCAGGAAAAATATTTTACCTATTGATGCCGCCCTAATACAGGTTTCGCCACCTGATGAGCATGGCTATTGTTCACTGGGAACTTCTGTTGACATTGCAAAAGCCGCTGTTGAAACTGCCAAAACGATTATTGCGCAGGTCAATCCCCGAATGCCCCGCACACATGGAGATGGTTTTGTAAACATAAAAAAAATCAATGCTTTGGTCTGGCATGAAAGTGAACTACCGGAAGTAGACTATTCCAGCAAAAAAAATGATGCCATCATACAGATTGGAAAAAACGTAGCATCACTTATTGAAGATGGCGCCACCTTGCAAATGGGGATTGGCAGTATTCCCGACCAGGTATTGCAAAATCTGTCGGGTCACAAAAACCTTGGCGTTCATACGGAGATGCTATCCGATGGTATTATTCCTCTTTTAGAGAACGGTGTCATTAATAATAGCCTTAAAAAATTAAATGTAGGCCGTTCCGTTACTGGCTTTATGCTGGGTACCCGCAGGTTATATGATTTTGTGCATGACAATCCTTCCATGCGGGTGATGGATATTGCTTACGTAAATGACACAAGTATTATAAGACAAAACCCCAAAGCAACAGCTATTAACAGTGCCATTGAAATTGACCTGACCGGGCAGGTTTGTGCGGACTCTATCGGAACTTACCAGTTTTCGGGAATTGGAGGCCAGATGGATTTTATCCGCGGTGCTTCCTTATCGGAAGATGGTAAGCCCATTATCGCTTTACCCTCTGTTACTTCTAAAGGGACGTCACGAATCGTTCCTTTTTTAAAAGAAGGTGCTGGTGTTGTTACCACACGGGGACATGTTCACTGGGTGGTAACGGAATATGGTATTATTAACCTGTTTGGAAAAAATCTTAAACAGCGGGGAAAAGCTTTGATAAGTATTGCGCATCCTGACCATAGAGAAATCCTGGAGCGATCTTTTTTTGAACGTTATAAATGACGAACAAGGTACAATAGCGGAAGCCGTACTTGTTGCGGCAGGTTTATTCTGCGCCGTTAATTACTTTTTATTAGTGGCTTTATAAAAAGCGTCATTATTTTATAGTGCATGTCTACTACCGATTGATTGAACCCATGGTCTGTTTTGGGTAATAGCATGAATTTCTTTTTGGGAGCACTAATTTTAGTAAAATACTCTTTCGTAAGAACTTCCGGCGTTTGAATATCTTCTTCTCCCTGGATCAGGTACACAGGTATTTTAAAAATAAAACCATCGTTCAAAAAATTAACGGATGAACTCATAGGCGTAATACCGAATCGTTGATCTCCCGCATAATTAATAAAGGAATAATCGTCACCATCACTACGGTTTTGGTTATCTGTGTCACTATTATATTCCGGCGATAACTCAAACCAGTAAGCAGGCGCTGGAATGGAGTTTTTTTGTTGATATTTTTTTACGACCCGCAGCAACTGTCCTAAGTTTTTTGCCGTATCGTAAGGCGGTTTTCCAATTGAATTGAGCACATCGATAGTTTTCTGGTCTTTGGCGTTTTGTGCCAGGTGAAATACTTTTTGATAAACATATCCCAAAGCTGCTGATGGATTAACCATTTGGGAATGGCCGATATAAGCGTAAAAGAGCTCAGGATTTTTTATGGCTATCTTAACCCCAAGTATGGAGCCCCATGATGTTCCAAAAAGGATGATTTTTTGTTTTCCAAGGTGTTTAACCAGGAAATTAACAAGTTCAATTCCATCTGTTGTCATTTGTTCAATGGTCAATGGGTTTGATTTTAAATATTCCGGACTTAAATCGCCAGGCCTATTATGTCCAAAAGTTTTTCCCGTACCTCTTTGATCCCATTGAACGAGAATAAAATCTTTTTCCCATGTTTTATAAATTGTATCAGCGTACGGACTTATTGGACTACCCGGTCCGCCGTGAAGAAATAAAACAACCGGTTTAGTCTTATCGCCTTTTATAGTTACCCATTGGTCAATTCCATTAATCCTGATGAAGCCTTCTTCTTTAATATGATTGATGTTCGGATGATCAGATTTATTTTGCGAGTAAGCAGTTACAATCAACAAATGAAAAAAGACAATTATTTTTATTCTCATTTTTATGCTTTTTGATGGTGCCGTTTAATCTTTTCGACCTTGCGGATTTGGGATGACTCATTACAACGGCAGCGTATAAATTTACAGAAACAATCTGTACATCGACAATTAACTAATAACGGAGAGCATAACTTCGCGATTTGCTATATCAGGAAACCTGGCCTGAAATTATTGCAGTTGCGGGTCGATTCAGGAAATATATAATGATGGTGCTGTAAGGCGAATCATTAACCGGACGCCATTCTCCGGTTCGGGCCAGTTGGTCAGCCAGGGTAAATGATCATGCTTTTAAATCTCAGAGCAACATCGTTTGTACTGCCATATTGAATATTAGTCATTTTACAAAACATATTCAAGCATAGGCGGTTTGATGCCGTTCAATTGAACCTGGATTTTACTTTTCCAATAGTTCGCTTTTCTTATCCGTGACGGCAATTCATACACCGGGTCTGTCGCTTCCTCATAAAATGTAAAGTAAGCTGGCTCCTCTCCGGTGTGAAAGGTTATTTCAAGATCTACTTTCCGTGTACACCCTGTCAGTGAATCAACTTCTTTAACGATTCTGCAAAATTGAATTTCTTTAAGTAAAAACAATTTTTTCTGTAGGGAATTATTTTCCTGATCGATACATATGATTTTATTGGTTTTGCGGTCAAGCCCTATAAGCTTATTACCAAGAATGAAAATGTCGGGAATTGAAAGCCCATGGCTTTTTATCATTTTATGAAGAGCAGCTTTGACAGCGAAAGTGTTTTTTCGATGCTGTTCGGTTTTAAACAACAGCTTAAAAACCCAATAAAGGACTATAGGCAATAACAGAAGCAATATTATCAGCAACGTATGCATCTTTATTAATTTTGTCGTGAAATAATGGATTACTCATTTTCATTGATCGCATCCGTACAGCGAATATTTTTCACTATAAGCTACGTTTCGTTACCTTTTACCCGGGTCCGCAGAGGGCAATTCCGGTTTGCGACAAGCCATCCGGGTTTGCAGGATCTTTGTAAGCGGGTATTTCCAACATACACATCAATTACAGGCTAGTCAACAGGATTTGATACCTCTATTATCGTATAGAAGCGGGTTCCCCTGGCCGATGGCAACGTTATTGTATCTCCTTTACAGAATCCCAATAAGCCACTCCCAAGAGGTGCCAAAATCGATACCTTATCATTTTTGTGATCCACCTTTTCAGGCAGCACCAAAGTGTATTCATGATTTTGGCGGGCGATTGTATTGCGGATCGTAACTTTTGAATTCAGCCTGACCATGTCTTTGGGAAATTCGTTTTTAGTCACCACCCGGGCTGTTTTAATTTCTTCAATAAGTTTTTCAGCCTGGATATGATCATACTTCAGTTCCATACTATTTGTCCGTAGATAATGCATTATAACATCATAATCATGCTTTGTTATCATTAACTGGTTTTTTGATTTCGTTTCCATTTTTAAAAATTTGGGGTGAATAATAATGGCAGAAGATCTGCTGCTGCAGTCAATTTCGTTTAAAAATTAAGTGGGTGAATTAACCTGACCTCTCATTCTTTTGAGATCAGGCTGAGACATTAAAGTCCTTAAAAGTGGAATAGAAAAACATCTTTTGTTTGCCAGGTATGAGAATACTGCCAGCATCAGGAAAGTGTGATATTTGATTTATTACAGGCATAGTCAAAGGCAAATGGTGCTATCCCGCAGAATCATTTTTTGATTGCGGAACAAAGCAATGGATTAAAATTTAGAAAATTAATAAGAAGAATAAAGAAGCACCCGTGCCGTGTAGGATTAACGGCAAGGGCTTAACTATTAAAGTCCTTGAAGTTGGAAAAGAAATAAATTTTTTGATTCAGGAGTTCCGTTTCATCAATTTTTACAACATTGATGGCAGGAGTGTGTAGTTCGATATAATTAAAAAAATCCATCATCTCGCACGAAGGTAATTCTTTAACTGTATTAAACCAAGAGAGCACTTTTTCTAAATAATCATTTAACAAATGATAAAAAGGTGCAAAAGTATGTGACCACTTAGACTAGATACGTAATCATAGAAATTGTTTTGATTTAACAACAGTAAATAAGTGGGGCGGGAGGATAGAAATATCCGGCCTTTAAAAAGGGGTTAACGTGGCAGACTCATACTATGACGACTATTCCGCATAATACAGCTATTACTATCAATATTTGTCGCGTTTAACCCACTGATTGCCGCAGGGCGTATAGAAACCGGATAACGACTGCACCGGCCTTTTTTAAACGATAGTTCCAAAAAGCTTGACAAAGCCAGGTATCCGATCAAAAGATTTTCGTTGGGGCGCATAGCTATCGTAAATCAAAATTCGACGGACATTATCCAGATGCTTTTATAAATGTTGCAATGCCAATTGGGAGTGTTTACAGCGAACAGTTTAAACGTTAGATCTACCTATGTTGTTGGCCTCAACTTCTATGAAGGAATAGCAGGAAGATTTTTTCAAAAGAGAACTTATCAGGTTCAGAATTTAAGTTGTCAATCACGGCCGCGTTTTATAATATATTTATTGGGGATCATCATTTTGCCCCGGTAAATACAACCTTTTTCCATAAAATTACTGCGCCGAAAACACCTGCGACTATCGAAGCGATAAAAATTGCAATTTTGGCTGCAGCAAAATCTGTTGGTACCGGAAACGCCTCGGAAGCAATGAAAAGTGACATGGTGAAGCCGATACCCGCCAATGCTCCCGCTCCGAATAGTTGCCGCCAGTTGTAGGATGCGGGTTTTTCGGCAATATTAAGACGGACAGCCAACCAGCTAAATAGAAAAATTCCTATAGGTTTACCGATTACCAGGCCAAAAAAGATAGCCATCATCAACTGCAAGTCGGTTCGGAATACATCCATGGTGATTATTACTCCTGCATTAGCAAGAGCAAAAACCGGTAATACAAAGTAAGTGGACCATGGCTCAACGGTGTGCAAAACCTTTGTGGCTGGCGATTCCAACCGGTCGTGGATCGTATTTAACATCTTTATCGAACGCTTCGATGGCCCCTGTTCCCGGAGACGAACGGGACCAAAATGTGTTTCTGCCTTAAATATCCTTTGTATCTGGGCATTCAATGCTTTGAAGTTTACAGGAGGCCTTGTAGGAATACACAAAGCGAGAATTACACCCGCAAGCGTTGCATGAATCCCTCCTTCATGCAGGAAGAACCACAATAGTAACCCGAGAAGGATGTAGGGTAATAACCGGTAAAAACGCCACCGGTTCATTATCGCCAAAATGCCGGTAACCACACCCGCGGCAACCAGGTACGACGTCTTAATTTCATCCGTATAAAAAATAGCCACGACTAAAATGGAGATAAGATCATCCACAATCGCACATACGGTGAGGAATACGCGTAATTCAATGGGTACACGGCTACCCATAATAGCAATGATGGCGATAGCAAACGCCGTATCTGTAGAAATGGTAGTGCCCCAGCCGATGCTTAAGGGACCAAAGGGGACAATAAATAAATAAATAAGAGCAGGCACTACTACACCACCTAAAGAACCCGCAAGCGGCAATCCTGCAGCCCGCGGTTTGGTGAGCCTTCCAACGGTGAACTCGCGTTTTACTTCCAAACCAACCACCAGGAAGAATATTGATAACATGCCATCATTGATCCAACTGATTAATGGAAGATCAAAAGACCACTCGCCTGCGCGGAAACCGAAAGGCTTTTCCCAGAACGCTAAAAACCGTGCTCCGAATGAATCCGAATTGGCCAATAATAATGCGAGTATCACCATTACGATCAATGCTATACCTGCTGAGGGCCCCCACCTCACAAAATCAAGCGCAGCGGTTTTCACACGATAACCAGTCGAACCTTTCATAACCTCGCTGAGAGAACTTTCATCCCATGGGCCTTCATACAAGCGGTCATTGATATAAAACGTGGGAGCCAATAAAGCCCCGCTTTGCCGCGCACCATGTATATCGTCCTCCACCTGCCTCCTGGCTGTTTCCAATTCAGTATTATCAACGGTATCGGGCATGGGCAAATTAAAATCCTTTGCCACTTTTTCAATATCCACTTCCCCTTTTGATTCACGGTCCATTAACGCATCATGTACATCCCAGAAATTATGGGTAGTTTCTGCGGCATACTCAGCCATGATCGCTGCTTTCTTAGCCCTGTCATGACCCGGAAGCGGCAAATGCCGGTACACATAAAGCAACTGATCGCCAAATTGGTCACGCAAATTTGATATTACTTCGTGTGCTACATGGCAGGTACTGGAAAAGTAACTTCCGTATTCCACCAGGGTGATCGAAGCCTGCGGATCTCCAAGTACGTGATCATCTTCTGCGTTAACCTGTTGCATCAACCTGGTCGAATTATTCGGGAGAGATTCTTTGTTTGGTTTGTTTTTTCCAGCCATAGAAATTATTTAATCCTCAAAATGTAAAACGATACTGTTCATTCAAATCCAATGCCGCGAAAAAAGTATGTAACTTTTATTTCTATCAGTAGCAACCCGATATTTACCGTATTGCTAATCCGTTATCACATATAGAATCAGGCATTTCGAGCGCAACATATTTGGCACGTATGATACTGGTATCGCACAATACTCATGTGTGATAGCCGTAGGAAACCTTTACGAAAACAAAACAGCTCGGATTGGGAATGTAGAAAATAAAGAATTCACGTTAAAAAACAAAAAAAATATTGCGATTGATTGTCGTTTCGGAAATAGTAGAAGCCTGTAATTATACCGCATTTCTTCAAAGAGATTTTCCCGTTTTTTCCGAAACTTTTCAGACATCCCCGGTAAAAAATGAGATCGTTGTCATATTGGGTGCCTGTGGCAGATTTGAAAGAGGAATTCCCACGAGCGACGCAAGTGGAATAACTTTTTAAGAATGGATGAATGGTGATGAAGCAACTTTTTGCAGGCCCTCGATTTTTTTCAATCTAACATCCCGTTCTGGATGTGCTCCGCATGGCAGCAATAATCGACATTTCATAATTAAATTAGCGGATCGCACACTTTTGAAATTAGTGAAGTGTATAACGCATCATACGGCCAATGCATTGCGATTTGCTCCCCGGTCACTGATTAAGAGAAATTTCGTTCACCATAGACAGAATGCGTAACCGTCCGTATTTTTTGTCCTTTGTCTTTTCCATTGCTTTTTGCATATTCGCTGAAAGAAGCGCTTGCCACTGTTTAGCCAGTTCAGCCTTTTCCTTTATTTCAAATACCGGATCGGTAGTTTTATGGTAAAAAGGTAGATGCAAAGGTTTAGATCCATTTTTATAATTCAGTTGCAGGGCAATCATTTTGATGTCTGCACCAAGCACCGTTCTGTTTTTAACCGTTCCGTATGACTCGATGACCATGCAGCTTTTAATTTCTTCCAGGTTTACGAGGTACTCGCCCTGTTTGTTTCCATTAAGCATTACAAACAATAATTTGTTGTTCGTGTCATCGTAGCCAATCACCCTGTTCCCTAATACCTGCCGGTTTACAATTGAAAAACTATACTCAGCAGCTGTATGCTCAAAAGCAGCTAACAGCCTTTCGGTTTTCTCGTAATTCCAAAGATGGCGTACTATAACGATTATGAGCGATAGCGCCATTAAAACTGCAATTATAAGTACTATAAAAAATGTTGATGTCATAAAAAATTAATTTAATTGGTGAGGAAATCGAAATAATTGTCTTTTCATAGCATCCACCTTAATATGGTAAAGTTACTTCGCCCCTTTGTTTGCTCCCTTGACTTTAGTTAAGAAATAGCGTTGACAATAATCAATTGAGATCGATATTATTTTAATTAGGGAAATCAGTATTAAAAATTGGTTAAACACCTTGCAGGTTTTTCTATTCAATATGTAGCTGATCGGAATTGACAAACGATAACTTTTTTTGAAATGATTCTCTTCTTGATATTTTATACCGGACGAGCCTGTTAAGGGTAACAAGCAGCCGCTTATTTCTGTAGCAGATTTTAGGAAGGTGTAACAAATAGTCAAGAAAATTACTCAGGGTACTAGCACAGAAAGAGGAGGTGACAGACTGCTAACCCTGTTATTAAAGTGCGATAAATCTGAAGGTTTTATGGTGGGATAAATGCAACCCAAAAGACCTTCTCTTTTACCGGTGTTTGAAATGCAAAGTGTTTGTTTAAATGCCAAATTAAAAACAAACAGTGCTGAGGAGTTATTTATAGAGTTGTTGGAACAATACAAGCTTCCCAATAATTTATTGCCTTTAATTGAGATATAGTTCCACGTAGTTATCATATCCATGAAGCCAATAAAGAACTGCATAGTAGAAACGAGAAAACATCTAACTTAGAAAAATTGATTACGCAAGCATTAAAAAAAGCTTGAAAACCTCAGTAAAATATGGGGTTCCAGCGATTTTGATGGTAAGCGTATTCTACATAAAACTATGTTTCCGGATGGAGTTTACTTCAATGCCGAAAAAGATCAATATCTAACTCGGAAGGTAAATGGTTTTGTCGGTTTAGTATCTTCTATCTCAGCGGCTTGTAGAGAGAATGAAAACGGGAACCTTCAAAATAATATTGAAAATTCCCGTCCTGTACCGGAGAGCAGACTTGAACTGCCGACCTTCGGGTTATGAATCCGATTTTGTACTATTAATAATTTTCCAAAAGTCTGATTGTAAGCTTGTTTGCCGAGCAAAAATAAATATTTGATGGGAAAGTCCATGATATTTGTTAGTCTTTTTGTTAACGGAATTACTGCTAATTAGTTTATTCAACGAACTTACTATATCCGGCTTACCTGGCAGATCCTTCTTATGCAGCCTGAATCGGTATCCTTCCTTGAAAAGGTGTGAACGCAAAATCTTCTCAGGCCTTTGTTCGTTGACCTTATCCTACTCATTACCTGACTTCTTTTTCCCTTTGACCAAATATCCATTGAGGTTTATAGCTTTTAAAATTCGGTTCTCTTTAAGAAAATATTTCATAGCGTTTGCAACAGCTTCAGCCATTGGAACAGGTACCCCATTACCAATCATCTTAAATTTCTTAGACAAAGGTAAATCAGGGGGCAAAACATATTCATCAGACACCCCTTGTATCCTAAGGGCCTCGCGGACTGAAATTCTTCTATGCTGGTAAGGATGCAAATGCACTTCATTGTTTCCATAACAGGCTGTTGGGCTATACCTAAACCGGTGTAATCGTTTGAAAGAGGGTCTGTTTGTTTGTCCCTCTTGAATTTTATTTAATTTCTCTTTTTCACTATATAAATTAAAATACTCAGTTGCGTTTGAAATTTTCTTTAATAGCTCATTTGGAATAAGACAGCTTTCAACGCATAACTCTAAAGGAATACCCGATGGTTTAATTAATTTCTTGCCAAAATCAATTGCTTCAGGCCATGTATACTTATCAAAGGCATTCTGATACAATTCATTAACAGGCCAGGAAAACCAGTGACCATCTGAATTTTTTTTAATTGCCTCTTTGCTAATAATACTCTTATTTATTCCGGCGAAAAAAACACGTTCTCGAAATTGGGGAACGCCGAAATTAAGGGCATTTAAGGTTTTATAGTCGATATAATAATGGCGCTGAATTTTTTTTAATAGTTTAATAAGATATTCTTTATTTGATTTTTGTTTTATCAAGCCTGCAACATTCTCCATAACGAAAAATGTTGGCCTTAACTCAAGGATTTTATTAAAAAAGAGAATTGTAAGCTTTCCCCTGTCCCCTTCGAATCCTCCCCGGCTTCCATAAATACTAAAGTCCTGGCAAGGCGGTCCTCCAATAATTCCAAAATTTTCAGGTTTACCATTTGGGAAAGCTTCCTGTATAATAGTTGGCCCTGTTATATCTGCTATGGACTTAGTATTGAATATTTCGGCCTTAATCCCATTACCCCGTGATTTCCGCCAGGAAGTAATACCTGCTGCATGCAGCTTCGCAAAAAGTTTATTGTTTTCATTTGTCCAAACAATTTCAAATCCTGCCTGTTCAAATCCCATATCCAGAAAACCCCCACCGGAATAGAAGGAAAGGATGGGAATTCTATTTACTTCTTGACTATTCATAAACTATTGTAAAGTTGTTAGCAGTTGCATTAAATGATTGCTTAGTTTTTTTTAAATTATACAGTGTTACATTCTTAGTTAATAAATTTTCAAATGCCTCTTTTAAATTACTTGACAAGCCATTTATCAAAACATCTTTGTCGTTCACTTGTAACTGCACCCCCAATGAATCATTATTAAATACAGTTATGCTTTTTAGAATGCCTGTCAGGTCATTTACCTGTTGAAAGTTTGTAGTTAACCACCTGGAATAAAAAGTACAGGCAGGACGAAAAGAGCAATATTTACAATTTTCTTCTGAAGGCTTAGCAATTGATTCGAACTCCCCTTTTCTAATAAAAGTATTTGTACTTGACAAAAAAACAATTGCGTCCATATAAATACTTTCGCAATCCTCTTTTGTAAAAGGGACTTCAACAAAATCATTTTCAAGGGTTACTAAAAATAATGCGGTAGGATACTCTTGATTCATAAGAAAATACAAATGCGCATATAACTTTAGTTGAAACTCATACTCCTTTTTGATTATTCGTTCAGTATTGCCACATTCGTCAATTGACTCAGAATATATCTTTCCTGTTTTAAAATCCATTATTGTGATACCAGTATCATTTTTAAGTATCAGGTCGGCAACACCAATTATGCTTTTATCGGAATTTGATAGTTTCTTTTCAGCATAATAGTTAGTTGTTGCAGCTTTTTGCAGATAATCTATTTTCTTCTTTTTTCTGCACAAAATGTTCCTTAATTGGTTTTTTTTCAATGCAAAGTTGGTTACGAAATATTTAAGGGGAACGATATTTGACTCGCCTTTGCTTTTTAGTTCGTTTTCTTTCTCACTAATCAAATTACTCCAATTCTCGGAAAAGGATTTTTCATCAGTTATTATTCCGCGCGAAATTAATTCAATCATCTTGTGAGTGATAGAGCCAAAATGGCCATTCGCATTCATCGGCAATAAGGGTTCATTCCCAAATGAATTTGCTAAAACCAGTTTATATGGACAGCTCAAGGCAGAATAATATTGGCTCGGTGAAACGTGATTTAATGGGCGTATTTCATGTGCCTTTAATTTCCGGATCATTTGTTCATTATTTTTTCAAAGCACCAACCAATTCTCCTTTGAAGATTAAAGGTGTCTAAACACTCAAAATCATCTTCCATATTTCCCCCTTTGCTTACTATATATTGTTGAGCTTCACTAATCCTATCTGTGTACCATGCATCTTCTTCTGGATTTTCCAACTTCCAAAATGGATGAACGATTAAAATAATCTTCCTTTGACCGTTCTTTGCTGCACCATGCTTTATGGCAGGCAGTCCGCTAAAGTCAATTAGATATTTTTCCTTCGGATGTTCTGGTTTGGCAAAAAAACTTTCAACAAATTGATCTCTTAATGTTGTAGCAAACGCAAGCCAGTCTTTTATTTCAACTTCTTTGAACACTCCATCAGCGCCGGATTTATAATTTTTGTCTTTAAATACTCTAAGAATTCCTAATCCTAAACGCCAATCCAACAAACTATGCCAATTCATATTTCTGTAAACCTTCAAACAATCATAGCAAGCATCATTACATTTGTGTTGGTGCTGTTCTGAATGAATTCTTTCAATGTAAGTGCCAACTGATTTTGGATGTAATGCCTCATCAAGTATTTTTTCAAAATCATCATAAAGTTTTCTTACAAACCCTGAGCCATTAGGCAATTCGTCAGTTAAAATAATTTCCGCGACATTTTTCTTTACGATATCCTCTATTTCGCGTTTAGTAATATCTGCGATTTCAATTTCAGTAGGATCAACATCAAGAGTGTCGGCTAAAACTCTTTGAAGCAAAAATGCGCTTGAATAAAATCCTGCTCTAACCCCTAAGCTTTGCCTTTCAAAGTAATTTGGATTAACTTTCAGATTGAACATATCCAAATTCAATTCCATAGGAAATGAAGTAGGATAAAACTTCAAGATCTCTGTTTTCTTATTTATCGCAATTGCCAAAGTTTGCTCTTGTATTCTATTTGCAAATTCAATTCTGTACCTATCTTCATTTATAAAAGGATTATTACTACCAATGGGAGGCGGAACAAAAGTATCTTGAATCCATTGATTTCTGAAAGTAGATACTTTATGTGTTTCAGGATTATAATTTTTAATTTCGTAATAGCTACCAGAATAAAATTTATCTCCGTTAGTATTAATTCGCCATGTAACATCTTTATCAGAAATGATAAGTCTTGTGTTGGCTACATTTTTATCATCCCTGTTAGCATCGTCTTCTGTTGATCGGTCAGCATAAATTGGTGGTCTGTTAGTAACAAAATCTGCCTCATCTCTGTTGTCTGCTCCTAATAAAAAATTAGCCCGATATGCTTTAGGCGATTTAATTATGAACTTTCCGTAAGTGTATGTGTCGAAGTTACTACAGTTGGGACACTGTAAATTTGTGGGTTCATTTCCCTCGTCAAATGATTTATTATAACCGCACTTTTTACATCTTTCCATCCATCTGCTCAAATAGAAAGGCGAATTGCCGGTCAAGCTATCTTCTTTGTTAGTTAAAGTATCTTTACCGTTCTCTCTTGCTTTGACAATGTCAGATGTAAAACCAATAGATTGATAGATTGCTTTGTCTTTTGTTTTCTGCGCTCCAGGCGCAAATTCATATATTGCCATTGCTTGCCCTCTGTCAATTTTCAATGTCTGGTAGTTGGGTACTGTGCCGTGATAAAAATATTTAACATCAGTAGGCATTCCAAACATTGGTAGAATACCACCTTCCGCAAATTTTTGTGAAATATCATCAGTAGGAATTTCGGCGTTCATGATTACACTATCCAGTTTAGCAATAAAACCATCGACTGTTAAGGTGTCAGTAAAATAGTTTTGAAATCGTCCTTCAAGATTAGCTAATTGATAAGGTGTTATACAATCAATAACAGCATTAACAGAATTATTGTTATCATTTATCCATTTTGCAATTTTTGATTTGTAAGTATCCCAGTTGTGTGTTTTTCCAAAAACACCATGGATGCTTGATTTGTCTTCATCAAAATTTTCATTCACTTCAATATTTAAGTATGCTCGTCTTAAAATTTCCTTTGAGATCAATCGCAAGCAGATTCTTTCTTGCTTCATAGTAAGGAATGGCGTAGGAGGGCTATCTCCTGTAATTTTTTGAGGATTGGAAAAATAAAATTCATCATGGCTCCTACCTCTGCAAAAAGTAAGAATTACAGAATATGCTTGTCCCCGTCTTCCTGCTCGGCCAACTCTTTGTTGGTAATTGAATCGTTGTGGTGGCATATTTGCCAACATCACGGCTTGCAATGCTCCTATGTCAACTCCAACTTCCAATGTAGTTGTAACACTTAATAAATCAATCTGTTTCACAAGAGGGTTCCCTTCTGCTTTCAAAACAACATTTCTAAAATGTCGTTGTCTTTGAAACTGATTATCAGTTTGCCCGGTTAGTTCTTCGCAATGAATTCTTATCGGCTCTCTGTTTTGAATCATTGCCGAATGTGATAAATAGTTTTCTTCCCAAACTCTTTCGCAAGTAGTTTTATTTGATAAATTAAGTAATGATTTTGTTTGCGTACAAACACCACCAGAAAAATGTAAATGCGCTCTTCTGCTTTTACTACTTACCCAAACTTCATCTGTAGCAATTGATGCTTTTATATATAAGTCTTCAAATTGCAAACCTGTGTTTCCATTTAGCAAATTGACTTCAGTTAGCAGGCCAAATATGCTTTGGCCGAGCAATGAATATGAAATGGATAGTCGGTCTGCAACATTTTTGATGTAACCCCTACATAGAGTGGGAAAATTGGCAAAACCTAAAATGTCAAATGGGAAATTGTCTTCGTCTACTTGATTGTGATTATACTTGTCACCCAAAATTCTGATTGTAGAATTTACAATTTCCAAAAATACATTTGGTGTTAATCCAACTGCACCTGAGTATTTCGAAAGCGAAGGTGTGTCTGGATTGATTGTTAGATAACCCAAGGCAGAACTTTCAAAAGAATAAAACAACGAGGCGAAAAACATATGCGCCATCTTTTTCAAAGTCCCCCTTTTTATATCTCTGATAAATTCATCATCAACACCGTCAGCCCACTGCTGCGGATTTTCAAAGCGAATCACTTTATACCAAGGAATCTTTGTATCAGGTGTTGATTGCAGTCTAATATCATTTCCTCCCGGATTGATTCCCAACTCTGCTAATCGTTTAACTAAAGGTGCTAAATTCAGGTTATGGGTGTAATCGATTAGATCCCGGACTTTGATAATTCTTGTTTCAATTTCTTTGATTTTGCGCAAAGCAAAATTTTTGTCACTGACTGCCTTCGCAGTGGTTCTTGAAGAATTTGCATCAGTCCAAATATCATCAACTTCGTCAACAAGTTCTTTGTACTGCACTCTAAACTCATCGGTTTTTATTGTGTCCCTTGCTCGGAATGCTTTTAGAATCTCAAGTTTAATAATTAACCGGCTGTTCAATTCACGAATCAGTAGCTCTCTTAATAAATCTAAGAAGTGATTTCTTTCAATACCATTAGCAACTTGCGCAGAATCTTCTCTACTATCTGAAAAAACAACTAATTTTCTACTCGGATTTTCTTTTTCGTTTACACCTGCCGGTAATTGATACAACAATTCCTTTGCAAACATTTGACTTGATTTGGCGAAACCTGTCCTAAATCCCCGTATTGAAGAAATTTTATTTCTGCTAAGACTGTGATTGATACCGCACCCTGGGCAAACACATGGCGTTGCTTTATGTGTGTCTGTAGTAGAAGCATTAAAAGCAATATCAAATTTGGATGAATCTTTATGGGTAATCTTGAAATAGTATCCTTTCCTCCAATTGATAGGCTCTTTCTCCGCCTTTTCGTATGTTTCTTTTACGTCTCCAGAATAAATATTTATTGATGCTTTTACCCATTTTGAGATATAGTCGTTTTGGTTGATAGAATTACTAACCGTTGTTTGCCTCCAATACCCATTGGGCCTTTCGTGTGGTTCTAATTCCTGTTTACCTTGTGGCCAAAAAACTGCATACTCTTGATAAGTTCTCCGTTCCAAAAGTTTGTGTGGTGTTTTCTCTGGAATACCTTCAATATTTGGACTAAGTGGAAGTAATTCAAAAAAACTATTTGTTTCATCTGACGCTTTCAGCCTACTGCCACCAAATAAAGTTGTCCCGCAATTATCGCAATAAAGAAGCTCTAAGACTCTGTAACCTTGCTCGGATTTTATTTGCGCCTGTGCATATAATCTCCCAACAGTCCTTTCTTCGTCTTTGTACTTTTCGTCAATATCATTGGGATTAAGCGAACCCCACAACCCTTCAATATTGCGAAAGAAATAGTGGAATCTGAAACGCGGTAATTTTGATGAACTGTTATCCAATTCAATTTTCCTGTATTCATCAAGAAGCTCATACATAGAACGCAAAATGAGTAACCCACTTATTGCTTTTCTTAAATCTTTCTTTGAGTTTTTTTCACCAAATATTTTTTCAGCTAAAATGTCTCTGCTATCATTATCTCCGTCTGCCCGTAAAGTACAAACTGCTCTTTCATTGCCTTCAATTGTACACGCATTATAGAGACGTTCTCTTAACTCCAATTTTTTATCAAGTAGGACTTTTAAAATTAACTGTCTTGGATCTGTTTCCGTTAACGTGATGTTTGCAAAGGATTTTAATTCACCTGCCGACTGTAAGCATTGCTGAATAAAATCAGTTGCATTGATATCCCCCCCATTACTATAAAATATTTCACTGATAGTTTTGAAAGGTTCAATTGGCAGTTTAGCTACTTCATTTGATAGCGGTTTAACAAGATTGTTTTCACCTTTGATTATTTCAAAAGACTTATTGGCATCCGATACTCCAAAAAAATCTTGGATGAAATCAATACTTTTTCCATCTTTTCCATCAAGCGATGCAGAAGATGCTAATATCTTCAATTGAGAGTGATTGGGGTGTAAACCCAATCTATTTAAAATTAGTTTTAAAAGATATGCAACTTCTGTTCCTTGCGTTCCCCTATACAAGTGTAGCTCATCAATTATTAAATGAAAAACTCTGTTTTCTTTTTCCTTAGTTTTTTCTTCTTGCGAGAGGTGTTTTGAAAATTCATCATCACAATTTAACCAATCTTTTGTCTTGTCAAAAATGCCACTATCAATATCTCTCATAAGCATGATGCTTAACATAGAGTAATTGGTAATCATGATGTCAGGTGGTGAAACTTGCATATCAAATCTTGTTCGCATTTCAGCACCATCTAATCTCGGATAAAATGCTATCAAATTTTCGGGCGAATCGCTCAATCCATTTCGAACATCTTTATTTTCATCGATGTGCTCTTTAATATCATTGGAAGATTTCTCAAGTGCAGCAAGCTCTTTTCTCACTTGTTCAACTTTGTATTTGTTAATTATAGGAATTCCGTTATCATTGAAGTAATGTAATTCCCCGGCTGATGGTGTACTGCCAGTGTATCTCCCAAAATATATAGAGTTGTTATTTGCTTCTGCCTTCAACCATTCCCTTGTCATATCAGAATCAAGAGCCCTTCTCAATCGTGTAAGTTGGTCTTCAACTAAAGCATTCATTGGATATAAAATAAGTGCCCTTACTGCTTGAGGTCTTCCATCATTTGGTCTTTGTCTTACGTTAGAGTGGAATTGAAATTTACTATCAACAATATCTTTATCCGCTAAGTTCGTATTGTTCCACCAATAGGTCTTATTTGTGCCGGCTGATTTTCCCCATTTTGAAAGTTCTTTAGAGAGTTGCGCAAATAATGGCAACAAAAAAGCTTCCGTTTTTCCTGAACCTGTACCGGAGGTAATAATGCAATGTTTTTTACTCATTGCTTCTCTTAGCATGCTTGCTTGATGTGCATACATGGGATAAGAATCAGAAAACAATCCGGTTTTTACCAAAGACTTAAAAACATCCAATTCTGTATCAGTCATGTTGGGCACTTCATTCTTAGAAAGTTCCGAAATTGTTAAGCCGCTTGATTTATAGTCGGGTAATGGTTCAATCCAAGGCTCCCTGTATAAAACCTTATCGGTATTTAATTTATTTTTCCTCTCCGAATTTACAGAAATGAATTTTGTGTTAAACGCAGTTTCTACATATCGAATGTAGTTGTCTTTAATCGTATCAAAAGCAGTAATTGGATCTCTCATAATTTACCAGTCGTTTTTGAATTGTATATTCTGATTGAACTTTCTAAATAAATTTTCAGCAAATAATTTGGGAACATTCTGATAAAATTGATAAATCAAATTATTTTCATTAATTGTTACACTCTTGTAATAAGGAACTTGTCCACTAAGTAACATTATTGATTCAGCAATTAGTCGCGGAAGTTGAACATATTTTGGTATTGCTAATTCTTTTGTGTTTTCATTGTAATAAATTACTTTCTGCTCCTTTTCGGAAAGCAATAAAAACTTACCCCAGCTCCTATCTACCTCGTAGGATTTGTTGTCAAGCCAAAGTATATAGGTATACTTATACTGCACATAATACTCTTGAAGAGAAAGGGTTTTATCAATTGGTAAAATATCTTTAACAAATTTCAATACTTGAGTATCAAACACTTTTCTTGCCCATTCATAATTAGGCTTCTCTACAAATTTATTTGTTAACATATTTTGCTTATATCCATAAATAGTTTCACTAAAATCTTGTAATCCAAATTGTACAACTTGTGGTTGCGAAATAGGGCCTGTCGGCCATCTTAAAGTCAATATTTAGGATCTCAGCAACTTCCTGTAGTTTTCTCCATGCTTCTGTACAGTTTTTACACAATGCGGGTGTAAGACGGACTAAATCAGGAAGATAATAAATATCCAATTGTCTTGTCTGCGAAATAATCTCTACATTTATTTTAATCTCGTTACAAGTATCTTGTAAAGCATTAATAAATGATTTAGAACGCCCACCAATAAGGATGGCAATTATTGAAGCCGCTGAAGGAATAACTACAAATTGAGGTTTATTAATTAAAACCCTATTCAACGCATAGTCATAGTCTAAACAACCTAAGTAATCATAAAAACTAATTGATATTTGCTTTATATATTTAGGGCTTTGTTGAAACCTGGATAGCTCCCAAATTTTTTCATTAGCTTCAATGGAATCAACGATTTCAGAGAATTCCTGGAAATCAAAATTTCTTTTAGTACTCAGAATTTGTAAAATTAGGTTTCCTCTTTGAAGTGCATATTGACTATTGTTTGGGACAAATTCTATTCTATTGTACATACTTGAAAAAAAAGGATATGTCCACCCTGACTGCTGCACCCAATTGTTGTATACCGTATTGCTTCCGATTACAAATTGAGTGTCATCTTTGTCGCAAATCTCTCCGAACTTGTTTCGTTTTGCCAAATTTTCGTTTACTATATCAAGTGGATCAAAATCAATATCAAGAATCTTATAGGGTAATTCAGAATTATCTAAATTTTCATTTTCAATTTTTACGAAAAATTCCTGATTACAAATCACGTCATCAGGAATAATAAATTCTTCTGGTGTTATAGAGCTTTTGCGTAACAAAATCTTCTGATCAGTTCCACTAAAATGCAAAAAAAGGCTCTCACCTCCAACTGCACCTTCGACATGAATTCTTGGCAGCAGATTTTTTAAATAGCTTCTGTTTTCAATTTTAATTCCCCCTCTAAACTCAAATTTCTTTCGCGTAGTTACTTTTAATATTTCTTCGGAAACATGTGATTGCTGGGGATTTCTAAATTTATAAAGATTGAACCCTTTCGGGATATTATCATACTCAACAAGATTAAAATCACCCTTCTCAAATGTTCTTCCCCACTCATCGACACTTTTTCTTTGAGAGTCAGCGCAAAGTAAATACATTGTTGATTGCCGGCTTATTTTATCAGTTTCAATTAAATTATCGGCAGATATTCCGAAATATGAGCCTGAGGTGTATAGTACAATTTCATTTTGCGTTGCGCTTGCTCTCCACTTGTTTTGTTCATCGTGCAAATTTAAGCTTTGATTAAAGTCAGTGATAATTGGTTTCGAATATCCATTTCCCAAATTGACTATTTCATTCCCTCCTAAGTTTAATTCGTCGGGAAAATCATTTTGCGAATACAAATAGTAGAAATGATTGAAGGTTTCATCTGTTTTGTTTAGATTAAATGCCGATAATAGTGTTGCATAAATCCATCCCGACTTCAAAGTAATAACTTCTTCATCTTCCCCATATTGGATTACATCCCCTTTCCAGTTTATATATTCCCTTCTTACTATATCGATTATTACTTTCCTTAGAGGGTTATTTTCATCGTTAACGATTGATACTATTCTTTTACCGAAACCTGCTTGCGTTTCGCCATACAATTTTATTATTCGTAGAAATTGTTTTTCGGGAATGATTGAGTTAGGTGCGATATCCGCCTTCCAAAAAATGTTTGGTATGTCACGAATATTTTTAGGCGTCAACAGACATTGAGAAAACACTTTGTTGACATATATCCAATCCTGGTTACCTAAACGGCGTTCGATAAAGAAACCATAATCTGTTTTATAGAATTCTTTGCTCCATTTCTCCAAATCGCTCCAGACCCAATCAACATCTTTAATTGTCCCTGTCCTAATTTTTGTAATTCCGTTTGCAGTTAAAAAAACATTAAACGGTGGAAAGAATGAATTAGCTCTGAATGTGTTCACATTATCCGTTAATGGAATTACAAAGGCAATCAAGAAGCCAAGATAAAAAGGATAAGCAATTTGATATGTCGGACTATAAATAGAAATGCCATCAATTTTTAGATCAGACTTATTGTTTAACTCAAATGCGGTCTTCGCAAATGATTTCCACTTATTTGCTACAAGCAAGAACTTGTCAATAAAATCACCATGTGAGACTATCCCTGGGAACCCACATTTAATTGCCTTACAATAATCCTCCCAGCTTTGAGATTCATTTGCAAAGCCAAATTTTTGTACTCCTAATTCTGAAATTTCTTTCTGCGTTAAATACAATAAAATTTCCTTTCCCGCATTTGAAGGATTAAAGAAGTATTCTCCAATTATATGGTTCCATTCTAAATATTTCATGGGATGGTGGCCGTTAAACAATATTCGGGGTAAAATTCATCTGGATTATTTTTCAATAACTGAAGCATCAAAGTTCAAGTACCATCCAAATTTTACCAGATAATCTATAGTGATGGCAAATTTACCTGTCTCAATTTTTGAAATTGTGGATCGGTAGACCTCCATAATTTCTGCAAGATCATCCTGGTTATACCCCCGCTTTTCAAGTAAAGACGAATATTCTTGCCTTTCGTCTCCCGATATTCGTGAATATACTCATCTGTTGGCCTGTTTTTTTTTACAGCACACTATTATTTTCAATTTTATCCAGGGACCACAATAAAATATTTGTAGGAACTCGTAACTCGCATCCATCGGAATAGGAAACTGTTGTTAAATTGCTCCTGATTCCTTAACAATGCTACCTGATCAATAACCGCTAATACCAGTTTTTGATAACCTTGAATAGCCTTTTTCATTACTACCGGTTTCTGCTTTAAAAAGTTCAATCTTATCGTTATCAACGTTACCTTATCTCCCAAGTTAATAGTTTGCTTTTTGCTTGATTTCATTATTCATTTGCCGTTTGTATAGCGTAGTCCCCGCTTTATTATGTAAAGCCATGAACCTAAGTATATGAATGTTGTAATATATTGAACAATTGGCAAAATCCCAATCTTATATTAGTATACTTAGGAAAGTCATTAGAAAAGAGAATTATGCTGAAATAATTAAAACTAAAATTTCTTTTTGGGGTTTTGTTCCGCTATTGTAGTATACCATTTCAAAAGAAACCTGTGGTCAGTCAGCCAGATTCTAAGCGTTTATACGGACCGACTATACCACAGGAAAGAAAATACAGCATAATCTACCTGAACTTGATTAAAAAATGGGAACCGGAATATAGCGCTGATTAAAGCCTAGTGCTCTAAAGTTTCCCAATAAAATTTACCAGTTGAAATATCAAATTTACCTTTTTGCCAATAGTGACCAAGATCATCATATCCATCTTTACTGATTTCGGCGATATAGCTCTGGATAGACAGAATTTTAAAATCATATTCTTTATCTGTCTTTTCTTTTAAATCATAAACTATTGTTCCGCCACTTGAACCGAAAGTGGCGTCATAGCAATAAATAAACTTAGATTCCAGGGCAAAAAGTCTTTCAATAAAATCAGAGTTTTGAAATTCAATGTTGATGAAATTTTTGTCAAAGCGAATAGTTGGGTTGGATCGGCTTTCGATATTGAGTAATTTTTTCTTAAATCGGCTTGGTGCTTGTTGCCGATAACCCAAAAAATTAAAAGAAGCGCTTGCAACACTAGCCTTGATATGAAAATTATAGCCTATTGTTTCCTTAAGCCAAATTTCAAGTATTGAAAGACCTACTTCATTTTGCTCCCGTTGAAAATTTTCACTTTCATTAATGGTATCATGACCTGAGATTGAACTTTTATACAAGGCGAGTGTATCTTGTTTATATACTTGATCTTTTTCACTCACCGGCATCATATCTCGATTGTAAAACGAGATATGGTAGTTGTCATACCCTTTTTCATAATTTGGATAGGATTCTTTTTCTACCAACATGCATCTAGTGTTATCCCTAAAAATAAATGATTCCTTTATTTTGGTTCTAGGTAACGCTTCGGCTGAGATATAGTCACCTGGTTTGTAAATTTTTCTCAAAGGCGTTATGTCTTCAATTTTATTTTGGCCAGTCTCCGTAATACCCATTTTGTTTTTGTAGTAATTCTGCGCTAAGTCAAGGTTTTCCTTTGAATAATTCCAAGTAGAGAACGATATCTTGACAGTGTCACAGTTTTCTTGCGAATTGAAGGTTAGGACGGCGAAAGATGGTTCTATATTGTATGTGCCGAAATTATCTGTATGTTTGGAAACATCAATTTTTTGTTTTTCTATATCAATGTCCATAATCCAGTGCCATTTCTTCTTATTTCCTTTTTTATATGGGGAAATTACTTTTACAGGCCATTTTGTTAACTCTTTCAAAATGTATTCTTTGGATTTTCCTAAATAATCTTCTGGCTGAAAGCCTGTGAAATCTTGCTTACGAATTGTACACGAGAAGAGCAATAACTGAAAGGATGAAATAAAAAGTAGAGAAATTAAAACAGTTAGTGCTTTCCTTCCTTTCTGATTGTATAGCATAAAATTTTAGTTTTAAACGGTCATGAAGTACATAATTAAAAAAAAATATTGACTGATAGCAAATATGCTATCAAAAAGTTTTTACTGTCTTGCCACCTTAGGGTGTGAATAAAAAGACAGAAAGGGATTTTAAAATTTCGTTTGGCTCCCATCTTAGAAAACTTCGTTTATCTATGGGATTTTCGATGAGGGGTTTTGCCAACGAAGCTGATATCGACTATTCGCAAGTGGTTAAAATTGAGAATGGAATTATAAGTCCGACCTTGACAACCCTCTATAAGGTAGCTGAAACATTGAACATTCCCTTAAAAGACTTATTGGATTTCACTTATCCTTCCTCAGTAAAAAAATAGTCGGTCAGACCCCATTATGAAATCCGACCGACCATAGATTTTCTTTTCAGCGGTTTTGCTTTGGGATCAAAACTCGTTCTCAAAAGAAAGCTGCTTCATCTCCAGCAAAGAAAATATAGCATAAATCCCACTACATTCTTAATAAAACGTAGCCAAAAGATTTGAATAAAAAGCCCGGTATCTCTACCAGGCTTAAAGTTTAATTGAGGAACCAACAGGTGGTTTTATTATCCAGCGCAAACCTGAGATCTTCTACAAAATGGAATGAATTGACGGACCTGTCTAGAAAACTGTCTATATAAGAACTTCTGTTATTCCCCGTGAAGAGATTATACAGCCTCCAGAGATTTATGTTTCCGTGCTCATCCTTACAAAAAGAGTTATCACGATAATAGTCCTTAACAATAGCCCCAAGCTGAGTGTCGTTTAGTAAGAGAGGTGAGAGATCTTTCTTCTTTCCATGTGGAAGGTGGTTATACATCCTGCACCGGCCGATGAGATGGGCGAATTGATGCTCAGTGAGGCTATATTGGTTGAGTTTTCGTAAGGCATGCATATGATAGGTCGCGTTATATCCTTCAATCAGCGTACGGATACAAGCTTTAAGTTGACCAGGGCTTTTGACTACGATATCACTCATGTAGCCGTCACTCCAAATATTGAGGTTGGTACACACAGAATTTTTAAACCCAATGAAGGCTTTGAAGTGCTCATCTGCTCCCTTCTTGCTGTAGAGGTTGTCGAGGCTGTAGGACTTGACACCACCAACTGTTAATGATAGCTCACCACCATCAATATTATCGCTTATTGAGGGAATTTCTATTATGAAAGCCATGCGTTCGTAGTAAAGGGTCTTTTCGTGGTCCTGTAGTTGATTTGAGGGCTTTTCCTTGGCAGATGGGACTCTTCCTTTGATTGGATGCGACACACGAACAGAAGGCCTTAAAATCGTTTCTGTGGGGTATAATTCAGTGATGACGCTTAATAATGTATCGATGAAGTCCGAATGGGAAATTACAGTCTCATTATCCCGGTGAAAAACGGGAATGATGTGGTTTGTCTTGATGTCTTCCAACGAGCTCTCGATCGTATTAGCCTGGATAAACGGTTTCGCTGTAGATATAGCTTTTTGCTGGATCACATCATCGAACAGGTTTACTTCGGTGTCGTTAAATACTTGTTCCATTTGGTGAATAGTTTTGAGTTGATAAATTTGTTACTGGCGCTGAAGTTTCCACTTCTTTCTTTCGCTTAGTGAACTCGGCCATGTAGGAAGCCTGTAGCTGAGGGTTTTCCGTGTAGAGCTTTTTCAGTTCATCATAGCTTTTACTGGACCTGATTTTTTCAGTGAATTCGTCCATTACAGGCTCAGCGTTAGATCCTTGTCCACACCAGGCTAAAATTTGTTTACCAATGGCCGAGGTAATGATAAATTCAGGCTTGTCCATAAAAAGCCCTGTTCTGTCTTTTGTGGCAATGGCGAAATGCTTTATATCGAGGTTTAAAGCCACGGTCATCTCATAATCCATGCCTTCTCTCGTTACACCTTTTAAACCGATTTTCTCAGGCACCTGTTTGCCGTCCTTTTGGTTCAACACATAATCCTGCTTACTACGAATTGTACCTATGATGTGACAGGGAGATTGAAGTATGGCCTGTACGAAAGCATTGTGTCTCGGTGTGAGCTTGCCCCAATTGGTGAATGAGTTTCCTGTCATTTGGCTGTGAACGGAGAGGATACCGCCATGACCTTCCCACTCGTGGGAAATGCTGTCGATAATGATTACTTCGATACCCGAATCCTCACAGATCTTAATAGCTTCCATGTAACGTTCTGGCGTGAAGGGTGCTTTAAGATCAATTACGCTAAAGCCTCCCAGGTGAGAATAAAGCTCACTGCTATGATTCTCCGAATCAATGACAGCTATCTTCTCCCACGATCCACATAAACCCACAGCGATTAACAGAGCTGAAAATGTCTTACCTGAGCCTGAAGGACCCTGAAGCGATAATCGGATCTTCGATTTCTTTCGATTTGATTTTTTGAGTTCCATGATGAGGAGTTTTAAATGATAAATATTTATATCATTGTATAGAAGGGATGCTTTTCAACACATCATTAACCTTGAAGATGTACGGGTGGTTAACGGCGGTAGCCGTAGGAGGATAAAGCCAAGGCTTTGGGAATGAGCAAAGTTCCTGCTCCAAAAACAAGAAACCTTTATCTCAAGACATTCAGACGAAGATGAACCCTATGCTAGAATTTTAGTAATGTTATGGTATTAAGAAGGGTGGGGCAGGTCGACAAAAGAAATCATACGGGGGCGTTGATAAGGGGTACCGTACCTTTAAACACACCGAAATCAGTTTTTCGGGCTATAATAAATTTTGGAAAAAGAAAAAATTTGTGAACTTAGCTTAGAGTGACAAATAGTTCAAATCGAATAACCCGATCCAGTGAAACTTATTGTTCGTTCCATAAAAGCATATTAATTCAGTTAGTTGACATGGATTAGCCGAAGTTCACTGAGTTTTCTGGATGTTGTGCATGAAATTTCTGGTACGCAACTCCTCAAATGGAATAGCACTGTAAGTGAAGTAAAACTGTTTTATGAGCAAATTAGACCGCTTCTCTATCCTTTCAATTTTTCTTGTGTATAATGAAGGGGATATTAAAAATGTGGATATTGAAGAGAATGACATACTGAAATTTTTTGACAATCTCCTTCCAAATGAAGAAACCCGGATTTTTCTTGACCTAAATACTGCAGATAATCTTGTAACAAGAAAGGAAATAATTGATCCTCCTCATTATGATTTGGCTTATACTTTAACGGCCAAAGGGGTTGAAAAGCTGTTTGAACTGTCAGGATTAGAACCAAAAGAGGAGTTTGTCGAAATTAATGAATTCAATTCATTGGTTTATGCTTTTCTTACTTCAAGATTGCCACAAACAGAAAAGAATGCTTACGAAAGCACGATGAACGAAGTAGTAACATGTTTTAAAAATGAATGTTACAATGCAACCATCTCATTATGCGGAAAAATTGTTGAAATTTATTTGACAGAACTGCTCAATAGACACCAAATTCCGGTTAAATGGTTTTCCAAAGGTCCACAGGATACTCAAGGTGAATTTACAACTGAATTAACTCTAAATCAACTGTTCATACTCGGCAAGAGTAAATTACCTGAGGATGTTAGGTCAGCATCCTTAGATAGCAACCAGATAGAAATAATAAAAAACTATAGGAATGGAACCATTCATTATAATCGAACTAATAACAGGCCGAGTAAGGATGTTACTTTAGGAATTATGCATTTTACATCTCATTTTCTGAGATATAGACTTACCTGGTATTAAGTTAAGCAAATCGAATATCCAACATTAAGTTTGACATTATACAGGCTCTACAATAAATAACTTTGCATTGCCTATTTGCCAATCAGAACAAAGTATTTTCTATGAGTGAAAGCTTGAAAATATCGCAACTAAAAAGTTCAATTTACAGCTGTATAAATTCTTCCCTAGACTGGATGTTGGAATTATGTGAATCGGAAATTGAAAAACAATTTTTACTAATAATAATGAACGCGGTAATAAAAGACAAGTTTTCACCTACATTAGATACTTCATTTGGCGGAAAAAATTACGGGTACAAAGATTGGAAAATTGGTGATTTCAGTTTTGTATATGAGACAGTGGAATCGTTTTCTTTAGACTCAAATTCAAAAGATAGATATTTAAGAAAAGGATATAGAGATTTTGGGCTCGATTTATATCGTCCAAAATCAATAAAATTCAAAGACGAAAACTTTATGTTATCAGGGGGAGAAGAATATACCTATTATGAGCTAACTCCTCAATATGAGGTATCCTACCAAAAGAATTACCGCTTAGATTTTGCTATAATTGCCACCCATTATGTAGATGATAAACTGCCTAAGAACACAAAAGTTGCTGTTGAGTGTGATGGATATGAATTTCACTACACAAGAGATCAGCAAAAAAAGGATACATTGAAAGGTCGAGAACTTCAACTAAATGATTGGAAACTTTATCGTATGGCAGGCAGTGAAATTTATAGTGTCAAAACAGCCGACCAAATAAACGATGTTCTTAAAGAACTAAGAATTTTAACGAAGTGACGTCATTTAAGAACAGAATACTGCCCAAAACATGGATGTGAATTGCACTCCGCAAATAAATTTCGCCATGCTGTCTAACAAGATCAACGGATTCCTGCGTGACACTTTTGAAAGAAGTGTATAATACCGACCATACTGACCACCTGTTCCGATCATCGTGACCATCTGTTCCTACGATGCTGACCAC
>WUUC01134706.1_pt1 | contig 31684 bp, 24 predicted proteins | sample 6278441 | NCBI WGS metagenome assembly WUUC01 (sample SAMN13675441, study PRJNA597444) | soil metagenome | isolation source: soil | place: USA: Washington | collected 2017-10
GATAAATCAGCCCGCGAATCCGGTTACGCTCCGCCTCCTGCTGCAGCCGCGCCGCCATCCGCGCCGTCCCCTGACGGCTGTCGTTGAAAGACAAAAGCCGCCGCCCGCGATAAGGTGAATCAGCCGTATTTTCTCCGTCCGGCGCGTATTCGAGAAGTGTCGGCAAAATACTACTAATCAAAAAAGGCGCGCCGATTCGGCTGGCATAAAAAAGCGCGTTCCCGGATTTTTCACGTTCCTCGCAGACTGGACAAATCAAACCGTTACCGTCATCTTCCAAAGCTTGAACGCGAAGAGCGGTTTCCGATGACTCGACGAGCTGTCTGGTCTCGCGTTCAATATTAAGAGGACCGACGCGCGTCAGAGTTTGGTTGACGATCAAAACCTGACTCTGCCGATTGTTTGATGGTGATAGATTTTCATCTTCCGATTGAGCTTCTGAAGATTCATCGGTTTCTGTCTCCAACTCAAATTCATCCTGAGCGTTCAATGGCTGGAAGTGCGTCACTTTTCCAGTTGAATCAATTCCAGCCCGCAGGTGAACCGTTCCGCAGCCTCCGCATTTGATGACTTCGTAGACCGGACTCTGACAATCGCAGTGTTTCCGCGGCTCAAAAAACACCTGCCCGAACGACCATGCGTTGTCATCGAGAGTAGTTCCGCTTCTAAAGCGGCATTCCGGGTCGGCGCATGCCCAGATGCCGGATAAAGTTTGATGAAAAACGTGAGCACGAAGTGGGAGAAACGACTGTCCCGTTTCAGTCTCGCTTTCGGGCTTTGCCCGTGCCAGGGAAAGCGTGTCAAGCCACTGTAGAGTTTCCTGTGATTGTTCGAGCGTGAAAGATTTTCTCTGACCAAAAATAACTTTTGAGACTTCCGACAAACTTGCGACCGGTGGGCGCGCCGGATTGCCCACGAAAAGTTGGCGAATTTGGCGGGCGGTTGAGTTCTTTGCGATCCGGTCGTATAAGGCTCCGTCAGCCTCTTGACCGGTCTCACCCGCGGTGAGTTCGGAAAGCGTGGCGGTTGATGGGTCCTTATCCTCAATAAGTTTAGGAATCTCACGTTCCCCGGCGACCAGATAAACATTTTCCTTCTGGACTCCGGCGACATCGGCAAGGAATCGTTTTAATTTTGTTCCGGCTTCGCCCTCCGGATCGCCGATGGTTGCGGAGGTGGCGACAAATCTCACCTGATCGGGCTTAACGCCGAATGCGAGCAGCACGCGACGTATCAAGAGCGCGGCTTCCGCCGCCTGCGAACCGATGTAAGTATGCGCCTCGTCGAGTACAACCCACTGCAGTTTTCCCTGCGATTGCGCGATTATGGGCGCGTCAGCGGTGCGCACCAGCATATACTCGAGCATCGTGGCGTTGGTGACTAGCAGCGAGGGCGGCGAAGCTCTGAGAGAGGTTCGGTCAAGTACTTCGCTCGGGTATTCGCGCTGAACTAGAGACGGTTCTGGCCGTTCCGGCGTGTTGCCGTTATATAGACAGAAGCGAATGTCGCCGCCGAACGCGCTCGTCCAGGCGCGGAAACGGTCGCGCTGGCTGTTAATCAGCGCGTTGAGTGGGTATAGGAAAAGCGCGCGGACTCCGATCAGCCTGCCTTGTTGCCGCTCACGCTCCCGCGCCAGAGCGTCGAGAATCGGAACCATAAAGCACTCGGTTTTTCCCGAGCCAGTGCCGCTGGCGACGATCAACGATTTCGGATCTTCCGCGGATAATATTTTCCAGGCTTCGATCTGGTGCGCGTATGGATATTGATTTTTCGCAAAGCGGTAATCTTTTTTCAGCTCCTTCGGCGGCGCGTCCATCGCATTGACCAGCGCCTTTGATAAAAGATTTCCGGCGAGTTCGGACATTTTATACTCGCCTTTTTTCCACCCGAAAACGGCTTCAAAAGTCGGGTCAGCCAAAAAAGCGCCGGGGGTGCCGTAAGAACGGCCGAACACTTCGAATAGATATTTTTGGAGCGGAACGTTGGAAAATCCGAGGCGTCCGATCGAAGAAAGTTTCGCGCGCTCGGCGAGGACCGGAAGCAGTTCTGAAAAGTATGCTTGGTTCATATTGTTTGTTGACCGTCGAGAAAGCCGTCCGCCAAACACCTGGCGACGGTCCAGTTATAAGCTTCATCGAACCACTCGGGGTCGAATGAGCGAAAAGTTCTGAGTAAGTGAATTTTTGCCGGGTCTTTCAGCCACGTAGCCGAACCCCCGAGGGCTGCTTCCGCCGCCAACAACAACGGCGCGTTGATCACCGGATTCTGAAAGCCTAAGTCTTCAGTATGTAAATACCGGCTCAGTCTCGGCTTTGTCCATTTTGTCTTTAGTAAATTGTCCGAATCCGCCACCCAGGCGTCTTCGGCGTGAATTCTCCGCAGGTTCATTAAGTGGCAATGTTCACCCACAAACAATTGTAGCCGAGCGTAGTCACCGGATAACCGTAATGCCTGAAAATCCCTTTGAGTTTCGGGGAAAAATTCCATTGAGGCGATGCCGAGCAGAAATGAAAGTCCCCCGTGACGTGCGGTTAAAACGTTGATTCTTTTCCAGGCGTGCGCCTCAAAAATCGTTTTGCCGACTTCTTCGCCGAAAAGTCCGCGGCAGTATTCAAACGATTGTCGGATCGCCTTTTTCCAAGCCGCAAAAGGGACCGCCTCCCACGAAAACGGCAACTCCTTTTCAAATCGGCTGACAAAACCTTTGGGCAGCTTACCGTAGCGAAATGCGAGAGCCGCCATGCCCGATGCCGAACGCGCGAATCTGCGCCAGAGATCGAGCGTCGTCAGAGGTAAATGGCCGATGAGTTCGGTTAAACGGGTGATTTCCTCCCAACCGGGATGCGCGAAATCGCCCGCCAGATCTTTGATCAGTTGTTTTAGGGCGTCTTTTCTTTCAAATTCGTCCGCTATGTTGATGGCTCGAGCAAGTTCGCTCGGTTCGGTGATTTCGCCGGAGACCGTCCAGAGGGTGGGACGAAAAGAGATTTCTGAGCCCGCGACAGGATAAACGAGCCACGCGCCGGGCTTCCGGCTTTCTGGGGCGAACAACCAGCGGCACTTACCTTCGTCCGTCTTGCCGCAAAACTCGAGCACTGCCGGCTCTTCATTTGGATCTCCGAGCCGGACGGCGAGAACGGACAGATTTTCCGTCGCAACGGTGTCGCCCGCCGAACCATCGACCTCAATCGCGATATGATTTTCGTCTCTTTCGATTAACGTGGCATACCGGGCGATATTCAGCGTGAAGGCCTCATCGTTATCGATCGATAATGCGATCTTTAGTTTCGCGTCGGGGCTGTCATCGAGCGAGAGCAGATGTTCGATGTCCGTCAAATAATCAGTCAGCCGGACTTCCAGATTAACCGCTCCGGGCAGTGTTTGGAGATAATGTTTTCTGCGTGAATCGCCTTTGTTAGTTTGAAATTTCAGCTCGATTTTTTTCCCACTCTCGCCGGTCAAGACGTTCAATCTGGCCCCTATAAGCTGGTTTATCGCTAAAAGCGACCCGCTGTTAAATTCGTTGCCGCTGCTGTCAAAACCGCGCGTTCCCTTAGACGGGAACGGGAGAATGAGCCGGACGGGAGATGAAGTATGTCGCCAAAATAATTCAACTGTGACTGTATCGGGCGCGCGATGTTCCGGCGAAACCGAAAGATTGAGAACTAACGAATCGCCCCCAACACATTGGGTGAAATTAACGCCCGGCGTTTTGACGATCGCCCGCGACAATGCCCAATTATTGAAAACTATCGCGCCGGCCAGAGCGTCTACGAACCTAAGCGTGAGCCGTGCTTCCGCCGGCAGCAGCGTCATCCGGCTTTTAAGTTTTAACTCGCCTCCGGATGAGTACGACAGCGTCACGGGTCCGAGCCAGTGGTTTGAGACAGTGGCACCGAAGGCCGTGCAGTTAATCGTGCTGTTGATTTTCACGGCGGTTCCGCTCTCATCGACACGGAAAAGATTCGGCTTGCCGCGAAAAGCTATTGAAGGGCTGAGAAAATCGAGCCACCAGCGGCGACCGCGCCACTCGTAACTTTCCGCCGCCTCTTCGACGCTTTGGACTTTGATTTTGGACCGCGAACCGTCCGGACCTTCCAAAACAACGGTCTCGGTAATCTTATAAACGTCGCGCGCAAAAACACGTAATACGCCGATGTTCTGCATTCCGTTTAATGAATGCCCGCCGATTCTCCAGTTAGGCGGGAGCGCGACGACCGCTTCACCTCCGGGGACGCCGCCCCCGCCCTGGCGAATAAAACGATAGGCGGAATTTTCTGCGGCAAATATCCACGGCAAATCCGGTTCGAGCTGCTGTCCTTTCACCGCCGGGGCCGTCCAGATCCGTCCGTCGGTCGAACCGAGTTTCAAAAGATGCTCGCCCGTCGCCGCTTCACCCCTGAACCCCCACGTCGCGCCTTCGAGGCGAAAAGACGAATTCCCCGCCATTTTGCGAATCGCCGCCGTGCGCGTTTTATCGCCCGCGACGATCGACAATTCGGCGAAGCGGGGCAAATCATCCGGCACGGCTTCGAACAGCTTGGCGAGTTTTTCAACTTCGATCGTGTCGGGCAAATCAACGCTTGATGAAAGATTCCATTCACCGTCTCCGGACGCTTCTAAAAATCTTTCGACCGGCAGGCAGACATTCGGTGCTTGCAGGCGAACGGTTGCCGCTTCACGCACGAGCTGCTCGATCAGCGAACGCGCCTGATTGTCCTCGACCGGCAGGGGAAACTGCTCACGCCAATCGGGAATCATCAAGTCGAGCCGGGAGATGGCATCTCCGTCTGCGTTCAACCCGGCTTTATGTTTCAGCGTCAGAACCGTCCAAGCGATGTCCGCGAGCAGAATATATATTTCCGCCCGCCGGTAGCTTTTCGGCAGCCAGTTTTGCAGATCCTCGACCCAACTCTGAATATCGGTCGGGTCAATCGAACGGTTATTAGCGGCACGCAGAACGCGACCAAGAAGATGACCAATACTGCCGCGCGCCTGCGCCAGCGGCTTCATCGGCAAACCGCCCTGCAGCGCGACCGAGCCAAGAAAACGAAAACCGCTGCCATCTAAAGTTCGCAGGTTCCACGCCTGCAGTCCGGCTCTGACACAATCGCTGCGCTGTGCCTGATTCCATTCGTCCGAATTCGCGCCGAGGGCGCGCAAAATTCCTTCCCATGTAAACCCGCTGCCGTCGTAACGCCTGCGCCACCATTCCGCGCCGTATATAACAAACAAACCAGAAAATATGGGTCGTTTCGCCAACCCAGAAAGCCCGAGATAAGATTGTCCGAGCGTCACGTATTGACGGAGAATATTTTCGAGTTCAGCAAACTCGTCGTTCGTAATACGGTATTTGTAAAGCTGCCGTCCGTCAGGACCGCTGAGTTCGCGGCGCGATAACATTGCGTTAATCCATTCGGACAGAGTAGGGTTTGCATTCATTTGCGTCATGACTGTTGTGAAAATAGTAAAATTAAACTTGCATCAGCTTTCATGATCAAACGAAGCGCGCCGCGTCCTCTCGGGCGGGGCTTCGGCCCGGACAACAGTCGAAAGGAAAAGCAGAGGCCGTCGGGTGGATAAAAAAGGCGTCTGCGGGTGGACGGTTGAGCGTTGGATGCCGGGGTGAGTGCGCCCCGGTAGGGCCAGGCGTAAGTGCGACAAATTACGTCCTTACGGGCTGCCCTGTCAAGCTTTAGCCCACCCCGGCCGCCGTCTCAAGTCAAGTCAGTTTGGCCCCACGCCGCCTCCCCCGCCTTGGCTAAATGCGCGCCTGCTTTCCTCAACGGGCGCGTGCGGTAGTTGATACACACAGTTTCTTTAATCGCGCCGGCGCCCCTCAGGCCCGCTATGATCTGCCGAAGGATGTCCTTCGCGTCCCGCGACGTTGGCGCCTTGGCGCGGACGAACTTCTCCAGCCTAGTTTTAGAGACCAACGGCTCAATCACCGTCCCCGCGGCCGGACCCAGATAGGCCTCAAGAACCGGCACGGCGGCCCTGCCCTCGATGCTCTCCCTGGCGATCTTCACCCGCGCGATTTCATTAACCCCATCCGGGTGTGGCACGGGATCGTGGTCGATGTATGCCTTAAGCCCTGACTCGATCTCGTCGAGCACCGTGCGTGCGCGGGCGGCCCAGGCCCAGAGTGAGCCCACCTGAGATGGAGACATCTCGTCGATGCCGAAGTCGTCGGCTGACGCGCTCAGCAGGTGTTTCGCCAACCCGACGTTAGCCGGGCAGGAGCGGAAGGCGGGGCAGAAAGAGCAGTGGTCGCCCACGCTGACGTCCGGCATCCGCCCGCCCGACACGGCGGCGTGTGCGTCTCGGACGCGCGCGAAGGCCGTGCGTACGGCGCGCGCGGTTCGGTCTAGTTCGTCGGGCCCGAGAAGCATCTCGTTGAAAGCCAGCGCGCCGTCCTCCGTCACTTGGACGACCGACACAGTGATGAGCAAAAGCCCGCGCGCGCGCGCGACCGCCAGCCCGAGCAAATGCATCTGACCGCTCTCGGCGACGTGCACGGTGCGGCGTCCGGTCTTATAGTCGATGAGCACTACGCCGCCGTCAGGTTTTGTGAGCAGGAGGTCAACTGTGCCTGCTATCTCCTCGTCGTCCACGGCCGAGTAGCCTAGCGCGTAGGCATTCCCCAACTGGCGTGCTGTATCCGCGAGCGGGCTGTAAGCGAACCTAACTTCGCACTCGACCCGCTCGGCTTCCGCCGTCAACAGGTCAAGGTCAATGCTCTCGCAGGTCGCGCGCCAAGGCGCGTCGTCGGATACTTCCGCGAGCGCGGCCTCTCGTCCGTGTGTAATAGCCGTCTCTAAAAAGCGGTGGATCCCGGTCCCCCGGTCCGATTCGGGTGAAGGCGGGAGGGAGACGGCGGGCAAGGCGAAAGAGGCCGGGCACGCCATGGCTCGGTCTAACTGGCTCGCGGTCAGCTTGGTGCTCAATGCCCCTCCTTCGTTTTCAAGAGACGGATACGTCTTATGTCTGCGCTACACAGGCGGCGGGTACGCCGTCTGACGCCTGCGGCGTCGGGATGAATGCGTCCGCGCCGTACTTTTTCATCGGGGGCGGCTCGAGAAAGTTGAGCCGGTAGTAAATTTCGCGGGCGCACTCGACGTCGCGCATGCAGTAGAGAGCGATCTCGTCGTGACGCCCGTCGCAGTAGGCGTCGTACACACGCCCGCCGTCGAGGCCACCGACTTTGGGGCTCTCGATCCCTAAAGCCTCGGCCAGCTCGTGCAGGCTGATGCCCTTCCGCCAGTGGTTCCACTCCCACATCGTGTCGTAGACGGGGCGCTGCCTGAAGCGGGCGAAGCAAACGTCGAAGCTCGGCCGCACGCGGCGGATGACTGAGCGCTTGCAGAGGAACTGCAGGTCGAAGTCCAAGAGGTTGTGGCCCACAAGTAGGTCGCGGTAGGGGCTGAAGTCTTTCAACAGACTCCAGAAGGAGCGTAATGTGCGCGCCTCGTCGAGGTGGAACCGGCCGGTCTCGCGGTCGCGGCCGAGCACCCCCTGGTGGACGACACTGTCGCCGTCCTCAACCACGAGGCCGATGGTGAGGATGCGTCCGTGTTCGGGGCGGAGTGCCAAGTCCCTGAAACGCTCGTCGGCGATGCGTGCCAGTTCGTGACTGTCGGCGTTAACGCCCTCGTCTATTAACTCGCGGGCCGTCTCCTCCGCCACGCGGTCGCGGGCGCCCTCGTCGGGAGGAAGAGTTTCGATGTCGATGAAGATCCGTCTGGACACAAACTGTCTCCTCTGGTTGCGGACTGTTTAGAGCGTTCGTCCAACTCCCCTCCCCTTGCTCGACAATTAATGCCCCGCCTCGGCGGCGAAACCACGACAACCAGACCGATGGGGTCGCCGCCGCGATGACCCGGCGAGCTATAAACTCGTGCGACTAAGAGTTTCGCGCAGCCGGTCGGCTTGCGCCCTGAAACAGGCGAAGCAGAGCGTGTGGTCTTTGTCCCTCTTGACCCTCCCGCGGTAGCGGGAGAGCGCGACGTTCGTTGCACTCCGCACAGAATCTCTTGGACACTTTAGAAATCACACCTCACCTCCGCGATTGGTTGTGAAACCCTTCGCCCCGCGACGCTCGCCGTCGGACGCGTCTTCTTATTCAGTCCGCGGCGAACCGGAGCCGGACCCCGTAGCGAAGCACCCTGGCCTCGCGCGACATGCGGCGCGTTCTCGGGCTCGACACGTCGGCCTCGCTCCGCTCAAGGCGGCCCCAGCGCCAACCACCGGCCAGCGCCTCGCTGATGTAGGTCTTGGTCGGCCGGTTGTTAATGATCTCAGTCAGGTCTCGAACTCTCGCCACCTCGTGTTACCTCCATCACCGTCAAGTTTGTCATCCGCCAATCGCTCGGCTGGCAGTAGTGCAAGTCCCTTGCCAAACAGAATTCCTCTGAAAACTGGCGGATTTCATGCGCAAGAGTATTTGGTGGATGGGTTCATGATAAGCTTATTTGTGTTAATATAAATTTCTTTGTGAATTCTGACGATGAATATTCCGTCGCCGGGTGAGCGTTTTCACGGGGGGGGTGACGGGGCGAAACCGCCTAATAGAACATCGTCAGGGCGGTGTTGTGAATGGTGCCGGCCGGAGATGAACTAGCGAAGTGAATTAGGGCTTATGATGCAGCACTTGCCGGCGGAGCGTACCGGTGAGGAGTTGGTGGACGGGGAGCGGATGTGGGATGCAGAATACACTGCCGTTCCCCGACCGACCTCTGTTCGATTGACTCTTCGGTATAAGATAGGTAGAGACGACGGCACGTGACTTGCAATAGGTGTCCGCGGGGTCGGATGTAATCCACGCGACCTCACACTCTGGCGGCGAATAATGGAATCCACCAACTTCGAATTCCTACGGCCTTACAGACCCGAGCTGGCGGCGCTCGGCGGCCTAGCGGAGCGCTACGCCCACCCCGACCCCGACAGCGCACTCGTCAAGCTCAGGACTTTCGCGGAACAAATTGTCGCCAGCGTCTACGAGGAGTTGGGGCTCCCCGCCGCCAAGGATAGTAGCCTCTACGACCTGATGAGTGAGGCGGCGTTCAGGGCCGCCGTGCCGCAGGTCATCGTCAGTAAGCTCCACTCGCTCCGCGTCAACGGCAACAAGGCGGCCCACGGCGACAGGGGCACCGTCGCGACCGCACTCTGGATTCTGCGCGAGGCGTTCGACCTCTCCTGCTGGTACCACGTCGGCTTCCGCAAGGGCGACGCCGACTCACTCCCGCAGTTCGTCGAGCCCGCGGCGGCGGGCGCGCCGACCGGCGCGGAAGCACAGGAACAAAATAAGAAAGAGCGCAGGGAGGTTCTGGCCCGGCTCGCCGCGCAGGAAGCGCAGATGCAGCAGCTGTTGGCCGATCTGGACGCTGCCCGCCAGAAGGCGCAAACGGCCGAGCCGAAAGCCGCCGACGTACGGGAGGCCGCGCGGCTGGCGCGGGAGGCCGCGGACGTGCTCCGCTTCGACGAGGCGACCACGCGCCGGCGGATGATCGACAGCGCCCTTGTCGCCGCCGGCTGGGACGTCGGCACGGGCGGCCGCTCGACCGAGCAGGTAGGCCAAGAAGTGCCGGTGCCGCACCAGCCGAATAAGACCGGCGAAGGCTACGCCGATTACGTGCTCTACGGCGACGACGGGAAGCCGCTGGCTGTCGTCGAGGCGAAGAAGACGGCGGTCGAGCCGGAACTCGGGCGCAAGCAGGCGGAGCTTTACGCCGACGGGCTTGAAAGGCAGCACGGTCAACGCCCCGTGATCTTCTACACCAACGGCTTCGACGTTTACATCCGTAACGACGACGTGGGCGAGACGCCGCGGCGGCTCCACGGCTTCTACTCCAAGGACAGCCTTGAGTACCTGATCTACCAGCGCCATAACCGCAAAGACCTCGCCGACCTCGCGCCGAACCCGGAAATAGCCGGCCGCATGTACCAGATCGAGGCCGTCAAGCGCGTGGCGGAGCGGTTCGGCGACGGCCACCGTAAGGCCCTCATCGTGCAGGCCACCGGGACGGGGAAGACCCGCGTCGCCGTATCACTCGCCGAACTGCTGTCGCGGGCGCTCTGGGCCAAGCGCATCCTCTTCATGTGCGACCGCCGCGAGCTGCGCAAGCAGGCCAACAACGTGTTCAAGGAGTTCCTGCCCGGAGAGCCGCGCACTGACGTGACGGCGGCCACCGCCGAGGATCGAGACAAGCGCATCTACATGGCGACCTACCCGGCCATGATGAAGTGCTTCCAGTCCTTCGACGTCGGCTTCTTCGATCTGATCGTCGCCGACGAATCGCACCGGAGCATCTACAACCGCTACCGCGACCTGTTCGTCTACTTCGACTGCCGGCAGGTGGGCCTGACGGCGACGCCCGTGAAGTTCATCAACCGGAACACGTACAGACTCTTCGGCTGCGAGGACAAAGACCCGACCGCCTACTTCGGCTACGAGGACGCGATCAACCACACCCCGTCCTATCTCGTCCCCTTCGAGGTTTTCAAGACGACGACGGAGTTCCTGCGGCGCGGCATCAAGTACTCCCAGATGAGCGAGGAGCAGCGCGAGCAGCTCGAGGAGGACGAGGGCGACCCGAGCCTCATCGAGTACGACGCCGCGCAGGTCGACCGGGCCATCTTCAACAAGGACACCAACCGCGCCGTGCTGCGGAACCTGATGGAGAACGGCGTTCGCGACGCCACGGGCTCGCGGCCCGGCAAGACAATCATCTTCGCCCGCAACCACAACCACGCCGTTCTGCTGCAGCAGCTCTTCGACGAGATGTACCCGCAGTACGGCGGCAACTTCTGCCGCGTGATCGACACGCACGACCCGCGCGCCGAGCAGTTGATTGACGACTTCAAGGGCACGGGCACGAACCCGAACCTGACTATCGCCATCTCGGTGGACATGCTGGACACGGGGATTGATGTCCCCGAGATCGTGAACCTCGTCTTCGCCAAACCCGTCAAGTCGTACGTGAAGTTCTGGCAGATGATCGGCCGCGGCACGCGGCTGAGCCCCGACCTGTTCGGCCCGGGTAAGGACAAAGAGTTCTTCCGCATCTTCGACCACTGGGGCAACTTCGAGTTCTTCGAGGAGCACTACAGGGAGGCGGAGCCGTCGGAGCAGAAGTCGCTCCTCCAGCGCCTGTTCGAGGCGCGCATCCAACTCGCCGACGCCGCGATCAAGGCCGGCGACGCGGAGACCTTTGACGGGACCGTCGCCCTCATCGGCAAGGACATAGCCGACCTCCCCGAAGGCACAATCTCGGTCAAGGAAAAGTGGCGCGAACTGCAGGCCGTGCGGCGGGGCGACGCCCTCCAGTCCTACTCGGCGGCCACGCGCTCCACGCTACTCGGCGACATCGCTCCGCTCATGCAGTGGCGCAACGTCGAAGGCTACGAGGCCGCTTTCGAGTTCGACCTGCTCATGACACGCCTACAGACCGAGCGGCTGAGGCGCTCAGCCACGTTCGACAACCTCAAGCAGGAACTGCTCGACGAAGTCTCAAAACTCCCGCTCAACCTGAACGCCGTGCGCAGGCAGTGGGATTTGATCACGGAGGTGCGCGGCGCGGCTTTCTGGGAAGGAGTCTCGCCGACGGCCTTGGAGAACGTGCGGCAGAGCCTGCGCGGGCTGATGGGGCTGATCGGCCGCGGGGGCGCGGGGGCGGCGCGCCCGAAGGTCATCGACGTGGCGGAAGACCAGAGCAAGATCGAGACCGAGCGGCACATCCCCAAGCTGGAAGGGCTGCAACTCGCCGCGTACAGGCACCGCGTCGAGCAGGTGTTGCTTGATTTGATGGACGAGAGTGTCGCGCTCCGGAAGATAAAGCGGGGGCAGCCGGTCAGCGAGCAGGACTTTGAAGAACTGTGCGCGCTCGTTTTGGCGCAGGACCCGGCTCTCAACCTGCGCGACCTGGAAGTGCACTTCCCCGAGCTCGCCGACCATCTGGACTTGGCAATACGCGGGATTATCGGGCTCGAGCCGGAGGCCGTTGACGCGCGCTTCCACGAATTCGTGCATCGTCACCCGGCGCTGAACTCCAAGCAGATTCGTTTCCTGAGCCTGCTGAAGAACCACATCACGAAGTTCGGCTCAATCGAAGTTGAGAGGCTCTACGAGTCGCCGTTCACGGCTATCGACGGAGGGGGGCTCGACGGAGTATTCACGAACGAAGAGCAGATCAACGAACTGCTGACGATCATCGCCTCATTCAACCCGCCGTCGCGAAACGCGCCGAACGCATAAGGAGAATGGGCGGCAGGCAGCGGAGGACTTTCCCTTGAGTCAACTCGAAGTGGCTCTTAATCTGTGGTATGTCATGGACGAGGGCACGGCCGCCATATATAGGCTTTTCGGTAGGGCCTACGCCGTCGAAGGGACGGACGAGGAGAAGCTGCAGACGCTGCGGCGTCTTGCGAAGACCGATTACCTAGTAGCGCGTCAATTCAACGTGCCCGAAAGATTCAAGGTCAAAAACACGACCACCGGCCAGGAGCAGGCTGGCATCGCCTTCTGGTACGAGCATGAAGGCTACGTCTTCGACCTGTTCAAGGAAGTGATGGACGAGATCGAGAAGGAACTGCCAGAGCACATGGCTTTCGAGGACGGCGAGCCGGAGAACGTGAGGATGAAACTGCCGCAGAATCCACTCTTCGTGCTGACGCCGCTCGTGGAAGACGACTACGGCAACATCACGCCGAAGATAAGACTCGGTTATTGACGAGTAGATTTCGGAAAGCTGAGCAGATGAAGGACACACAACTGAAAAGTCAGATCGACCGGCTCTGGATGGAGTTCTGGACGGGCGGCATCACGAACCCGCTGACCGTGATCGAACAGATTTCGTTTTTGATGTTCGCGCGGCTGCTGGACATATCCGAGGCGCGCGAAGAGAAGATCGCGGCGCGGAGCGGTAAGCCGTTCAAGGGCAAGTTCTCCGAGGATGAGCAACACCTACGGTGGTCTAAGTTCAAGCAACTAGACGCCCCGGAGATGCTGCGCGTCGTGCGTGACGAGGTGTTCCCTCACCTGAAGGAAGCGTTTGAGGATGAGACAGGTGGTAGTAAGCAGGTCAGCATCATGGCGGACGCGATGCTGATGATTCAGAAGCCTAGCCTGCTTGTCTCTGCCGTCAATATGATTGACCGGCTGCCACTGACCGAGGGCGACACGAAGGGTGACCTTTACGAGTACCTGCTCAGCAAACTCACGACCGCCGGCATCAACGGGCAGTTCCGCACGCCGCGCCACATCATCCGCCTGATGGTAGAGATGATTGATCCGAAGCCGAGCGAGACGGTAGGTGACCCGGCCTGCGGCACCGCCGGGTTTCTTGTTGAAGTGATGCTGTACCTGCTTCGCAAGTACACCTCGCCCGAAGGGGTCTTCGTTGATGAGGAGGGGGAGGAGCACTACAGCGGCGACAGGCTGAAGCCGGAGGAGCGCGAGCACATTCAGAGGGAGATGTTCCATGGCTTTGACTTCGACGTGACGATGCTTCGGATCGCCTCGATGAATATGATGCTGCACGGTGTCGAGCGCCCCGATATACGCTACCAAGACACGCTTAGCAACACGTTCATCGAACGCCATCCGAAACTGGCAACCGGCGGCTTTGACGTGATCCTGGCAAACCCGCCGTTCACGGGCAGCCTCGACGAGTCTGACGTGCATGCCTCGCTCGTCGGCAAGGTGAAGACGCGCAAGACTGAGCTGCTTTTCCTTTCGCTGATCTTGCGGATGCTGAAGCGAGGCGGGCGCTCGGCGACGATTGTGCCGGACGGCGTGCTGTTCGGCTCAAGCAAGGCGCACATGGCTCTGCGGACGATGCTAGTCGAAGAGAATCAGCTTGAGGCGGTCATATCGCTGCCTTCAGGCGTGTTCAAGCCTTACGCCGGAGTCTCGACGGCAATCCTCGTCTTCACCAAGGGCGGGCAGACCGAGAGCGTCTTTTACTACGATGTGCAGGCGGACGGCTTTTCGCTCGACGACAAGCGAACAGAGCTAGATCACACGAAGCAGGAGACGGACAACCTGCCCGACGTGCTCGCGCGCTGGCGCAACAGCGAGACGGAGACTGACCGCCCGCGCACCGCGCAATCCTTCCTCGTATCGAAGGCTGACATCGTGGCGCAGAACTATGACCTGAACATCAATCGCTACAAAGTAGCAGAGTATGAAGAGGCGATTTATGACAAACCGCAGGTGATTCTTCAACAGTTGAATGACTTAGAGAACGCCATTCAGGAAGATATGCGTGAATTGGAGGCAATGCTGGCGTGAAGATAAAAGTCGCTTCCATCGCTGAATTTTGTAGAACAGGTACAGGCGGAACACCTTCGCGTTCAGAGCCGCGTTACTATGAGGGCAATGTCCCATGGATAAAATCAGGTGAATTGCGTGAAAACCTGATTTGTAAAGCGGAGGAATTTCTTACTGAGGAAGCTGTTAGAGAAACGCGCCTAAAAATTGTTCCTAGTGGTGCAATTCTAATTGCGATGTACGGGGCTACTGTTGGCAGAGTGGCTCGGCTTGGCATTCCCGCAACAACAAATCAAGCTGTTTGCCATGTGATACCTGATGCGAAAATAGCAGATGTTCATTATCTCTACTACTGCCTTCGCTCAAAGTTACCGGAATTTCTTGCTCGGCGTGTTGGAGGAGCGCAGCCCAATATCAGTCAAGGAATAATTCGAGAAACTAAAATCCCACTACCCCCACTCGACGAACAACGCCGCATCGCCGCCATCTTGGACAAAGCCGACGCCTTGCGCGAGAAGCGGCGGCGAGCCATTAAAAAACTCGACACACTGCTGCAAGCCGTCTTCCTCGATATGTTCGGCGATCCGGTGACGAACCCAAAGGGGTGGCGGACTAGTTCTATGGAGAGCATTCTGGAAGCGATTGACAGCGGTTGGAGTCCGGTATGCCTTGATCGACCAACCGAGAAAGACGAATGGGGGGTGTTGAAACTTGGAGCAGTAACAAGCTGTGAGTATAGAGAGCACGAAAACAAAGCCCTTCCAAGTGAGTTGCAACCGAGGCCGGAGTTAGAAGTTAAAGATGGCGATTTACTGTTCAGCAGAAAAAATACTTACGATCTTGTAGCGGCGTGTGCTCTGGTTCTATCAACGAAACCAAAGCTAATGCTCTCGGATTTAATTTTTAGACTGCGCTTGAAGAAGGATGCCGAAGTTACACCTGAGTATCTTTGGCTACTACTGACACATCCCGGTAAGCGTAAAAAAGTGCAGTCGTTAGCGGGCGGTTCGGCAGGCTCTATGCCAAATATTTCAAAGTCACGTCTTAAGGATCTAAAAATTGAAATTCCGCCTATGACATTACAACAAAAAATTTCATCGCAGGTCAGGAAAGTATATAAACTCAAGGCTACACTTCTAACCTCAAGTCTACGGGCGAATGATTTATTTGAATCGCTACGACAGCGCGCCTTCAGCGGCGAGCTTTTCAAAGGACAAGCGACGGCAGCAGCGTTGCCACGCAAAACAGTGACGACTTCGCAGCCTGATCTATTCGACTAACGATGCTGACCGCTATCACACTCAAAAACTTCAAAGGCATTGGTGCGGAACCGATGCGCGTGCCCGTCAAGCCGCTGACCATCCTCTTCGGCGCGAACAGCATCGGCAAAAGCACCATCGTCCAAGCCGTCCACTACGCGCGAGAGATTCTGGAGCGCAACAACCTCGACCCCGACCGCACAATCGCCGGCGGAAGTGCTGTTGATCTCGGCGGCTTCCATAGCCTCGTGCACAATCATGACCTCGACAACCAGATCATCCTGCGCTTTGATCTTGATCTATCAGAGACGGATCTGCCGACATACCGTTACCACCTGTTCGAAGAGCCCCCTTTCGACTGGAGTTCGTGGACGCGAACCGCTTGGGTTGAGTTGGTGATTCAGTGGAGCTACAGCTTGAGGCGACCCGTCCTGGTCTCTTACCAGACCGCCCTGAATGACGTGCCGGTCACAAAGATTGAGACGGCGCTTGACGAGGTAAACGTAATTGCCGCCTATAATCTAAAACACGACTACTTTAAGACCGACGAAGACTCACCACAGGCGCAAGGCAATGTGCCGCCAACTCAGGAGGAGAACGCCGGCAGCGACGAGGCGGAGTGGAGCCTCATCACGCTCAAAAACCTCACCGGCAGCCTGCCGAACTGGGGAGCTAGCCTCCTCGTCGCCGATCAAGGAAATCCCGAAGCCTATGACCCCGCGCACTTCAGCGTAATCTTCTCGCAGCTGCTGGTAGGGCCGGGGGAATTGTTGCGCAACCTGCTGCGTCGCTTCCGATACCTCGGTCCGCTGAGAAGAACCCTACCGCGCAGCCACCGGCGCACGCTGACACCAGACGAGTCGTTGTGGGCCGATGGTACGGCCGCGTGGGACATCCTCGCTAACGCCAGCCAGGACTTTCTCAGCGAAGTCAACACCTGGCTCGCGGACGCGAAGAGACTCCACACTGGCTTCAGCGTCCGCCTTAATAAATTTCGGCGCATTCCTGCCGAAAGCCCCTTATTCACTGAGTTGTTCCTGGCACTGCGTAGCGAAACCTTCTTCGAGGACTACGACATCAGTTATTTTGAGAAGGAGAGGGATCGCCACGAGGTCGAAGAACAACTCGTCATCATAGACGAGTCGAGGAGTCTTGAAGTACAACCCCACGACATCGGCGTCGGCATCTCGCAAGTAATCCCGGTCGTCGTCGCAGCACTTAACACTCAGGATGGCATCGTTGCCATCGAACAGCCGGAACTGCATCTCCACCCCGCGGTGCAAGCCGAACTTGGCGACCTCTTCATCGAATCGGCGCTCGGCTCACGCGGTAACATCGCGCTCGTCGAAACCCATAGCGAGCACCTCATCCTCCGCGTCCTTCGACGCATCCGAGAAAGCAGCGCCAACAAAAATGACAGGACGCCCCCTGTCACGCCCGACGATCTTTCACTCCTCTTCGTCGGCAACAGGCAGACCGGCACGAACATTCAGCCTCTACGGACCGACAAGCGTGGGCGGATAATTGACCGCGTCCCGGGCGGCTTCTTCGAAGAGGACTTCGAGGAGCTTTTCTAAATTATGATCTTTTACGTTTACCTCGAACCCGGAATCGTCGAGGTCGCTCGACAGCGTGGTGACATCGGGTTGCAAGCTTTAATAGGCATTCTATACGACTTGCTTCATAACTGTTTCGTCGCCGACTTTGAAGATGAGCGCGGCTGGAACGAGCTACGCGGTTTAGTCAATAACCTTGACGATGATGATAATAGAAAACGCATCAAGGAAATTTTGACGGTGATGTACAAGCGCAACCGTTTCATAGGTTGCCTCTCGCCAGACTACACAGGCGAAAAGTCCGATACCACGTGTCTTTTAGAACAGGCCTCAAATGCGTTGCTTGATTTGCTTCTGATGTCAGAGCCGGGTGATCTCTCGGAAGATTTCACCGACGTCGAAATTGCCACGCTCGAGAATTACCAGCGCTCAAATTTCGCGCGCGAGAGACGCAACATCGCAGCCGGAGGCGTGACTTTGGAAGAAGGCGAGTTGGATGAAACCGTCTTCTTAGACAGGTTTCTGAAGAAGGCTTTGAGGTACGCCACTTCAATCGAAATATGCGATCGGATTTTTGGCGATCAATATGGCGGCAACTATAAATACACGGCTCAGGTGTTCTTTAACTGGCTGGAGCAGAATTTGGCGGATCCTGATAACTGCCAGATCAGTTTCAATTGTGGGGTGCCTGACGACCAAGACTTAATGATCGGAGACCTCAAGCGTCTTAAACGCGGCAGGCTTGGGCGGATTTCGATAAAACTCTCTCTGCACGATAATGTCTCCGCGAAGGGGGCGCTTCCTCACGACCGGTTCATCGTGACAAATCAGGTGGCGCTAGGATTGCCTAGGGGGATGGATTTTCTTAACAGGTTTACAAGGAAGAATCGAGATCTGACGATTGACTATAAGAATGACGACCAGGTGAATAAGTTGATCGAGTCTTACTCCGCGGGCAAGCGGCCTGAGATTGATATATAAAGAACTGGCGGTATCCTCATATGTAGCGATTTTGGTTTCAAGACTTACGGACGCCGTATTTATCCAGCCAATTACTGAATGTCTGATAGCTCGGCAGCCCCACGAGATCAGCAGCCTTCGTCTTCACTCCGTTGGACTCCTTAATAGCCCGCTCCAAGTAGTGAACTGCAATTTCGGAGAGGAGAGCCTGGAGGTCAAATCCGTTGCCCAGCGGTCGGTCGAGTATCCCCTCCTTGGTTTTCTTTACGGCGGAGGAGATGGCAGCCCTGGCGTCATCGGCGCCGACCTCCTTGCCGGGCGACCAGATCAGCGCGCGCAGAAGACTGTTCCTGAGTTCCCTGACGTTACCTGGCCAGGTGTGGCGCAGGAAAAGCGCTTTCGCCTCCGGGTTTAGCTTCTTGTGGTCAACGCCAAGTTGGTAGGCGCCGTCGGCGTAGAGCTGTTCGATGAGCCCGGCGATCAAGAGGTCTAAGTCGCTTCGACGCTCTCTAAGCGGCGGCACGGTGACCACCATGACCGCCAGGCGGTAGTATAAATCTTCCCTGAATCTCCCCTTAGCAGCTTCCTCAGCCAGGCTCCTGTTTGTCGCGGCGATAACCCTGACGTCAACCTTCTTAGGCTTGCTCTCACCGAGAGGCGTCACCTCTCCCTCCTGGAGCGTCCGCAGAAGCTTCACCTGCGTCGCGAGCGGAAGTTCGCCCACCTCGTCGAGGAAGATCGTTCCGCCATTCGCCTCCATGAAGTGCCCGGCGCGGTGCTCGGTCGCGCTGGTGAAGGCGCCCTTCCTGTGCCCGAACAATTCGGATTCGACCAGCTGCTCCGGGATCGCGCCGCAGTTAACGGCGACGAATGGTTTGTCGCGCCGCGGGCTCGCGTTGTGGACCGCTCGGGAGAGCATCTCCTTGCCGGTACCCGACTCCCCCTCGATGAGCACGGGGACCTTGTGCGGGGCCACGAGGCGGGCCTTCGCGATCACGCCGTTCATGACGGAGGTGCGGCTCCGGATGATCTGGTCGAACTCAGGAGCTTCCGGCGGAACCCCCGCGCTGAGTCTCTCCAGCTCTTCGTCCGGGCGGCGCAGCAGGTCCGGCACGAAGGCTGAGAACTCGAAGGGAACCGACGCATACTCTAGTCCCCGCTCTTTCGAAGTCTGGATCAGGTCGGCGTTGAACCTGGTCTTCGACAGGATCACGAAGACCGCGGCCATGGCCGGGGTGCCCGGGCTGAGATGAAAGGTTAAGTGAGTTCTTTCGGGCCCGTGACGCGTCAATACTTCCGTTATAACTCGGGCGGCCGCTTCATAAATCTCGTTAAAATTCGTCGGCCCAGACAGCCTCACCGGGTGCGCCACGATCTTGCACTCGGTCTTACCCCGCAGCCATTTCTGATACTTGCCTAACTCAGGAGCCGGGTAATTGCTGAGGAGGTTAATCTCATCGAGTTTGAGCTTCTCCACGGCTTGGCCAACCGGCCCGACGCCTGCATCGACCTCCGCCCGTGACGCGCGCAGGTCAGTATTCCCCACCCATGAAACTAGGGCTTTAAACATGCATCTTGAATACAATAATTTTTATGATGGCACAAGATTATTTCTATATATATGGGAATATCGCAGCGTCTGATAACATCCCTAAAGTAATGCCTCACCCAATACTAAAGGATTCAAGTGTTGTTCGCCGCCAACCAGTGAGAGAAAAGCCTAGAATGTACCCAAGTCGTAATTCTGCGCCACCTGCTCCCACTCAGAGGATAGTGGCACCAACTCGTTCCCCTGAAGCCAGACTAATGAGCCGGCGGCCTGGGCTTGGCTGTAAGCCCAGGATGTGATCTGCCAGCTCGCATGTTCATCATGAACTATGTTCCGCTCTTGAAATGCAAGCCCCAGATCGCGCCCATGCTTTAAATTCCTCTCGCACCATCGCTCCAGGTGTTCGACGGCCGCCAGCCGGTCGGACTTCTGCGTGTTACAGGGACGGTGGGCAAGCACGAAGTTGTGGCCGAGGTCGACGGGGTAGCGGGACCACGGGATGAAGTGATCGACGTCCGTCTCGTCTTTCAAATGCCTTTGGCAGTAGAAACACCTGCCGCCCTGGTATTCGATCAGCACAGGCCTATATACGTCGAGGGGCGCGCGGCTCGATCCGAACATAAAATCGGAGAGGTCAGTGGCGTCGCCCAGCAGCAGCCTATTTTCCGAGACACCGCGAACAAACCTGAGCCATGCCCCGCGGACCAGCTCATGGGTGAGTCCGTAGAAGAGCCTGAAGCAGAAGCAGACTCCCTCTTTGAGCAGAATCTCGTGTCCCTCGTTCGGATCATGGTCGTAGAGGAATTCGATCCGGTGGCGACCGATCGTATGCAGTTTCCAGAGCGGCATGACGCGGATCGTCTCGGCCACGTCGCGCATCAGCCTCCGCCACGCGGCGGCGTTAGCCTTGAGCCGCGGGAGCGACCCGCCGTATGCTTCACGCGCCTTGAGGATCGCGCTGATAACTGCCGCCTGCTTGCCGGTATTCTGCTTTAAGACGGCACCGGGGCGGCCCGCGGAGTGGTAAGGGACCGACTGGTGCCAGTAGTAGGAGATGAACTTCTCGGCCAGATCGTTTGTTGTGATCCGCAGCCTGCCGCCCGAATCGTCCCCTTTCTCGATACACACGTCGGCGATGCTCAGCAGTAGCGCGTGCTTGTATGTGGCGACGAAGCTGCCCTCCTCTAAGAGCCTCTGGACGCGGAGCAGGAACCGCACTTGTTCGTCTGAAGAGGGTATGGGCATAAGCACACGCGCGGCGATCCCGGAACGCCTGGCGATAAGGACACCGGACGCGCCGTGAAACTTTCATACCATAGTAACCAGGAAAATCTATGAAAAAAGTTGAGGACATTTACCCCGATGGCGCCCAAGTAGAAAGAGATGTGGAATGCCCTTTCTGCGACGAAGAGAGGGTGGCGGGCGCGACTGTGGTGCGCGAGAAGGTGTTCGCCGTGGAGGACCTCTTCCCGGTGACGAAGGGGCATTTGTTAATCATCCCCCGCCGCCACACGCCCGACTTTTTCTCGATGACGAAGGAAGAGAAAGAATGCGCCTTCGATCTGATTGATCACTTACGGCTACGCATTCAATCCGCGGACCCGGAAATTGGGGGGTTTAACGTCGGGATGAATTGCGGAGAAGTCGCGGGGCAAACGGTGATGCACGCCCACATCCACTTGATCCCCCGCAGGCGCGGCGACACGCCCGACCCGAGCGGCGGAGTGAGGGGGGTAATACCCGAGAAGAGGAAATACCTCTCGGGCGGTTAGCATTCAATGGATGGACTTTTTATACCCTATCGCCCGAACGAGCGGAAGCCGTCTATCAGGAAGAACGTCCTGCGCCAATCTGCGGAGCTTTGCGAGGGAGATAGTTCGCTGGCCATTCTTCGCCACCGGCCCTGCTTCAGCCCACGGCAACGCACCCGGGCCGTTGTAGACCTCCTCGGCCCGGCCGGCTGCCAGCCGAAGGACGATAAGGTGGTCCGCCTCCGCGTACATGGCCACGCGGTTGCGCTGCGTGCCTTTGATCTGGACGTTGACCCCGGTCCTGCGACACCGCCCGTCGTGGCATTCGTGTGAGCCGGGCAGAAGTTCGATGTCATACATGTAGGCCGCGATTACCTCGGCGAGGCTGCCGACGAGATGCCCGTCGAGGGTAAATCGTCTACCCGGAAACAGCTCCTCAAGGCGCTTGACAATTGCCTGAAGCCGTGACACTAGCTCCGGGATTTCGTCAATAGCGCTTTGATCGAGGTTGCTCACTTATTAGTCAGGCCAAACCTTGATAAGAACCATTATATGCCAGCGGAAAGGCTGCCGAAGAAAGAGTCATCCTCCCCGGGGCAGTTTCTGCTATGCTCCGGTCCAATCAGCTTTAATGAATCAGGTGCCGCTATGGACAGCAACGTCATCAAATCCTTATTCGACCAATTCTCATCCCAATACGACTCAGCGCACAAGGCCGAAGTCTGGAAAAACCAGAGCGAGACTTTCAAGCGCTTCTGGAACGACAAGATACTTAACCCCACGTCCGAACTGACGGTGGAAGACACCGACAGGATCATCAGGCTGCTCGATATTAAGGCGAGGGGCCACCAGAAGACGGACGAGGCGGTCGCCCTCACATTCATACGCCAAGGCGTGTGGGAGCGACTGTTCGACCAGTTGAGAAACAAGAAGGACATCCAGCAAACGCTGAATCAGATTTTCGCGGAAACCGACGACGCTAGGTTGTTTGAGTTGCTCGACCAGTTGAAGCAGGAAAACCAGAACAACGGTAACGGGCTGACCGGCGGCAAATCCGCGGTCGTCATAAACACCCTGCTCTTCATCAACAACCCCGCGAAGTTTCTCAGCATGGTTTCGCTCCAGCATCGGTTTCAGTTGATGCGGGCGTTCGACCTTGGCTCCCCGGAGGAATTCAGGACGTTCGGCGAGGAGATAGTCCTGTCGAACCGAAGAATTATAGACGGCTTTAGGGGCAAGTTCGGGATAGAAGCCGATCCGCGGGCCCTGTCAGAGTTCTTCTACACCCCCTTCAACGGATACACCACAAATGTAAAAGACTACTGGCAGCGGGGCGAGTCAGCAGTTGCCGAACCGGCCGAGGAAGAGTTACCAGTCATCAATCAGGGTGTCGGCGAAGTCGAATCCGCGGTCGAATTCGCGATGGAAAAACACCTGGAGGACTTCCTGATCAGGAACTGGGAGTCCACCGAGTTGGGCAAGAAGTACGAATTCATCGAAGAGGACGGCGAGTTCGTCAGTCAGCAGTATCGTACTGACGTAGGCAGCATAGATCTTCTGGTCAGAGATAAGCAGACCAAGCAGTTCGTGGTTATTGAATTAAAGAAGGGCCAAACCAGCGACGATACTGTTGGACAGATAACGCGCTACATGGGCTGGGTCAAGCGGAATCGGGCGAACGGCCAGGAGGTTAGAGGAATCATCATCGCCAGGGCGAACGACCTGCGATTACAGTATGCGCTTGAGATGGTCAGGAACGTCGAATTATTCGTGTATAAAGTAAGTTTCGCTTTGGAGAAGGCCAGCGGCCTTTGAATGCGTGAGCAGCAATTACACTTTTGTTACCGGTGAGACATCTTCCGCTTGGAGTAATCTCTAGCGTCTCGCCTAGTCCTGCGAATCGCCTCATCGGCCAGCGTCTCGATCTCTTCCTCGCTCGTCACCGGCGCACCCTCGCCTCCCGCGCGTGCTCGCGCCTGCGCGGCCGTGAAGCTCGCTTCCATCTCGCCTACCAGATGGCGAACAGAAGCTGCTCTCTCTTCAGCCGAGCTGCTCGCACGCACACTTGCAGAACCGCTCGTCTTGAACGAGCAGTCTATTTGCCGCCGCCTGTGTGAAGACTTCTCCCGCATACTCATTCTCAAATTTCGCCTGATTGACTCTTTATACCAGATCAAGCATATTCGGCGCACAAAGCTTGCAGCAAGAGGGGCCAGCCAAAGGGGCAGCGAATGAGTGATAAAGTCGCCACCAAACGGAAGCGGGCTAAAGTCGAGAAGCTCGAACCGAGCAGCGGGAACGTCTTCGCCGATCTCGGCTTCGCCGACGCCCAGGAGCGGATGTTGAAGGCGCAGTTGGCCATCAAGATCGCCGACTTGATTGCGCGTAAAGGCTGGACGCAGGCGTGTGCCGCTGAAGTCATCGGGCTCGACCAGCCGAAGGTCTCGCACCTGCTGCGCGGGCGGCTTTCGGGCTTCTCGGCCGAGCGGCTCTTCGCCGTCCTCAACCGCCTCGGCCATTCGGTCGAGGTGCGGATTTCAGCCGAAGAGAGTGCGCCGGGTAAAGCTCGCACGCGAGTCATGTTCGCCTAAATAGCAAATGAGGAACCGTCATCAAGAGCCGCCTTTCCTGTGAATGACAATCACAGGAGAGGTCTATGGCACGAAAGAAATGGGTCGTCATTCCGGGCGGGCGTATCAAACGCTGGAAGAAGAGTGAGAGCGAAAGCAGATGTTGGTTTTCTCACCAAGTCCCGCCTCACTGGTACAGAAACCACCTGAACCGTAGGGAGCGGCGTCGCTCGAAGCAGGCCATGTTCCGCGGCCGAGAAGCCGGGTACCCGTACGTGCATCCGCGCGAGGCCGGCTGGTATTGGTGACCACCAATCGGCTCGGCCACTTCGTAACCCCGTAAACACTGCCGACTCGAGAGTTTTGGAAATTTAAAAGGGGCGCCTGTTCTTCCTTCTGAACGTGGGCTTATCTTTAGCCATCGTTTCATCAAGGAGAATCGCTTCGTGCAGAATCTGGAGCGTGTCTTCGGAATACAAATCCTCGACGGAGCGTATCTCGAGATAACGGACGTGCTTCAGGTTTTCGCCTTCGCCGAGCAGGACGCCGGGCTGCGGGGCGAGTCTGTGGCCGTGCGGGAAGCCGAGTGTGATGTGATCCCGGTGGCGGTTCAGATAACAGAAGTTCCGGCGCAGGCTGTAAAGGGGAAGCCTCCACTTGATGGCGCAGGTGGCGAAGGGCGGCAATCGCTCCTGCAAAAAAGATGTGCCGCCAGCAAAAGCTCGCGGACTTCCGCAGGGTTGGTCTCTTCGATGTATTCTAAAACGCTCATCAGACCCACGGCATACATGATCGTCGGTGTTTGCTGGTCCTAGGGAAGCCTCTCTTTAACCCGCCTCCCGCCATCCGCCGTCTCGCCACACTCCGCGAAACTCTCGTCCCGCGCTCAACGCAGCTGCGGGCGGCAGCAGGAAGTCTCGTATCTCATCGACCACTGCCGGCAGTCCCTTCCCTCCCGCGTCCAGCCGGCCCTTGCGCAGGAACGCTTGCCACAGGCGTTGCTTGGCTGGGTCTTCGCTGAAGGCACCAGTCAACGCCGGGGGAGCACCTCCGGGCAGCGGAGTCGCACGTCTATCGAAAGTCGCAAGGATGGCCGCGGCGAGCACCCGGCCGTCGAACTCGCGCACGCGGCTCAGCGACCAGATGTCGTAGAAGTCCTTGATGCGCGTGTTGGCGGTATCTAATGCCACCATCGCCTGGAACTTCTCGGCGACGGCGCTCTCCGGCGTGTAGCCGAGGAGACGCGGAGCCCCGAGGTCGAGCAGTTGCGGCAACTCCGTCGGCATCGGCCCCGGCACCACGACGTCGTCGAAGCCGAAATCGACCTGCACGTTCAGCCTGATCTTGCCGAGCGCGCCCCGTACCCTGACCCGCACGCCCTGGTACTCGGCCCCCTTGCTGATGGCCTCGCCGCGCGCGCTCGCGGCGTCGAACCGGACGCCGTCGGCGACCTTAACCTCGCAGCACTCGCGGACGATACGTTCGAGGTTCTCAACCGTGTTGGCCGTCTGCCCCGCGAGCATGTCCACGTCCATCGTGGGCCGGGCGAGCGGCGCCTCCCACGCGCGGAGCATCTGCGCGCCCTTTAAGACGAACTGCCCGCTGTAGGGCGTGAGGCTGAAGCGGTAAAGAAACCGCTCGATGGCGAAATACTGCAGCAGTTCGTTCAGGGGGCGGTTCGACGCGCGCGCCAGGTTGAGCAGGCGCTGATGGACCGACGCCGCGAGGTTGGTCGGCGCCCGCTTCATACGAGCGCCTCGAGGTACGGGCGGATCACCCGCTCCACCCGACACAGCCGCGCGTAATGGAGGATCTGCGCCGGTCTGGCCTTCCCCCGCGCCAGTGACAGCTTCAGGGCTTCGACCGCCACGTCCACGCCCGTCTTGTGGCGGAACTTGAAGCAGTCGGCGACCGTCTTCGCGGGGTTGAAGAGACGCGCCGTCACGCCCCCGAGCTTGTGCTTCTCTACCCCGGCGGAGAGCGTCTCCTCCGAGAAGCGGAAGACCCTGAGCGGCGGGTAATCCAGCCGGGGTTGCTCCTTGCCGTGCCTGACGGCCAGGTAGACTTCGTGCGGCACCTCCGTGGTGATGCCGTGGAAAGAGAGGGCCGAGATGAGACAGATGACGCCGTCGGGAACTTTCGCCGCGACCGTGACGAGGTCGAGGTGCTCGGTCTCAGGCGCGTCCGCCAGCCGGTAGAGACCGCGCCCGAGCTGGACGATGCGGTGTGAGTCGCGCAGCTCGTAGAGCGTGCGCGGGTGGATGCCGAGTCTGAGCGCCTCGGAGGTCCGCAGCAGCCCGCCGCGCTCCCGAAAAGCCTGCTCCGCTTTAACGCTCGTGTGCGCCTCTTCTTTCATCACCTCATTATAATTGATGTGGATAATATTACCAATAGATATTAATAAGTGATGGGTTTAATATCCGATAAAACAGAGGCATTAGTTAGGGCGAAAAAGTTGAAGAGGAGGCGGCGGGCGATTAAAATCTGCCGCCATCAGGGGGATCGGCGTCATCAAAAATGCGGACGAACCTCAAAACCACTCACGCCCAAACTCCGGAAAAAGCAGGAAAATAAGGTGAGGCTGGCGTTATCGGACGTAAGTTTGATCATCTCGGATGATCTGCTTTCGCGCCTCATGCTCCGGCCGTGAAGCTAATAAAACCTCTCCCCTACACCAGTCGCTATTTGCGCCTTCGGCCCGCGCGGCCCTCCAGTAATTTGCGGGTCCGATCCAGTTCGGCGGCGAGCACCTGTTCGTCGGGCAGGGTCGTGCGGTACTCCGCGGCCAGCACTTTATTCGGCAGCCCTTCCAGCGCGTAGCGCGCGACCGACTCGTCCTTCTGAGCGCAGAGTATCAACCCCACCGGCGGATTCTCATCACTCCTCGTCCAGTGCTCGCGCGCGTAGTTCAGGTAGAGGTGCATCTGTCCGGCGTCGGCGTGCGTGAACTCGCCGATCTTCAAATCGATGATGACCAGGCAGCGCAAGCCCCGGTGGAAGAATAGTAGGTCGACGCGGAACCACTGATCGCCGACGCGCAACCTCCTCTGCCTGCCGATGAAGGCGAAGTCCCCGCCCAGCTCCAACAGGAAATACTCCAACTGCCGGATTAAAGCCTCTTCTAAATCGCTCTCCGAATACTCGTCTTTGAGGCCGAGGAACTCTAAGACGAACGGGTCTTTAATCTCTTCCTCCGGCGTCACCGCATCTTCCGCGAGCGGCTCCCCGCCCTTGCGCAGCATCGCGGCCTTGTTCCGCGAGAGCGCAACGCGCTCGTAGAACTGTGAGTTGATCTGCCGGTTCAACTGCTTGATCGTCCAACCGCCGCGCAGAGCCTCCGCCTCATAGAACTCGCGCGCCTTCGGGCTTTTGACGGCGAGCAGTTTGACGTAGTGGGACCACGACAGGGGGAAGGCCTGTCGCAGCCTGTCGTCCGGGAGTCTCTGGAGTGACTTCAGGCCCTGTCGCGGAGTCGTGTCGGGCCCAGGCGTGTCCTCCGATTGTGCAGACGCCGTCTGCACAATCTCTCTGTACGTCAGGTAGAAGGCGCGCATCTGGAATAGATTCCGGCGCCCGAAGCCGCGCCCCAGGCGGGCCGTCAGGTCTTGGGAGAGTCGGTCTATGACCTGCTCGCCGTAGTCCGCTCTTCCCTTCCCCTTCTGTTCGATCTCGACGATGCGCCGCCCCGTCTCCCAGTAGGCGGCCGTCATAATAGCGTTGACCGAGCGGGAGGCGAGGCGCCGCGCGTCTTCGAGCAGCTCGACGATCTCCACCAGGGCGGTCGAATAGCCCGCCAACTCGTCATGCCTCTTGACGAGAGAATCCTTCCTTGGGCGTTTGCTCATGACTCGATAGTGTCCGCCCTCGCGTTAGCCGTCGCCGGATCGAAGCGGCGGCGGTAATTCTCGCCTTCGATCATAACAGTTCTACACATCTCGTAGAGGCGGCTCCTTAGGGGCGCGCCGATGCGATCCTCCAGCGTCTCTTCCGAAGGCTGACGGCGCGCGTCCGCGTAGTTGGTGGTGAAGAGCGTCAGCCTCCGGTCGTTGTAGCGCTTGCCGATGATCTGCCGTATCTTGTCGCGCACCCAGTCGGTCAGCTTCACCGCGCCGAGTTCGTCCAAGACCAACACTTCAGTTTCATAAACGGGCGCGAGTACCTTCATCTCCGAACTCTGCGAAACGGGATTGTAGGAATTCTGAATCTCCTTGAGGAGCGCGCCGAATTCGTAGAAGAGGCAAGGGACGCCCTTCACCGTCAGGCCGCGCAGGATGGCCGTCCACAGGTGCGTCTTGCCGATGCCGACGGGCCCCATGAATAGTAACCCGCGGTCTACCGCCGGGTATTCGTCCACCAACTTGAAAGCGTAGTTGAAGGCCCGGAGCTGCGTGTCGTTGCCGGGTGCGGGGTGATAGTTGGCAAATGAGCACCTGTCGTAGCGGTGCGGGATATGGACTTCCGCAAGAAGTTTCGCCTGGCGCTCAAGGTTGCGGCAGCAGCAACGGCGCGCGCCCTTGCCGGACACGACCTCCATACCCGTCCCGTAGCAGAAGGCGCAAACTACCGGCGAACTTGGGCGTGCGACTTCCGAATCCGCGTCCGCCGCTGGAGACGAGACGACGGCGAGAGGATAGTTCTTCGCTGGTTGCGTCGGCATGTTTTCCCACTACCTCCTCCCGCTCCTCTCGTCGAGCAGTTCGAGCGCCGCCTCCCGCACCCGCGGCGCGTCCTCCGGCAGGAGCCAGCCGCTGCCCTCCGAGCTGATCTCCGACAGCGTCACATCAATCGACTTTCCTTGGGCCTCCAGGAGCGCAACGCAGGTTTCGGCGGTCTCCCGAATCTCTTCGATTGAAAGCTTGTGGGCGGCAGGCGGCGTGTAGGAGTCGGAAGCGGCGCGCCCGACTTCCAGACCAACGCGCGCAGGCCGCGCCCCTTCTCCTGCGACCCCGTGCTTTCTGAGCAGTTCGAATGTTTCGTGCTGCGCCACGCGCACGGCCTTCGGTAGCGCCCTCGTCTCGAACCACTCCCGCGTGCGTTCCATCTCGCGTGCAGCCGTCTCTGCCGCGGCTCTGCTCGCCGCACCCCTTACGCACGGCTCGAGTTCGTTCTTCAGCCGCGCGACGACCTCGTCCACCGAGACCGCGCCGACGCGAGATGACGTGGACTCGACTTCCCTCGCCTCGCGGCCGGTGTGAGCTTTAGGGTCGGAGGGCGGGACCGGTTCGGGGTCTGTTTTATCAGCCGGATTTGTGTCCGCGCCGTTTTTCGGCGCGCGGGGGTTTACATCTGTGTCTGAACCTTCTGAAACAGCGTAGCTGTCCTTAAAGGCTGCTTCATTTGGTGAAGCATGGCTCGCGCCGGATGAAGCAGGGGCGAGACGCAAAATTTTTTGTCCGGGCGAACCCACGCGGAGGCCAATCGACGAGCTCGCGCGGTTGAGGAAAATCCTCAGCCCGACGCCGTTCTTGCCGGCGAAATATCCGATGATCCCTTCGTCGCGCATCCACGCGATGGCTTTGTTGGCCGTGGCGCTGGCGACGCCGAGCGTCTCACACAGCACGTCCCAAGCTTTGACGTGTCCCGCTTCCCTGCATTCGGCCTCGAAGCGCAGCACCCCTTCGCGCTCCCAATACCGGGCGGGTGCATTGACCAGCCGGAGGTAGATTTTGCTCATGAGCGGCGTCACCTTGTCCGCTTCGGCGGAGGTGATTGCCGTGATGATCTCCTCATCCAGCTTAAAAAATTTTTTGTGGTACTCGTTCGCCGAGAGCTGCGTCTTGCGGACGAATCTGCTCGAGTAATTCGGTTGGGCCGCCATCCTGCTTTCCCTAACTTTCCACTCGACAGCAATCGGCAGTCGCCTTATAATGTGCGTCGTTAGGCACACAAATACCGGCTCGCCAATCGAGCGAGTTGCACGATTGACCCGCCGCACTCGGTCGCCAAACTTAAGGTGCTGCGGGTCAACTTGTATGTGGGGTTAAGTTCCTAGCCCCCGTGTGATCAGATACCTACTTCAAATTCTCTTTTCCGCTAAGTCTGTTTTTCCGGTTCTCCATATAAAAGTCGCGGGACATCTACCCTTCGCCAAACCTTTCGCTACTTTCCTACACTACCTTTATGCTTCTGTAAATACGGGTGAAACATCCAGTTCACCCGTGAAGAGAGTGCTTCACTTGTGAAAAGTTCTCTTCACCTGTGAAATTATATTTTCACCGGTGAAGAACAGGGTTCACCGGTGAAAACATCTCTTCACTGGTTGTCCTCCGCGTTTAGGACAGGTGAAGAGTTCTCTTCACCTGTGAAGAACAGGTTTCACTGGTGAAGAGAGATGTTCACCAGTGAAAAGAACTTTTCACTGGTAGAGTATAGATAGAGATAACCGGTGAAGAGTTCTCTTCACCGGTGAACCACACGTTTCACCGGTGAAGAGAACTCTTCACCGGTGAAGAAATCTCGGGAAAATTGTAAGTGTATGTCAGGGAAGGGGATCGGGGTGTACTCTAAGGCGGATACCTTTTCCGGTCGCGTCGTTTCGCACTTCAAGCCTCTCCACAAAACCCCGCTCGACCAGTGAATTCATTACGTTTATGCAGTTACGCCTAGTCATTTTTGTCGAGGAGGCAATCTGGCTGTACTGCGTAAAACATTCAAATGAGCCGCGGTCGAGCGTCATCTCGAAGAGCGTTCTCATTACCGCCAACTGGCCCGGGTATAGATACCGCTTCCATTTTCGCGCAAATACATCAAAAGAGGAGGGTTGTGCCAGATCAGCAGTTCCTGTCACAGGCCGGGGAGTGGGACTCGTGGCGCTCTCTTCTGTGAAGACTTCTTTCTGAATCGCGGCTCGTTCAGCCTGATCGGCAGTCCGTGGAAGGGAAGCAGACGGTCTTTCCTCAGCTTCCCTAAATTCTGTTTGTAAAGATACTTGAGGCTCCGAGACCTGACCGGGACGCGGTTGTTCGACAGTTGCTTCGCTGGCCGAAGCCGTAAGGGTGCTGGCTTCTTCTACGCCTGTGTTTTCGGGGCGTGCCTCTTGGGCCGTGCGCGCTTCCGGGGGAACGGCGGGAGGGGCGGCGTCCTTAACCGGAGGCGGAACAGCGACGGGACCGGGCTTAAAGACCCCGGTCGGGGCGTAGAACTTCTTCATCACCTCGTCGGCCGGGGTGACGTCATCAGCCCAATCCGGAAGGTCGACGTCTCGTTCAGACCTGGGTCGCTTCTTCGACATAAGCAGCGGGTTCTGCGACGGGCGCACTCGTCTCCTGTGCGATGATTGCCTCGGTCACGGCCCGGTAGTCGTCCGCTCCTTTGCTGTGAGAGTCGTACTCGAAGATCGTCTTACCGTGCGCGGAAGCCTGCCGGAGCTTGGCGTCCGAGCGGATCGGGGGCAGGACTTTCGACGAGTACCTCGTTTCAATGACCTTCATGACTTGGTGGGTAATGTTGGTGCGGCGGTCTATAAAAGTCGGTAAAACCCCGCATATATCGGCGGAATACTTGAAAACCTTCTCCAACTCGGCCGCCGAATCGAGAATCCCTTTGGCACCCTGAAGCGCCAGCCGGTCCATGTCTATCGGGATGATTAACTCGTTCGAGTAGAGGAGGGCGTTGTTGTGCATTACGTTCAGGGCCGGCGGGCAGTCCAGCACCACGTAGTCGAAACCCGTCACCTCGGAGAGGCGCACCGTGAGGGCCAGCTCGCGGCCGGGCTGGGCGGAGATGATGTTCTCCGCCATGGCCGTGCGCTTGTCCGACGGGATGATGAAA
>WUUC01115819.1_pt1 | contig 31669 bp, 38 predicted proteins | sample 6278441 | NCBI WGS metagenome assembly WUUC01 (sample SAMN13675441, study PRJNA597444) | soil metagenome | isolation source: soil | place: USA: Washington | collected 2017-10
CTCCTTGAAAATAAGGAAACAAATTACCATTGAAACTTTGCGTCGCTACACTATCCTCAACACATAAAAATCGAAGATGGTCATTAGATAGTGCAAAAAACAAAAATGATCTTCGCTTCTTTTCACCGGTATCCGGGTCTGTTATAAAAACAAACCTGATCCATGCGCCACCCTGATGAACAAAGTCTTCGGGGGATAAATTAAAACGAAGCTCGGGGCCCTGATACACTATATCATAAGTGGCATCAGCCCCATTCAATTTGTATATTGTATGATTTTCTTCTTTGTTATGAACAAATACAAACACTTCTCTGGTTTCGGCGACTTGAAGATAACCAATGGGAAAGTTATCTTCAGTATTTCCGGGAAGAACCAAGTCGCCCACGTACCGGGAGTTTGCCTGAAGCGGCTTGTACGATCCCGTGGAGCTTCCGTTTGAATCTGTAGCAGTAGACGTATCGGCAACATCGTAGACCAGATTTTTTATAAATCTGGCAACATCCGGGGTCATCAGGCTTGGGTGCCGGTCTATATCCACACCTTTAACTACCAAAAACTTTTGACCTACCGCCATTTATATAGTTTTACCAAAAATAAGGAAAATCAACCGGCTTGGCGAACGGCACCCAGAACGCGGAATGCAGCAGCTATTTCGTCATCAGCATTTCCCGTATCCATATGTATTAGCATACCAGTATACACCTCGTCAGCCAGCAGGCACCAGCCATACGCCATAAACAAATCAAAAACCTTGGTGTTGTTTATATCGATGTCCATTAGCTGGCTTAGAAGTCTAGCTGACTTAATGGTTTCTCCATAGCTTTTGTTTCCCGGTGGGGGCTTCATTATCTGACTCTTCATCAACCGAACGAACGCCTCTAATATATCTTTACTGTGTGCCGTGGCTGTAGTTCTTAAAAGATGATAGGATTTATCTTCTTCGTGCGCGAGACCCATGTGCCTTTTCCAAACAGTCAGTATACCGTTATCATCCTTAACCAGCATATAATTACCCAGACCCTCTTCCATTAGCCGGGTGGCCATATAGGGCGCATTGGCTTCCACAGCACTGAGCGCCCCGGTGTATATTATCAGCTTCAGCAGATCATCGTACGCCTCGTCTGGTGTTTCTGGCCGATCAAAATACTCATACATCAACAACCCGCTAGATATCTCTCCGAATCGAGAATCAACAGCCTCGTTCACCCGGCTTCTAACATAGAATGCATTTTTTGATTTTTGCACCACCTCGCTGCCAGCGGCGTGACTGGTAGGGTCGGCACCCAATGTGCTTAAAAATTCCATAGGGGCCACAAGATTTCTCCATTCATCGCGCCCATGCTTTAAGGCAAAATTCTTTTGTGCATTTGGTATTTCATTGTATTCCCGAAGCCGACCGGTATCGCCGCGGTACAACTCCTCTTCGGTTAATGGCACAAAACGAACCGGACCTATTTCTCCCTTTCTGCGGAGGTTAGGATTTATGTTCCATAGCTCATTTTCCCATAACAACCGACCCTCCCTGTAAGGAGGTTCCGGAGACACTCGTTCCTCCTCTTCAACATCAGCCAGCAATTCAGATATCCGGGCATTGTCAAGCACACTCCCCACGCCGCCAGCCATCCACGCCTCTCGCTTAGAATTAGCATACATCCTTGTTTCGGCCAACAATTCTCTCGCACTTCCCTTCTTCAATTCTCGCCGGGCTATTATTTTTTTCATAGCCTCCTGCTCACGGCATTTCCCGTATTTATCAAATTCGCTTGTCCAAGACTGGTATGCCGGTATGTGCCATTCTATCAAACCACTCTTGGTTCTACCATCTGATTTTGGTTCTATCGTTCGTAGCTCTGAATTAAAATAGATATCTCTGGCGGAATTAAACGATGGTGTTTCACCCTCTGGCGTATACGACGTAAGAATTTTTTTACCTATATTAATATCCTGAATAGCTGTTCCCTCTGCGTTAGACCGGTATATTTCTCCGAAGTCCTGCTTGTACTTTGGAAACTCGTCATACCACTGCATAAAAAATACGTCGATATCGAATGCATGAAGAACACACGGTACGCACATAACAGTAGTGCCCAACTCTCCATCATGCGCATCGCGTCTTTTGGCATTTTTCTTTGAGTTTCCAAATCTATATCCAAACGTAATCAATCCATCTGTTTCGGATTTGCTTTTTATTTGTGGGCGAAGCGGTAGCGGGAGGTTATTAAAAGCGTACATGAAATGCTCTCTAAATGTTTTGGACGCCTTATCCTGATCCACATTCATGGCACCAAGGTTCAGGTTTTTTATCATGGTAGCCCGGTTCAGATAGAGCAGCCATGTTAAATTAGTGATACCCGTTTTCTTGGCCTTGCTAAATGCGCCACCCGCAATATGCTCTTCTTTTTCTATGTACCACAATAGCTGATAATACCATAACTGGAACTGCCTGAAGTCAAAGTAATCGCCCTTCTTATCCGGCCTTCTGGTTTTACACCACGCAAGCTGAAACCACGCATCTCCCGTAAACCATTCTATCTTATCGCCAATTTTAACATGCACACCACTAGCCCTTCGATACCACTCGCGCTCATACGCCCAAGTTATCCATTTGCTATCCTCGCTATTCAATGATATAAGCTCGCCATCCTGATTGTAGAGCGTGGTATCCTGCCACAGCTTGGTTCCGTCTTTTCCCGGCAAAAAATCATACCATATATCCCGGTAATCATTCAGCGCTTTTTCCCGGTTCCAGACCGGGTCTCTATCATTGATAAATAAAATATCCGCTTTTTCGCGAGAAACGGGAATCTTAAAAGTATGATCGCCTATAGTTGTAATATTGCTCATTTTGACCAAGTTTCAGGACCCATCGTGTAGCCTTTTGACTGTGCGGCCCTTTTAACATCCCCATACGCTTCTTTTAATTTTTCATTCTTCTGTATCAACTTACTCTCAGCATCGTTTATCATATTATAAAGCTCGATAGAATATTTAGCGTTCTTGAATTTCTGGTCGTAATTAATTTCCAACTGCGCATTCCTTATAATACTATTGGCGCTGATCTGCATCTCCAACCGAAGGTCTTTCAGCATGGCAATCTCACGATAAGCGTCATTATCCTGAAATTCTATCCATCGCTTTATGGCCAATAAAACCGGTTCGTTTCTATGAAACAGAACATCATCCTGTATATTTGACAGTGGCGGCAAGTTGGCCTCCTCGTAAATTTTTTTCTTTGTTGTTAGCCAATCGGCTCCAATAGCAACCCTCTTGGAGTCGGCAGTGTAAGCCCAGACAATATACCTGATAATACATCTCGCTAAGTCCGGTATCGGATGGTCTTTATATGCCTCTATTAAGTCTTTAAAAATATCATACAGGCATGGGCTGATATGATCCTCCCAGTTATCGCCCTCATATGAGGCGAGTTCATTTGCGGCGTTTATCATCTCTTTTTGCTTTTGCCGGCAGCCGAGTAAGCTATGGCCGCGATTTGAGCCGGCGATCTTTTCTTGCCAGCGGGCTTTGACTTGTTAGCCCTTGTCAGCTCGGCAATATTTGAGCTAACGGCCTTTTGAACTGCTTTTTTACCTCTGCCGGATGCTTTTTTAAGTGGCATATAATTTATTTTTGTTTTTCCCACTCCTGCGCCGCTTCTCTGGCTTTGATGCGATTGGTGGCGTTTAAAATAGGCACCTCATTACCGTTGTCGTTTTCATAGGTCATATTCCACCATTCGGGAATTTTTTTCAGATCATTCATGTCTTTTATTCCTTTTTGCTGGAACAATTCATACGCCTTGGAACCTACTCCCGGAAGAATAGTAATAGATGGATTGCGATCATACAGGCCCAAATCTTCCAGCATACCACCGCCCCATAATCCGTCTGAAAAATTCTGTGGCGCTTTATAGTCGGAAGAGAGGCTTTCGCCACCGATCCACCGGGCAAGAAAAGTCCAATCCTTTCCGGCTCTCCATATGGGAACCCCGAACCGATCTCCCACAATACTGCTCAATTGACCTTTTGCGGCCTCGGTCTCTCCTTTATAGCCAAGCTCACCGGCTTCCTGCATTTTAGAGGCGGTTGAAAATTGATTACCTATTCCATAGGTATTTTGAATATACTTAGACACGGCGAGTATTTCATTTTTCTCAGTATTCAAATAATATTTTAAAAGCATCGCATCTGGTGCTGTTTTACGAAACAGCCGACTGGTCATCCAGTCCGATTTAATTCTTTTCATAACACTCATCTCTACCTGAAGATTTCTGATAGCCAGCTCTAATTCGGCCACCTTCATAGCTTTCTCTTCAGCGCCATTTTCAAATTCCGTATAACTTGTTTTTTTAAGCTCTTCCTTTTGCCGGGAAAGGGCATCTATTTTCCTCTGCTTTTCTTCATCGTCTTCGCCCGAAGAAAGAAAATATCCTATAAAGTAGGCTATAGCCGTTACGGATAGTCCAACGACTGCGCGAGATATTTTGTTTCTTGCATTTTGGATATCCTTTACAGATTCCTGAATCTTATCCTTGGAGGAAAAATCTATGTCTTTATTCCACTTACCCCCAAACCCGGTAAGCAAACCGATACCCCAGCCGGACTGAGCCCGCAGGTACATCCAGTTGGTTGCGCCTCCCGTAAACCGCAGGACCATGCTATTCATAAAAGCGCCCTTCAGCCGGTGCACCGCCAGCGCACTCCAATCTTTTGCCTCCGCAAGCTCCTGATCTCTTTTTGCAAAACTGTTTCTCCATAATTTAATCTGGGCACTGAGCGCGTTGTTGGGTTCGTGACCTAGCCCATATCCAGCCACGTGATAACTGCTTTTGTATGCAGCCTCAATCACCTCCGGGGATAAAGCGCCATTGGCATTCAGGTTAGCCTTTACCAGATCATTTGCCAGTGTGGTTATTGATCGGCCATTGACAGGAATTTTATACTTACCCGGAAGATCGGTATTGGTCTTTTCTATTATTTTTTTTGCCTCCTCCTTTGCCTTTTCGAAGGATTGCCCATACAAAGCCTCATTCATGGTTTTCTTGGCGTCTTCCTTGCTCATTCCCTTTTGAACAAGAGCAGAATATATGGCGTTTTTAAATGTCTTATTTGTGATAGTAACCTTATTGGCGCTATCAAAACCAAGGAGCCCTATTCTGGCCGGGAGCGTTAAGGCAAATAAAATGTTTTCTGCAATCGTTTTTGGGTCTTTACTCCACTTGAATTGTAGGGTATTTACATAAAGCTCCCTTGGCGCAAAGCTGCCAACCTCTTCCCCAAACGCCTGTCCGCGACTGGTAACATCTCCCAGCATATTCCAGTATATCTGAACATTTTGCTTACTAAACCCAGCGCCGGATACCGATGGAACCAGTATCTCTTTAATACCGGACCAAAGGTTTTCGAGTATGGTAAACGGACCCATCAGCAAACCGGTCAGGTACACATCAAAAAAGTTTTTCACCAAAGAGATAGCCTTTAGAAGCGCGGTTTTGTTGTTTATATTTCTGGCAATGATCGAATCGATTGCTCGCTGAAGCGACTGGAATTGCCGGGACGCAAACACTTCGCTTCCGTAGTTTTTATCAATATCCCGGTAAAGATTGGACGCTGCTGTTGCTATTTTCTTCAGGTCTTCCATATCCTGTTGCTGCAATTCTCCGACACCAAGAAGATTGAACAAGACGCGATCATGCGCCCGGTCAAATATTCCCAGAGTGTTTAATTCGGCGAGACGACGCAGATCGCTCTTGGCGCTGCTCTGGCGATCAATGGCTGCCTCCCTGCGCGATAACTCCTTATGACCCTGTTCGAGTATCCGGGTCTGAAGGTCAATAAATTCGTTTTCCAGAGAATCCTTTACGCCCTCGATGACATCTGCGCCGTACCCATTATCGCTAAGAACCTTTTCAACATTGGCCCTCAAATCCTGAACGCTGCCGATATCGCCAGCCAGCTTATTCCAGTTTATAATCACCTTCCCGTTCTTTAATTCCTTTCCAAAGCCAGCGTCCTTCATCATATCATACAGCAGCTTCTTTGCTTCTCCTTTTGACAGCAGGAGGCCATAGGTGGACGCTTCGAGGCCATTGACCATTTCCTGAAGTCTTTCAAAGGTGGCGGGATCGGCCAGTTGCTCGGCCTCGCTCATCGCATTTGATACCTCATCACGCATGGCATCGTACAGGTCGGCTATGCTATTTAGTCTACCATTCAGGTCAGTTATCCCCAGCTCCTCATAACCCAGTGATCTGTTCAGGACATCCCTCCATTGCTCCGGGGTAGCCGGCTTTTCTTTTGCTGGTACTTTTAATTTTCGCTGAATCCCTTTCCACAAAGCGTTTTGCATTTTCAGCATATCGCTTTGCGTGTTTTGATCCGGCATTTCTGAACTATAAAACATATTCATAATACCGTTCGCAACATATATCTCCGGGGAATTTTCTCCGATCTGCTCTTCTCTTGCCTCCGGCTCCAAGAGTGCGGCTCGTTTGATGGAATCGTTAAATGACTTAAGAACAAAATCATTCACCTCCTGATCCGACATCATCTGCTCATAGCTCTTATCCAGAACCTCGTTGTATATATGGCCGATCGTTTGAAGATCGACCTCTATACCGGACTTTCGAATTGCATTATAAACAGTACCAACGGAAGCCTCCCTGCCGGCAGCAATGCGAGAGTAGGCAAGATATTCTACGATATCTTGCAGGTCTCTTTGCAGGTCAGTGTTTTTTATTAAGCAGGATACACCCGTCATTTGCAATTCAATTTTTTGATGGCTTCCTTTATTTTATCGATCAGGCCGCTCTTGCCCTCTTTTCCGAGCCTGCCTTCAATGTCTTTTATTTTGTCGCCGGCTCTTTGCTGCGCCTCGGTAGTACTCATCTTTGTTTTTTTGCTTCGGTCTTTTTTGGCAGCATCTGTTTTCTTTTTCGCGGCAGTGTCTTCTTTTTTCTTTTCATCGGGAGTAACCGGAGGCGCTTCCCGCTCTGCCGTAACATCATCTATGTTTTTATTTTGCTCGGCAGCCTGCATTTTCTTTTTCGCCCGTGCTTGGTCCTCATCCAGAATCTGGTCAGTATAAATATCGCCTATGTATTTATCCCGGTAGAGCCTGAGCAACCTTGCGGCCACTATTTCCTTACCGCGCTGGTTCATGAAACTCTGGTAATACGCGAACACGGCCCGCTCTAATTGCTGTATAGCTTCAAACCTTTCCGGGCTACGCAATTTTGCTTCCTGCAATTCTCCGAGCAATGTAGCCAGCAGGACAGCTTTCTTATTTGTGGTTTCAGCATCAGACAGGCCCTGAATAAATTGAAACAATGGCTTGGCATACATCATCACGTCGCCACCCCATTTTCCCTGCGCTATAGCGATCATGTTTTGGCCATCCTGCAACATATCGGACAATCGCTGCGTTTCATATTGCTGGTTACCTTCCGGCGCTTCACCAAACACATCGGCCCATGTTGCGCCGGACAGAAATCTATTTACCTCTCCGCTGGTGGTCATTTTATAATCACCAATCTCATCACCCGGCTCGCTCTCTTTTCTTTCCTTCTTTGGGCGAGAGGGTTTCTTTTCTTCTGGCTCCGCCTCTTCACCAACCTGCACTTTTATTTTTGGCTTTTTGCCCGCAGCCTGATCCTCGATATGCTGCCTGAAATTTTCTTCATCCAGCTTGTCTCCGCCGTTATCTCGAATATACCGTATACCGCGATTTATTGCATCGGCCAATGCAGCCCCCTGCTCAACAGCCGTAGCAATTGTTTCTATAGCCCCATCATATATACCGACTCCAATGCCAAAAATATTTGCCTGCGCAACATCTCTCCTTGTTTTTAACGACCTGATTTTATCGGCGATCTCTTTCCCTTTTTGCGCGATTGTTTTCTCTTCTGTTAAAGGCGCTTCCGCAGCCGGTTCAGCGCCCTGCTGATTTAATACGGTTTCTTCGGCGGCATTTTCGGCGCTGCCTTCTTCGGTTTCGGCAGCTTCTTGACTGCCGCTTTCTTTGATTTGCTTTTCATCAGTTTCTATTTTTTGTATTGGAAAATCCACTTCCGCATCATCATCTTCCAGTAGAGAAGCCTCCATTTCGGAAGACATTTCTGGCGGTCTCTCATCAGGAAACAATTGCACCGCTATATCTGATATGGTAGGCCCATATAATTCACGGGCTGTTTTTGCTTCGCTTCCAGTAGCGTTTAATTGTTGCGCCGCCTCCCTCAATCCAACTTCAACATTTTTTGTAAACACAGCAGCATAATCAGGATTCATTTCCATTGTAGCCGCTTCAGCAGCCCGATTAATTAGCGAGGCTTTTTGATCTTCGGTAATTTCGGCTGGCGCTGCTTGACCTTGGATTGGTGGGGCCGGGGCGTTTTCAACTTCAGGCTCTTCTTCATTTTGTTGTTGATTTTCAGTTGTTTCACGTTCGGTTTCACGTGAAACCTTTTGTGTTCCACGCTCAAAGGGAGTCCCGATAAGGTCGTCTGCGGGCAGCTTTGCGGCATCAAATATGCCCAGCTCGGCGGCCTCTTCCGGATTGTCAGTTACCTCCCGAAGGTCAGGAGTCACGGATACCGATCCATCAAATAAGCCCTTCCGGATTTCTTCGCTTCTTTTTAATTTCTTTTGAAGCTGAGACTTCAGCACCTCGTCCGTTGACTCATTAATTTGCTCGTTCAGGATTCCTTCGTTCAATCGGTGCAGCAGATAAGAAGAGACCTCCGGGTAGTCGAAAGATTTTTCTTCCGATATTTCAACCGCCGCATCGCCTTCGCCAACAGTTCTTGATACACTTCGTGCGGATGGAATTTCTTGTAAATATTTGCTGGCTGATTTAACTAATTTTATTTTTTCGTTTGCCTGTTGCTGGGTTATTGTTCCTTCCGTTTGCAAATCTTCGATGGATTGAAGATACTGGGCCGGGTTGGCCGCCATATCAACAATGGCAGACTTCATGAAAGAATTCTCGGCTCTTTGCTGGCGTGTGGAACCCGTAGCGCTCATGCCGGCAACAAGCGGTGAGTAAAGGGCTGTAGTTAAAAATGTATTCAGCGCTTGTTGACCTGTTTTCACAATGTCAAATTCCTGACCACCAAAAACGGCTCGCGCCATTCCATTTGCAAAATCAACGACGGCCTCTTCAGTCGATTCCTGACCAGTTGCCTTTGCGTATTCTTTGCCAAAAGATTTTAAAGCTGATGATAAGGTTTTTTCGGTTTCTTCACGCGCAACCTGCTGCGTGATTTCCCGGCTGATAAATTTATCTGTTATTGTTCTGATCGCCGGTGAAACGTTTTTCGTGAAGGCGTTTAAAATTTTTGTATCCCGAAATATTCTTTCGCTAAGTCCTTCCACAGCAGACATGACGGTTGCATATGCATCACGATTAGCGGCCTGATCTTCGCCGGGCATCAGCTCAATCGCCTGCTGCTTATAATTATCGTATGCATTTAAATAACTGGATAAAAATAATCCAACGGTTTCGTTTGAGAGCGCTGTTCCGATTGCACCTCTCGTCAAACCGCCGAGCAGGCCACCGGCTTCGCCGCTTGCAGACAATGCTTTCCCCGCAGCACCCAGACCCTTTGTTGTCAGGGCGATCATTGCCACCTGACCCGTCAGATCACCCACACCATCCTTGAATTTGCTCCAACCATTCCGAACGTAGGTGTAATTTTCCAGATCGGTTTTTAATTTTTTTTCTCCATCAGTAAGCCCATCTTTCTTTTCTTTTTGTTGCAGATATGCAAGCTGCGCCTGTGCGGTGGGGCTTTCGCCGGCTGGCCTGAAGCGACTCTCCTCTATCTCCCTGTTCAGTATGTCCTGCGCCTGATCGGATTCATCGCGAAGTCCGGTGACATCGCCAAGGCTTTTGCCAGCATTCACAGCACCCTTCTCAATCGCATTGAACATACTTTTGGTGAAGCCGCTGGTTGGAATATTGGTTCCTATAATCCTGCGCTCGATAGGCAGCACATAATTCTTAAAAATCTTTTTCTCGCTTTCGGTGAGGCCGGTGCTTGGATTATCAGCAACCTCCTGCAATACGGATGGACTATATCCAAATCCAAAAAAGGAACCACGGCCCTCTTTATAAATTTGTGCGCCAATTTTTTCACGTACGCGCTGCCCGGTTATCTCAAAGTTGCGCTCATCAAGATCACTCTCCATATCATTCACCGCTCTTACCGCTTCTTCATAATTGGGAATGTCTGGATTTCTGGACAAATATTGCTTTAGCGCATTGATGCCAATAAGGCTCAACTCTTCTCGCCGAATGCCGGGAAGCGTTTTTCCGCCCGCCTCCGCCATCGCAAATATTTCCTCCTGATCGGGATCAGCGATGCGAACGATCTCGCGGCCAACCTGCCGTGGATCAACTTTTGTCAGGTCCTGCTGTGCCACTATCAGCCCGGCAGCAACATCAGCAACATTATTTTTAAATTGATTAATGTATGATTGCTTTTCGCGAGCCTGCTGCGCCAGCTCATCATACTTCTTTGGGTCAGTGATAAACCCCTCATCGAAAGAACTGAGCTGGTCAGCATAAGTGAAGTCTTTTAATTGAAACTTTTCCCTTTCGATATTCTTGATCTCTTCTCGAATTTTGTTGACCCGCGTTGCAGCGTACCGTTGCAGTGATTCCGGATTGCGAAACACCTCCTTTTGCGTCATCTCCGCCGCCTGCTGGTTAACTCTTTGCGGTGTAGTATTAGGAAAATAACGATCAGTATTTGCAGCCAAATCGCTGAAAAAATCATTTTTATTAATATCGTTAATTAAAAAATCAGTAGCGGTCTCTTTTTTCGATTGTGATTCTGATGCGGTAGGAGAAGGTTCGGTAATACCAATCTCGGACGCGGTACCACCAATTTTTTTTTTTACATCGGCATTATATTCCGGCTTATAGGAAAACGCATCATTAGGATCGGCGGCGGGCGCGGCAATGGTCACCTGTTCATTGTATTCAGGCTTGAATGCAAAAGGGTCTGTATTTTTAACCGACTTTCCCATAATTATTCTTCCTCTTCCGGCTCCTGCGGAATTTCGTCAGGCGCATTAATAATATTTTCATCTCCCTTGCTCGTTCCGATAGCATTCAATGCTTTTGCGGATTGATACATGGATGTATAATTTGCGGTTCCGTTTTTACCTTGCAACTGCATTTCTATTGCACCGTTTTTTAACAACGTCTTCATCATGTCATCAATCGTGCCGCGATAGCCACCACCCCTCCACTGGCTATACGTTTGTTTTATAAAATCAGAGTCTCTGGTAACAGCATCGCCATTTACGGAATTCAGGAACTTTGGAATATAGTATGGCCGCTTGTCTTTTGTTGTCATAAACGGCTCCAACATACCAACCGTGACTTTGCCCGTTTTCGCATTAAAAAGAGGCCCGTTTATAAAACGATAACCTTCCGGTATCTGATCGACAAGGATGGCATCTATCCTTCTGGTCTCTTTACCACCGACTGTTTCCAGTATTCCTTTCGGCGTCATCGTATTCACAAAGTCTTCATACATTTTTGCCACGTTCGTTCCGGCTACCTTTTGCTCATCAAGAAATTTTTTCGTTTTAGCATCGAGATTACGAATATACGCACCAGCCTTGCCGGCCTCTATTCCCAGTTTCCTCGCCTGTAACGCCAGTTTTGCTTTATTAATACCGTAACCAGCTATATCCTTATTGAATTTTGGGGTTCTGCTTGAATACTGGCCTTGGTTGGCCAGTGCGTATTTAGCAGCAAACTCTGTTTTGGGTTCCTGAATGAGCGTTTGACCCTGCACTAAAACCCGGTTCACTTTTGGAACATACCCCTTTGACCCCGGAGTAAAACCCCTCTCCTGATTATACTTTTCAATCTGTGCGTCCATCGCATCCAATGCCGGAACCAACTGATTTGGGTTTAGTCTTTGAAACTTATCAAACATCTGATCGATACTGTCCGCTGCGTCCTGATCGTTGATGTATTGGCTCCTTTTATTTCGAACAATGTCATCAAAATCCACGTAAGTCTCAGTCAGCTTAAAGGCCGGGTCAGGATTATTCGGGTCCTGAATTTCCCTGCTGAATGTTTTTACCCCGGCAAGAACATCATCAATGGCAAAATCATGCAATTGCTGGTAGGGGGTAACCGGGTCCCAGAAGGTTTTTTGTTTTTCTTTTTCGATCCACGACTGATAATCCTGCTGCTTTCTCGGAAGAACTTGTTGTGACTTCTCTTTTTCGAGTTGCCGCATACTAAGGGTCTTCGCCTGAGCATGAACAGAAATATCTTTCAAATCCTGAATGGCGGCCTGATATTTTCTGAATCCATTTTTGTCGTTAAAATTTCCGCCCCAGTCCAAAAATGCTTTTTCGGCCTGCTTTTCCGCATCATCAAAATGCTTTCTATATTCAGGGAGGATGTCACCGCTGCTCACCTGATTATTCATGATCTGCTCGGTGAGCATGTCCCGGTCTTTTACCTTCTGCTGCCAAAGCATGATGTTACGCTGGTTGTCCAGCAACATTATATCTCTGGCGGCATTATTGATTACATCCATATTTGGATTCGTCAATGTGGCCGGGGTGGAGGCATTTCCGCCAAAACCGAGTTCGGCTGTTCCCGTGTATGATAAAGGGTTAACTGGCATTATTGAAACAGTAGATCGTCAATGTTTAAAAAATCCCGGCCCTGTCCCGGCGACATTACATTACCGGAATTTGTGGGCACCGGACCCTGCACGTTAGTAGATCGAATGTTCGGGCTCACTGCTGGATTGTTTGCGCCTGCCATCGACTGATTGAAGGCCGACTGCGCACTCTGGTTTTCCAAAAACGATGTTGCGGCACTACCGAGCGTCTGCAAACCACCCCATATCATGTTTTCGGAGCCCTGCCTTGCCTGCGCATTGGCGCGAGCCTTGTCTGCCCACGGAGCCCATTCGTTGAACTGAAATTGTTGCAATCTTTCATCCTCTGAAGCACTACGGGCAGCGGCCAACTGACCAATCTGGTTAAGCCGCAAATTTTCTTTCATTAAAGAAAGCCTCTGCCTTCCGGTTTGACTTCGATCAAAAATATCCGCCACATTATTCACATCTCCGCCGCCTTTCAGAATAGCGTCCAAAGATGTGGACAAATCTCGTTCTACCCCTTGCGTATACGCGCTTTCGGCTTCTGCGCTCATGCCGGAAGCAAGCGAGCTTTCTGCGAGAGAAAGCTGATCCTTTACAAAAGGACTACTGGCCAACTCGGGGCGGCTCGCCTCCAATCTGGCTGCTTCTCTTTTTGTTTTACCACTCTTAAAAAGCCCGGCTACCGCTTCTGCGGCTCCAAGGGCTGCGGGAATCACTGCTGCAGGAATCGGCATGAGTTTACCATTTTATGGGTGTTGCTTGTAAATTATAAATGTGTTCGAGAGATAACGGATTGAGATATTTAATTACATCATTCTGCTCGCGTTCATACTCAGTCCGGGCCACTTCTCTTTCTGAAAGAGAATAGCTTCTATTAAATCGAATGGTGTACCAGTCTGTGCCGGCCCACAAACATGATTCGGCGTATTCGGGAACCTGAGCTTCCTGATCTGGTTTTAAACCACTGGTCTGGTAGTTCAATAAAAGAAAATCTGGGTATTTAGATTGGGAATCTCGTTTCCAGAAACGACTTGGTTTATAAAACATTTTAGTGCCGCACTCGCTGATTTTTACCTCTCCGTAATAATTATTGTTGACGTTTTCTAAAAACTGGTTGCAGTATTTTTTTCTCCTGCAACTAAACAACGGCAACAATAAACCGCAGTAATCCCTTATCATGCATTCATTCTCCTCCGTTTGCTGCGGGCAGCCGCATGGTTTTGTGGCCAGCGTGCATATCTTGCGCTGAGATATAACGGTTTCTATACTGAAATTAGCCAACGGATTTCCGCCAGTACTATAATCATCGCTATAATCATCGTTGTAATCGCCGCCATCACCAATAAAGTCGTTGTACTTTTTCGTTGGCGTTTCCGCATACTCTAAGATGTCGCCATTGGTACAATATTTTAACCAAGTTTTTTGATAATAGGTTATGCCGCTGATAGTGAATAACTCCTTTGTGGTAACAGACACGGCGCTTATATCGCCACACATGTCGCAATTGCACTCCGCGCAACTACAATTCCTTTGAGTTGGCCTTGGAATGACATTTAACTGGCTATTATAATACAGCGGCTGAATTTTTCCGCATTCATCGGTAACAGAGGCGGAAAATATGCGAGTCTTATTAGACGGAATATCTATGGATGGGTATGGCGAATCATCTTTTAACTCTTTCCACACGCTCTGGGTCGCCCACAATGTTTTTTGAAAAATATCCTTCCATGCTTCACCGGCAGCAACCATATACTTGGTAAAGTACTTTTTTTTATCGACCCCTTTTAGGATCAAATAACGCTCGACCGATTCCCCAAGAAGAGTAACCGGCGAACAAACCCCTATATCAGTTGATGGTTGCATTTTTTTGTTTAATGCCTTCTACGATTATTTTTACTTCTGCCAAAGACTGTCGCCTCTCAATCTTGCACAAAAACTCTTTTCTTTCATTATAAATTCTCGCAAACCCGCACGCAACACAAATTTTTACATTTATGTTTGCCTTTTCGCCTTCCAGATATTTAACAATACTCAGCCACTCGTTATTAGGGCGAGTGCTAATTCGAGCGATTGGGCGATCTGCCGTCCCACGAAAATCTATTGGTTTCATTTCAGCGCTTGTTTATTCATTTCAGTTTCCATTGCCATATTTGGATTCCCATCGATAGCCTTCTTCACGATATTTCCTTGGCCCGGATTCTTTATGCTGAAAACCGTTTGATCCATCACGGACCTGATTATCCCTTCCGGAACCAACATATCTATGCCAATTGATGGTATATAAAGAACGTCCACTTCTACAATATTACAGCCACTCTTTCTTTGAAAAAATATCTTGTCTTTTTTTACATACCAGAATGTGCGGTTCGTATATGGAACGTGCGGGGTTTGCCAACTTGCGGCCTGCGCCGCCCGTTCCAGCTTCGCGTCAGCCGGCTTAACCGGTAGCACATCCTGAATTCCGAGCACCTGATTATCCCACAAAAAAGACATTACTCCACTGGCCAGTGTTGCGTAGGTTTGGTTATCCTTTCGCTCGACCTTCAAGCGCTGTTCCAGTAACCAGTCAGCCGGCAGGCTTACAACATCTTCAGAGCGCATCGCCCTCAGTTCGGCATATTTCGCTCTTACCACTTGCTCGTACATATCCGCGATGGTGGCCCCGCATTGTGAAATAAAATCATCCAGATCAAAAAACTGTTCTGCGCTTTTATAGGACTGGTAGTACAGGTCCATTGTTTTTTGCGCAACTATGGGAAGTGTTTCTGGCATTTATCTCCTGTATATTGGGCGGTTATAACGGAATTTATTGACTTGCCTGTTGACGGTGGTAGTGATGGTTTTCAATTGTTGCTGGGACTGGTCCACTATAGCCTGATTGCTCTGCGTTTGAATTGGCTGCTTTACGGTATATGTTCGTTGTTTTGCACGACCACCTCCATTACAACACATAATAGGCTGATTTTGTGTTAAAATTATGGATAAAATATATAAAATCAGGGAAGCGTCCAAATTTTTATTCCTCGTTGGGGAGATCGAGTGGGAAAAGGTGGGATAAAATGGCATTTAGGCCCATCGCGGCGATGACGGCCACCGGCCATTGCTTGAGAGAGTTTTCGGACGCCACTCCAATATCAACCCAAGGTATGATCCAATAAAGGGCGGAGCCATGCCACCCAACCATGCAAACGGGGCAAGCAAAAACTCCGGGGTGAATTTTTTCTGGCAACAGCCTTTCCAGCCAATCGGAGAACTTGGAGAAAATCTCGCCCGGCTTCATTGTATACCAGATGGCAAAAACGATAAAGGATATTATGAATATTTTTTCAATCATTTTTTATCGCCCCACCATTTTACTTTTTTCATTTTAAAATCACAGCTCAACAAAAAGGAGTAATCGAAGCACACAAAATTTTTTCCAATCCATCCAAAATTAAAGAATTTAGTGTCAGTAAGAAGGGATGGGATTTTTGATGGATATTCTTTACTGCCGCCATCCGATATTCTTGCGGCTCGTTGCTGTATTAATATCTGGCCACTATTGCTTATTGCCTCGCACGGGGCGAGCCACGGACCAAGTTGCGTCCACTGCCTGTTGTTAATATAATTCCTCCATTCTGTAACATTGGCAAATGCGCCAGTTCCCATGTTGCGCTCTATCTTCACAACGTATCGGTCATCTGGTTTAAAAATATACACATCCCTATACAAGCCGCTTCCTATTTTCTTCCCACAGAATTTTTTCTTGAAGGCGGTCTTTTTCTTTGGCGCACGCAGCATTAAAAGATCGAAGTCAGGATTTTTTTTCCTCGCCATATTTTTCAAATTGATTTGCCAAATAGGTTCTATCCAGAACCTGTTTTCTATTATAGCTATACCCCGGCTTTTCTCTGGCAACGATTTTTGGGCATAAATAATAATCACCAAGACCGCGCAATGCAGAGTCTATATGAACATTCTCCGGTACCCCCAGAAACTTATGGTAAAATCTCTCATGGACCATATACAGCATCATCCCGGTAAACCATTTTACAACCTCGCCATCCTTTTTGATGATATTAGAAGCCGTGCCAAGATAAATATCATATGACGCGGGTTTATTTTGAAGAAAAAAATCAAACGCACCGGCACCAAGAAATTCCGCGTCATCCTCCATAATGCAAATCTCTTTTCGATGGTTACCCATAGCCCATCTCACTATTTGCTTATGAGACTGACTTATCGCGGTTGCCACATTTCTATCCGTGAATCCGGGCCAAATGGTAACAAAGGCGTCTTGCTCTTCGGCCTGCCTAAAGGCATTTGCCATCCTATCGTAACTGTAATCGGTCCCGCGAAGATGAACAACATTTATGTGCTTCATACATTAAAATATACAACCCCGCCGCTCCCGTGAACAGGATGCAGCTCTGGATTTATTTTTATTTTATCAAAGAAATCGTGTACCGCCTTGCGAGCGCCGGCCAACGCATAATCATCCACGATCACAACGCCGCCCGGAACCACCATGTCGTACAAGTGCTCAAGGCAACACATCGTGCTTTCGTAAAGATCGCCGTCGAGACGAAGCAGTGCAATATCCAGCCTCTTGTTTCTGATCTTTGGCAGCGTGTCCTGAAACCAGCCTTCTACCAGAAATACATTTTTAATGGAGACATCAAGATTGACAAAATTATCAAACACCGCATGACGCGGATGAACGGTGATCCCGGATGAAACCAACCGATCCTGTAATGGAAGTGTTTTATCGTGCGTGATTGCGCCCTTCCCCGGCTGCTCATCATCATACTCCCCGGCCAGAGGTATGCCGGCAAACGAATCAAAGCCGTATATGGTTCTATCTGAATTTGTCTCCTCGCAGGCGACCTTCATGGCCATCACCTGCGCCCCAGCGCCTACACCGCACTCAACAAAACAGCCACGAATATTCTTTTCTATAAGCTCCTTGGCGGTTGAATACGTGTGGTAAACCGTATCCTTGTAGCTGTAGGCTATGGTGGCTATTTTTTCGATTTTGAGGTTCATAGGGATAGTATTATGTTTTCGGCGTTTTTAGTCAATATATTTGTCAGCCCGAATCCAGCACAGTATTGCACGATCTCTTTTTCTATATCTTTGTTTGAGTTATGCTCTATGCATATGCACGAACACCCAACCTCATTTAAATCTATCTGCTTCAGGATAATCATATCACAGCCCTCAGCGTCTATGCTTATGAACTGATATTGCGGGTTTCCCCCATGAGCCAAGACTCGTTCCTGCAACAAGTCGAATGTCCACACATTAACCTTCTTTTCTTTGAACGTATTATTAGAACCCTCCCATCTTTTTAGCTCTTCCTTTTTAAGGGTGGACAAAAGCGCCACATCCAGATTACTCAGATGTTCGCCGCTTTCAAAAAACTCCGACTCGCCAACAAAGTTGCTAATGGCTACCTCAAATAGCAGCATATTGGGCCTGTCTTCGTGGATAACGCCGAGTTTTCTGAACGCCTTGCTCGACGGCTCAACAAGAACGCCGTCCCAGCCTTTTAGCGCAAGCGCATAAGTATTGCTAAGGGTAATTCCATCGTTAGCGCCAATATCCAAGAATTGGCCCCGATAATCCCCAAAATAATTCAGAATTATTTTTTGCTCCGAGTTTTGGCTGTAGCTGTGCATTTATTTAACCCTCGATTTACGTAAATTAATATTTGATACATCGATTTCCTGCGGGACCGATTCGCCCTTCTTATGCCGCCATATAAATCCGTAAACACTATTAATTTTTCCAAGCGCACAGGCTGAAATCGCATTTCTGCCATTGCTTTTCCCTGTGACGCTTTCAGAAGCCTGCGCAGCGCTATTATATTCGGAAATCAATTTGCCAGAGTAAGAGTACTGTAAAACCGGGCGACTTCTGTGAATTCCGCCTTTCGATCCGCCCCTTGTTCGCCTCTTCTTGCCCACTCCAATGCCAGCGCCAGCATTCCTTTGCCCCAAGGACATATTTTTCAATCTTTCTTCCGTAAAAACAATTCCGGTATTGGCGGCTCTTATTTTTTCTTTGCTTACCTCGGCATGTTTTCCTCCCCTTCCACCATCCTGCAAATTCAAAACACAAGCACCGGATTCCCTAAGCTGCATAATACAAAAGCGTTCGTATTCATCCAGCACAAAAGATTCCACATCTGACGGCATGGGGTAGATAACCTCAAAAACATGGTTATTAACTCCGTGCTTTAAAAAAGAGCCATATATTGTTGGCTGTCGCTCGCACTTCATTGACCTGAACCGCCTAAATCTTTCGTGAAGATTCCGACTTTGGCCTATATAAACGCAGCCATCAGGGCTAATGATTTTATAAATACCAACTCTCCTTGTCTTAGTCGCCATATATTAGGTAAGTGTTTTCGGTTATGTCTTTAGGTGCCGCTATCAGACCATATGGAAGTAAATCAATGCAATATAGATAAAGCAATCCGCTAAGGACCGACTGGTCATGACGCGCAGCAACGAATCCATCCCTCTTGGAATCCCCATCTGCAAAAGAGCCCAACCGAATTTGCTCTTCCAGCTTTCTGAAAATCCATTCACACCGCTCATCATTAAAATCCCACCCCGTTGCGCCGCCCCAGCATTGTGGTATTTCTTTTATCCACGATTCGCTCAGGTTCATGTTGAGCGCTGCCTGATCGCTGATATATTTCCATAATGGATGGCCCTCGTTATTAAAAGCAACAATACCGGAGCGAGTCTGGAAAAATAATGGAAAAGGATTTTGCTTAAGCCTAATGGTGCTATCGAACCACCATATGCGACGGTACCCCTTTTGCAAAGCCGCTTCAATTAAATCATACTTGAACTTATATGGAACCTCTGCGTGTGGCGTATAGGGAATATCCGGGTTGATCCACGCATCACCATCCCAATGCTCTTCTATGGATTTTATCAATCCCTTTTGTATTTCCGGGTAGTTTTCTCTACCGGGGAAAGCTAATGAAATTATAAGATCATTCATGTCCTGCCCGGATTATTTTATCCGCCTCGCTGTTTTTTTCGCTGTGATTGTATTGGGTTAATATTTTATCGATGTGTGTTTCCGTATTTACCTTTTTCAATACCCTCTCCATCCAATCCCAGTCCTCGTTGTGGTTTAATGGGGAAAACGATTCGCTATTTGCAATTTCACTTTTTATCGGGCATATATGCCACGGCCTTCGTTTTATTATACCATTTGGATTGACCTCTTCGTTTAACTGATTATTTAAAGACATTTCAATGATGGCCCAATAAAAATCGTTTTTTACAATAGCATTGAAGGTGATTATGTCGTCCCGCTGATGAACACTCGCATCCAGTATCGCCCTTACTAATTCTTCTAAATAATTGGGTGCCGCTCCTTCATCACTATCCAAAAAACACAGGTGGCCGCCCGTAGCCCTCTCCAACAGGCTTTGGCGCTTTTCGCCTATGGAAAAACCGCCGTCCAAATATCTTTTAGAATCATCGTATATAATTTGAACTTCGCCCAGCTCTTCGTGATTATTTCGCAAATCACTCGCCTGTTTCAGTAGCTTAAAATAAAGCCTACTGAATTGAAGCTCCCTGTCCGGCGTTGTTGGTATAAGCACAGAAAGCACTGGCATTTATTTATAGCTTTTATTTTGACTGGAATAGCGATAATGATACATCGGCTTTTCTATTTTATATTCTGTTTGTAGCTTACCTTTCAAGCGCCCAGAGTAATAACCGTCCTCCGCATTAGACACATCATTAAAGCCGGCCTCCAATGCAATGGATCGCCTTACAAGGGTGATATGATTAGTGTGCCGCAAATAACATCGCTCCCCATTTTTAACAACAGTTACATTATCGTAGTCCTTGCTGATATGCCAGTTGATTGGAGCGCCGCCATTCGTTGTCATTACTCCGGATATGGCCACGCAATCTACATCAGCCTGAGCCGCCTTTAGCATTTCTTCAATGTAATATTCCATGATCCAATCGTCGTCGTCAATATACAAAACACCCGTACCTCTTGATCTTTCGAGAAGGTCCTGACGCTTCCTGCCGGTGCTTTTCTCTTTGTTATCCAAATCCACGATGACCTCTATCAGCGCTCGCGCATTGTTGGCTTCGATCTGACTATCAATGCACCTCAATAATTCACCCAGCATTCCTATTCGGGTTTGTATAGAACAAATCAGGATTGAGATCAATGGATTCATGCGGGCAACTCTTTCAGTAATCGTTTATAGGTTTCTCTGTCCTTTGCGTAAACCACCGGGTCTTCTGTCTTTTTAAGTAAATCATCTGCTGGCCCATACCCCCATGCGTGATGACGATGATCCAAAATCCGAACAGGAACAAACTTGTATTTCTTTCTCTTTTCAGCCACATCCTTCTGGTAGTTATCGGCATACACGCTATCAAACTGTGGATTATAAATATGCCCATCGATATCGTAATATTCCTTATGCATCATAGCATATGAAATCAGTTTGGCCCCGGTCTGCTGGTCCGGAAAATGAACAATGCCATTCCAATCTTTGAATGCTTCCAGAATATCCAAATCGAAGCCCTCTTTAATAAACCACATATCATCACTATGATTGCACAATATGTCGAAGTCTGGTCGCTTGCCTATATCCCGGTTAATCGCATCCACCTTATTCAGCGACCAACCCCATTTAGCATCCAGCATAGAATACCCTTCCATTCTTTTTTTAATTTCATCGTTATTCATGGATGGGTCGTCGATATCGAGCGACGCTAAAATAAAATAATCATTATGCCGAGCCATTGAAATAATATTATCCAGACAAGCAAAAAATTTCTCAGGTCTAGTCCTGCTGGCAAATTTGTACATGATACGCATATGCTAAAACATTTGATTAAAGGTTAAAACTTGATCTCTAAATTCGGATATTTTTTTTACTCCGCGAGCCGTTATAGTGTACGACTTTTTATCAAGCCCTCTCTCCACATACTTCTCGGTCCATAATTCCTGCATACAAACCAGAACATATCTGGCCTTGTTGTATGGACCAAACCCCTTGAAAAAAGATACCAGCGCGGCCCTCGGCACATAGATGTGTCTTTTTATGTACAGGTACATCAGGATATGGATATGCGGCATCGTTAGACCCGTGGCACCGGAAAACATATGCATCATCACATTGGCCGAAAGAAGTGTTCGCATCACCAAGGTCTCCGATTCGATCATTTCCCGCACCTCCATATTCTCTGTGTTGACATTGTTCCTGCCCCAGTTATGAATATGGTACCCGGTGCGCAGGATTTGGAAATTCAGAAAATAATTAGGGTGATGGACTGATTTCGCATATAGATTCAGGTAGTAGGAAAATTGCTCGTTTCCATGTATATAGATCGCGCTTCTGATTCCATCGTGTGGCCCGGATTGTTTTATTTGTTCGTAAAACTTTTCGAGGCCCGTAATATCCTTATGCATTACCACGTAGAAAAAACGAAAACCAAAATGCGACAATATCTCCTCTTTCTCCTCCCGGCTGCTGGTTGTACAGAAATTCCTGAGCTTGGCCTGAGACTCTATTTGCTTCAGGTAATAGTTTTGCAGCCCGCGCCGCTGTTCTGATGTTGAATTATACAGCAGGGTAAAGATCAGATCATTCAAAATTGGTATGGTAACAATATTCCCGGTCCTTTGTATCGGCATATTTATTCTACAGATTAATATACGATTTCAATCTTTTCAATACATCTTCAGCAGTATGACCGTCATACTGAAAAAGAGCCTTCGGCCAAACCGGAATATCGAATAAATCCCAATCCTCTTCTTTGTAGTGATTGGAGATTTGCCCGGTAGGTAGATCGGCAACAACAATAAACCACCCACCGCCAAAACAGTCTTCGCCATCAAAATGTTTGAATGACTTGTGAACGCTGTGCAAGCCGTTTCGAGCCCAATCATTAAACAGGAGAGCGTTGTACATTTTTCGGAATTCATAAAGCTCACCAAAAGTGTGGTATCCATCCGAGATATCCTTGGCGCTGGGAAGCGTTTTGATAAGGTTGTTTATTTCCGGAGTAATATCAACATTAGACATATGGTATTGTATTAATTTTTTACCGGCCAGTTTTTCATGTAATCCTTTAACATCAAATCCCTGTCCATTGGAATAAAATCATACCTCATGCTATCGCCGGTATTGGCACTATTTCGAAGGAGCTGTTTTCCAGTACTATCAAAAACCGGAACCAAATACCAGACCATATAGGAGCTATCCCTTACCCTTCTTTTTTCTTGAACGGTTTTCCCCCCGGAACTGTCAATTGTAACCAGCCTAACAGTGTCATACACTGTTTTTTTTGCCGTAAGTTTTTTATAATCATTGGTATTAATATCGGCTGCCATGTCAATCGTGGTGTAAGTCACCACCACCCCCTCCGCTGGCTTACCCTTAACCGATGAGCCTGAACAAGCGGCAGCGGCAGCAAAAAAAATAGCCAGAAAAATAAACCTGAAATCAGATTTTGTCATTTGATTGTTTTTTATGATAAAAGAAATTCAAGAACTTTTTGCTGATTTCGAAGTGATTTTAAATTATTCTCCTTCTCGTATAAATCCCTCTTCTGCTTCAGGTCGAGGCCGTGGGGACTATTGTGTTTCTCCCAGTGAGGGTAAGAATCATCAAGCAGTTTTATTCTGGTTGAAATTCGCCCCAATTCTTTCTTCACAAATTCCTCCGATGGATTGCCTCCCAAATAAGTTTTTATATCGGTAAGAAGAAGCAGCCTTTTCGATAGCCTGCTTCTCTGTAATTTACCAAGCGTACCTTCGCCGCCACTATTCAGCGATTGCTGATGTGCATCCACGGAATTGTGTATCGTTTTTATTTCGGTTTCAATCTGGCTTAACTGTCTCATCTTGGATACTTGTGTTTGATTCGTTGTCTTTTATTGAAATATGAACTTCGTGAAGTTTGCCCACCTTTTCCGCCCCCAGCTCCTCAAGAAACTCATCCATTAATTTTTCCCACCTCTTTTTTTGAGTAAGGTAATAACCCCCAAAATGTTCATTCCATAGCTTAGTCCAATGACGCAAATTCACCGATATATGCAGGAACTTGGCCGCTATTTCTTTTAACTCTTTTTCTGATGAAACTACTATATGCATTTTGCGGTTTTAATCATCTTTGTTTTCAATACACCAGCGAATGTATTTTTCATGCGACTCTTTCGTGTCCAGCAGCTCGTTGTTATCGGATCGCCTATACATCATCCTTTCTGAATCATACGCTATAAATCGATGGGCTTTATAGTGATCCTTTATGGTTAGCTCGATCACATCCAGTACATCTCGCTCATTATACGACCAGTGGTGGTATTGAAACCCATCCTTTCGATCCCTGACCGCATACAATTTCGTTCGAGCATACTCTTTTTCCGGAAATCTACTCCTGAAGGCATTTCGAGTCTCAATCGTAGTGGACGATGGGAGGCCAGAGTAAAGCCTGTGGTACTTTCCCCTTCCTCGCTTTCTTTCTTTTTCAACAAACTCTTCGCTGCAAATATTTTCCCGATACTTGTTTTTGACATCCAGCTTCGTGCAATCTTTGCACTTCCCCAAGCAACCATCCTTCATTCTTGGGTGCTTATAAAATTCTGACAGTGGTTTTTCCAACCCGCACTTAAAGCATTTTTTCATACAGAACAAACATACCAAAAATATTTAAAACGGGATTAAAAATTTCCCATTCTAAAAGGGCAAGTCATCCAGCGGCTCTGTCACTTCATCCGCACTGCTTGGGTACGAGCCGCCTCCTGTAAAATTTTGCTTTGGTGGTTCATTCTGGCTGCCGGTGGCGCTCTTGGCTGCGCCAAGCAACTGGATACTAAAAACATTCAACTTCAGCTCAACTTCCTTACCGCTCCCATCTCTCTTGTCATACATACTCACTGACGGCGATCCCTCTACGTAAACCTGTGTTCCTTTTCGTAGATATGGCAATACTCCGGTCTTATCGGTCCAATAGGAGCAGCTTACCCACGTTGTTTTTTCTGACACCTGACCATCCCTGTTCTTGTATTTTTCCGTATGGGCTACGCTGAAGTTTATAACCCGTCGATTACTGACAAGGTTTTCATGCGCGTCCCTGCCTAAATTTCCAATCACCTGAAGTTTTATCATACTCAATTATGGTTGATAAATTATTGAAATCTCTTTTACTTTTAAGTAATCAAAATAATGATACACCGCCATCTGTTTTGCCAGCAAAAGAATCTCGGCGTCTCGTGCCCCGCTTCTGTAATCAATTATCTTTCTTTCCAGAACTCCGTTCTGAATATAATCAGAGGTATTCATTGGGTTATTTTCGCCAACGCTTTCCAGTTTACATTTTATCGCTGTCAACTCCTTTTGCACTTCATTTCTAAGTTTTAAGCTGGCGCTATCCCAAAAAGCCTCATAAGCCAATGGGTTTAGGTAACCATCATAAACAATCGTATCATAAATTTCCGGTGAAGTAAGGCGTGGCTTATACTTCCCGGCGAAAAACTGGTCGAGCAAATTCTGTGTTTGCTCCCGCCAATCGATAGGTATAAAAGTTTTTTCGGCGGGCTGTTCCCTATCATGCTGCTTATGTGTGCTATGAGCCCATTTTCTGTACCCGTTAATAATTCCAGACAGGTATATACAGGAAAAATTTTCGTAGCAAACAACTTCGCTTTGATTTAAGTCTAGCTGCCCGGTAATAGCCAGTTCAAAAGCAAGATCAATCTCCGGTATTGTGTGGCCGCCATAGTGTTTTCTCAGGTGATCGTGAAGAATAAGTGTTTCCTCCTTACTGGGAAGATTCTGGGATCGCAAGCCCACTTTCAGCATACAGCGCCTGAATAATTGGTCAAGTGCTACGGTTGCCGATTCGGACACCCTTACCCCCTTGATGGATTCAAGGAACCTGTTCTCCGCCGCTGAGGCCCCAGCCCTTGAGAGCGTCAGTTCTTGACTGGCTAGTTCCATTTTTTTGGGCAAGTGCTTGCTGATGTGCTCCATTCCTGCCATTGCTTAAACTTTGGGTTATTGATGAAAAATATTTATTAATCTGTGATAATGAGTATTTTGAAAAATGCGGATCGGCCCTTATGTGAGTTATGATTTCACTCCATTTCTGCCCGATATTTTCTCTATTTTCTGGATTATCGTAAGAGCCGGGCACCTTTAGCCATTCATGAATTTTTTCGGCAACCTCTCGTAATGCAGTAAAATCTTTTCCTTTGTCCAAAAAATACCCGGCGTTCTGATCCATAAACCGCCCTACCATTGCGCCGATAAGCGAATCTGCGTATAAAAGGTTTTCATTCTTTCCAAAATCCTTAATACAGAATACATTTCCATTTCCATCTTCAGTTCCATTTCCAATGTTTGCTGGACCATTTGGTGAGCAAACAGGTGGAGTATTTGCTGTATTACTTGTTATCCATTTGCTGATAGTTTTGCTGAGGTTTTGCTGACCATCATTCAAAAAATCCTTGTAATTAAATGATTTACGAATTAATTTTTTTTCGTCATCAGACGCTGGGTAATCCTTTAAAATCCTGCCAAAAGTTCCAATTATCCGTCGCATCTCCCCGTGTTCAGAGCGACCATTGACAACTCGTTCCAGCTTTTTGTTATACAGTTTGCTGTCCTTTTGCTCGAATTTTGCTGACAGAAAAGACCATATTCGAAGGAAATCATTATGTGGTAAATTTGCTATTCTGGCCAATCTTCCCGTGTCAGCCGGCAGCCAGCCGTCCTGATGCTGGTGGCAAAGAAGATCAATATACACCCCCTTTTCTTCGTGGGACATTTGCGCTGTCCCCTGAAGCCAGTCTTTTGAATATAACAGAAACGCCGGGTCTCTCATTTTTTAATGGGGTAAGAAAATGAAACGCCTCCGATCAGGGAGGCTGTCGTGGTAGCCAAGAACCTGCGGAGGCGTCAACATAAGGTCAATTACTTGATCTCAACTTATCACCACGACGACTGATATGTAGAGATCGTTTCTTTCATAATTAAGCAGCAACAATAAGAACTATTTTTGATTTTCAGCAAGATGTGGATAAACTATTTTTCAATTTGACAAAAATCAATTTTTTGTTACTCCATAAATAAATCCAAGTCGTCATCAAGGGTGCCGAAATATCGACCATCGGGATAAAAATTTTCATGATCTGGATCGATTGGTCGGTAATCTCGATCCTCGGGGGCGGCCCAGTCATCAAGCTCCCATATTTCCACGACAAGCGGGGCTGGTTGATCTCCTTTCAACCAAGCCACGAACACGGCCTTTCGACCATCCCGTGTTCTCATTGACCATCCAGAGACGGCTTTTTTTAAATCAAACGGCGTCATTTGCTGGGAATAAATTTGCTTGAATTGGTAGTGAAAGTTTTTGTATATCCCGGCTGAAATCGGCGACTGTTTTTCCTTGCAGGACTTTTTCTGCTGCTTTTGTTTTTGGAAGAACATCACTGGTTAACATCCACGTATAACCGAACCTTCCGGACTTTAATTTGCGCTTATTGCCGGGCCGGTAGATCAAGTCCATCTTCATTAACTCATTCATGCGACGCCACACGCTGCCTTTATCCACTTTTGCGTGAGCGGCGATCTCTTCAAAATCAGCCTCGCCCAACACTGAAAGAGACGCCAGTATCTTCCGGTATATCTCCCTGATTTCTTCTGGTACAAGACTCTTAAAAGCCTCATCAGACGTCTCCGGGTTTTTTCGTTTACCCATTCGAGTTGTTTTAACGAAGAATTAATGATGCATTGCGCGTGTCGTACCAGCCTTCCTTTAGTCGCAGGCCCCGACGCATAAGACCGCTCTGAAATAAGGCCCAGTAATTATTGGCTGAGATAAAATCATCGAAGATCACCGTCGATGGATACACCTCTTTGATTACCCGCTTCATCTTTATCCAAGAGAATCGGTATGTTGTTACTATTGGCTGGTAATACGTCATGTGGATAATTTATTTGTTTGGATTGAAGCGATTCCATAAATCACTCTCGATACGATAATAATTCCAGATTGGCATAAAGGTGGCGTCACCGTCTTCTATCCAGTTTTTCACGTCTGACCTGTGGTTGCTTATTGTGCTATGGTGAAATCCACCCAAGAAATCCCCAACCTCTTCCAGCGATGTTCTGGTAAGAATAGGTGCCACATAAGAAAACAATTGCCGGTACATTACATACTTCCGATATCTTCTTGCATTACACACCTCGCCTCTCGTCAGGTCGAATATTGACAGCATTTCATCGAAGGCTTCCTGCAACGTAGGCGGTTTTCGATTCACCCTGTCCTCGTTGGCCAGATACACTCGGGCGTCCATCGACAAGCCTTTATATAGCATTTCGTTTGCCATGTTTTTTTAGTTTGTGTTGTTCTTTAATAATTGCAATGCCCATCCATCGCTTGGCTTCCTTATCGCACCATTCATTCGCCCTGCTTCTTGATGCGCTATCTCTGGTGTGCGCCTTTACGTGACGGAAATCCCCCTTAACGCAGCCAAGCCGGGCATACAATTTATCGTAAAGTTTTGCCACGAACCTACCGGTGTCGCTGGATTTATTTCTTATATCCAGAATCGCATTTGTACAATCCGTGTTTATAACAAGAACATTGCATATTGGCAGGCTCTTCCTTTGCAGCAGCGCCGCAATGGCATTTCCTATGCTCATCAATTCAGCTTCTTTCGAGTCGTTCAGGTATTGTGATAAAATTCCGCCGTAATGAATTTTAAAAAGATCACACACTATATAGAATGCATAAGTACCGATCTCGTACCTCCGGCTAAATGAAGCGTCTGTATTTATGGTGATGCATTTTACTCTTTTAAGCATACTCCGAAAATTCCGTGTTTTTACGCTTTTAACGACAATTGACCCATAAATGATTGCTGGCAGGAGGAGTAGTCTACCAGATTGTCGGGTCGCGCATCCACTTTTTGTTTATCCCAGAATTCATGGATAGTTTCTTTGCTAAAAATGCCAAATGGGAATATATGTTCGATGGCTGTTTGGAGCGATAAGGGGCCCACTTCAATTTCATTTTTTACTGTGATAAATTCCTCTTTCAGGCTATTGGAAATATATTGCACGTAATAACCCACCAGTATCATCCCGCCAATATTAGACTCATAAGTCATAAGCGCTATCCAGATTAACAGCCTTTTATCATATTTTATCGGGAAAATAGAGCAGCGCTTAAAAAATGCACTAAACGGAAAGGCCAAGGCAAGCCCATCAAACATCTCATCTATGGCCTCATCATTTGCCATAGTTACATTAATCATGGCTCTGGCCTGCTCTTCGGTCATTGCGATCTTTTTTGCATTTTTCATTTCCTGAAAAATATTCCCTAAAGCATCTGGCTGATTGATAGTTTCTGCCGATAAAAATTTCATGTTGATTTATTTTTAAATTCGATAATCTTATATCTTACCACAAATTCGCTTTCAAAAGACTCGTCCAGCAGCCCATACATCCCATCGCCTAAAACCCGATTACACCTGAATGTTATTTTCCACATTATTGCTGAATCATTTTTCTCAAAGTCGGGCACCGTTTTCTCTAATCTCAAAAAGAAGGACAAGTGTATTATTTGCTCTATACTCATCTTGTCTAATCCTGACATTCTTTTCATTCGCCACAGTGTTTAAATAATCGTAAAGAACTTTTCGCTGAAACAAATGTAAAAGAAAATATTTGGAATAATGAAACATTTTGTATTATTTCGTATAAATTATTTATAACATGGCCGATAAGCAGACCATTAGGTGCCCTACTTGCAAGGGGAAGGGGGAGCTTGAAAAACCAAAATCAACAATTCCGGCTAGACAAAGAAGGCGTTCTGATATAGCCAATAAACTGCGAGCCGAAGGGTATACTATTCGAGAAATAATGGCCCTTATGGGGTATAAGTCCACAACAAGCGTTCAATTATTATTAAAGAAATGAGACGGGCCTACAATAGTACAATCTTTGTTAAAGAGAGGCCGTGTGTTCGGTGTGGTCGAAAGCGCCCTATTTTCAGTCGGGGCAGGTGCGCGGATTGCGCCAGAATAGAAGACACGCTGGCCCGCGCAGAATCGACTATTGAATACGAAGAGGGGTTGCCAGAGTTGGTAAAAGAACTGGACGATCTGGTGAGCAGGTATATCCGGCTGAAAAACCAAGACGATGCCGGCTATGTTCAGTGTTACACCTGCGACAAGTCTTTTAAAGTGGCGGATATGCAGGCGGGGCATTATATTCCACGCGGTTGCATGTTGTTAAGATTTGACATAGACAGAAATTTAAGGTGTCAGTGCAGGGAGTGTAATGAGCATAAGCGCGGAAATCTCGCAGAGTATGGGAAGCGACTAGAATTAGAAAAACCCGGAGTAACGGAGATGCTGCTTTCTGAAAGCCATACGATGTATAAGTACGAAAAGGACGAATTGAGATCAATGATATCAAACTATAAAAAACGTATTAAATTATTAAAGCAATGATTGATGTAAAAGAGCTAAGATTTGGCAACATCGTAGAGCTTGCTGATAATGGCAACTGGGTTGACGAGGCTGTTGGCAATCGATACGTGGTTGACTTCAGCGTCTTCCAGTCTATTTATTATGGATCGGAAAATTACAGCCCAGTTAAATTAACTACTGACATACTTGAAAAATGCGGGTTCGCATGGGTTCAAAACATGGCGCTCGACGGGTGTAAGGTCTACAGCGGCAAAGGAATGCACCTGCTCTACGATAACCAATACTTTTACTTCAGGTACAAACACATTGCGAATCCAGCCTCGGATGAAATTAAGAACTTTAAAATAGCCCATCTCCATGCTTTACAAAACATCTACTTTGCGTTAACCAATACAGAATTAAATATTCAACTTTAAGGCAAACCAACCCCTCTAAGAGGGCGGGAAATAAAAACAGAGATAATGACTCCAGACCAGCAGGCAAAAAGATTGATACTGGAATTTAAGAATAAGCTACCGGCAATGCAGTATTATATTCTTGACCAAGCCTGCAAGGATTGCGCCCTCATCTGCGCCGAACAGTGCCGCCTTGAAGCCTATAAACAGGGTAATGAAATGGCGGGTATCCGGGAAAAGTTTTGGTATGATATTATTCAGGAATTGAATCAAATTTAAAACAAAACAATATGCCTTCAGTATTACAAGAATGGGTTCATGATTTAACCCTTATGCAACAATCGGTTTTAATTTCTGCTGTTCGCGGGCCGGACGGAATCAGGAAAGATCACCCTGTTAAGGTGCTTTGCCGATGGCTACGCAGAAGTTTTTTGCTATCGGCTTTTGATGGACGCGCACTAACTGATCCTTACGAGGCTGGCGGCGGTTCATTTACCGGCCCTTGTAAAACGAGTTCAGTAGAAGGATTGGATCATGCTGCTGAGCTTTATTTCAGAAGCATTGACGAATTGCCGCACCACTTTCAACTTCACATGATGCACGCTGCCGAAATCTTAGGTTATAAACATCCTGATGAATTTGCAAGAGTATGGTGGAATAAATTCTACCTGCATATTGTCAAGGACGCACACCTGTATCCTGAGCCCGAAAAGCAAATGGATTACCGACTGGGTGATAAAGAAAACCAGTGGCGCGAAGGCGAAACCGTAACAGCAGTATAACCCTTTCCCGCACCTTACCGGGCAGCGGGGGAGAAAAAAGAGAGTATGACAGACTTATTCGGGAATAAAAATGAGATAATCAGGACGCTGGGATTTTACCAGCCATTCTGTAGCCTTATGCTTCATGGGAAGATTGAAACACGGTGGGTTCGCGAGAATAAAAAGCCGCCATTCCCGAAAGGCAAGTATTTGTTCTATTCGACGAAGGGGGCTTGCACCGACGAACAACTGGATCATTGGAGCGGCCAGTCTTTGTATTGCAATATCACAGAGGCATTATCCAATGATGAAACAAAGGATTTGAATGGTTATGCTATTGCAATCGCGGAGCTGGTAAATCTTCGCCTGATGACCCGGTGGGATGAC
>WUUC01049683.1_pt1 | contig 31576 bp, 22 predicted proteins | sample 6278441 | NCBI WGS metagenome assembly WUUC01 (sample SAMN13675441, study PRJNA597444) | soil metagenome | isolation source: soil | place: USA: Washington | collected 2017-10
TAAACACCCATGTACTCATCGTTGAGCACGAGTTCGAAGTAGCGCGTGCGTGATGCATAGTTTCCCATACTCCGTCCGAGCCGATACGCCAGGGCATCGCGCACAAGAGTTTTATCGTTGTATGGTGCAAACAAGATCCAATCACCTTCCGAGGGCATTCCGAATATCGGAACTTCGTTGTCATCCTTACCATCCAGCGCACGAAGTTCAATGCCGTATTGCTTTTTTGGAAACATCTGCGATGACGAACCACGGATCTCAATAGCAGCTTTTCCGTTGTAACCATTATAGGGATCTGTAAGATTATTGCGATTACCAGGGCCGTTATCGATGATTCCCATATCGACAATGATCTTCGGATCATCGACGATCGCACCACCATTGGTCTTAATGACAATGATAGGCAGGTTGGAAGATGTAAAGGGAACGGTTTGGGCAAGTAGCGATGTGCAACACACCCAGGCGACAACAATAACACAGATCGATTTCATTGCACGGAATTGTCCTACCAAGTTACTGGTAAATTGCCCCTTTGCGAAAACTTTGTGGATTCATTGCGCAATACTTCCTGACGATGCTATACGCAAAGGTTCGCACAGGGAAGTGTTTTACTCCTTCAAAGCCTTCACGGGATTTACAGCCGCCGCCTGCCACGATTTGTAGCCGACCGCCAGGACACCCATCGCCACCAGGAACACCGCGCCGACAACGAAACTGTCAACCGGCATATCGATATGATAAGCAAAACCCGTCAGCCATCTCGACAAAGCAAAGTACACGAGTGGTGATGCCACAAGAATGGCGATAACCAGGAGACGGATATACTGCGACAGCACCATTCCCATGATCGTTGCGACCGAACCTCCGAAAACTTTACGGATACTGATCTCACGCTTGCGGGTCTCTGCATCGTACGAAGCAAGACCGAACAGACCAAGGCAAGCCACGAGAATGGCAAGAGAGGAAAACGATATCACCACGCGACTGAGATTAGCCTCCGCGCGATAGAGATTATCAAGTTCATTGTCGAGGAAGAAATACTCGAATGGCTTGGATGGAATAGTCTCATCCCAAAGATCCTTCAGGCGTTCGATCGAACCCGGTACGTCGTCCCCGCTTATTCTGACTGCCATATATTTAAGGAACAGGTTGAATGCACCTGGTCTTGTATTAAGATGTAACACCAAGGGACCAATCGTTGAATGTTTCGAGGTGAAATTGAAGTCTTTACAAACTCCTGCGATCTTACCATTGTAGGGTCCAAACTGAAACGATCTGCCTATCGCGTCTTCCGGAGTCCAGTCAAGTCCACGCACGAGGCTCTCGTTGACAACCAGGGCCAGGCTATCGTCGGTAGGTTGATCGATGGAATAGTCACGGCCAGCCAGCAATGGTATCTGGAATGTTTCAAGAAAGTCATGACGTACGTTGAGTCGTGGATACAGCGAAGCTCTTTCACTGCCCTCGAATCGATAGTTCGCTGTCTGGAATTTGGAACCGAGAATTTCCTCGAGTGTTGTAACGGCCTCGATCGTATGATCCTCTTTTGCACGATCGGTAAATGACTTGTAGAAAGGCGCAATCGGCGTACGCATGACCGGCACCATGATGATGTTCGATCGTTGGAAACCCATGTCTGATTTCTGCAGGAATGTTAACTGGCGGTTTGCCGCCATGGTGAAAATGATAAGCGCAAAAGACAAAGCGAATTGAATTGCCACAAGTGACTTCCTGAACAATTTGCCACTCGTTGCATCCTTCAATTTCAAGGCCGACAGCGGACGGTATGAAGAGATAACAACGGCGGGGTAGATTCCTGACAAGATCCCGACAATGATGGCGATCGATATAAGGCCAAAGAATATATCCGGACGAAGGATATCGAGCGTCAACTCTTTATTCGTAAAACCATTGAACAGAGGCAAAGCCAGGAACGATAGAATAATGGCGATCAACACACCCGCAACACTCATGATCACGGATTCCGAAAGGAACTGCAGAAACAGACGGCGTCGCGAACTGCCGAGCGTCTTCCTGAGACCGACTTCTTTCGAACGCCGTACAGACGTGGCGGTCATCAGGTTCACAAAATTCAGACAGGCAATACCGAGTACGAAAAATGCAATACCGATGAATGTGTACACATCGGCTTCGTCACCATTCGGTTCTATCTCGAACTCAAGTTTGGATCTCAGGTGGATATCGGTAAGCGCCTGAACCCTAAGCGTAACGTCTTCGCGGATATCGGCCGGGAAATGATTACGGACAAAATCGGGAAACCGCGCGTTTAGTTCGGCAGGCGCAGTGCCCTCTCTTAATAATAAGTAAGTCCAGCACGGATTCCAGAACCAATTGTCTGGATAGCTTCCATTATAAAAACCCTTAAGGGTTGAGAACGACGCAAGAAAGTCGGCATGGAAGTGTGAGTTCAAAGGCATATCAGGCATTACACCTGTTACCATAAGATCAAGCCGGTCCTGGAAGCGCAACAACTTGCCCATCGGTTCATCATTGGGGAAATACTTTGCGGCAATAGTTTCGGAGATGACCACCGTGTTCGGCTGATCCAGCGCTGTTGTCGCAGTTCCTTTTGATAATGAGAGATCAAAAACATTCGCGTAAGTAGAGTCGACGAAGAAGAATCGTCGTTCATTGAATTCAAAATCCTTCGGCTCGTACTTCACAGTCAACGCCGGCGCCTGAAAGTTGAATACCCTGACCGATTGCTCGATTATATCCGCGTAATCATCCTGCATGACACCGGATACAGGGAATGGAAGGCTCGACGATCTTTCGCCAGCGCCATCATTGGCTTCATAGAACTCATTAACTCGGTATATCCGTTCTGCCTTCGAATGATGCTTGTCGAAGCTTAGCTCATCGGTCGTGTACAAGACGATGAGAATGAAACACGAGATCCCTATGGCAAGTCCGAAAAGATTGATGATCGAGTAGAGCATCTCTTTTCTAAATGTCCTGAAGATGAGTTTGAAATTTAATGATCGCATATAGGCATCGAAGTCGATCAATTTAATTCAAAACCACATGGAGAAAAACGGATACGATCTTAAATACCCCCTTTGGTGGGGTCATCCGGCGAATTGATCACCCGTCGATATGAAAATCAGAATCCGGGTGCCTGAGGGCCGTAAAAGGCCTCTTCAATACTCTGAAGATTAAGAGGTTACAGGTGGTTACTTCGCGGTATCTATAACCCGCATGGCGACCCCAATTCGGCGATTTCAAGGGAAATTATTATTATATTTGATGTTACCTGCATTGGCGCTAGTTATGAATGTGCAGAGGTGGACTCAATTGGTCCTAACGTCACAATTTTCCTCAAACAATATCGATTACTCTACTCTTTAGGACCATGATCGCTCTCAAATGGCAAAGGATCACCGTCATCTGTCTGATGTCTTTTCTTTGCACAATCGGTATCTCAAACGCAGCTACTTATTTCACACGGACCTCGACAGCCTGGAACGTCGCCTCAACCTGGTCGACTGTTGGTTTTGGAGGTGGGGCCGCCGGAGCTTTCCCCATTGCCGGTGACATCGTCAATATTGGAAATGGCTACAACGTCACAGTTACTGGAGCAGCAGCCGCGGCAACAACTCTCAATATAAATGCAGGCGGCACGCTCACGTTGACTGGTGTTGGTATCACTATATCAGGTGTTACAACGGTCAATGGAACCGTAGTCACCCTGACATCCGGCGCGGGTACAAAAACATTTACCGGGCAAGTGATCATCAACGCGGGCGGTGTCTGGAACCTGAGTGGTCAAAATCCCGCCACGAGCTTTGGTGGTGGTATCACTATGAGTGGTACCACTTTCAACAATGGTACCGGCGCTACAGCATTCTCTGCAACTCAATCGCTGGCTGGTGCTAACAACATGACTTTTGGTGGCACAATGACTCCTGCCGGTGGAACAACACTGACCAACAACAACACTGGAACGGTGACAGCAAATGGCACAATTGCACTAACAGGTAACTTCACTCAAGGGGCTGGATCGATATTAGTCCCCGGAAACAATACTGCTTTCAGCGGTGCTGGAACGCTTAATGCCAACACAAATGCAAATACTGTCAACTATGCTGCAGCTGCGCAAACGGTTAGACCAGTTGCCTATCGAACGCTTATCTTAAGCGGCAGTGGTATTAAAACAATGACGAGTGTTACCACGATTGGTGGTAATTTCACTTTGTCTGGAACTGCACAGGCCACGGCGGTTGCTGCGCTAACCGTCGGTGGAAATGTCACACTCAGTGCCGGTACGACATTCACAGCCGGAGCATTTACCCACAACGTCGCGGGGGACTGGTTGAACAACGGCGGAACTTTTACCAATACAAATAGCAGGATCAATTTCAATGGTACCACACAGAGTATCGGCGGTACCAATTCAACTACATTTAATAACCTGACACTCTCCGGCTCCGGCACAAAGACCTTGACGCTCGCGACATTCGTTGGGGCTATTTTCAATATTGCGGATGGTGCCGTTGCCAACCTCAATGGGTTGACAACACATACTGCAAACAGAATCAACTTCGGTGGCAGAGGCCAATCTTCGGGCACCTGGGGAGGTACTGGCAGTACGGCTACTAATATCTCGACAGTATATTTCGCGGCCGGGGCTGGCCGTATCACTGTAGCTGTATCAACTACTGCCGGTCTACCCTACATAGAAACATTTACCGGAGAAGCTGACGGAATTGTTACCAACGCCACACCTCCGTGGAACGTGACACAAGTTCCCAGCAGCGGTACATTCGAAAAAGAAACACCTCTCATCCTGTTAGATGACGACGGATTTGAGATCGATGACACCGGAGCTACGGAAGGCGTTTGGCAAACCGCCGATCTCGATATCGCGGCGGGCTTTACTGACGTATACATCTCTCTTGACATCACGGCACTTTTTACGAATGCAGCGACCGACTATGTCAGGGTCTACTACGTTTGGGACGGTGCACCAGCCAGTTCTGAAGTTTTGTTTGGAACCGTTACCGAAAATCCTGGTTCACCGAGCATTAATCTTCCAAGAGCCGGACACACAAAGATCAGATTGGTAGTTCGCGCGAAGGACAACACTGGGGGATCAATCTTTGGCGTTCCACTTTCATTCGCTTTTGATAACGTCAACATCATCGGTATCCGCACCTTATATTCAAGGGCTAACACTGCCTGGAGCGCGTCGGGAACCTGGTCTATTGCTGGTATCGGCGGAGCCAACTGTACATGTACGCCAAGTGCACAAGGTTATGACAAGATCTTTGTCGGTGGAGGAAATACCGTACCACTTACTGCTAACGCCGCTGCGTCCAGTCTCACTGTTTTTGGAACGGCCGATGCTGGTGGCGCAGGAACACTCAATCTAAGTACGTTCTCGCTGACCCTCGGTCTCGGTGGAAATGTAGTTGTTAACGCTGGGGGAACTATCAGTAGCTCCGCAGGATCTGCATTGATATTTTCTGACGCTCAATCTCATTCGATAACCGACAACGGCTCGATCACGGTCGGCGCCTTTTCGGTCAATAATACATCATGGGCGTCAGGGTTAACCGTTACCATCACCGGTACCGGTACGTTTTCAGTAACAGGAAATGTAACAGAATCCACTGCAATTCTCGGTACAGTTACAGTAGCGACCAGCACCCCCATGACGATTGGCGGCGTAGTCGACCTGTCATCTTTCTTCACGTCGTTCACAAACAACACAACAGTCACGATGACCTCCACGGCAGCCGATGCAATCACCGGTTTAGGCGCGTGGACACAAGCTCCAAACAGCAGGCTGAATTTTGCCGGGGCCAATATGGACGTACTGACCTTCACTGCTACCGCCGCCGGCAACATAGTCGATTACAACCGGGCAGGTGCCCAGGCAATCAACGGCACAACCTATTACCACCTGATCCTTTCAAACTCAGGTGTTAAAACGTCAGAGGACGACATGACATTGAGGGGGAACTGGAGCAGAACCGGAACAGCAACTTTTGCGCACGGAGGTGATGAAGTAACATTCAATGCCCAGGCGGCCAGTGCTGCACAAACCATTTCGGCTGTGGGCGGAGAGACGTTCAACAACCTTACTTTTGATAGTGACTTTGCAAACGCACCTCAAATTACTCTCAACAACAACGTGACGGTGGCTGCGGTACTCACGATGAGCTCCGGAGTTGTCAATTTGAATTCAAATAATCTGAGTCTTACTTCCACTGCCGGTGGCGCATTGTCGCACTCACTCTCCTCCGCGGCCGGCTGGGTCTATGGCGGGACAATGACAAGGGCATTCCCTGCCACGGCGATAGCAATGGCAAACGTAGCTGGCTTTGTACCCATGGGCACCGCCACAAACTTCCGTCCGTTCTTCTTCAGTAAGACAAACGTTGGAGCCAGCAACGGAACGATCGCGTTGACTCATACGGATCCCGGTACCGCGACTGGTGGTCTCAGTATTGCGGATGCCACCGCTCCTGCCGCAACGATCATCACCCGGCACAATGCATTTTGGGGAAGTACTCTCACTGGTGGCGGTACCGCCGTCTTCGGAATACGCCACGGCGGAACCGGTCTTGGCACCGTTACCGCGCTTGCTCACATACGATCAATGCTTCTCAATGCCGTAGTTGCAAGCAACGTAACCGCTACTACCGCCTCACTCACTGATCCCCGTGCCGAACGTTCCGGATTGAATTCCGCACAAATGACTAATAATTTTTATGTCGGGTCAACCAATGCATCGTCAGCACTTCCTATTACGCTGGTCTCTTTCAAAGGAGTCGCCCAAAGCTATGGTGTGGACCTTCAATGGAAGACGAAGTCAGAAATCAATAACGACTATTTTACCGTTTTGCACTCCACCGGTAGCACGGAGTTCAAGTCGATCGGCACTGTGAAAGGAAACGGCACGACCACCGAGGAAAAGAATTATAGTCTTACCGACTACAAGCCCGGGATCGGAAAGAACTACTATATGCTGCGTCAAACCGACTTCGATGGTGGCACATCTTCGCATGGTGTAATTACTGTCGAAGTGTTTACCCTTGGTGGGGCGGTGGTTATCATTCATCCAAACCCTGTCTCAAAAGGCAAAGTGCTCAACGTTGAGATCAAAGGTCTGCAGCCGCTCGCTCCGACTGAGTTCCAGATCGTCGACATGCGTGGAATGACGTTGCGAAGTGCAAGTGTTGTTGCCGATGAAACAGGCGCGCTAAACACTTCTATTGACCTGGCCAATGGTTCACCTGGCTTCTATGTACTGAAGGTTCCCAATGGGTACGTCAAGTTCGTGGTCGAGTAGGTTAAATCGTTAGTCGCGGCAAAGCTGATTGTCATTCGCGTGGCCGGGGTAACGACTAGCGAACATACTGCAGGTGCACCACTCCAGACTCATACTTCTTAGAACTCGTCAGTGTCAGGTTCCTGAATTCGGAGCCCTGCAAAAATAATGGACGGCCGGCGCCCAGAATGACCGGACACAGCTGGATGTGATACTCATCGACCAGGTTTGCATGCATCAGTGATTGCGACAGGCTAATGCTTCCCCAAAGAATGATATCCTTCCCGGGGCTCGACTTCAACTTTCTGACGTTATCGACTGCGTCGCCCGGCGCTACTTCGGCAGCAGGCCAACCACCCCATGGCGCTTGTTTAAGACTATTCGAAAAGATAATTTTCTTCGTGCCGTTAAGTCTTTCCGAGATCACCTCCGACTTACTCATTTCTGATGGCCAGAATTCGACAAACAATTTGTAGGTATTCCTGCCAAGGATGATCAGGTCGATCTTCTCCTCTAGCATCTTCAGTTGGTCCCTATCCGAATACTTATCATCGTTATTTGTGTAGTTGGTGAAGAAATCGAGCTCTCCCTTTGGTCCCGCGATGTAGCCGTCGAGCGACATCCACTGCTGCATTATCAATTTTCTCATAATTTTTTTCGAGTAAGCTAAAGCAACATTCTACAATTGCCAGGAACTCTGTGCTTTCAATATAATTATTTCCAACGATCGTCCTGTCTGTACACATGGCATGATCCACTCTCATTGGGTCTTTCCCGCGCCGTTTTTACTACCTTTAATTGAGGTCAACCGCTAGCCCCGAACGAAATGAAAAGAATACACTTCCTTGCACCGGGCATCCTGCTTTTAGCAGCATGCTCAGGATCATCTACACCCAGCACTACTTTACATAATGAAGATTTCAGGTGGACGATCACCATCCCGGCCGGCTTCGAATCTGTAGAGCCTGACGAATGGGCCAAGGTTCAAGGTAAAGGCCAGGCCGCTATGGAGAACTCCACTGGTCTGAAGATCGATAACCAGACGACGGGAATCTTTGTTTTCAAAAGTGGTCAGACCAACTACTTCGAATCGAATCAACAGTCATTCGACGAAGCCGTCGACGGTGATCACCGGGAGTCTACCAAACTTGCCGCCGATTTGCTTTACGAAACATTCGTTTCGCAAATGCCCGGCGTAAAGATCGACTCAAGCATGGTAGTTGAGACTATCGATGGTCTCGAGTTTCTTACCACAAAAATGAAACTCGACCTTCCGAACGGCATGATCATGTACATGGAAATGTATAGCCGGCTTTTCGATAAAAGAGAACTTGCAGTTAACATCATCTATATTGATGAGAAGAAGGGTCAACAGATGAAGGACTCCTGGTATCAATCAAAATTTTCAAAATAAGTATTCGGTCTGTCCGACTGGACAAGGCCTTACCAACCCTCCAGGGTTGTCGGTAACCTGTACTACGTAGGCACGTATGATCTGCCTGTGGCTTTCCTCCCATGGAAGCCAATTTTCACTCCATTCAAAACGTAAACCTGGCGATGGGTATAACCCAAAAAAGAATATGACAAAGCTGTGAAAGACCTGCAGGCTGCGTTCGACAAAAGATCCTTGAAAAGTAGCGAAGGAACTAGCTGTTTATTGAGATCATTGGAAGTTATTCCGCGAAGTTGCGCAAAGAAAACATTCGCAAAGAATCGCTAAGGTCTTTGCGTAACTTTGCGTGATCTTTGCGGACCTTTGCGCTACAGCTTTCTCAGCCCCATTAAAGCAAGTTGCTCCTGTTAAAAAGACCCGATAATCTGTAACCAAAGCGAAATTTGGACGTTATCACCCAGTTAGATACATTTACATAGATTATCTATGTAACTAGATCACCTACGTATTATGCTCACAAAAGGCCTAATGGCGGCATCCACCAAGCCCCTGATCCTGACCATCCTCAGCCGCGGTAAAAATTATGGGTACGACATCATCCAGGAAGTGAAGTCCGTCTCGGGTGGCGAACTCCTCTGGTCTGACGGGATGCTGTACCCTGTGCTGCACAAACTCGAGTCTGAAAAAATGATCGCCTCCGAGTGGATCATTAAAGACGACCGGAAACGCAAATACTACAAGCTCACTGACAAGGGGAGAAAGGAATTGTTGAAAGAAAAAGAAGCATGGATCAGCGTACACAATACACTCATGCGTTTTTGGGATCTGCCTGAAATGAAAGTCATATTGAAGTAAACAATACAACTATGTTCGATCTCAAAAAAGCGATTAAGGCCTGGAGAAAAAAAATGCAGGCGGAAGGGCGACTGGAAGATGGCGAGGCTGAAGAGCTTCATGCTCACCTGGTCGATCGCATAGACGACCTCGTACGTGGTTCGAAGACGCCCGAGCAGGCGTTCAACATAGCCGCGAAAGAGATCGGATCGGCAACAGATATCGGTCACGAACTTCATGTTGCAAAAGAACGGCGGGCGTGGCAAGTATCAAGGACTTTCCTGCCCGCACTCATGGTGAGTTACCTCAAAGTCATGGTACGTCAGTTCAACAAATATCGAATGCACAACTGGGTGACCGTTGGCGGCCTTGCGATCGGCTTGACAGCGTGTCTTTTCATCGCCTTCTATTCCCTGCATGAACTGTCGTACGACAGGCAGTACACCGGTGCGCCGATCTACCGGGTCATTAATCAATCAGTGTCTTCAATCGGGGTGTTTGACAAGGATGCCGGCGGTGCGATACCATTAGGTCCCACATTAAAAGAAGAACTTCCTGAAGTGAAGGACGCAGTGAGATTTTGGCGCGCCTACATGCCTGTTATCAGGAGCGGCACCAAAATTTTCCAGGAACAGAAGTTTATGTTCGCAGACACGGCCGTTTTCCGGGTCTTCGGTTTCCATTTGGTGCATGGGCAACCGTCGTCTGTTTTCTCAACTGCGAATTCCGTTGTGATATCGGAGGCGATGGTGAAAAAATATTTCCACGACGAAGATCCTATCGGAAAAGTGTTGGAATATAGTGGCTATCCGGGTGACGATATGTCGTTTACAGTGACGGGAGTTTTCAGGGATCTCCCGAGCAACACGCATTTTAGCTTCGATTTCCTGGCGTCATTCAAATCAATCGAGAACTGGGGGGAAATATCATTCGGTTCGTTCAAGCCGATTTGGACATATGTCACTGTAGACGACGCGATAGCGGCGAAAACCCTCGAACACAACCTTGGTGCATTCGCCGATAAGTATGTGTCTAATCGCCGAAAGGAAAATAAATCATTCGAGTTCCATTTGGAGCAGGTGTCATCGATCCATCTTGAGTCAAATGCGACGCGTCCCATGAAACCCGGCGGCAATCTGCCGATGATCCGTATAGTGGTGCTTACCGGTATTCTTATTCTAGTCATGAGTTGTGTCAACTTTGTAAACATCTCCCTGGCAAAGATGACGGCGCGGACGAAAGAAGTCGGTATGAGAAAAGTTCTTGGCGCTGTACGCCGTCAGTTGGTATTACAGTTCATTACTGAAATTGCGATCTCTTTCCTGATGGCGTTGGTAATCGCAGCAGTGCTCGTTTACCTGTTGGCGCCTTCGTTCGCGTCCATCACCGGCATTCATATCACAATCGAACACGTGGTCAATGGTCCATTCATGATTGTACTGTCATCGGTATTTGTGTTGGTGCTGCTGTTATCTGGTTACTTTCCAGCGAAAACAGTTTCAGGATTCGGCGTTCTGGATGCATTCCGTCACAAAACCACATCGGGAAGCGCGAAACTTTTGAGTCATCGCAATGTACTGATTCTCCTGCAGGTAATGATCTCTGGTATGTTGATCCTTTCTGTGCTCATTATTCGAGATCAACTTACATTTATCGGGAAAAAAGAACTTGGACTGAAGATCGGGAACGTGGTTGCAATACCATTCTCCGCAAGCCCGGAGGCTTTTGAAAACAAACTTCGTTCGATCCCTGGTGTCGAATCGCTCGGTTATTCACAGAGACTTCCGGTGAACACACTCAATTATGATGGCCGGATGGTGAGAGTCCCGGGAACAGATCAATCTATTGATGTTGAAAGTTGTTACATCACCCCTGAGTTCCTGGATACCTATGGAATAAAGATCCTCGAGGGCCGCAATTTCCAACCCAACCAGCTCGCCGACTCGAACAAATACATTATCAATGAAACAGCCGTGAAGACATTCGGGTGGACGAACGATGATGCGATCGGGCGGAAACTACTATGGTCGGGTTCAGTCCTGGGTGAAGTGGTCGGGGTGGTGAATGACTTTCATTTAGAGTCGGTTCACGCAACGATCCCGCCGATGATGTTGCTCGCGAGCGTTCGCATGAGCAGTTGGGCAAGGGCGTTCATATCGATCCGCCTCCATCCGGAGAATTCTGAAGATGCGAGGAGGCAGATCGAACAAAACTGGCGTGAACTCAACCCGCAAGGTGTCTTCATGATGGTGACGATGACCGACAGTTTCAATCAGCTTCACGAAAACGATCATGTGTTCTCGAGAGTGATCTTCTATTTCACCATGGTGGCGATATTCATTTCGGTGATCGGCTTATACGCTGTATCCTCATACACAGCCGAGCAACGAAGGAAGGAAATTGGGATCCGGAAAGTGTTGGGTTCTGGTATCGGTGACATTGCGTACAAGCTTGCGGCACCGTACCTGTACATTACATTAGCGTCGATGGTGATTGTAGTACCGATCGTTTACCTGCTGATGTCGCGTTGGCTGTCGACTTTCGCCTATCACACGTCCATCAACTGGACGACGATCATGTTGGCTGGTATTGTGATTGTGATGATGACGTTGGCCTCGGTTATTATTGAATCGCTCAGGGCAGCGCTGGTTAATCCGATACGTTTTTTGAGGGATGAGTGAGTCTGGAGCGACGCTGATTAATAAAGGCCGGGTAAAAAATGCTAAAACCGCGCGTTCCGCACGATCGTACTGATGATCCTACCTTTATCCAGCAATAGCCTTCTTCTCCCAACGATTCATTTTTACATTTTTCCAGATCCCCGTGGTGCGCGAATCGCGATGGAAAAGAAGATCTCCACGGTTCTTGAATCGTTTGTTCATACTATCGTTGATCACCCAAAGTCCATCGATAGCTGCATCGCCTGCTTCGAGTCGTACGGTGTCGCCATAGTTGAACGTCCCATTCCATCTTTTCAAAAGATCTCTCGAAAGCGCCATCCAACGAATTTCGTTACGATGAAGTTTATCAAGATCGATGTGGGAATTGTTTGCCGTAATCAGCGGTGAATCGTCGCACTGACCTTCAACAGGATTGTAGATCGTAAGTGTCTCCAGTACGTGATATTCAACCGGTTCAACAGGCACCATAAAAATCCGGGGCGCAGGGGTATCCGGGCCAGGCGATGACAGTCCGATCGCATTCGGGATCATCAGCATCAAGATCAATACAAACGCGCTTGTTTTCATGGTTGTACCATTTACATGGGACACACGCAGAAGAAAATCCTGTGCCGTTTGATTCGAGCCTGAATGGCCGTGATTTGGAGGAGTCCGAGGTCACCTCACTGTAGAGGGTTGGGGAATTTTCTCGGCAGCAACGACACTGATCCACGCAAAAAAAGGCGCCGCAACTACATCGATTGTGTAATGCACATGCTGGATAAGTAACGCAATTGCCACCATCAACGCAATGGTTGCAAGAATGCGTTTGATGTAAAAATTCTTCGACACGATTGCAAGCATTGCGATCACAGAAACATGCCCCGAGAAAAAAAGATCTTTAGTGATCAACTGGTGCTCATAAAATAATCGATCAACCAAAGGATCTTTCAATGCAACAATTGCTTCATCTGGCTCAAGAGGAAAAAAGAATATCGTTACCATTCTCATCAATGTGAGCAACACGTATGCCTGTCCTGCTTTCAACAACAAGTAAGGAAACGCACTCAGGTATACAACTGCTGTGAGAATGCCACCGTAGATAAGCGTGAATACCACTGCCGATACATCATCCGCACGGATTATCGCCAGTAAAGGATCATTCAACCTGCTGCCTTCAACAGATTGAACATAAATGAAAAACCTTCCGATAAACAACGACAGTAAAACGAGGGTAACGGCGGTGATCGACAACTGGATAACGAAAAACCGTGAGCCAATTGCCTGATTCCAGTTTTCTCTTACTCTACCGATCATTGGAAAGATGTCGTAAATAGCACCGGCGTTTTCTTACAACCGTTTTGTCGAAGTTCTTCAAAATGTTAAGCACATTTCCGTTTTCTTCAAGCATCGGATGTGTTATTGCCTTCGACACATTGTTACGGATCATCTTTTCACACATGTCGTGCATTAGCATGGAAGCAACGGCCTTGTTCTGAAGATCAGGCCTTACCGCGATCAGGAACAAGTCGGCGACATCATTCTTCTGCATCGCGCGGTAGATGTGGAAAATCCCGAATGGGAGCAAGCGTCCCTTCGCTTTTCGCAAAGCAATCGACAACGACGGCATCCCTATCGCAAATGCTACCAGTGTTTCACCATGCAGTATGAATGAAACGAAGTCGTGACGAATGAATGAAAAATACTGATTGGTGTAACTTTCGACTTGCTTCTCCGAAAGGGGCACGACCCCGTATAAATTAGAGTACGCCGCATTGATAAGATCGAAAACACCTTTCGCATACGGCCGTAGCTCGCTGGCTTTTTTTACTTTCAGAACACGCAGACCATACCGTTGTGCCGCCAGTTCCGCAAACTGTCGTATCCTTTCGGGTGTAGTGGGTGGTATTTTGACTTCATATTCTATCCAGTCAACATCTTTAAGATATCCCATGCGTTCGAGATACGTTCCATAGTAGGGATAATTGTAAATAGTCGACATCGTACCGGGTTCTTCGAAACCATCGATGAGCAGACCTTCGGAATCAAAATCCGTGAATCCCATTGGTCCATGAACGGCCGTCATTTTGCGCTCCAAAGCCCATGTCTCCACCTGCCTGATGAGGGCTTTCGCAACCTGTTCGTCGTCAATAAAATCGAGCCACCCGAACCTTGCATAACGGTTGCCCCACTTGGTGATGTAAATTTCATTGATCACGCCCGCTACCCTGCCTACCAGCTCATCGCCTTTGTACGCAAGCCACAGCTTTGCACGGCAGCTTTCGTAAGCAGGATTTTTCTTTGGGTCGAATAACGCTTCGTCGTCGGCCAGCAGCCCGGGGACCCAATAAGGATTGCCGGCATAAAGGGTGTGAGGGAACCGGACGAAGAGTTTGAGATCTTTTTTACCCGAAACCTCCCGGACAGTAACATTCATATCACTATTGGTCATTGGGTATTGGATATTCTTTTACTTCTTCTTCACCTTCACACCAAATGCGTTTTTCGGATTGACCTTAAACACCTGTTCTATTTCTTTATCTGTAAATCCGTTCGCTTTCAGTTTGGGAATAAACTCCTTCGCGATACAAGTAAACGCCCCGAACTTACCACCTTTCGGTTCGCCCACGTGGTACCAGCCGGAGTCATGAGAAATCAGTACGTGGTCAAGTACATTGGCTGACTTCATCACCTGCATGTATCGCAGGTAGGCATCGATCGAGCCGGAGTTCACGCTGTCGAACGCTACCCAGGAGTTTTGTCTCGCGGCTTCCACGAATTGATTCTCATCTTTCTCATTCTGTGCATGTGTCCACACGCGCGCAGATGGATCGACGCCAACATCTTTCAAGATCGCGAGCTGTTCTTTCGCTGCCGCACCATTACCGGTATGAACCAACATGGTCAATCCTGTTTCGAGGTGTGTGAGCGCAGCTGCCCTGATGATCTTACGTTGAGATACAGTTAGCGGCGCACTGTCTGTTCCGGTCTTGATTAACCCGGGTTTGATACTGGTGCCATCGATCCCATTCTTAAACTCCGCGATCCAGCGCGCTGCGAGTTGCTCGGCTGTTTCAGTATACGCATGTTTGGGAAGATACTGTTCCTTCGCTGCTCCGTAATAACCAGTATTGGTTATGATGTTCAGTCCGGTTGCGTCGGATAGTCTCTTAAGTATCCTGACGTCGCGGCCGAGATACGCGGGTTCACAAGAGAAAAATGTCGAGCAGCCGGTTTCTTTCAGAGCCTTCAGGTGAGGTAATGCGGTGTTGTAAACCTCGTCGGCGTTGTACCGGTCCTTGCCCTGCTTTTCGGCTCCGATGAAATCGACAAGTATGTGTTCGTGAGAAAGCGTGAACCCCATGTCAGCTGCAGCGATAGGCCCGTTCACGGTGTGTACGATTTCATCAGCGGCACCCTGTTTCAAATAACGGGGCAATAAACATAATCCGGCTACTGATAACGCGCTGTTTTGTACAAACTGGCGCCGGCTGATAAAGGAGTCGTTGGCTTTCATAAACAGGTTTGTATTCGATATGAAACTTAAAACGAATTGTTAACGATCGCAACTTGAACCGAACGAAAGGTCCCCTGGCGGGATGGACTGCCGGGGCGGGGGTAGTTAATTGAAATAGATATATTTATAGTGGGCAACCTGATAACGATGACCAAAAGGTTCACGATCTATTTTACCCTGACATTGTTTTCGTGCCTGGATCCATACCCGGCAAGAGACAGCGATGTTCCCCGGAATGTCCTTGTCGTCGAGGGATTTATCGATGTAAACAGCAGGCGGGCGACTGTCAAACTGTCGAGGCTGGCAAATCTCACGGACAACACCTCCGACATGTCTCAAAGCGCCAACAGTATTCACATAGAAGATGAGAATGGGAAACGGTACATTCTTACCGCAATTTCCAATGGCCATTACTCAGTCGACATGTCTGACGTGGATTACGACAAAAAATATAAGCTGATCATTCATGTTTCCGGAGACGAACGATACGAATCAGACCTGATCGATGTTATCAAAACGCCGCCCATTGAAAGCCTGGAGTGGGAAGGTGGCGATGATGGGGTTCGAATTTACGCAAGCACTATCAGTTCGACGGATCAGACTCCTTACTTCCAGTGGGATTTTACAGAAACATGGGTTTATACTGCGCCGCTTGAATCTACTTTGAAGGTAATTGCTGGTATCCCCTATCCCCGCACTTCACTGGATAACGTGTTTGTTTGTTGGAAAACCCTTCCGGCAACTAAAACGAACATATTCGCCACAACATCACTGTCAAGCAACGTGGTGTCGCGCAGGCAAATACAGCTTATTCCAAAGGGCTCGCAAAAAACTTCCATACATTACAGCATCGAGGTTAAGCAGCGGGCGATCACGGCTGGTGAGCATGAATATCTTAAACTGTTACAACAGACTACTGAAAATCTTGGGGGATTGTTCGACCCATTACCGTCTCAAACGGTGAGTAACGTCAAGCCTTTGGGATCCAATCCGAGCCCCGTGGGGTACTTTTCCGGGTCGTCGACTGACACGAAACGCATGTTCATTAGTTTTTATGATCTTCCGGACATTCTCATGGTTCCACAACGTCATAATTGCGTCCCCGACACGATTTGCTTTTCCCGAGTGCAGCGACCCGACTGCCGCAACGATTTTGCATCCATGTCTCCCAGGGACTTATTGATCGTAGAAAAAGACGGCTGGTATCTCAAAACCAATTATAGCTGCGCCGATTGCAGGGCACAGGGAGGGACGTTAGAGAAACCAGATTTTTGGCCATAGCTTATGAGATCACTCCTTGCCCTTCTGTGCTTTTTTGTCACCCTGTTCGTAACTGCCCAAAAACAAGTCTCCTCGCCGGATAGAAACATACAGGTAACAGTCACCGGGGGCAATGCCTTGCTGATCTCAGCAAAATTTAAAGAGACGCCAATACTTCAACCTTCGGAGATCAGTCTCACCGTAAGAAACTTTCAGCAGCGCTGGACAATCGGCAAGAGCACTATTATCAATAAAGACGAGCTAATTACCTCACCCGTTCCTGAAAAGAGGAAGCAGATCAGGGATCATTATCAGCAACTGAATGTCGATTTCAAATCCAACATTTCCTTACAGGTCAGAGTGTACAACGACGGTTTTGCCTACCGTTTCGTATCGACTTTCAAAGACTCTATTATAATAGAGAAGGAAACGGCCCTGTACTCTCTTCCAGGACAGCCCAGGTTCTACGGTTCGGCTGTGAATCCGCGGCCAGACATGGACCAGTTCCATACAAGCTTCGAAGAACCATACATGGTGAAACCGACCGATAGTGTTTCAACGGATCTTCTCTTCTTCTCGCCCGTGATGATCGCCCATGCTAATGGGGTGAAAACGGTGATCACCGAATCCGACCTCGAAGACTATCCCGGAACATTCCTGAAGTTCAATGACCCAAAGACGTTACAGGCGGTGAATGCTCCGTACCCACTGGAGACAAGAGTGAATCCAGGTGAGTTTCCGGCGGAAGTAGTCACACGACGCGCCGATTATATCGCCAGGACCGTTGGAAAAAGAACGTTTCCATGGCGTGTGTTCCTGATCTCCGAAAAAGATTCACAACTCCCGTCGAACGATATGGTCTATCGATTGGGCTCTCCGTCACGGGTCACCAACACGCAATGGATAAAACCAGGTAAGGGAACCGATGAATGGATCATTGGTGTCAATCTTTTCAATATTCCATTCAAAGCGGGTGTGAACACGGCTACTTATAAGTATTATATCGATTTCGCGAAACGATTCGGGTTCGAAAGAATCATGATGGATGCTGGCTGGAGCGCTACAACAGACCTGTTCAAGATCAATCCCGACATCGATATGGATGAGATTGCTCAATACGCAAAGAGGAATGGAGTGTCACTCAGCATGTGGACCCTCGCATGGACATTTGATCAACAACTCGAGCCGGCATTGAAGCAATTCAAGAAGTGGGGTGTCGATTTTGTCATGACAGACTTCATGGACCGCGACGACCAGAAGATGGTGAACTTCTATCATCGTATCGCTAAAGCATGTGCAGACCATGAGATCATGGTTATGTACCATGGCGCATTCAAGCCAGCAGGCTTCAGTCGTACATGGCCGAATGCCATTACTCGCGAAGGAGTATTGGGATCTGAGTATAACATCTGGAGTGAGAAGGCTCATCCTGATCACGACCTCCTCCTCCCCTTCATCAGGATGACAGCGGGCCCCATGGACTATGAACCAGGTGCGCTCGACAACGCGACGAAGAAAACATTCAGGCCTATTGGCGACAAAGTGATGTCGATGGGAACGCGCATGCACCAGGCAGCAATGTTTGTCGTGTTCGAAAGCCCGATCCAGTTGTTCTCGGGAAATCCTTCGCAGGGATTTGCGGAGCCGGAATTCATGGAGATGGTTGGAAGCATTCCTACGGTATGGGATGAAACGATCGTTCTCGATGGAAAAGTTGGCGAGTATATCGTCACAGCGCGTAAGAAAGGCGATGTATGGTTTGTCGGTGGTATGAGCAATTGGACGGGACGAAGCGTAGAAGTTGACTTTTCCTTTCTGGACCAAGGAAAATACGAGGTTACCGAAGCCGTCGATGGCGTGAATGCCGACCGGTATCCTTCGGATCACAAAATCTCAAAACGGCCGGTTGATAAAAATTCAAGATCGACATTTACGATGGCTAAAGGTGGCGGGTTTGTGCTGGTGATCAATAAATCGAAATGACAATGAAAATAGTACCGCTATTCAAATGTCGTATTATGTCACGGGAGGTACGATTTATTTCTCTCGGAAAACACGGAAGGGCAAAAACTTGTTAAAAAGCGCCTGCATTTTTCCGTGTCTTCCGTGAGAGCTTGATAGCGTGTGTGATGTGTTACTCCGTTCTCAAACTCTTCACCGGGTTCATCATAGCCGCTTTGATCGATTGATAACTCACAGTGAGAAGCGTTATCAATACCGCCGCAAGGCAGGTCGATACAAATACCCACCACGAAATGTCTGTCCGGTACTCGAATTTTTCAAGCCACAGGTTCATAACAAAATAACCTACAGGGATCGCAATAAAACACGCCACGATCACGAGTATCACGAAATCTCTTGATAACATTTTCCACAAGCTTCCGATCGAAGCTCCCATCACTTTGCGGATACCGATCTCTTTGGTCCGTTGTTCGGCTACAAAGGATGCCAGGCCGAATAAGCCGAGACATGAGATAAAGATGGCCAGTACAGCAAACACTGCCGCAAGTCTGCCGACGCGTTCCTCCTGGCTGAATTTCGTGGCGAACTCATCGTCTACAAATTTGTAATCGAACATTGCGCTCGGCACGACCCTGTTCACTACTTCCTTGATCTTTGGTATGGCAACAGTCGCGCTTGCTGACGGATCGATACGAATATGGAGGACGGCCCCGGAATTAGCATTCATATAGTAAATGGTCTGCAGCACCGGCTCATAGGGTGAAGCCACCACAAGATCCTTAACAACACCGACGATAGTCCATGACCACTTGAATGCACCCATCTCGTCTATGTCGACGAGTTTTTCACCCACGGGGTTCTCCAGTCCCATGTATTTTGCCGCAGCTTCATTGATGATGACCGCATGGGTCGAGTCCGTCGCAAACTCCCTGGAAAAATCGCGACCTGCGACAACTTCCCATCCGACTGTTTTCCCAAACTCATATGTGACGTTGACGTTGCCAAACGAACCGTCAAAGTTCGGATCTTTCCCTGGCCAGCTGTATCCGCCGGTCGTGTTCCAAAGATCGGTCATAGGTGCAGAGGCCGTTGCAAGTTCGCTCACTACACCGGTAGCAAGTAACTCTGCCCGCAGCGCATCTATTTTTCCCTTGAACCCGGGATCATTCAGTCTCATCGAGATCAGTCCGCTCCTGTTGTAACCCACCGGCCTCTCACGGGCAAATTGGATCTGTTTGTAAACGACAAGAGTCCCGATGACGAGTATAACTGAAACTGAGAATTGAACCACGACCAACACCTTCCGCGGCAGCGATCCAAACCGGCCAAGGCGCAACGCGCCTTTCAGTACCTTTGCTGGTTGGAAAGACGACAAATAAAACGCTGGATACATTCCTGCGGCGATGCCCGTGAACGCGATGAATCCAATTACGAGCCCCCAAAACATTGGTTTTGCAAATGGAAGCGAAATGTCCTTGTCTGCTAATTGATTGAAGGACGTCTGTAGCAAAACCAGAAAAAGTACCGCAACCACAAAAGCCAGTGTCACCACCATGAATGACTCACTGAGAAATTGCATCACTAATTGCTTCCTGATGGAACCGACTGCCTTGCGTATTCCTACTTCTCTTGCGCGCTTCTCCGAACGTGCAGTACTGAGGTTGATGAAATTGATACACGCGAGCATTAGGACGAAAGTACCAACAATACCAAACAGCCATACGAACGTGATCCTTCCGCCGGCGGGTTCACCATTTTCAAATTCTGAGTAGAGATGCCACGTGCTCATCGGAACAACCTGAACGTAAGGTTTATACTTTTCAATGGTCGCGTAGAAATCGGCGGGTATAACCTTGGAAAACATATCCTTGATAGCCGCATTCACTTCTTCCGCGCTGGTATTATCCTCCAACTGCACATAAGTATTGGTCATCTGGTTGTCCCAATCAGCATCCCGGTTGTGCAACCATCGGTTGGCCGAGATCCACAATGGCCATGGGGCAAAGAACTTGATGTCTCCAAGGTTATTGTTGCGCGGGATGTCTTCATACACTCCTGTCACTTCAACATCCATACTACTGTTGATGCGCAAACTCTTGTTCATTGGGTCTTCGTTTCCGAAGATCGCTTCGGCCATTGATTGCGAGATGACGATCGAGTTCTGTTTTTCCAGACCACTATAGGTCCCCTGTTTCATTTTAAGGGAAAACATTTCCAGGGCAGGACTTTCTATAAACATACCCTTCCTCGATAATTTCTCTTCTCCCCTGGAAACTGTATAGTCGCCCGGCCACCAGGCCATCAGAACATGTTTAAAATACTGCGAGTAGTTTGCCTTAAGCGTCGCCCCTACTGGCATTTGCAATGCCCTGCCGGTGAACATCTCGCCGGACTCCGGTGCGGTTTCGGTCCGTTGTATCTGTCCGATTTGACTGAAATTTTCATGATACTTGTTGAACGACGTTTCGTCGTGGATCCAAAGGCCGATAAACATGGCCACTGTCATACCGATTGCCAGTCCACCGATATTGATAACAGAGTAACCCATGTTACCGATGAGATTTCTCCAACCGATCTTGATATAACTTTTAAGCATAGCGCGGTTATTTATGTTGTTCTGAACTTCGACGGGTTTAATGATGCCCGGCCGGCACAGCAATACGACGTCTAAAATGAAATTTATATCTGCTTTAAGTTTCGAAGACTGAACCTGCTCGTTGTAAACTTCAACCAGGTCGCCCTCGATATGTTCACGAAGCTTCGGATGGCAATACCACCGGAAGACCTTCATAAAAAACTTTGGCGGTCTCTTACCCTGCATCTTCATACCCACTCGGTGCAACTCTTAACTTCACTCTTAACTCTTAACTCTGCGTTCTAACCTCATTCAAAGCAACTTTCGGTATCGACCTCCACAACTCATTGCGAGTGTCCTTCGAATACTCCATAGCCTTTTTCCCTAAAGCTGTTATCTGGAAGTACTTCTTCGGCCGGCCTGCACGTTCTTCGGTAGCCTCTCCGTCATGCGACTTGATGTATCCTTTGTCCTCCAGCCTTACCAGTGCAGTGTGCAACGCGCCCATGCTTACTTTACGCGCCAATCTCGATTCGATTTCCTTCCGTATCCCGACACCATATGCCTCTTTGTAAAGGACAGCTATTGTCAGAATGACTATTTCCTCGAATTCGCCGAGTTGGTATTTCTTCATAGGTAGATTATTTTCCTAAATGTAGGAAAATACTCCCTGATCGAAAACAGGTTACGGAAATCCTAAAAAAATACAGGGGGATTTTAGCAGAAATCAACTACCGTCTTTAATTTTAATAGAAGCATTAGGGGTGCAATTTTCAGCCGAACGACCTCTTCACCACCTCACCTCCTCACCTCCTTCTCATATATCTTCTGAAAATCAACCCAGTAAATGTTCCCCGTTCCATTCCGGGGACTATCAGCGATCTCCTTGATCTTTTGTACGCTGGATTTACTACCGGCAAATGAAACAGGTAACTGGTGACGCTCGCTGGTTACGAAAAGTACTTTTCCGTCGGGAGATACGAAGGGACAATAGTCGAGTTGCTTCGAATTAAGATCCTTCAGGTTTTGAGCCGGCTTCCATTTTCCACTACCGTCCTTTACTGCCATGTACAGATCGCCGCCACCTGAATCATCTTTGCGTCCGTACGATGTGAACAGAATGTATTTTTCGTCTGGGTCTACGAAGGCATTGAACTCATAGAACTTCGAATTGACCATCGTGTCGAGGGGAACAGGTTTCTGATACTGCTTGTCTTTCAACGATGATACATAAATGTCTTCGCGACCGGGTCCTCCTGGATAAGCCGCTGTGAAATACAGGCTTCCGTTCTTCGCGACTGATGGATAAAACTCATCGGCTTCGGTGTTCACAACAGCTCCGAGATTTTCTGCTTTGCTCCATCCGTTGGAGCCCCGCGTAACTTTCCACATGTCGAAGTCCTTCGGATCCGTGCCGGTGATGGGGCGGTTTGATGAAAAATAAACAGTGTTGCCGTCGGCGCTGAATGCCGGTTCGAGGTCGGAATACTCGCCGGCGAAGGATGCTATTTCGGGAGCAGACCATTCACCTTTTGCAGACCTCTTCGAGAACACGATTGTCTGGAAGCTCGACTTGGGTGTGGAGATCGTGTAAAAGATCTCGCTTCCATCGGGTGACAACGCGAAATCGCGCTCGTTGATCCCGGTAGAGATAAATCCCTCACCGAGTATCGATAATTTCTCCGGCGGAGCGGTGAAAGACAATTTCGACTGCTGGGCGAGACACGCCTGTGATGCTACGAGAAGAACTGCCATCAGTATACCGTATGCTTTCTTTGCCATAAATGATTTTTTCATAAAAAAATACAACCACGAACTAATAAACATGAAGTTTCAACAGGAGTCGCAGGATCGTCAACGAAACGATTATTTGGGTCAATAAAAATTCAAATGAAAACTAACCGGGGGTGTTGTCCATTGATCCGTCCCCCATGTTTGTTTACTTTGGGACATGGCAAGGGTCCGGCGGCACATCCTATTCTGGACAGCATACGTGCTGTTCAAGGCCTACCTCAATTTAGCCACTTCCGGCACGGTCGAAGTGTCAATGGAGGAGCTTCTTGCTGTACTTCTTTCACAGCTCGCCTACCTGGTAGTGAAGATACCGCTGGTTTACTTCTGTTTTTACGTCATCGATAGATACCTGGAGATGAAATGGGGTCTTTGGACATCCGTTCCAGTCCTGGTGGTGGCCGTCGCAGTTGCGAGCGTCGGCATGAGTGTGTGCAATCATCTCATTGTGATTCCACTTATTTACGAAACTGCCAGCAACGTCCGGATACTGTCCATCGGCAGCCTGGTCTACCACTCATTTACACTGACGTTCGTCGCAGGTGCCGCAACATCGATCAGGCTGTTCCGTCGGCAATACCGGTCGCAGATGCGCGAGGTCGTTCTCCAAAAGGAAAAGACAGAGGCGGAACTGAAATACCTTAAAGGTCAGATCAATCCACATTTTCTCTTTAACACACTTAATAATATATACTCGCTGGCCCGCAAGGGATCGGACCAAACGTCGGAGGCAATCCTGCGGCTTTCGAAGATGATGCGATTTGTGTTGTATGAGGCTTCGAGCCAGACGATACCGCTGAAAGACGAACTAACGCTGATCCAGGATTATATCAAACTAGAGGAACTTCGTTATAGCAACCGCCTTGCGGTAACGTACACTACGAACGTCGACGACCCGGAACAACGAATTGCGCCATTGTTACTGATCCACTTTGTGGAGAATGCGTTTAAACATGGAGCAAGCGAGTCGAGGGCCGAGTCGTTTGTGAACGTGAACATAGAGTTGTCCAGAAAGCTATTGCGTGCGACGATCGTTAACTCTAAACCCGCTTTGCCCGACGTAGCCTTGACTGAGTCCGGGAGTGAAATCAAAAAGAATGGTGTCTCTATAGGTATGGAGAACGTAAAGAAGCAATTGAATATTTTGTATCCTTTGCACCGGCTGGATATACGCGACGAAGGGCAAAAGTATGCAGTAGAATTATCGATATCATTTAACTCCTGACCTATTCCATGAACTGCATCATTGTTGAAGACGAACCGTTGGCGACCGATGTGCTGGTAGATTATGTGAAGCAAGTTCCGTTTCTCGAGTTGCGGGCGACATGCTCAGATGCAATTCTTGCACTCGATGTAATGCAGCGCGAGGAGATCGACCTTGTGTTCCTGGATATCCACTTGCCTGGATTGAAAGGATTGGATTTTCTGAAAACGTTGAAAGCTCCGCCAGCAGTGATCCTGACAACTGCCTATCATCAATATGCAGTAGAAGGTTATGAACTGAACGTTGTTGATTACCTGCTGAAACCGATAGAGTTCAAGAGATTCCTTGAGGCGGTGAACAAAGTGAAAGTCCGCCCGGTTCGTTCCCCACGACAGACGATCGCGATACACGCGGACAAGAAAACGGTGATCATTCCACTTGAAGAAATAGTGTACATCGAAAGTCAGAAGGAGTATATCAGGATACAGACCATCAACTCGTCGTTCACAACAAAATATGGGCTGTCGAAGATGGAGGAAGAATTGAGTCCCGCTGATTTTCTTAGAGTTCACCGTTCATTTATCGTAGCTGTTTCGAAGATCAAGGCGTATAGTGGACATGATATCGAGCTGGATGGGAAGTCTATACCCATTGGGGGAAATTACAGAGAGGTTGTGGGGAACAGGTTGAAAGAGTTGTTTCGATAAAGTCCGGGCGTCATTCGGGCGTCATTCCCCTGAGCTTGCGAGGGGTAATCCCTGGGATGGTCGCGCAGCACTATGCCGACCGGAGGATTAAGCTACCTCACCGTCACTCATCACACTATCATCATACATCACTGGTAACGCTTACATTTTTTGTTTGGTCTTCATAAGGTTTTCCTGACATGCCTCGCGCTTTAAGATTGACGTAGGCTCTATATAAATGTTGATTGCAAACCGCAAAATCAACATTTGAAACCAAGATATTATTTTGATACGTCAGTATTTGGAGGAGTCTTTGATGAAGATTTTAGTCAGAGCTCATTGCGACTGTTTGAAAGAGTAAAACAAGGAGAGATAATTTGTCTGTATTCGAAGTTAGTTGAACAAGAAATTAATAAAGCTCCGCCAAACGTTAGATTTTATGTTAACTCTCTTCCCGAATCGTATGTGGAGAGAATACCTTACACGGCGGACTACATCAATCTCGCTACTTTGTATATTATCCCTTACTGGCAATAAAATCACCAAAAGACCTGGACGAATGAAACGCAAACCCAAAATCATCAAAGGCTTTGACACCGTTAAGTTCTTTCGGAAAGTAAAGAACAAAATTTCAAGAGAAATATCCGGTATGAATGAAGAACAGATCAGGCAGTACTTCGACGCGGCACCAAAAATTTTTCCTCGCAAGTCCGGTGACAACGGCTAACCTATCTCACCGCCAACCTCCCCGTCACCACCCCCTCATCAGTCTTCACACTATAAACGTACATCCCCGGCTGTACCCTCCTGCCCTCGCTATCCGCGCCAGCCCAGTTCGCTTCGTGAACGCCTTCGTCAAATGAGCCACTGACCAATACATCCACTTCTCTACCCGCAAGATCATAAATCGCAACCGACACAGTTGACTCCGACCCCACCACCCTGAACGGGATCGAAGTATTCCCCTCAACAGGGTTCGGATACGGCAACAACTCTTCATCCGCAAGCACTCGTGCTGCCGATCCTTCCGAAGCCGTTGACTGACTTCCCTGGCGTGGTTCCGGCTCATAAACTAAACTCACGGGATCATACTTATAGACATCAAAAAAGTAATGTGTATTGGCGAGCAAATAAGTTACAGTGAACGGCGAGCCATCGCCCTTATTCACCACGACCGTACTGCTGCCAATCGTCGATCCAATATTGTAGTTCTTTCCATTCACCGGCACGTCATTCGGTGACGGATATCCGTATGCTTTCATGAATGTGATGTAATTCCCCTGCCCCTCGTTTCCAGTCATCACCGTCATACTTTCAGAGTTCACATCGGTGAAGCTGACAGATGCGATGTATAGCGATTGACCTTGCGTGGTCTGACTTCCCTCCAGGGGATTGACTGTCAGGTAGTCGTTGCCGTTCTCCGTTGTCTTCCAGGAAAAAACGTCGAAGTAGTAAGGAACCGACGGAAGAAGCCCGGACACCACAAGGGTCGTATCGATGCCCGCATGAACCACGATGGTACTGCTGCCGATGACTTCACCAACATGGTAAGTCGTTCCGTCCTGTGGGACATCTTCAGGCGCCGGCGGACCATAAGATTTCATAAGCACCACGTAGCCACTGGCGAACGTTGGAGCATGATTGAACGTAACCCTCATCCCCTCCGAAGTCACTTGCGAGAAAACCAGGTTCGCTGGCTGCGAAGCCAGCGCATCACATGGGCCCTCCGCTTCGATCTCCTCCACTGTGGGGTTTCGTTCGTTGCGTTCGATCACCACTCCTGCTGTGTTGTAACATTGCGGCGAGCCACAACCGATGCCCCTGCTGTTGAACAGTGTGAACAACCCGCAAAATCTACCCAACGTCGTGTTGTCCGTGATCAAAAGCGCCTGCTGGTTCGCCGCCGCCAGTCTATTGAAAGATGAAAGCCCATCGATGTTCTGCAGCGATGAGTTGTTTGTGATGTTAACACTCGCGCCTGTTCCGCCAGTCACTGCCTGCAGCGATGAAAGGCCGTCAAGGTTCAGCAAGTTTGCATTATTATTGATGGTGAGATTTCCAGCGAGGAAACCTTTAATAGTTGCCAGGAAAGGAAGTTCAACTCCTTCAAGCAATGGATTCGAATCGATATGAAGATACGATCCGCGTGCTCCGCTAATCTCCACAAGAGCCGATAATCCGGCGACACTACCCAGAGATGCATTACCCGCGATCGTTATACCCGCGTTCAGCGAACCATTTTTTGTAACTATCGTGACCGACGAGAGCCCATCGATATTAACAAGTGAAGCATTATTCACTATTGACATCGTGCCTGGGATTGTGTCCAACCCCTGCAGTCCATTGAGGTTAGGAAGATCATCGTTGTATGAAATCACCAGGCTCATGCTCGACGTCGACCATTGGTCTATGTGATTCAGATGTGAAAGACCCGCTAAGCTCACAAGATCGTTGTTGCTCTCGATGATCAGATAACCATCGACAGTAGTTAGTGATGAAAGCCCATCGAATGTCGTCAGAGCGTCGTTCTGGTTGATCACCAGGCTGACAGCTTCCTGCGCATTCGGTCCAATCCTGGTTAATGAACTCAGACCATTAAGATCCTGCAGACCGGGATTACCGGAAATTGAAACTGCTCCCGGCACCTGTACAATTTCACTCAATCCATTGATGTTCCCGAGCGACGCATTGTTGCTTATGTTGAGACTAAATCCACCGTGGGTTCCGATTGAACTCACGTTTGACAACCCATCGAGATCAGCCAGCATGGTGTTCGATGCAATATGCAATCCTCCTGAAATACTAGTCAGCGACGATAGCCCGCCAAGGTCACCCAGCAGGTTATTACCCTCGATGATCAATCCCACCGACGGACACGAACCCTCGAGTGTTGTAATGTTCGATAGGCCATTGATGTTCGCAAGGATCGGGTTGAACTGAAGAACCAGTTGGCCCACCCTTTCGAGCACGTAAAGGCTATCGAGATTGGTAATATTCGACCCGGAGATCATCAGGCTACATAACGTGCTGCAATACTGCGCCGGGAAGTTATCGACCTCCTCCTGGGAGGTTAAGGTCACCTGCTCATTGTCACACGGCGACTGTGCGAAGGAGGGAACGGTCGAAATTAAAAATAAACAGAGATTAAAATATATAGCGAGGGTAAAAATTCTTTTCATAGCGCATTTTGCTCAGAGCATATCTGATCAAAGTTAGGCTACATGAAAATTCCATTTCAGTGATTGGGATCACGGTATCACGAAACAATAATCAGAAAAGCTTGAGCTGATCGTTGGGTGGCTTTGCTTTTCCTAATACCGTACGGCCGCCATACTTATACGACTCTGCTCTCTCGATGGCGATAACATTATCGAAAGCCTTCTCATCGGGTACGAACGTCTTCTCCAATAAACCGGCAGCGAGTGAGAGATTCTTGACTGCCTGTTGTTTTTCGGTGGCACCGATCTTCGCCTTCTCTACAGAGTTTTGAAGCTGGTGGATAGTTTCATCGTAAGTCTTCAGCGGCACCGGAAAAGGATGACCATCTTTTCCCCCATGTGCAAAAGAGAATCGTGCCGGATCCGTAAACCTGGAGGGGGCACCATGGATCACCTCACTCACCAGGGCAAGTGACTGTATCGCACGCGGCCCGACACCTTCCATCAATAACAACGACTCGAAGTTGGTGTGTTGCATCTCATGTGCCAGGGCGAGTATACCCCCCAACCTCTTTAGGTTCACATCCGCCGAACGGACATTATGATGCGAAGGCATTACGATCTTACGGATCTCAGGAAGCATGTAGCGCGGCTCCTCCCGGCTGATCTTGAGCATCGCCTCTTTTGCAGCAACGGCCTGCACATCCGTCAGGTTAAGGATCTGGCCCTGGTTCTTGCCGTAAATGAACGTATGCGGTTCTTCGAGATAGGATTTCATCTGCGAAGAGTGCCAATGGTATCTCCTGGCCATGCCCGACGTGTCATTCATGCCTTGCTGGACCACAGCCCATTCGCCGCTTGTTGTTACAATGAATGTGTGAAGGTAGATCTGGAACCCATCGTGGATCGCGGTGTTGTCTACTTTAGCGGTGAGCCTGCTCGACCGTATCAGGGCGTCGCCGTTCAAACCTGTTCTTTCGCCGAACGCTGCAAGTTCTGTAGGCGTCTGTCGTGAATGTTTTCCTTTGCCTCCACAGAAGTATATTCCATACTCATTGAATTTCGGATTCATGGCTTTCTTCAGGGCACCCATCACAGAAGTTGTTATCCCGGACGAGTGCCAGTCCATCCCCAGCACACAACCGAATGCCTGGAACCACAAAGGATCGCTGAGTCTCGTTAACGCTTCTGATTGTCCGTATTCAAGAATGATGGATTCGATAATAGCTCCGCCAAGTTTGCTCATCCGCTGGGCAAGCCATGGCGGAACCTGGCCGTAATGTAACGGCAGGTCCGCATGACGTACGTTGTTGAAATGCAGTTTCGGCACAGATTGTAAACGTACTCAATTACAATGAGCGTTCGTGTTCTTGTCCTTCATCGAGATTTTCCTTGTCGTCGCCGCCGAGGCTGTAGCTGTTATTCTCTTCGTCCTCTGATCCTTTTTCCTCCTGGTCGTCGTCGAGTTCGGAACCGGGTACGTCAAGGTCATTGCCGCTGAAATCTACCGGGCGGGTACGGTGCTTTAGTTGTTCATCGTCGCCCATGTCCATGCTTAGATCCTTGGGGCCAAGGGCTTCGATGTCCTCGTTGGTAACATCGAAGTTGCTTTTCTGATCGGACTCCGTCTCGTCAGCAATCGTGTCGCCAGCACCCGTTTCTTCACCGACGCTTTCGTCAAGCGTAGTCCTGGGTTCCTTGTTATGCTTCACCTGCGTCAAAACCTCATCATCGAGGTTTTCATCGATGCGTTTCGCCTGGCGGGTAATGTCCTCATCTGCGTCATACCTGGGGTATCCGGGGAACTCCCCATCGGTATTTTCTTTACTGCTGTATACTTTTTCAGCCGCCGGTTCTTTACGCGGGGCAGTAGATTTTGTGGTTTTCCTGGTTCTCATGGCGGGATTATTTAAACGTAACTTTTTAACTTTACCACAGAAGAAGTGCCAGAATGGTATTCAAATGCTGGTACGGTCGCCGGTCAATGCAATGGGAAGTATCCTGTACGTTTTGGGTTTCGACTTCCCCACGCAGGTACATCGACGACGCAAATTATTGTAGTACCTTTGTTCCAGTGAAGACACGGGCAGTTTGGCCATAGAAAAAAATCCACCACCAATACAAGCACAGGCTGAAGGATTCTATCAGAGGATGATGGAAGAGGTGAAGGACTATGCCATCGTAGGGATGGATACGGAAGGGCGTGTCATTGAGTGGAACAAGGGGGCAGAAAAGATCAAAGGATATAAAGCTTCCGAGATCATCGGAAAGAGCTTTAACCTGTTTTACTCTGAGGAAGATCGCGCCGCACGTCTTCCTGAAAGTTTGCTGGCCAAGGCGATGGCAGACGGTTCCGTCAGTGCTGAGGGCTGGCGTGTTAAGAAAGACGGTTCCAGGTTCTGGGCGAATATATTGATCACGGCAATTCGTGATGATACTGGGGCCTTGATCGGGTATTCCAAAGTCACGCGAGACCTCACTGAAAAAAAGAAAGCAGACGATAACCTTCGGCGTTATGCCGAAGAGCTCGAAGTACGTAATGAAGAACTCAGGCAGAGCGAAGACCGATATCACAAGATGATCGCGGAAGTGCAGGACTATGCGATCATCCTGCTTAGTAAAAATGGTGACGTCGAAGACTGGAATGCCGGTGCCGAATACATCAAAGGCTATACAGCCGCAGAGATCGTCGGAAGAAATTTCAGGATCTTTTACACTGATGAAGACCGTATTCAGAAACTCCCGGAAACGCTTATCGACCTCGCCAGCAGGAAAGGCCGGGCACAGCACGAAGGATGGAGAGTGAGAAAAGACGGAACGAAATTCTGGGGAAGCGTGACCATCACTGCACTACACGGCTCGCATGAAAATGTAGTTGCCTTCACTAAAGTTACACGCGACCTTACTGATAAGAAAATCGCCGAGGACAATCTTAAATTTAAGAACGCTGAACTCGAGGAGGTGAACAAAGAGCTCAACCAGATGAACAGGGAGCTATCTTCGTTCGCCTATATCTCCAGCCACGACTTGCAGGAGCCATTAAGGAAAATTCAAACTTTTACGAGCCGTATTCTTGAGATCGATGAGAAAACATTGTCCGAAAAAAGTACGGACTACTTTAAACGAATTGAGGTGGCTGCTCAGCGGATGCGTTTACTGATCGATGACCTGCTGAGTTACTCACGTGCAAATAGCGCCGAGCGGAAATACGAAACCACCGACCTGAACAAAATAGTCGC
>WUUC01145068.1_pt1 | contig 31545 bp, 35 predicted proteins | sample 6278441 | NCBI WGS metagenome assembly WUUC01 (sample SAMN13675441, study PRJNA597444) | soil metagenome | isolation source: soil | place: USA: Washington | collected 2017-10
ATGCTGCCGAAGCTGCTGAAGACGCAGGAATCGACACCAACGGAATGGCCGCGTTCACGGAAGTCAGCAATGGCGGACGTGAGCTCACTGTCGAGTGTCAGGTCAATGCACTCACGGTGCCGGACGAGACGAAGGTGTACGTCATCGATGTGGTTCCGTAGGACTGAGCACTAACTTATAGGAGAACACGCAATGAGCACGGATCCAAAAAGATCTCATGGCGCTCAGCCCGATGAATCCCAGAAGGACCCCAAGATTCTGATGGCTGTACGCACAACGAACAAGCGGGATGAAAAGACTGGTCGCGCTATTCCGGGTGATCGTAAGGTTTTCATTCCTGGACAGGAGAAGCAGTTGGACAAGATTCTCACTGAAGATCAGAAGAACGCTCTGGAGACGGGTGGTTTCGTCCAAGGGATGGGTGTGAATCTTCCCAGCGAACGTAGCCTTCGTAAGGATCCAACGATCCGAGCGAACGCTGAAGATGAGTCCACAAACGTTGTCGGAAATCCAAAGCGTCAGCTCCGTACTGCAACAGCTCCGGCTGGTGACAGTGTGGATCCAGATGATGAAGAGGGTGGAGACAATGTGCGTACGAAAGCGAAGCGTTCCAGAAAGGGAAAGAGATAATCATTTTCTCCGGTAGGCACGAGTCTCAAAAACTCGTGTCTACCTTCCCCCATCTGGAGAGCTGAGCATGAAGTACGACGTGGAAGATCATCCGCTTCTTAGTGAAGACGCGGCAGATCTTGGTGATGGACTTGCAGAACACAATGAGATGGCTGAGATTCTCCTCGGTCTCAAGAACGACATTCTGTATGAGAATGACGATCTCGGGACATGGGGAGATGACGTGTTACGCTTTGTGGTTTTGCAGGTCAATCACCAAGTCGCAAATATGGACGAAGGCTTCTTCAAGTCTGGAGCAAGCGTTGGTCCACTCAGTGATTCATACCGGAGTCGTGGAGACGGAGCACAGTTCACTCTCCACACTTTGGCTGCCGATGGTTTGGTCCAGCTCCGGGCTGACTATCTAATTACCCACACAACGGTCGAGTCCACAACACTGAATGGTTACAAGATCCTAAGGAGCACAAGAAATGCCAGCACTACGGCATGATGTCCTAGTTACTGTGCCTGGAGAAGATTCCGGTGCTCAGGATAATGACACCGGTGCTTTCGTGGAAGACCCTGCGAAAGGACCGACAGTCATATACGATGGCAAAGGATTCTTCTTGGATCAGGGTGTCGTCGTTGAACGTGACACGGCAGGTATGCCTTCTCTTCGTGCAGATGGACAAGTCGTTGTGAAGAAAGGATCGGTTGCAAAGTTTGGAATCAAAGACGGGATGCTGGTAAAGGTGACGTATCCGAATGGAGACGAAGTCGATGCCAGCATTCTGAAGACAGTTAGATTTGCAGATATTCTTTACGTGATGCGAGCATGATCAAGGCCAAGATCAAGACTCCCGATTATCGGCAAGCAATCTTGTCGGGTGCCGTTTTTGTCACGAAAAAGAAAGCTGTTTATGCTGCTCATATTCTTGGTAGTGAGCTGATCGTTTTTCTTCGATCGCTGACGGACACGATGCGTCCACCAGCTAGAGCCGGCGAAGGTCAGCGTCGTGCGCATCCTGGGGGATGGGCGGATGTACGTGGTACGCTCGATCTCAGTTACAGTTACACAGTTGAAGAAACAGAACTAGGAGCAATACTCATCTTGGTCAACACTGCTAACTACTCGATCTATCTAGAATTAATGGACGGATATTATGTTCTTAGCGGTGTTGATGAACCTGGAGGACCTGTGGATAGAATCTTGCGGGAGAAAGCAGAAGTGATGGGGTTCAAGTCTCGTGGATAGTTCAAGCGCGAGAACTCAAGAACTCTGGCCTTTGTTAAAGGCTCAGCTAGATTCCGCCCGGATGCAACAGATTCTTGGTGGTGCAGGAAGAATATTCCGAGCACCCCCAGACGATTTTTCTAAGCCATTGGGAGTGGAAGGTACTTGGTGGGGAAGAGGAGTTATCCTGCAGACCAGTACCATTTGGAATGCTGAGAGAAATCCTTCCGAACCAAGACCGGTACATTTCTTGCTTCGGTTTGAATTTCCTCAGGTAGTAAAGTACGATCCGAACATCTCTCTTGAGGCGGCCCATGTAGAAGCATTCTTGCGTCTACACGGCTACGAGCCAACGCAACGGTTCGGTGGTGGACCACTTCAATATATGATGATGGCGGAACAGGTCTATCGTTATCGGGATGCAAGTGATCCGTATTGGGATAACGAAAGGGGACTCTGGTGGTCTTCATCAGAGTACCGTTGTAAGATCAGTAACGCATTAGTATGACCAACAATTTTGGAGGAACGATGGAGAAGAAGTACTCGGTAGTTCGGGGCTTCGCCGCCGTAGGAGAGGACAATGTAAAGAAGTACTTCTCTCCAGGCAATGCCCATGAGATCGGGGATCTCCCGGACTCAGAGATCAAGAAGCATGTCAAGGCCGGAAATATCGTCGAGTATGAAGAAAATAAGGATTTGGATATCCCTCTTGAGTCTGCTCCGCCTGTTGTTGAAGAGGAGCGTCCACGAAGCGCCAAGAAGAAGGAGACAAAGTAAATGATCAGCAGATATACACTTGCCGCTGCTCTCAAGAGTGTCGGCAACGCTGAGGCCTTCGTTGGTGATCCGTTTGTCGCCAGCGCAATGGTCTCCCTCGGAGCGACTGAAGGTCGAATTCGTTTCCGTGCTCCACAGGAAATCAATGCACTGACTTCACCAGAGTTGACCGGTGGTATCCCACATCAGGCAACTGTTACGGACGGTGCAGTTCAGATCACAGTTCCTATTGTGACTGACGGTGACTTGGCTACGTTGTTTGCCAAGATCAGTCCAAAAGGAATCGCTGGTGGTGGTTCCAGTTCACCGACCGATGTCTTTACCACGTCACTTCTGATTTTGCCACGTAAGGAAATCGGTGGTGGTCTTTCGTGGAACGTTGCTGGTACGGAGTGGCAACGTCTGGTGTTCAAGAATATCCCGGCAGCTAACGGTGCTGCGGCTGCTCCGAAAGGTGCAGTCTGGTTCTGGCGTTGTTATCCGACGTTCGATGAAATACCTTACATCTACGAAGCCGGTGGGAAACAGGTAGTCGACGTCACGTTCAATGCCATGTGGTACGATGGAGCGGTTGCGATTCCTGATGAGTATAAGGTCTGGCTCGGAGGGGACCCGCGTCGGGTAGGTGTAGCGATTCCTGTGATTCTGTAACCCATGCTGGTCAGTGGAGCAGACGCAGTTGTAGCGGCTAGTGAAGCTACAACTGCTCGAGCCTTACGGAAACAACTCCCGTCAATGGGGAATATCGTAGCTGTCGAAGCATTGACAGCTACGGTCCGTTTCCGTTATCGTGGACGTGTGTTCGATATTCCTCCAATTCCAACTTTACCAGGATTGAAACTCCAAGCAATGGAATTGGAATTGGAGAGAATCGGAGACGAACCACCGGCTCGTGATGATGTAGATGGTGTGGACAAGATGCAAGCATTAAAAGAAATGTTGCTCGAGATGTTCGACATCATGTGGAAGAACGTGGAACCGGTTAAACTCATGGACCGAATCTTTTGGAGATGGAAACATAATCCATTTCTGGATGCTAGTCGGAAGGAGGCAGCCGAGTTGCTAACTTTTTTCTCGCAATGCCGGACGATATCGAGCGTTCAAATTCTAGAAATCAAATTACCGAAGAAAGGTCACCGCCGATAGATGCACTGATGAATCTGATGCTGTTTGTAAAAGAATTTCCGGCTTTGCTTGACGATGACAGAATGCCAATCAATTACCGAACATTCAAAGCGGGTGTGACAACGATCAACAGAATGGCAGCGGTAGACCAATTGAAGATGAGTCGGGCTGTTCGTGCAGGTAATTCTGATGTAGAGCATTTTGAAAAATGGATAGAAGAAAAAATAGCACAAGCTGGAATGCCTAAAGCACCCTCGCAGGAGTAGATATGGCCGGTGTACTTCAGGAAATTCAATTCGCTATGGACCAAGCTGCGATCGAACAATTGATCGCAGAGTCTGCACGTCAGGGTGAGCGAATTGGCCGGAAGATGACGGAAGCTATTGGAGAAGGTGGAAAAGATAAAGCACGGACTACGGCTGTAGATATCATGGCTCAGTTGTCCCGTGAATTGGAACGGAATGAGTCCAGAGTCAAAGAAGCATTAGCTCGTGGACTGATATCTCCAGACGCGGCTTCTCGTGCGGCGGCTGCAAATGCTCAGGCATACAACGCGGGTATTCTAAAAGCAATGGATCAGCTTCGTGCTAAAGGTGCTCTGACCAACGAAGCGTTCATCAACATGACCAAAGAACTGAAGAACGTTGGAGCGGCTTCTTCAGAAATTGATAAGACATCTAGCTCTGTCAGCAAATTGCACGGCTTCCTGGCAAAAGCTGGTGGACTCTTGGCCGGATTCTTTGCCTTCAGAAAGATCACGTTGTTTGGAAAAGAGTCCATCGAAGAATGGAAACAAGATGAAGCTGCGCTCAATAGACTTGATTCGGCTCTCAATCGTATGGGCACGAGTGCTACTGCATTGGCTATTCCGCTTCGTCAGCTAGAAGGTGAGATGCGCCGGTTGCGTCTGGACGAAGATGAGACACAAGAAATTCTAGGAACACTGGTTGGTCGTACTAACCAAGTGAAAGCATCATTCGAAAATGTAGCATTGGTTGTCGCTCTCGCACGTAGGGAACACATGGATTTTGCCAGTGCATCACAGATTGTGGCGAATTTGATGAATGGAAACGTCATGCGTCTACGTCAGTTGGGTATCAACGCCACCAACGCAAAAGATGCTATGGCTGAACTTCGTCGTGAGACTGCTGGTGAAGGAGAGAAATGGGCACAGACTTTGGAAGGAAGATTGCGCGGACTGAATGTTCTGTGGCTGAACTTTAAGTCTGCTGTTGGACAAGCTATGATTGAAGCTGGTGGAGGAACCAGTGTAATTGATACACTGTCAGCCGCTATACAGACCATGACAACTTGGGTAACAGAGAACAGCGATAAGATTGTAGACATGAAAGATGCTGTTGTAGAAGTTGCCGGTGCAGTTATAGATCTTGGTCGTGATATTTCAAATCTAGACTGGACTGGTTTTGGTTCGGGTATTGAAAAGTTTACCATGCAATTGAACAAGTTGGATGGTAACCTGACACAGTTTGCAGGAAATATTCAGAGGGTATTTGGTCGTCAGACACAGCTTCTTAGTTTTGGAAAACTAGGGGCTGAAATTGTTGCGGCTGGAGATCGTTTGATTGCAGAAGGAAAACTTAGAGTCGAGCAAGCAGAATCAGATTATCGGGCAGCACAAAATAGGAGGGTTTCACGTGGAATCAGAACGGAAGGTCCGCAAGCTGGAGAAAGTATTGGAACAGGTGGAGCTGGTAGCACTCTTCCTGTTGGTCCTGGTGGCGGTGGTGGAAGAGACGCGCTGAAAGACGCGGCTGATAGAAAGAGACTTGCTGCTGAAGCAAAACAACAGGCTGAAGAAATTAGAAAGGCTCATGAACAGACCATTCAGAATGCAATCAAGATGGTCGAAGCACAAGTGAATGTTGGAGATGCTCTCTTTATCTTGCGCGGTGCTGAGATGGAACTAAAGACTGCTCTTGATGAAGGAAACTTAACCATACAAGAACGGACTACCAAACTCTTAGAGCTGGCTGATGTCCAGGCTGCGATTCGTAGCACATGGGTCCAGCCCGATATCGTGTTACAGAAAGGTGCTGACAAAGCAACCGGCGTGAACCAGCCAAATATTCCAGGACCTATTGGTGTAACTGAAGACCAAGCACAAGAAATTCGTGACACCATGAAAGGAATAGACCTGACGGATGTCCCTGCATCCATGCCAAGTATTGGTCATGTCTTTGATGATATCTTGGGTAACATGCGGGACAACTCTGAAGATGTTGCCGACAGTATTGCAGACAATTTTAGTGAAGCTTTTGAGCAAATGAAAAAGGATGGCTTTAGTGTGAACAGCGTGTTGTCGAATCTTGGAAAGGGTATGGCTAAGAGCATCATCGGTGAGATCCAAAAGATTGCTAAGAGTGAAGCTATGATGTCACTTGCTAATGCAATCAAGTTCACAGCTATTGGTATCGGACAGTCTGCACTTGGAAACTTGGCTGGAGCCGGGAAGTCATTCGCGGCTGCTGCTCTTCATGCCAAGTCTGCTGTCGCATGGGGACTTCTAGCTGGTGGTGTTGGATCAATGGGTGGTGGAGGGGGCGGAGGAAACGAAGGCGGTGGAAGCAGTGGAAGTGTAGAACGGACTTCTAGTATCGATTCTGCCGGAAGATCTGGGGGAAGTGAAATACATATTTGGCTTGACCCTATAGATGCAAAGAACTCGCGTCACCAAGAAGTGATTGGCGAAGCGCAGAGACGGTATATGGAAACAACTGGTGGAAAGATCATCTATCATTCTGGAGCAGCGGGATGAAATGGAAACCAAAGGTAGTCTATAACGGAGTAACACTGCTCTTTCTTTTATCACAACGTCCGTGGGCTCCAAAGTCCAAAGGAGTTGGTGGTCATGGTGTGAGCGGTGCTGGTGTACCAGAAAGTTACAAGCAACGTAGAGATCAACGGCTGACATTGGTTCTAAGATTCTATGAAACTCAGATGGCCGCGGTCTTAGCTTGGATAGAATGGTGTCAGGACAATGCTGGTGTTCCATTTAACTTTTATCTAGAGTCTACGGACGTAACTCCGGTCAGTGTATACTTGGATGAACCAACTATACTAGAAGAGATCGTGCCGGTCAGAAGTCTTCAGTTTCCAAAGATGTATGAGCAGACGGTGACTATCCGTTCTGTTGACGGTTCTCGCTTTACCCGAGCGTACTTGTAATGCCTCTTTACCAAGAGATCACGTTCTACGCGGATGACGATGTAACGGTTCTGTCTACAGTCTCGACAGATCCGGCCCACATCCGTCCGTATCTTGTTCCAATTGACCAGACCGGTGAAGCTGCTGTTAACTTCATACAAGGATCTGCGTCGATTGGACAAATTAGATTTCGTGTCTTGGACAAGAGAACTAATCCAGCTGATCAGAATACTGGCTGGTTTACTGCACTTCTTCCCAATGCTCAGGGGTATAACCAGCTTGTTGGAAGACGGATCAAAGCAAAACAGCAACGTGAAACCGGTGGAACATACTATCAATTCTTTGATGGAGTGATCGAAGAGACTCCCAAAATGTCTGGTGAAGACATGGTCTTCTTCGATATCTCTTGTCGGGATCTTAGAGAACGTGAACGTAAGACTGCACTGTTTACAAAGATTGCAAATCGTACGCTTCTTCCTTGGGGAATTGAATCTGGGTATGGACTGACAGAATCTGGAACTCACATTGTCTCTCCGGTCACACCGTTAAAGGGACTAGTAAAACGGGACGGGAACTATGTTAACTTCCCCACTGCTCGTTACGTAAGATTTGATTTGACGTGGGAGCAGATGGGAATTAACAAGGTCGAGCGGCTTAAAAAGATTATAGAACCATTTGGTCTCGCTACCACAGAACTTGGTGGAGCATCTGGAGTTGCCGGATGGAAGTTTAGATGGGTAACAATCAAGTGGCGTCCTGAAGGTGGTGGTGCTTGGACGACTCTGACGAATATGCCCTGGGAAGAAAGTGCAAGTTTTGGAACAGCTGGATCAGTGTTCTGGTCTGATGCTAGTCATCCTAAAATTAATTTGACCGGCACCAATCTTCCGGCTGTAGGATCCAGAGTAGAAATTTTGGTGCTTCCAAATCTTGATGCAGAAGAATCAATCCATCCAGCCTTCGATGCCTACTATAGAGATTTGGTACGACCACGTGATGACATTCCTTTGTATTTGGAAATGTCATTTGGTCAGCTCTTGAAAAATTGTTATGATGGTGTGTACTCTGATCATGGATCACCGGTCACACCTATTGTTCCATATGATGAAGTAGCGATGGCTGCTTTTGTTGCATCGACTCCAATTGCTCGAGTCCGTGTTACGTCTGTTGTTGAAGACATGAAGAATTGGGTAGAAGAACATATCTACAAGCCAATGGGGGCTGCTCCAATCCTAGATGTAGTGACTGGAAAAGTGGTTCCTACTAAGTATGCTCTTCCCGATGTGACAGCTCCATTGCTTCAACTCGGTGATGCTGACGTACATGAAGATGCTGCATGGACACAAGGAAAGGCTGGAACAGTTAACAATGTGTTCTTTACATACATCCGTGAGTTCGTTGTTCCAAATGACACAGGGAAAAATCTTCCGGCTGTTGATCGACTGATAGAAAAGACCATCCAAATTGAAGATATATCAGTTGATTCATACGCTCTTCTTGGCTCTAATCCAATCAAGTACAACCCCGTCACTGTTCGATCCATTACACTGGACAACAACGGGCAGCTAGATGGAAGTGTGGATGCTGAAGAAGGATACCAGATTGGAAAGGCTAGAGTCACGGATGTAAAGAACAGATTCCGGTTCGGTGATCAACGAGTAATGTGTCGTGCTCGAAGATCAGTTGTCGGAGTACAAGACGCAAAGGTCGGAGATTGGGTTCAGGTTGCTATCACTTGGTTACCTGATCTGGCTACTGGTCTGACGGGTATGAACCGGCTGATGCAGATTGCCAAGATCAGGGACAGAGATTTTATCTGGCGCGGTTTTGAATTGTCTGATGCTGGACCATTTGAAGTTCCTGCTCCTGTTCCTACTGTCACTGCCCCGACATCATCTGGAAATGATGTATCGGTAATCGTTACTGTCGTTCCTGGTAATACTCTGGCTAGGTTGGATTATGCCGTCAGTACATTGGAACCGGTAGTCACGTCTCCAGAATGGAAATTTTTTGGATCAACAAAAGTACCCGCAACACTGACTGATGGACCATTTACACATGGTCAGAAAGTTTGGATACGTAAGCGCGGGGAAGCTGAAGGAAGAAGAAGTAGTGCGTGGTTCACAGTTGGAAGTGTTGTGGTCGGTGATGTTCCAAAAGTTATCGATACACGAATCCAACCAACACCAGACGGAGTTCCGATTGTATCGTGGATCGTAAATTCTATTACTCTTGGAGTTAGAATTTACTATCGGGTTGTGGAAGGAGAATGGGATGGAGTCTTTGACGGGTCTATTCAAGTTGATGCTTCTCTGGGATCAATAGCACTTCCAATCATATTTCCAAGTAACACCAATTTGTATGTTCGTGTGGATCCATATCCTGGCTGGACTGGATCAGCAGTGTCTGGAGTAATTGGGATCATTGGAAATCTGGTTTCAGTAAGAAATTTCGTGGACATACCGACTGCTGAACCGGAAGAGACATTGGTCATTCCGACTATTCAGTCATTGTCCTTTGGTCCGACAGGTATACTTACAGTCATCATCAGCGGGGACCCTACTACACACAGTATTCGGGCCACGGCTATTGTTGGAACAACGGAACCAACGCTCACACAAATACGATCCGGCACAGTTATCAATGGCCGTATCGTAGGATTTGAGTTCGGTCCCTTTGCTGAAGGTGATGAAGTCAGTGTCGGTGTTCTGGGTTACACTTCGTTCGATGCTTCTGGTAGTGAATCATCTCCAGCGTATGGACAGATTCGCCGTGTTACAACTGGCCCAACAGGACCCATCGGTGTAACTGGTACTTTAGGTCCAGTTGGTCCTACTGGTCCCACCGGTGTACAAGGTCCACAAGGACCGATCGGTATCACTGGTGCTGTCGGTCCTCTTGGACCAACAGGAATCACCGGAGTTCAGGGAATACAGGGAGAAATCGGTGTTACAGGACCTGCTGGCCCACAAGGGCCTACCGGTGTTCAAGGTGTTCAGGGTGTTCAAGGAATCACGGGTCCAGCAGGACCAATAGGACCTACTGGTGTTGTAGGTCCACAAGGTCCAACGGGTGTGATAGGTCCAACGGGACCTGCCGGCCCACAAGGACCAACAGGTATTCAAGGACCACAGGGTGTTCAAGGAATCACTGGTCCAGCAGGACCACAAGGTCCGACAGGTGTGCAAGGTGTTCAAGGAATTCAGGGAATTACAGGACCTGCTGGACCGGCGGGACCTACAGGTGTGACAGGTGTTGCTGGTCCCGTAGGTCCGACAGGACCGACAGGTGTACAAGGTCCAGTAGGTGTCACGGGTCCACAAGGTCCGCAAGGTGTTATTGGTGTAACAGGACCGGCCGGACCACAAGGAGCAACAGGTGTCACAGGAGTTCAGGGAATTCAAGGAGTTGTTGGGCCAACTGGTGCAGTAGGTCCAACAGGTGTACAGGGTGTTCAAGGAATTCAAGGTCCGATCGGTGTAACTGGTGTCGTGGGACCCACTGGATCTGCTGGTCCTACAGGAGCCGTGGGTCCAACTGGTTTAGTAGGAGCAAATTGGCGCGGAGCATGGAGCTCCGTTCCAATTTATGATGCTAGTGATATTGTCCAACATCTTGGAGCCAGCTATATAGCTGAAGGCGGTGTTAGAGCTACAAAATCTGCTGGAGTCACAGGAGTGTGGGATGCACAAGTCTATAGTGCAGCAAGTCAAGTTGGAAGTGCATATGCCGCTGCTTCTGCGGATGCTACTACTTCTGCTCTTATGTTTGGTCTTAATGCAGATCCAACATTAGATGCTTCTCATGCTGGTCTTGATTATGCATTCTATCTGTTGGCAACAGGAGCATTAGAACGTCGTATATCTGGCGCACTTCTTTCTCTTGGAACTTATGCCGTAGGAGATCTTCTTGAAATTATTTACGAAGGAACAACTGTTACTTGGAAGAAAAATGGTGTTGTTCTTTCTTCTATAACAACAACAGCCGGTAGAACTTTCTTCTTTGATAGTTCATTTAATACACTGAATGGGCAACTTCGCAATCTTCGTTTTGGTTCTAGTCAGTCAACTAGTACTTCTCTAGCAACAACGTTCACAGCAGATGTAAACATGACGTTGTTGAATAATGTCAATATTACACCAGGAACAAATGCGGATTTCTGGAGTCTCGTTTCTGAGAAAGGTGTTACTGGTGTAGTAGGTCCAACAGGCGCGACGGGACCAACAGGTGTCGTCGGTCCAACTGGTATTCAAGGACCGCAAGGTATTCAAGGTACAGTAGGTGTAACTGGTGCCGTCGGACCGACAGGTCCGACTGGTATTCAAGGAATTCAAGGAGCAGTGGGTGTTACCGGTGCACAAGGTCCTATTGGTCCAACTGGAGTTACCGGTGTTCAGGGAATACAAGGACCCATCGGAGTTACAGGTGCAGTAGGACCAACAGGTGTAATTGGTCCTACTGGAGTGGTAGGTCCGACCGGACTCGTAGGAGCGAACTGGCGTGGTGTATGGAGCAGTACTTACATATATGATGATACGGATATTGTTCAATATAACGGAGCAGGTTATATCGCGCTCGGTGGTGTTCGCGCGACACAGACAACTCTTCCTGGTTCTTGGTTAGCACAAGTTTACAGCAATGACAGCTTTATAGGCAGTGCCTATGCAGCGGTGAGAGCAGACATCAATTACGCTCGTATGTTTGGCCTAAACAGTGACCCGTTGTTGAATGCCAGTTATACCAGTATTGATTTTGCGCTTTATTTGACGACTGCTGAACAGATCATTGAATATAACAATGGTGTAGCGGGAGCGGTGCTAAGCACTTATGCTGTTGGTGATCTCATTGAGATTTTCTATGAAGATACACTCATAACATACAAGAAAAATGGCGTAGTGATCGGCACAAAAGTGACTACTGCCGGTCGAACATTCTTCTTTGACAGCTCATTTAACACGTTGAACGGCAAGCTGAGAAACATGCGTTGGGGAGCAAGTCAATCTACGAGCAGGTCAGTTGCCAGCATCTTCACTGCTGACGTGAATATGACTTTGCTTGACAATCTCAATATTCCTCCAGGTACGGACGCAGATTTCTGGACCTTGCTTTCTGACAAAGGTGTTACAGGTGTAATAGGGCCAACGGGAGCAGTAGGTCCAACCGGTGTACAAGGACCGCAGGGTGTTGTTGGAGTGACTGGTGCTCAAGGTCCTATTGGACCAACAGGTGTTCAAGGAATCCAAGGACCAGTTGGTGTAACAGGTGCGATCGGGCCAACTGGAGTGGCTGGACCGACAGGTGTTGTAGGACCTACTGGAATTGTTGGCGCGAATTGGCGTGGACAATGGCTCTCGACTGTAGAGTATGTTGACACAGATATCGTTCAACATGCTGGTGTTGGGTATATTGCTAGTCTCGGTGTGGGAGATGGTTCACTAGATAATATTCCTGGCTGGCAAGCGCTCACCAATCCTGAGTTTGTAACGAATTTGGCTGGTTACGCTGTTTATGGTGATGCTGGTTCTGGGAGCATTACACTGACTCGCGAAGCTGATGCCACAGCGCCGAACACAACGGGACAGCGCATGAAGATCGCGCATACCAATGTTGGTTCGCCGACTCCAGGCTTTGGTGGTTTCCATCATGTAATTGCTGATAGTGGTGTTGCATTTGCTTACACCGTCAACACGTATCGTCGTACTCGTAAGACTCTCATAATTCTGAAGGCACTAATTCCTGTTGGGAAGTCGATCAATTGGGCTACCAATTCTGTCGGCACGGGTACTGACAATGCTGGTGATGCAGCGGGTTTCGAGTGGCTAACATCAACAGCGGGTACAGGAGCATGGTTTACCTACGTTGGAATTATCACTTCCGGCAATATTGGACCTTGGTCCACCACGTTACATTTTTACATTACTGGTGGCACACGACCCTTCGACTGGTATGTAGCTTCTCTGAATGTTAAAACACCGTGGGAGCTCGTTTCAGATAAAGGTGTCACAGGAGCAATCGGTCCAACAGGAGTAATTGGTCCAACAGGTGTTCAGGGTCCGCAAGGAGTTATCGGTGTTACTGGTGCAGTAGGTCCTCAAGGACCAACTGGTGTAACAGGTGTTCAAGGTCCACAGGGTGCAGTTGGTGTTACAGGTGCAGCAGGTCCACAAGGACCAACTGGTGTACAAGGACCACAAGGACTTCAGGGAATAATAGGACCAACTGGTGCTGCTGGTTCGATGTTTAGTTGGAGTTCGTTAATGGTTGTAGCAGGAAATGACATGTTTCGGGGTTCTGGATCAGGATGGGATCAACATGTTATTAGTAAAGACGGATATACGGGTGGCGCATTTGCTGAAGCTACGATTGAAACAGTTCCTGTCGATCTGATGTTCGGGTTGACGACCGATCCAGATTTCAATGCCAGTTACGACTCGATTGACTATGCCTTTTATCCTGCTACCAGCAGCGGCTTGCCCACACTGTGGACTTATGAAAATGGTGTAGGTGGAGGCGGACCTTTCGCTGGTGGATATGCGGTTGGAGACGTTCTCACGGTTGTTTATGATGGGTCAACTGTCAAGTATTTGAAGAACGGAGTGGTTCTGCGAACTCTCGCAGCCTCGCCGGGTCTTAGATTCTATTTCGATTCTTCCTTCTCGGTGACAAATCAAATTATACGCGGAGTTAGATTCGGTCCTCTTAATACTGCTGCTCGTCAGCAAGGAAGATTCCGGTGTGAAGCAACAAGAAGTTCAGGACTGAGTCTTGCTCCCAGCAGTGTTGTAACAGTTGGATGGGATCAAGAAACTGAAGACGTTGGTAACTTACACGATAATGTTACCAATAATTCTAGAATTACTATACCACCTGGAGGAGAATTAGGTGTATGGCTCTTTATGCTCCAAGGTTCATTTGCTTCTAATGCAGGAGGATATCGAAGGGTCTATCTTTATAAAAACGGCGTTTATCATAGCTCCGTCGGAATAGCAGCTAATCCAGGAGGATCTACAGAAGTATCCTTCACAAGACTAATTCTAGGTGTGCCTGGAGACTATTGGGAGATGAAAGCATTTCAATCAAGTGGATCGTCTATATTCTTAGCACCAACAGATACTTTCTTCTCTGCTATTCACTTTTGGTAAGGAGAGACGGTGTACAAAATCACAGTGATACTTGAAAATCCAATGATAGGTGATACTGAGTCAATTGTCCGTCAATTTAATCAAGATACCATGACTCAAGCTAAGTGGTCCGCTGCTTGGCCTATTATACTTGAACGTCTCAATATTCTTAAAGCTAGATCTACAGATGAAACCAACACAAACAAAGAACCGGAGATATGGTAATGAGAAAATTATTTCTAGTAGCACTAATCCTGAGCGGTGCATGTGCAACAACAGATCCGACAAGCAATCCAGTCAACGATTGTTTGCAGACTGGTCCTTGTACGGTAGTTCAGGTAGATAATCAGGCGGCGGAAGTTAAGTTGTACATCAATGGATCTTACTTTAGTTCGATAGCACCAGTTACGAAGACCACTTTGTTTGTTCCTAACTGGCGACTACCGGCTGATAAATGTTTACAGGTTCGTGTCCAAATGGTCATTACCCGTGAGTCCACATGGTCTACACGAGAATGTTCAGCTCCATCATATTCATTAGTCATTCAACCACGTCCATTCTACACTTGGCTTAACAAGGGATAAAGAAAATGAAACTACACTTGCTCGGACTTCCTCACACGATCACGACTGAGGATTACTCTCACTGCGCTTTCACAGGCAAGGTACACCGGTTCCCAACCATGATGAAGTCTCAGGGATACGAGATTGTCCATTATGGTGTGGAAGGCGCACAGACAGATGCCAACGAACATGTAGACATCATGACTCAGTATGAACAGAATCAGTTTCGCGGTCATGATGGTTCTGATCCTGCAAAGTTCTACAGCGATGACTGTAGTACAGACCTACCATTGTTCAAAGAATTTAACAAGAGGCTTCGTGTAGAACTGATGGACAGAGTCGCACAAAATGATTTGGTCTTGCTTCCGATGGGTCATGCCCATCACGATGCTGTCGGTGGCTTGCCGTTCAAATTGATAGAGAGTGGAGTTGGTTATCCCATTCTGTACAACCATGCGGAGTTCAAAATCTTTGAGTCCAATGCTTGGCGCCACTGGCATCAGGGGTTGGCAAATCGGCATGGTCGGAACTATGAATGGGTGATTCCAAATTATTTCAATGTCGAAGACTGGAAGTTTCAACCCAAGCCAGAGCCAAATACTTTCGTATTTCTAGGACGCATCTGTGAGTTGAAGGGACTGTCGGTGATTGTTGAGATAGCCAAGCGTCGTCCCGATTTACGGTTCATCATCTGTGGACAAGGAAATCCTAGGCCGTACTTGCAGTCCAAGAATATCATCTATGTTCCTCCGATCAAGGGAAAGATGAGAAGCATGATGCTTGGAACAGCTACGGCTGTACTAATGCCCACGATTTTTACAGAACCGTTCGCCGGCGTTAGTGTGGAAGCACAGTTGTGCGGGACTCCGGTCATCAGTTCTTCGTACGGCGCATTTACTGAGACCATTGAAGATGAAGTAACAGGTTTTCGATGCCATACGCTCGGAGACTACCTTGCTGCAATTGACAGGGTGGTGCACCTGGATAGAAAGAAAATATCTGACAGGGCACGTCATCTGTATGGGTACAGCCGTGTGAGCAGAATGTACGACAGAGCATTTCAGCAGATTGTAGACTTGGGTGGCGAAGGATGGTACTCTTCGCGTAGTGTGTTCCAAGTGCCAGACTTGAAACTCTTGACTGGCAAACGTGCAGGATAACTTTTTCTGAGGACAGAACAATGGAAAAGAACACAGCAATACAGATCGTCGAAGTGACCGGACACAACAGAGAAGCTGCTGGTCGTGTTGTCCACTATCTTCGGCCTATCGGATCAAGTGAAGGTGACATGCAGTTCCACGGTGGTACGATTCTGACCGATGAAAAAGGAATCATACCAGATGGTGAACAGTTCGAAGTTACAATGAAGTTTGCCAAAGTAAAGAAGCAGTAGTCCAACATCCTTAGAGGATACTGACCAATGGCTGTCTTTAACAAATTCAACCAGTTCGTAGAAGACGAAGCTGAGAAGGTGCATAACCTGGGAGCGGATACTCTCAAGGTCATGCTCGTAAATTCTCCTGCTCCTGTCGCTACGAATTCCGTCAAAGCCAATCTGACTGAGATCACTGCTCAGTTCGGATACGTTGCTGGCGGGACAGCGGCGTCGATCACTTCTAGCGTACAGACTGCCGGTCTATACAAGCTGGTCCTGGCTGACGTTGTCTTCACGGCTGCTGGCGGGACATTCGGACCGTTCCGCTATGCAGTGCTGTACAACGATACACCCACGTCACCAGCTGATCCGCTCATTGGTTGGTGGGACTACGGTTCATCTATCTCAGTCCTAGATGGAGAAACGTTTACCGTAGACTTCGATGCCACGAATGGCGTCCTTACTGTAGGATAGGATAACTATATGCCTAAGACACGCAAGGGGACAGAGAAGCCGGTGGAAAAACACCCGAAGCTTCGGAAGATATTTGACAAGCTACAGAATGACAAGAAGGCATTGCTCAAGAAGTCGGAACCACTTCGTAAGAAGCGGGACGCTTTGCTTGAGCGCATTCAGCCACTGGAAGCTGAGCTTAGAGAAGTAAACAAGGCAATCGCCAAGATAGAACGTCCCAAGCTGAGTGAGATCGATATGGGAATTTCCGGACTTGCGAAAGCAATGGGTGGGAAATCTATGAGCACAGCACCGGAGACCGTTCCGACCGAGGAATAGAACATGATGCCTAACTGCAAGTCTAGGCGTAAGTCTGGGCTCTGGGTTCCTGATCGTTATGGGGAGGATGTTCCTCCTTCTGTGCGTAGGTATATGGACGCTATGATGATGTTGCCTAATGGAACGGCAATGACATCAGAAGGAGAATCGCTGGCAACTCACACGCCTACCGGTGGAGCTGAGTTTCCAGTAACTATGCTTGCTCATGCATCAGGGCATATTCGTGGAACTATCCCGACCTATACATGGTGGCGCACGTATGCTGCTGGTGCTGCTGCTCAACGATCATTCGATATTTTCAATGCTGCTGGTAGCGGAGTCGATGTCAAGCTTCGCAAACTATTCGTGCACCATAATCAAGCAGCCGTAACAGGTGTTCCAATCCTGTTTGATTTTATCCACACCACGTCTGTAGGAACAGGCGGGACCATTATTACAGGAAGGTTACAGGACTCGAATGAATTAGCTATACCCGCCGAAGTAACGGCTAGGTCTAACGCGACGGGTGGAGCGACTGAGTCTTACGTGCGATTTGGTTTTGCTGTGGACACAGAAGAAACACGTCCAGCAACCAGCATTGCTCCAATGATTAACTGGCTACCCGAAGGTGAGGATGTTGGTGACATAGTTTTGCATGAAGGACAAGGTGCTCTAGTTAAACACATCACTAGTTCCACAGTTGGCGTGTTTGGGATTTTGGTTGTAGGAACTATTGTGGCTGCATAACTCCATGTTTCTTTTCTTTTTCAGCGGCGGTGGTGCCGGAGTTGATCTTCCAGCAGACACTGGAGTTTTCGTACTCTCTGGTCAGTCTGTTGGACTCACTGCTGACAAAAAAGTTGTAGCCGAGTCTCGTGCATTTGCTCTGACGGGACAAGCTGCTGGACTAGAACATGGATCCAAAGTAGTGGCTCAAGCCGGTGCTTTCTCTTTGACTGGACAACCAGTTCTTTTTGAACGAAACAGTAAGGTCATTGCTGCTCGTGGTCTTTTCACAATGACCGGTATCGCTGCTCGTACTTTGTACAACCGTATCTTGATAGCCAGCTCTGCGTCTTTCCCGTTCAATGGTGTTGCTTCCAACCTACGAGTAGGACGGAAACTCATTGCAGCCCAAGGACAATTTGTTTGGACTGGACAAGCTACAGCGTTCTATCGTCATAGGGAAGTTGGTGCTGGTCTAGGACAGTTTACATGGACCGGTGTTGCAGCTCGGTTGTTGTTTAAGCGAGTTCTGGATGCTGATCGTGGAATTTTTGTTCTGACAGGACAAAGTGCTCAACTGATTTACGATCAAGCTAATCCTGTCCTGATAGCTGACCGTGGTATTTTCAACTTAGTTGGTCAGGCTGCGTTCATGCGACTTGGACGGTCTATCGTTGCTCAGTCTGGTACATTCAATTGGATCGGAAGAGCAGCTCAGCTTAGGACAACTAGACGTCTCACCAATGCTCTTGGTCAGTTCAGTTGGAACGGTATAGCTGCTAGACTGCTACATGATAAGATTGTCCGGGCTGATACAGGGGAATACCTGTTCCTCGGAGAAGGAAGTCAGTTTAGAAGACACTATAGACTGTACGCTGATTCAGGAATCTTCCTTGTAGTTGGGTATGACGCTGCTCTCACGTATGCACAATCACTGATGGCAGTTTTGGATGGGGAAGTGTCTATCTATCCGATGTTCGAAGGAGATGTGTTTACCTACCCACAACTGACTGGAGAAGTTGTAAGTCTTCAGACATTGGAAGGGGAAGTAACTGTATCACAAGAAGACGAAGGTGAGATGGGTTCCTTCCCAATGCTTACCGGAAGTGTTGAAACTCTACCAGGATAAACTCCAATGGCCGAAGAAATCCAAATCCTAATTGACGGCGCGACCAACGTCATAGATCTCAAGAAACTACGAAACAAGCTGAAACCAAAAGGAGATCCTGACGAGTACCCTACGGATGCCGATGTCATGTTAATTGCTTTACGAAAAGCTGACGAAACCGCAATCACTGGTACTGAAAACCTTCCTATGGCACACGTGGAAGGGACCAGTGGTAAGAAGACGACGTATCGTGCGATGCTGGCGGAGGACGTAGATCTTACAGTTGGTGAAACGTGTGTGGCTGAAATACTGGCAATCGTTGCCGGTGGGGTCAGACCGTTCTTTAAAGAATGCAAAGTGATGAGAGGATAGAAGAATGGTAATTAAGGCATTAAAAACATGGCCCACAGGTTTCAAATTATTCTTCCACAGATGCAGTGTGGTGCCATTTGAAGTGGCACTCGGTGTTTTGGCTATGTGGACTGGTTACACGTCCTTCTTTGAATGGACTGTTGCTGCCAGAGCATTTGGATCTTCCTTGCCGGGATACATGACTGATGGATTTAATCTTGTCTATTTGGTATCTGGTGCATTTATTTTGGTAGGAGTTGGATGGGGATATCGAAATGTTGAAGCTTCCGGTGTTATTCTTTTGGCTACGGTATTTTTAGTCAGAGTCATGGCTTTACTATTTTCTGTTGGTATAACACCTGAAACTACATCAGCTCTTGTTCAAAGTCTTACATTTGGATTTGCATGCATGATTCGTCTTCGTTGTATCTTGAAGAATTGTGTCATGGTATATGCTGCTGACATTCCTGAAATTATTGAACGACAGGCTCGAGGAATGGGGGTAAAGCCATGAATCCTGAAATCATGCAAGTGCTTGCCATTTTAATTGGAGGCGGCGGTTTAATAGGAGGAGCAGTTGCCTTCATTAAAATGAAACCGGATATAGCGAATATCTCGGTCAAGTCTGCAGAAGGGGCTGTCGTAGTACAAGCTGGTGTCATTACATCTTTGAAAGATGAGATAACTCGATTGTCCCAAGATCTCAAGAATGAACGTGAAGACTGCCAAAGAAAACTTGATTTACAAGATCTCAAAATTGCAGCCTTGGAAAATCTTGTGAATGCAATAGATGAAAGGAAGGCTCCAACAACCAAAGACATCAATAGGCTCGGTACCGAATGAGAGATTGGCTTGCGAAGTATCCGGGTCATCCGGCTATGACACTGTTGGTACAAATTCTAATTGGACTTACTGGTGTCATTGTCCTTGGTCACATGACTCAAGGACACAAGATGCCTGAAGGATATGGAGAGTGGTTTATCTTTCTTGGTGCATTGGCCGGTGTGAATGTTGGCGCGATGGGTGTGCGTCGGACTACCGACTACAAGTATCAAGAAATGAAAAACGCTGGACCAGGAACAACAAAAATAGAAACTGAAGGAACCACGCATATAGACGTCGGAGAGCAGAAAGGATGAAAATCATAACTCGAGATGAATGGGAAGCTGCTTTTGGAAGTGGATACCCAACTGATGGAGCTAAGACTTTGGTAGTCGCCCATCATGATGGCCCGTATCCGTCACGCTCACAACCAGGAATGTCTCAGGACAAGGAAGCTTCTGTAGTCAGGATGATCGAGCACTATCATGTTCGGGGAGAGCCGGGAGTTCCGGGCTTGACAAGAGCCAGTCCACGTATCGGATACAGTTTCATCATCATGCAGACCGGCAGGGTCTACGAAGGATGCGGATGGGGAAGAATCGGAGCACACACTGGTGGAATGAATTCTAGTTCATATGGTGTGTTCTTCCCACTGGCCGGTAACAGAGATGCTCCTACTGTAGAAGCTGTTGCCGCGTTCCACGATCTTCGTGCCGATGGTGTCCGTCTTGGACACTTGTCTCGAAGTCATCTAGTTAAGGGTCATCAGGACTTTAACAAACCCGCGTGTCCTGGACGTCTGGTGTATGATGCAATCGTACTCGGTGTCAGCGTCAGTGTGGTGCCCACGGTTAAGGACATCATCAAGGCACATCCGTCGCTTCGAGAAGGGAAAGGGGGTCTGTATGGGACAGCGGCTGAAAGAGAAGCTGTACGTCACTTGCAACGTCTGCTGAGACTACCGGACGAATTCCGTACTGGATATTTTGGTAAGGTCACACTTCAGGCAGTGTTAGCATTCCAGAGACGTGCAGGACTACTGACTGACGGAATCGTTGGTCCGAAGACGTGGCGAGCGTTGGAACAATCACAATAAGGAGAAGCAAATGCCGTTACCGAGGAAGAAAGGTCTTGTTGTTCATCACGATATACGGAATGAGAATTACCTTGCGAAAGATGGTATTCTTCGACAGGTTCAACTGAAAGCAGGTGACATTGTTAGGACAGAAGGACAAGACTGGTCTGTGCGTCCGTCCATCAGTGTCGTGGAAGAATTACCAAAGGACGAACTGAAAGAGATTGCTGATCCAGACTTCAAGCCAAAGACGAAGTCGCACCGGCAGTACAAATATTTTGATCAAGGTCCTACTCCGACATGCACAGCATTCGGAACACTGACGTATCTGGCTACGGCGAACCCATTCAATAGAGCGTTGCACGGAGAAGGTGGAAAGAAGCTAATGAGTGGCCCGGATCTATATGCACTGATCCAAGCTGAGGACCGGAAGAACGGTCTTAACTTTTCTGAAGGTGCTACTGTTACCGGAGCTCTTGAAGTTGCTCGCGAGCTAGGTTGGATCAACAGGTATGAGTGGGAGTACACCACCAATGGAATGCAACGCCTGATTCTCATTGCTCCACTCATTGCCGGTATCTACTGGTATCCGTCCATGGACAGACGTGATGCGGAAGGAATCGTAAGTGTCCCAAGCATCCGTGAACGCACCAACGAAGGACACTTCATCACCATTCGTGGCTACGATGTACGTCGCGATCTGTGGAACTGTCCAAACACATGGGGCCAGCCTGGAACTCCGTATGGTGGTGACTTCAAGATTCCTGGTGACCTAATGCATCGTCTCGTGCGCGAAGAAGGTGAGATCGCTATCGCGACGGAAGTAGATGTGACACCATGAATCCAATCAAGATGATCATTGCCGGAATCGGCACAGCCGCAGGACTCGTAGTCGTCGGGGTCATTATCTGGGTTGCGTTCCAAATCAAGGGTGAAGTCCACGAGTGGCGGGTACAGCAAGCGACAGCTGATAGCGTAAGAGCACAGAACGAGATCATCGCATTGCAAGGACGGCTTCATTTGCTTGACCAGAATGCTGCACGTACGAACACAGTGTTTATCCGTGATCGAGAAGCAGCCGCAAGAAATCCGGTAGTCACTGGCGGTGGAAGAAAGGCTGACTCTATTGCGAATGCCGCAGTGAAGGCTTGTTTCGACACTGCTTCAGCGGCGCTGTCTGCGTGTCAGGTTGCTAGAACGACCGCCGATTCTCTCCCGGCGCTCAAAGACTCTCTGACCGCAGCTAGATTGAAATTGGCGGGTTTGCGTGAACCACGGCGATGGACAGCGAAGGGAACGGTATCTTACGTGTGGCCGATGAAGAAACCTATGGTCGGTGTATCAAGTGACTTCAAGGTTCCACTCTTACCGATCAACGCCACTGCGGGAGCGGACTATCTGCTAATGGGTGCACCGGTCACACCACTGGACTCTGCGATAGCGAAGCAGAAGTGGCGCTACTATGTGGGCACGTCTATCCCGTTCCGGTAGGATAGGGCTAAAGTACCGATTTGGTAGTCGTTAGATTTGCCACTTGATCCGTCGCGTGGGTCCGATCAAATAGACCGTTTCGGGCTTGCATCTTTTGCCCTTGATCGTAGTAAATAGGCAGGGCCGAACGTGACCTTCCCCGCCTCGGGGGAGATGTTGAATCCCTTGTTCACTGCATCGTACTTGTCTATGTAATACTGCTCTGTCTTGATGAGTTCTTCGACAGGGCAGTATTTCAATATTCGCCACGTGAATGCATGCCTTCCATCCTTGATCCAGGCAGCTTGTAGCTTCCGGTTCGGATGAGTCCAGTTCCGCAACGATGTGAAGTGTTCTCTCTTTCGCTGCTTTAGTAGCATTGCGCTACCAATGTAGCATCGGCCATCTGTATGGCAAATCATGTAGATGCCGCTTTTCATTAGTTCCCTCTCAACCTATCTAGTAGGTAGGCTTCATCCATCATACGGTTGAATCTCCATTCCTGGAAGCGTTCCCAGAGACTTGGTTTCTTCATAGCTTCCGTAAGATCCAGAACACAGTTGGCAAGACCTATGGTGCACCTTCTCATTGCTTCCTTAGATATTTCTGGACGTTTGATTTCAGTTTGTCTAGCTATGGCGGCCCACATACTAGCAGAATGAGCATGAAGGCTGGCCGCTTTCAGGTGTCTGTTTTGTTTCCGGGTTGTCATAGTTCTAGTTCCTTCTTATCTTGCCAATTTTTACGGGAGCCAGACATCTTAGCCAGGATTGGAACGCGAAAGTTATCAGTGTCTGCGAGTAGTTCAAGGACCCGACGATCTGTACGCGGGTGTCCTTCGGTCTCGTAAACGATTTCGTCATGCACTTGCAAAAGTAATGCGAGCTCTCCGGTTCCCAATTGAAGTTCGCGATACACGGAAACGAGACCCCGTTTGGCAGCGTTAGCCGCGCTTCCTTGGATCTTACTATTGAAGGCTTTGTAGGCTTCTTCATTGTCTAGATACCGGTGTCTTCCGAATGCCGACATCACGAAGCCGCGTTCCTTCGCGATCTCTTCTTCATGTTTGGCAGCACGTGGAATAGTTGGAAAGATTTCACGATAGCGTTTACGTAACAACTGAATGAGCGCACGGTGTGGACTCTCGCTCCGTTTTGGTTTGTAGCCAAGTTCCAAGCAACTCAGCATAGCCTCCTTGACCGACATGGAATTGATTGCCATCTCAGTCTGCTTGTCTTCACCGGCTCCATAGATACTGGCGAAATTCATGTCCTTGCTTCGTTTCCGTTTATTATCACTAGGCTTCTTGGTTGCGTACATCTGTTGTGCCGTAGCTGTGTGAGGATCGAAGAAGTCCTCACGGTTAAAGCCACGTACTAATGACGGCTCGTTGCTATAGTGCGCGGCCAGCCGCATCTCGATCGCAGCATAGTCAGCGAAGCGAAGCACCAGTCCGTCACGTGGTATGAATCCCTTCCGAACACCGGACTTCCTGTCCTGTCCCTGAAGGTTAGGATCACTGCAAGCCATTCGGCCAGTGTCCACGTTCTGACGGAAGTTGCAGTGCACCAAATCCTTATCGGTCATCGCGTTCAGCAATGCTGTGGCATCAGTGTTGTGCGCGTGATACAGCTTTCGGTAACGTAAGATCTCAGCTGCTATCGGATGGTTCATCTTCAGCAGTGCTATCTTGTCCGTGCTGAACTCTGTCTTCTTGAGATTCAGTACGTCAGTCGTGAGTCCCAGGCCTCCGCTCCGTTTTCTATCATACAAAACCTTGCGAAGTTGTGGAGTGCTATTCCAGTTGATGACACGACCGGCCATCCGAGCAAGGGTACGTTTCTTCTTCTCCAATTTCTTAGACAGTTCTTCCTTCCACTCTTCTAGATACTCGCGGTTCACACGGATGCCTCGCGTTTCCATGTCCCGCAGCGCCAGGAGCAACCAGCGTTCCGTCTTGTACAGTGACATGAGCGACGGATAACCTTCCGGCTGTGCCCAATGACGTATCCGTTCTATGAACTGTGTGTGCAACTGAAGCGTGTACCACGCATCCAATGCGCTGTATTTCGCGTAGAGTTTCCATGGAGCAAGAAGCCAGTCACCCAACGTCTTCCCGCCGCGCTCCTTGATTGCAGCCATCAGTTCCTTCTGGGGTTCCTTGCTGTACGGATCTACATAGACTAGGGCTAGATCTTTTAGGTAATGGTTACTGTGTCCCCATCTTCCGACACCACGGTTGTCCAGCATGTGACTTTCGATTAGTGTGTCGTCCACAGGATACGGAACATGCAATCCGAACGTTCCGCGTAAGAAGTGTAGATCAAACTTTGCGTTGTGGAAGACCAGTCTTCGGTCACGCTTCACTTGGTCTGACAGGTACTTAGCAATCGGCCCGAGCGCATCCTTGTACGCAAAGATGGCCGTATGTCCGGCAGCTAGGTTGATACTCCCGACCCGATCCATGCGCCAATTCAATCCTGTGGTTTCTGTGTCCACTGCGAGTGGACCATGCTTCAGCTTGGCAAGAATGTCATCCAAGCCGTCGGCACCCTTCAGCATGAACATCTCTTTAGGTCTACGCATAGATCAGGTACGAGAATTTAGTTTGAGTGATAGTCCTTTCCATCCACGTAGATGCTTCCGTTTCTTTGCTGCAAATTCTGGACGTTCACTAAGCAACCGGCTGAACCATCCCATACTGATTGGCTGACTTCGTGGACCACGAGTATCTGTCCACCAGTCAGTGAAGGCTCGATACAGCTCCGGTGATGATGTCCATCCATCCGGATCGATCACGCATGCATGACCAATGAAATCACCCAAGATATCATTCTCATCCCGGTATGTGTGCGTAGCTTTAGCTACTGATTTCGGGACAAGAAGACCTTCCTTGCGCCACATCATGCAACCTTCCAGTGCCCAATTCAAGATTCCTGGGAGTTCCTTGATCAGTTTCTTAGCCAGCCGCTTGTCACGCCTTTCCTTAGTGAAGACAGCCATGAACGGAATGAGCCTGATCCGTCTCCAGAAGCCTTCGGTCTGTTCCTTGACGATAGGCTTATGGTTGGCTGCGAGGAACATCTTGTGCTGTGGTCGGAACTCTGTAAGTTCTTCATACAGTTTGCGAGCGACAATGGTGTCATCTCCAGTAAGGAGCTTGATAATACGCGCGTCAAATCCTCGCTCTGTATCGGCTTCGGAGGCCGTGACCAGACGTGCACCGTGCATCCGTGCGAGATCATTTCTGGGTCCTTCTCCTCTAGAGGATAGAAACGTACTAAAATCGCTTTGTCTAGCATACTCACCGAACAGCGCTCTGAGAGTTTCCAAGAATGTGGACTTACCATTACTTCCTTGTCCGTAACAAAAGAATAAGCATTGCTCACGCGTGTCTCCTGTCAGTGAATAGCCGACTGCACGTTGCAAGAAGTCTATCAGCTCATCATCTTCCTGCATCACTTCCCTAAGGAACTTGTCCCACAATGGTGCCGTAGCATCCGGATCAAATTCAACCGGTGCCAGCTTGGTGATCAGGTCATTCTTGTCATGCGGTTTCATCTTACCGGTTCGTAAGTCTATCGTTCCGTTCTGGACATTGAACAACCAGACATTCCCATCTAACATGGGAGTCGTAGTGCTGAGTTCTGGTTCTGTAGCAGCCAGCTCCAGCATAGCTCGGATACGTGGTGCTGACTCTGAACGTGCAGCATGCTTCAGCACATTGTCACGTTCTTCTTCATCATGGATCTGACCGGCTTCGTAATAGATTCTACGGACAACTTGTTTCGCCATTCGTTCTACTTCACCAGTTACGTCCGGTGTCCAGCGTTGCGTGTCCCATAGTAACCAAGGACGGCGATTCGCCATCACGCTCCGAACCTTGTCTTCGTACATGATGATGAACCGTCTGGCGTTACCCAAGTCTGTCAGGTGTTCCTTGTTGATCGCCGGCTCATTCTTAGCTATACTCTTCGCAATTCTACGCAGATCTTTGTCTGGCAACGGTGGAACTACCCGCGTCTCATTCTCTTCACGCAATGCGGCTAGTATAGCACTCTCACTGGCACCACGTCTTCGCATAGTGCCCGCGAGTGATGTCAGTAAGTTATCCCGTTCGCCTTCATTTATCTTCTTCGGAAGCGGTTCAGCAGCCGTAAACTTCTTGGCCTTCTTGAGCATTTCCAATAGTTCTTCTGGGAACACTGCAAGCGAAGTCTTGAAGTCCCACTTGTACTTTCTACCGGTATCTGGATGAACGCTTGGCGGTGCAACTACGTAACCACCGTCACCCAGGATATCGATCTCGATCTTTCCGTTCTTACCCTTATTCTTATTCGTGGCTTTGAACGGACGGAGACTGCGTTTGATTTTCGTGCTGTCCAATGTCGGAGCATAGTAAAGATGGATCTTGGTTTTCTTACCAGTGGATGCTTCTCTGGTTTCTTCCAAGTCCAAGTCTTCTACCAGCTTCAGTCCACTCGGACCATCTACATCGACCACGATGGGTCCATGTTGACTGTCACAAGCGATTCCAACATTGGCAGTCGGCCACTTGCGCCACCACTTCCTGATTTGTTTTCTATCGGTCGTTGCTTTATGAAACCCACCAGTGAAGTACGGCTTCTTTCCGTGTAGTGGAAATACTCTCCATCCTCGACCGGCATATCTCAAAGCAGCAGCTAAACAATCAGACATTCCTGAGCGCCTGTAAGTTTGAAGAAAAATGGTGGAGCACTGTGGACTACACAGTGCCCCACATGGGAAAGATCAGCCTCTACTTACTACGGCTTCTCCGTCCTTTCTTCTTCGTGGTGGACTTACGACCACCGCGCTTACGAGTGCTCTTCTTTGTGGACTTCCGACGCCGACGCTTTGGTTTCTCATCCTCTTCGTCTTCGTCTTCATCTTCTTCCTCATCATCTTCGTCTTCGTCTTCGTCTTCGTCTTCGTCGTCGTCCGAGTCCTCGTCTTCATCTTCGTCCTCGTCGTCGGAATCTTCATCGTCTTCGTCTTCTTCGTCCTCGTCTTCATCTTCCTCGTCTTCTTCATCTTCATCTTCATCTTCATCTTCGTCTTCGTCTTCGTCGTCCTCGTCATCTTCCTCATCGGAGTCTTCGGAGTCTTCGTCGTCTTCATCTTCATCATCTTCGTCTTCCAGATCATCCTCGTCTTCGTCCTTGCTACCGGCCGGAAGGTATTGAGTGACCTTGTTTTGTGGCTTACCCTGCCACTTCTTTTCGTTGATTATGATATCGATCTCTGGCTTGGCTTGCACCAGCTTCAGAATGTCACGGAGTGTCTTGTACTTCTTCTTCGCCGTAGCTTTGCTGATCTTGTAAGCCTTCAGCAACTGCGCGATCTTCCAGCCTACGTGTGCTGCGATGTTGTCGAACACCGTGACACCTTTGTGCTTGCCTTTGCTGATGGTCCATGCGAGCTGAAGAACGTTGCCATCCTTTCCTGGCTTGATCTTCGTTTGCTTCTTGTTGAGACGGAAATGATGCTTACCACCTGGAGCTGTCTTGAATTTCTTGGTGCTGAAATCTTCGTCGGTCAGTCGGATCACATCTTTGCTCTTGGTCTTGCTCATGATTCCCTCGTAGAACGCCGCTTGGATGATCTTCTCGGACCGGCGGCAATCAGTTCGAAAAGTTTGGTCAATGCAAGTGTGTCATCTGCTGGTACATAGATCTTGCGTTGCTCAGGTTTTAACCAGCGAGCTCTGGTCTTGGCATAGAAGTTGTCTGTGCTGTTCAGGTGGATGTATCTCCGACCCTTCTTACCTATCCTGTAGTAGAGTGTATGGTCAACGAAGAACGGAAGTTCGTCCTTCAGTCCTCCGAGCAGATGGGGTTTCATCCTTCCGGTATCATGGTCCATCATCTCTGCGCAGATGAGGATCTTGTGGATCGGAACTTGTTTGAACTTCCGGATGTATCTGGCCAGCTTATTACGCAAGATTCCCCACTCGCGTTGTTCTATCTGGTCGATTTCACGCCGGTCATCTTTCTCCAGTGCTAGGTCGCCGAGTTCATCAAGAATAATTCCTTGGACGTCATCAAAATGGTCGAAGACAATAGTCTTGTATCTCTTCGACCAATCCCGTTTCCGATCTGTGCCTGTCATTCGATCGTAGATGATGTTCAGGTCTCGGATCTTTTTGATGTCTACGCTTCGCACATGCTCCAGGCCACGCATGTCGGCAATGGACAGTAGCCCCTGATTGGTGTCGGCGATCAGCGGCTTTGGCGCTGTTGCCGCTAACGTAGTTTTTCCGACACCACTAGGACCGTACAGTACCCATGTCTGGACACGTGATCTGGCTGTTACTGGCTTGGCTTTCACTTCTCTCTGTCCTCCGGTCTGAGTACCATCACTTGGAGGCTGTGAATTTTACCCATTCCGTCCTTGATAATACGGATGTCCACTTCACATCCTAGTCGCTCTGCTGAACGTACCATTGCTGGTAGGTCTCGCATAGCATCGTGGTTGTGCAAGTGCGCGATGAAATGCTCTGTTGCTTTGGTGTTGATCATTTACTCCACTCCCTCTTCTGGTAGTTGTCTCTAAGCACGTACTTCAGGTCTGCCTTGTTTCCTCGTAACAGACAGGGCTTCTGGAAGTCACATGACCATGAACACGAGTCCATGGGATTTGGGTACACGGCACCGTCCACCATGTCCAGTGCAGTGCGCTTCGTATCTACTGCCCACTGTTCCAGCTCGTGCACGTTCCGCTGAACTTCTTGACGTGCGAACAAGTCCGCTTTGACCCGCGGTCCGGGCATTTGCTTCCGCAGAACTTGAGGATACGCGATGTAACGCTTGAACCCTGGGAATATTTTCCACATCGCCCAACAATAAACGGACAGCTGGATCTTCTGCTCCACGTTGTCCATCTGTATAGACTTCTTGAACTTGGACTCGATGAATGCCATCGTGCTCTTGAGAGCCTTCGGTTCGAAGAGAAGATCCATCCGGCCTCGGATCCAGATGGTGCCGTCGTCGTCCAATGGAAGTATGAACTCCCTTTCTGGCATTCTCTTCCGCAGCTTCAGCACGGCATCGGAGTTGTCGTTGTTCTTATTCCGGTTCCAGTCCGCGTATCCGATACACATCGCTCCTAGTAGTTGCTTGTCTTCCAGTGGCAGTTGACGTGGATCCGTCTTCTTCAGGATCTTCTTGGCAATGTCTGACATCCGCTCCGGTGTTCTGTCCACGTAGTCAAACTTGTAGAACTGCTCCAGGATGTTGTGACCAACCTTACCGATCACCAGTGGAAGACGCGTTGCTACTGGTTCTAACTTACACTGTGACTCCCAATGGTGGCGCACCCTGCATCGCAGAAATGATCCTAGCTCACCGGCACTGACTATGAGCGGATTCTCACGTGTCGGCAGAATCAGTTCTCTCCGACCCGATGATGCCAGAAGACTAGGCTTGTCTAGCTTATGCATGCTTCTCATCTTTCCATCTGGTGGTTCCAATACTTTCAGTTGTCGGCTCATTCAAACATCTCCCGTAGATCTCCCACAGTGAATACTCCCTTGAAGGTCTTGTGCTGTTTGTTGATTCGTTTTTCCAAGCGCTCCTCGTAAGAATTTTTGACTACGAAACGATATGCAGTTGTCGCAACCATCTTGCCGGTGTTTTCTTCTGGTCTATCTACACGTCCTTCTTCCTGTTCGACTCCCTTCTGTGTGAACGGCAGGTCTAGGTCCAGCACGTATCCGTATCTTCCCAGGTTCAGTGCCGTGTCCCCAGATTCTCGCACGATGATCAGTGCTCCTAAGTCTCCACGAAGAAAGCGTTTCTTAGCTCGAGTCCGGTGCTTGCGTTTTACTTTACCATCAATAAAGTCCACACGGATTTTCTTCCGGGTCAGGTAGTCACCAAGACGTCGGCCAGCTTTCTGGAACGATGTAAAGATCACAGCCGGTGCATTGATTTCATCCAGCTCATCCAAGATAGCAGGATACTTGACCGATGGTTCACGTCCACCAACCAGTGCTGGATCAATTAGATATTGCCGAACACGTGTCAGCCGTACAAGATCGTTGATGATCGGCACGTATTTGGTTCCGCCACCGATGGCATCCAACTCTGCAAAGAACGCTTTCTTCAGCCGGTCGTACTCACGTTGTCCGCGTGGTGTAAGACGGACAGTACGACGGACACGTGCAATCTCTGGAAGGTTGGGAAACACTTCCTTCTTGGTGTGCAGGACTGTGAATGGTGCAATCTCCCATGCAAGCAGCTTCGGTCGGCGAGCGCCTTCAATTTCAAATCCACCGAATGCTTTTGGCGTTGCTCGTACATGCATGTGAAAGAACCGCCAGTACGACCGATACATGGACGGGTACATGAACTTGAGCAAGGAGAACATCTGCGCCGGATCTTTGTCAAACGGATGGGCAGTTGCCACCATGCGATGATCGGTCTTCAGCTTGAAGGCCAGCTCGGCGCGGAACGTCTTACGGTTGTACATATACTGCCCTTCGTCAAGGATGATGCAGTCCCAATCCTTGGCGCGGTAGCCTTCACCGGCATGTGCCAGTGATTCCCAATGACCGATTGTCCAGGCGCGGTCACGTTGTGCCCTCTTGATTTGTTGCGGTATCTTACCTTCTATGATTGTGATTCGCTCATCTTTTCCAATCCAGTATTTGATTGCATCCTTCCACTGGTCCTTGGCAATGTTCTTGGTGATGATGAGCGTCCGCTCGGACTTCACAATCAAGTGTGCCCACAATAATGCAACGAGTGTCTTTCCGACACCGGTCTTGCTGGCATTCAGGTAACTCGGCAAGTTCATCTCACGCATGAATCTAAGATCCACCCGCTGATGCTTGAAGCACTTTCTCTCAAGCCGGTGTTTCGGCTTGGTGTCTTTGATTTTCTTGAGTTGTTTGGCTTGCTTTCGGAGCGCAATATGTGCGTCCAACTTCTTCCGAGCTGTCTTGCTGAGAAGAAGCCCGTAGTAGTCCGCCAGCTTGAGAACAGACGCACTCATTGGGCACTTCATTTCTACCGCAGCGTCTGCTCCGATAATGGAAGTCATGGTCACGAGATCACGCTCGCTCCACTTGATCTTCCCGCCAATGATTCGCAGCATTACTTCTTCGCCTTCCGGCGACGCTTGCGCTTCAGCGCTGTCCGTTTCTTTTCCTGGTTGTATTTCCGGACACGTCTCGCGACGATGTCTTCTGCACGTTCCCCACGCCAGAACGGTGCTCGGCTCTTTGTTGGAA
>WUUC01215014.1_pt1 | contig 31543 bp, 53 predicted proteins | sample 6278441 | NCBI WGS metagenome assembly WUUC01 (sample SAMN13675441, study PRJNA597444) | soil metagenome | isolation source: soil | place: USA: Washington | collected 2017-10
CCGCAGTCAAGTGCAGCCCCGGTGGCCGGCCCGAACGTCGCACGCTACGCCGCCCGGCGAGGGGCGCAAGCCCCGCTAGGTGCAATGTGCAGACAGCGAAAAACAGCCCCTCCCCCGATCGGGGGAGGGGCTGTCCTGCGTCCTCTAGTGGGCCTGGCGGCGTGGGCCGAACCGTCGGTTGAGCGTCGCCCGGCTGAGCCCGGTCTGTTCGCACAGTAGCCCGTCGGGAACGCCTGCGGTTCGCGCGGCGATGGCGTCGTCCCACGCCCTTCGGGTGGCCTCTCGGAGATTTTTCACCGACTCGACGGCGATCTCCAGCAGTCTGCGCTGCTCATGGGTCAGGTCGGTGATCGGTCTCGGCACGGCGTTCACGCTATCACCCCTCGTCTCGCTTGACACTCACTGCCTGCGCGGCCTACGTTAGTGTCTCAGTCGATACAAAGACAAGGGCGGTTCTCATGAGCTGGTTCTTCGCCATCCTGTCGGCGTTGTTCGTCATCGCGTCCATCCCGATCGACGGCCCGGCAGGCATAGCGCTGGCCGTGGCCGGTGTGGTCTCCGCGATCGCGTCTCTTCGCCTGAACCCGGCACGGAAGGGGCGCACTCGATGATCACAGCCCTCCTCCACCTGCTCCTGGCCACGTTCGGCCTGGCTGCCGTCGTCGCCCCGCTGGCCGTCTACGGCCTGCGGGAGCTGGCCCCGGCGTCGCCCCGCCGCTCCTTCGCCCTGGCCGGAGGTGGCTGGCGATGACCCGCGAGGTGCTGCACCAGCTGCGGCGGGCGCTGGCCAAGCCGCCGCTGCCGAGGGACGTTGCCCGGTTCGATCAGCGCACACCCCGGCTCCGCGCGGTCCGCAAGGAGGGTCAGCGATGACGAGTCAGCGTAAGCGCGCCCTGACGGTCGCCGGGTTCGCCGTGGCGTTCCTGACGGCGTTCCTGGCCTTGTCGGGTCTGGGCTGGCAGCCGGCGCTCCTCGCGGGCGGCGGGATGGCGGTCATCGCCGGGCTGCTGGTGCTGACCCTGCACCTGGTCGAGGCCAACGACACGAAGGCGGCGGAGGTGAACCTGGCTCGTATCCGCGCGGCGGAGGAGCAGGAGTCCCGCCGCACACTCCGAGGGGATCTGATCGCATGACCGCCCCGAACGCATCCCCGTCGGTCGACGACCTCCTACCGGCCGCGATCCAGCTGGCCGAGCAGACAGGGTCCGTCCCGGCGCGCGGCACGCTGATGAAGACCTTCCGGATCGGCCGGCCGAAGGCGATCGAGCTGTACCGGCGGCTGCAGGTGGAGTCGGCCAAGCGCCGGTCCAGGCGGGCCCGGCGACTGGCCGATGCGGCCCGGACAGACACTGTCCGCCTGCGCCGCACGGCGCGCGTCTTCGACCCTGCCGTGGTGCCGACGTCGCCGGGGATGGGCCCGGTCGACCCGTGGTCGTACGCGGCACCCGTGACGGTCCCGCCAGCGCCGGACGGACACCGTCTGACCGCGCCGGTCGTACCCCTTCCGTCGCAGGTCAAGCGGATCAAGGCGTGGCCGATCCTGCTGCTGGCGCTTCCGGCGTTCGTGGCGATCTGGTCGGGCTGGGTCGGCCTCGGCGGGATGACCGGGTTCGGGGTCGTCCACCCCCTCCCGGGGATCGCCGACGAGGTGAGGCTGAACACGGCGATCACCCTCCCGATCGGCCTGGAGACCTACGGCACGTACGCCCTGTACGTGTGGCTGTCGGGTGCTGTCCCGGCCCGGGCGCGGCGGTTCGCGATGTGGTCAGCGATCGGTTCGCTGACCCTCGGCGCGCTGGGTCAGGTCGCGTTCCACGTCATGGAGGCGGCCAAGGTGACGGCCGCCCCGTGGTGGATTACCACGATCGTCGCCTGCCTCCCGGTTGCCGTGCTCGGCATGGGGGCGGCGCTGTACCACCTGGTCCACACCGACGAGAAGGAGTGATGGAGATGAACGGCAACAGCAACGGCCACCCCCACGGGTGCCAGTGTCCGTGCTGCGGGAACCTCTGATGGCGGACAAGGACCTTCGCAACCTGGACAAGAACCTCAAGGCGCTGGTGGAGCTGAAGCGGCAGCAGGACTCGAAAAAGAGCCTCGATGCCCTGCTCGACCGGCACAACGTCGGGAAGGGCGGGAAGCGCTGATGGCGAAGACCGAGGCGCAGAAGATGCTCGACCTGCTGGCTGACAAGCGTCGCACTGTGCAGTTGGCGCAGCTCGACGCGCAGGCAAGGAAGGTCCGTCACGCAGTGGGCTGCGACGACTGCAAGCCGAAGGGTAAGCGCTGATGGCGAAGACGCATGGGCAGGTCAACGAGGACACCGGCCGGGTCGAGTCGCGGAAGGTGCGGCGGGTCCGGGAGGTCGACTTCCCGGTGACGGTCGTCGACACGCGGTGGAAGCGGTTCAAGCGGGCGGCGGTCGGCTGATGGCGAAGGGCAAGTTCGTTCCGTACCAGCGCACGGTGACATGCCGCCGTTGCGGCGGAGCGCGGTACGTCCCGTGCAACTGCGCCTTCGCATGCCAGGAGACGAAGCTGTGCCCGGCCTGCAACGGGGCCGGACAGAAGACGGTGATCGGCTGATGGCCGGCAAGGCGCAGGAGGACAGGCTCCGCGAGGTGGCGAAAGCCGCGATGAAGGCGGGCCGGAATGTGGACGACGCGGTCCTGTCGGTACGGCAGGAGCCTGGTCGCCACCGGGCCGAGCAGAAGAAGTAGCAGCTCAGCGGGCGCGACCGGGAGACGAGCCCGGTCGCGCCCCTTTCCCCTCACAAGGAGCAGCATCAGCATGGCAGACATCCGGGCCTACGAGCCGGGCCCGCCGCAGCCCGACGTGCCGGACGGCGGGTACGACACGCACCTGGACATCGCCCTGGACGACGAGGCGCCCCCGCGGGAGCCGGTGTTCGTCGACGCGGTGGTCCGGGACGACGAGCGGCGGCCGATCATCCCGGCCGGATGGCGCGGCTGGGAGAACATCCAGGCCACCCTGCGGTACCAGACCGCGAAGGCCGGGCACATCGTCGGCTACCACGCGGTCCGGGCGCCGCTGCTGTACCTGCCCAAGGCCCTATTCTGGGCGGCCGTCGGCCTGCTCAGACTGGCCGGGCGGTGTCTGCGGTGGTGGTGGGATCCGGAGATGTCCCAGCTACTGCAGAACGCCGCCACCGAAGGCGACACCGCACGCGGCCCGTCCATCGCCGCGCAGCTGGCCCAGCGCCGCCGGGCCCGGGCGATGGCCCTGCTCGCCGGGATCACCGTGCTGGTCGTCGGCGGCCTGGTGCTGTGGCTGGCGGCACCGCGCTGGGTCACCGTGCTGGTGATCGTGTCCGCGGTGCCGGGGCTGGCGCACCTCGGCCGGCCGAAGACGATGCCGATCCTGCGGCCGGCGGTCGTCGCGCACCGCTTCCGGCGCCTGAACCCGGACATCGTGCTGCGCGCCTACTACGCAGCCGGGCTGGGCCACCCGGACAAGAAGGACCAGCAGGTCGACTTCGGCGGCCCGATGTCGCGCGACCAGCGGGAGACCGGCTCGCAGGTGCTGGTGGACCTGCCGTACGGCAAGGGCTGGGACGACGTCGTCAAGGCCAAGGCAGCCCTGGCGTCCGGGCTGGACGTGCACGAGAACCAGGTGTTCCTGACCAGGGACAAGTCGTCGAACCGGCGGCACATGCTGTTCGTCGCCGACCGCGATCCCCTGGCCGTTCCGGCCGGTCGCACGCCGCTGCTGGACGGCAAGCCGCGCAGCATCTGGGACCCGGTGCGGTTCGGCAAGGACGAACGCGACCGCCTGGTGGAGCTGCTCCTGATGTGGACCTCCGTCCTGGTCGGGGCGCAGCCGCGCAAGGGCAAGACGTTCTCGGCCCGGCTGCTGGCCCTGCACGCCGCGCTGGACCCGTGGGTGAAGCTGATCATCGTCGACGGCAAGAACAGCCCCGACTGGGACAAGTTCCGGCTGGTCGCGCACCGGGTCATCTTCGGCACGCACCCGAACCCGCGCGACAGCAATCCGATCGACAACCTGGTCGACGCGCTGCGGGAGATCCTCAAGCACATCGACAAGGTCAACGAGGTGCTGTCGGGTCTGCCCGTGACGGTCTGCCCGGAGGGCAAGCTGACGCCGGAGCTGGCCCGGGACCGCGATTACCCGGACCTGCGGGTCTGGGTGCTGGTGATGGAGGAGTTCCAGGTCTACTTCGAGACCGAGGACCAGGAGGTCAACAAGGAGATCGCGGGGATGCTGTCGCGGATCCTGGCGACCGGCCCGTCGGCGGGGGTCATCCTGCTGTCGAGCTCGCAGAAGCCGTCGGGCGTCGGCGCCGGCGACGTCGGCCGGCTGTTCAACCGCTACCGCGACAACCACGCGGCGCGGTTCGCACTGAAGTGCGGCAACCGGCTGGTCAGCGAGGCGGTGCTGGGCGGCGACGCCTACTCGGAGGGCTTCGACGCGAGCTCGCTGCCGGTCGGTGACGAGTATCGGGGAGTCGGCTACCTGTACGGGGTCACCGACGACACCCCGACGGTGCGGACGTTCCTCGCCGACCACGGTGACGCCGAGCGGATCCTGGTCGCTGCGCGCCGGCACCGCGAGGCGCTGGGCCTGCTGTCGGGGGCGGCCGCGGGCGAGGAGATGGCCCGGGAGTTCCGCGACGTCCTCGCCGACGTGCACGGCGTCTTCCACGCCGGCGAGGCGTGGATCTCGTGGCCGCAGATCGCGCAGCGGCTGGCCGATCGGCTGCCGGAGCACTACGCCGACGTGACCGCTGAGGCGATCTCGGCGCAGGTGCGGGCGCTGAAGGTGCCGTCCGTCGACGGCCGGGACAGGGCGCAGGGGAACAAGGTCGTCAAGGGCGCGAAGGTTGCGGCCGTGGAGGCTGCCATGGAGCGTCGTGGGCTGGGATCGGGGCGGTGACCGGTCTGCGCCGCAACACGCAACATCGCAGGTCAGGGCTGTCGCGGAGGTTGTCGCCTGGCCGCGACATGTTGCGGCGCCGCCGCAACGGATCTTGCTTCGGCAGGGGGTGAGAAATGAGCGCTCAAATGATCGGCTTCGGGGTCCTGGCGGCGGCGGTCTGGCTCGCCGGGTACGTGGCGCACTGCTGCTGGTGGCCGTTCGCCGCGTGCTCGAAGTGCGGCGGCGGGGGCCGGGCGGCGTCGAAGTCGGGCCGGTCGTGGCGGGACTGCCGCCGGTGCAAGGGCTCGGGCCGGCGGGTCCGGGTCGGCCGGCGGCTGTGGACGTGGCTGGCGGCGCGCAAGGACGACGCGGTGGGTTAGCCGGACACGCGGCGGGCGGCGAGCTCGCGGGTGAGGGCGGCGGTGATGAACGCGGTCATGCTCTGCCCGTCGTCCTTGGCCTGGGCTTCGCAGGCTTCCCAGAGCGCGGCGGGCTGGCGGCCGGCAGCGCGGGGCGGGTCGTAGTCCTTGCGGCCGGTGGCTGGGCGTCCGCGGCGGCGTTTGGGGGGCGTCTCATCCATGCGTTTACTGTAGCACAAGAAAATTATCCCCAGGGTATTGCCCTTTGAACCCCCCACTGCATATACTTGTGTTACAAGGAAAGAGCGAGACAAGGGAGACGGAAATGACCTACACGGTTCGCACCAAGATCGAGGCCCACGGCAAGACCACCCGCGAGCGCTTCGACCGGGTAGCCGAGGGAGACATCGCGAACATCCGCCAGGCCGCCCGGGTCACCGCCCCGACCGGCAGCGTGGTCGAGGTCAAGGTGACCCCCACCCCGGCCGGGCGCTGACCGACAGACAGGCCCACCCACCAGGGTGGGCCTGCTGTCTGCCCATCCGTGAGAGCGCTCTCTTGGCCTCTCCGGACACAGCAAAGAGCCGCCCCACCCGAAGGTGAGGCGGCTCTCCGTTGGCGCGAGACGGTGCACCCCGTCAGGGCCCGGGCATCCCGCTACGTGCCCCGGCGCCGGGGCACGCTCTTTATCCGGCCGTCAGCCGAGGTAGTGCGTCTTCGGGGCCTCAGCCCACGTGATCGCGGGCTGACCGAACGCCTGTGCGGTCTTCGCCAGCTCCTGCTGGAGCCGGTCGATCACGCCGACCTTGACCTCCAGGCAGAAGCAGTGACCCTGCCACGTCGCCAGCGGCGACGAGTGCCAGTCGGCCATGATCCGCGTTCCCGACAGGACGATCATCTCGACCACCTCGTCGTGGTACGCCACCCACCGCGCCTGCGGCAGGCTGTCGACCTCGTTACCGATCGCCACGTAGACGGTGATCGGCGGCTCCCGGGTCCCGATGATCGGGTGCTCCGAGGTCACGGCTCAGACCCGGGTCGGCGAGTCGGATCCCCAGCCGACACCGGTGCCGGTGCTCGACTGCGCCGGCGCCAGCGTGATGCCCAGCGCCGACAGGAAGGCGAAGGCGATCAGCAGCACGTCGTTGGAGTCGACACCGCCGACGATCACCGTGGTGGCCACCTGCAGCCCGGCCAGCACCGCGCCGATCGCGGTCTTGACCCACGTCGCCGACGGGGCCAGCGGCACCAGGTAGGTCAGGGCCGCAGTGCACACGGCGATCGCGATGGCGACGCCTTCGGACGGGTCGATGTGCTTGTCGCCGGAGAAGAACGGGACCGCCACGACGGCGACCGCGTAGACGAAGGACACGATGAACTTGCCGTAGCGCTCCATGAGGATGCTCCGTTCAGGAATGGTGGAACTCAGGTGAGGTGCCTACCGGCCGTTGAGTCCGCCGGGGGAGGGCCGGCCGAGCAGACGGCGCAGAGCTTCGACGTCAGGCTCAGGGCGCCAGACCTCGGACTGGGCCTGGATGAGCTTGTCGGTCATCTGCTCGATCATGTGCTGGGCCGAACGCAGCTGCTGGCGGATGCCGTCGACGTCGTTGCGCAGGGCCTGGATGTCGCGGTTGGCCTCGGTCTTGATGCGGTCCGCGCGCTCGTTCGACTCGTGGGCCTCGCGCTTGGCGGCGGCCTCGGACGCCTGGAGCTGGTCGATCCATTTGCTCATGGCTGTCAGCTGAGAACCTTTCTGCGCCGACCGCCAGCCGATGACGCCGGCGAGGATGGCCGATGCGGCTCCGATCAGTGCTACGAGGACGGGCGCTTCCACGTCGGCCCCCTTCCGTCTCCGGCCTCGGGCCAGCCCGCGATCACGGAGACCAGGAACGCCGCCGCCAGCCAGATCGCGGCTGAGACATACCCCCGCTCGACGTCGCCGAACAGCCAGCCGCCGAGGCACACCATGCCCCAGCCGATCTTGAGCGCCACCGCCGCACCGTAGCCGAGGGCATCGTCGCGGCAGAACGCCTGCCACAGGCAGACCACCCCGACCAGTCCCCACGCCGCCGACCACAGCCACAGCGGGCCGATCCGGTCCAGCCACAGGAACAGCGACCCGGCGCGGGTGAGGTCGTCGGGCTGGGCGAGGCTGAACGCGTAGATCACGTCCAGGCCGCCGAAGAACACCAGCACCCGGCCGCGCCGGCCGAGGTGCGGCCGCCCCCGTGCGACCACCCGCTCAGTCCTCGGTGCCGGCGAGGATCCGGCCGACGGCCGCGGCCTGCGGGCCGAGCACCGCGTGCAGCAGCTCCGCGGTCTGCTCCGGGCTGGCCTGCGGGTTGTTGAGCCGGTTGAACCAGTCCTCGAGGACGGCGAACCGCCGGTCGAGGATGGCCTGCCCGTCCGCGAGGGTCTTCGCCGTGGCCTCGAGGGTGTCGGTGTTCATCGCGGCCCGGCGGGACCAGATCGCGGCGAGCTGGAGCAGCGCCCCGGCGTTGACCTCGGTGCCGACCTTGAGGTCCGGCTCGTACAGTTCCTCGCCGGTGGTCGCGGTGACCTTGATCTTCTCGTCGGCGAATGCCACTTCGGTCTCCTCCTGCGCTGACTTGCCGGCCAGTTCGGCCCGGACCATGTCCAGGAACTGCGACCACGGGAAGTTCTTGCCCGGGTCGGTGTGCGTGCCGCCGTCGACGGGGAACGCACGGGTGATGTCGTAGTGCCCGCAGAAGCCCTTGGCCCCGTCGCGGACCTGATCCACGGTCAGGTGCCGCACCGGGATACCCCACCTCCGGGCGTCCCGGGCAGCCTGCGCCGCAGCGCGGGCGAGCATCGCCTGCGAGTACTCGGACTGCCAGTCCTGCGAGCCGGCCCGGCCGCACAGCTCGTACTGGATGCCGCGACGGTTGCCCTGCGACCGGGCGGTGTGAGCCTGGTCGTTGGTGCGGACGCACTGCACGACCGAGGTGCTGTCGACGAAGTAGTGCGCGCTGGTGCCGTCGGGGCGGCGCTGGTCGTACGCGGCGCCGTCCTCCGCGGACTGCCCGTGCGCGCTGCCCTCGGTGGTGTGGATGACGATCAGCTGGACGTCACTGCGGTTGGCGTTGGTCCACGACCGCGGTGGCATCCACTTCAGGTCGGGGTACTCAGGCGACTGGGCCACAGCTGACCTCCGGAGGGGGCGGGGTTTCCAGGGCGGTGACCCGCCCGGTGAGCGACGCCACCTGCTCCTCGAGGACGGCCACGTCCGGGTCGGCGGGCACCAGCTTCGGCCAGTGCTGCACCAGCAGGCAGCCGTGCTGCTCCACGATCATGTAGTCCCGCACCGGGTTGTCGTCCCAGCCGGTCGAGTGCGCGTCGACGCGCAGCACGACCCCGATCTGGTGCGCCGGATCCCAGTCGTCGGGCACCACGAACTGCCGGGTCAGACCCTGCTGGATGTGGTGGCCGTCGGCGGTGCAGTTCTCGCCGTTGGTGCCCAGCCGCCGCCACGTCGCCGGGCGCTCCTCGGCCGGGGCGTTCGCGTCGTAGACCCACAGCGAGGTGGCGACCCCCACCGCGTACTGGTCGTGGCCGGGGATCCGGTCCTGGCCGGGCAGGGTCCGGCCGGTGTTGTTCGTCAGGTTCGCCTCGCCGGTGATCAGTAGCGTGTCGCCCGGGGCGACGAACGTGGTGAACAGGCGCACCGTGATGAAGGTGCCCGGCGAGCCGACGACCTTCACCTTGTCGGTGCGGCGGCCGTGGTCGTCGACCAGTAGCCGGCCGTGCGGGCCGAGCGGCATCACAGCAACCATCAGAGCACCGGCTCAACGGTGAGCTCGCGGTACTCGACGGTTCCCGTTCCGCCCGGCGAAACCATATGCAGGTTTTGGATGTTGAACGTTGACCCCGGCGTGAGCGTGCCGGGCGAGATGCGCACCCGCCGGGTGGCGCAGATAACGGCGACGGCGCCACTGTTCACGGCCCGGCCACACGTCAGCGCGCGGACGCTCGATCCGGACACCTGCATTGTTCCCGCGCCGACGCTGCCACCCGACCGGATTTCAAAACTGAGGAGCATTTCATTTGTATTCGTTGTCATCGTGATCCGGCCGGACACGTTGACATAGATGCCGCCCGACGGCGGGGCCACGAACGAGAAACCGTTGACCGGGGATCCGGGGACGAACGACGTCGAGGTGATGCCGCTGATGGTGGTCGAATCGGTGGCCGCACCGGCGCCGAGCGTTTCCTGATCGAACGCGCCCGTCCGACGCCACCCGGAACCGTCGTATACCCGCACCGCCCGGGTGTCGGTCTCGTAGACCATCATCCCGGCATCGGGGCTGGCAGGCCGCGTGCCCGACGTGCACTTGATCATCGACTGGCGCATCAGGTAGGCGTTCAGGTCCGCCGCGGTCAGGACCTCGTTCGTGGTCCATAGCTTGTAAGCCATGCGGGCCCTTTCGTCAGATGAGGGTGTTCGTGGCGTCGAGCTCGCCGCGGACCAGGTCGTCGAGGATGAGCGGGTTGGCCGAGCTGGCGGGCTCCAGCTCCCACGAGGTCTTCCATTCGTCCGGGGCGACGAACGCGTGCCGCACCCCGCGGATGTGAACCTCGCGGGTGTCGGCGGCCACGCCGGGTGGCCGGCGCACCACGGCGATGCGGTCACCGAAGTCCCGGGCCAGGATCTGCGGGTAGAGACCGTCCTTGTCGGCGCGGACATCGACCTCGAGGGAGTCGAACCTCAGCTTCGGCTGGGCGTCGCGGCCGATGACATACCCGGCCCAGCCGGTGACCTCACCGTCGGTGGCGAACGGCAGGTCGAGCTGTTCGTGCGCCCGGTCGCCGTAACGGCTGCGAGAGACGGTGTCGCCGACCTCGTAGACGGTGGCCAGGTCGTCGTCGCGGCGGGCCCGGACCAGGTTGATGAGCTGGCTCCGGTCGTACGAGACGCCCAGGGTCCCCACGAACGGCAGCTCCGCGCCGCCGCCGGAGCCGAACGTCGCCTGCACCGTCGCCGCGGCCGCGTCCAGATACGGGGCGTACCGGTTCCGGAACCGGATCAGCCCGGCCGGGGTGGCCCACAGGTCACCGACCTCGGCCCGGGCAACGTGGCGAGCCTCGTCCAGGGCGCCGCCGTCGAGCGTCGTCGCGGTGAGCGTGGCGATGCCGGTGTCGATGTCGCGCTGGCCGGCCGGGCAGCCGATCGAGTCGAGGATCCGGTTCAGCCGGGCGCCGGCGTCCTCGCCGTCGCCGACCGCGGCGATCTCTCCACGGTTGGTGCCGGCCAGCGAGCCGAGCATGTCGGTGGCGGTGACGACCACGACAGCCTGGTCCGGGTAGCGGTGCTCGGGCAGCCACGAGTCGATCGTGCCGGTGAACAGCGGGTAGGCGGTGCCGCCCCACATCTTCGACAGGCGGATCAGCGCGCCCGGAATCGGCTCGTCGATGCTGGCCGGGTCCAGGTCCCCGTCGTCGTCGCGCAGCGACAGGCTGAGCGTGCCGGCGGCGTACTCGACCAGCGCCCCCGCCCCCTGGGTGGAGCCGCGGTCGATGGTGAACGCCATCACGCGCTGGCGGCCGAGGGCGTCGGTGGAGAAGTCCGTCATCAGGTCGGCGGGGGCCAGCTGCTGCACGTCGAGGCGACCGGCGACCGGGTCGTCGAGGCGCAGGTATTCGGCACCGACTCCGGCGCCGGTGGACAGGGCCACCTGCACGACGAACGTCACGGCCCGTCCTTGCGCCAGCGGGTGCCGTTGCCGGCCTCGAAGGCCTGGATGGCGCTGACCAGCGTCTTGCCCACCTCGGCGGGGTGCGCGGTCGGCGGGACCTGCACAGTGATCTGGTAGGTGTTGCCGCCGGCCATCGCCGCCATCGCGGCCGGCCCTGCGATCGGCTCCGGGCGGCCGGTGCCGTTCGGGATCAGGTTCATCCCGGGCTGCAGCATCCGCATCCCGCCGTCGTCCATGGCGATGTGGATGTGGTTGCGGTGGGCGTTCATCAGCGACTCGTTGAAGCTGCCCTTGTTCTTGCCGCGGGTGTAGGCGTAGTCGCGGCGGTCAGTCCGGTGGATCAGCTCCAGCGGGCCCTTGGCGGCGAGGTAGGACGCCAGGGCGTCCATGTTGTAGCCCATCCAATCGACCGCGCGACCACTGCCGTGCCACTTCGGGTCGCCGGGCCTGAACGCGTTGCCGAAGCTGCCCTGGTTGGGGCCGGACTTGATGAGCTGGAGGACCTTGCGCCAGACGCCGGAGTCACCGCGCTGGGCACCCGGAGAGGACGGCCAGTTGCCGAACACGGGCGCGACCCGCTTCAGCGCCTCCGCCTTGGACATGACGAACGAGTCGCTGACGTCGACCGGGAACCGCATGTAGCGAGAGGTCTCCACCGGCGCGACCAGGCCGCCGCGGGCGTATCCCGGCAGCTGGCCGGTGGCCTGCAGCTCTTCGAGGAACCCCGGCGCCTGGCGGCGCACCTTGGCGGTGGTCTCCTTGTTCACGACCCACTCGCCGCCGTGCACGATGCCCTTCGGCTCGTACTTGCCGCCGTCGCCGGTGTAGCCACCGGTGTGCAGCGACCGCATCGCCGCGGTGCCCGCGTACCGCACCTCGTTGATCGTCTTGCCCTCGGCGAGGGCGCGCTGCGCCAGGTAGACCCGCTTGAGCTCGATGACGATCTGGTTGATGCCCTCGACGACCAGGTCGGTCGCCTTCTCCGGCGGGATCTGCCCGTAGGTCCTGATCAGGTCGCGGGTTTTTTTCTCGTTGAAGCCGAGCTTCTCGGCCTCCTTGATGATCGCCGCCGTGCGGTTCTCATGCTTCTTGCGCGCCGAGTCCACCGACTGGCCGGCGGCGATGTTCGCCAGGTAGAGGTCGTTGTTGCTGGACAGCAGGCCCTGCAGCACGTCACGGTTGGACCGGCCCGCCACGCTGTTGATGTCGAGGGTCCGGCCGTTGTTCTTCACCGAGTCCGACAGGCCGTCCCAGCTGGCCTCGTACGCCTCGTTCGCGTCGGTGTTCCGGATCGCCGCGCCGTACAGGTTGTCCATCGCCGTGCGCAGCGCATCGGAGGTCCGGGCCGCCGTCGAGGTCTTGCCGCCGAGCGAGTCCAGGGTGCGACCCAGCGCCTCCTGTGACACCTTCAGCGCGTCCTGGACGACCTTGAGCGCCTCCTGCTGCTTCTTCAGGTCCTCGGCGCTGACCTCCGCCTTGACCATCATCTGCGACATGCCGAACGTGCCCTCGCCGGTCCGGCGCGCCGATTCCCCGGTCGCGTCCATCTCTGCGCCGGTCAGCTTCAGGATCAGGCGCAGCCCGGCGTCGCCGCCGATCTTGCGGTTGATCTCGTACAGCTCCGTCAGCGCATTGACCAGCTGGAACGTGGTACGGACCGATAGGCCGATGATCCCGAAGAGGGTGTTCAGCGCCTCCGCGCTGCCCTCGGCGTTGTCCGACAGGCTCCTCAGCCCGGTGGACGCCTCGCGCCCAATCAAGGCGATGCCGTCGGCGATCTCCCGGACCGGGGCGCCGCCGTTGGCGATCAGGTCCTCCAGCGCGGCGCCGACGTCGGTGATCAGGGACGAGACGCCCGACGACAGCACCGGCACGAACTTCGCCGAGTCCCGGAAGATCCGCGCGATGTCGACGCTGTCGGCGGCCTTCTCGATGTCCTTGAGCCCGGCGATGGCCGGGTTGACGAACGCGCCGGCGGCCGCGAACAAGCGGCCCTCGATGCGGTCGCCGAGCTGATCCGCCGCGGCCTTGACCCGGGTGTCCTTCGCGGCCACGGACAGGCCGCCGACGACACCGCCGATGCCGACACCGCCGATGATGGCGCCGGCGACGGTCGCACCCAGCAGAGGCGCGACGGCGATACCGGCACCGACGAGCGCCGTCGACATCGGGCCCGCGATCGGCATCGACGCCAGCAGCGGACCGAGCCGGGCCGAGAACTTCGCGACGAAGTTGCGGGCAGGCTCCGGGTCGTCACCGATGTCACCGAGCTGCTTGCGGAACCGGCCGATCTCCTTCAGCGCCTGCTCGGCACGGACCTTGATCTCGACGGTGGAGGCGTTGCGCGACAGCGCCTGCAGCCGGGCCTCGGTCGCGTCGATCGCGGCCAGGGCCTTCTTCGGATCCGCCCGGACGTCGACCGCGTCGAGGTCGAGCCGCTTCAGCGCACGGTTGAGCTGGCCGCCGAGCTGCTTGCCGGCCTTGCCTCCCGGGTCGACCTTGGCGAACTTCTCGCGCAGCTTCTCGTCGAAGCCGGAGACGTCCGGCTCGACCGCGACATACGCGCGCCGGAGGACGCTCACCGGTCATCCCCTCGCACGGTCACGCCGTTCTTCAAAGCGGCGGGCACCAGGTGTGGCCGGGCAGTGGCGTGCTCGGTGCCCGCCTCGACGAGCCAGCCGTACCAGCCCTTGTCATCCCAGCCGACCGCGAAGCCCTCGACGCCGGTCTCCAGGTCAGTGATTTCCTCGATGACGATGTGCCGGCGCAGATTGCCGGAGCGCTTCGGCGCGAGCCGGCGCGCGTCCTTCTGGACGGCCTTGGCCAGGTCGAGGGCGACGGCCTGGACTCCGGCACTGTTGGCGAGATCCCGCAGCGCCCTGGGGTCGCTGGGCCGACTGTCGAGCTCCACCGTCACCACCCCCTCATCCCTGGCCGCCGAACATCGCCTGCAGCTGCTGCTGCACGGCGCGGAGGTTTCGTTCATGGGCTTCTTCGGCGAGCCGCTCGGCCTGGGTGATCGGCTCGGCGAGCCAGTCCTCGAAGGCGCGGACCTGGCACGAGGCCATGCACCGGGTCTCGCACTCGCGGGAGTGCCGCCGGTCGCGGGCCAGGTGTCCGTAGGCGATGTTCAGCAGCAGGCGGGTGCTGACCTCGCTCAGCCAGCCAAGGCCTCGTCGACCGGGCGCAAGTCCGGCGAGGCCGGGGTATCCGAGGCAGGCGAGTTCGAAGGCGTCGAAGTTGGCAGCGACCCATCCGAGGAGGTGGGCCGCTGCACGGTAGGGCGGCCCGCCTGCGCCCCGTGCAAGGTCAGCGCCAGCTTCAGCAGCTCGTCGAGGTCGCAGCGTCGCTCGATGGCCAGCATGTACCAGCGGTCGAACTGATCCTCGGCCTGCGAGCGCGTGGCCGCGTCGGCGTCCTGCGGGACGGGCTTGGACAGGGCGCAGCGCAGCGCCTGCCAGATCGCGGCATTGCCGTCGACCTCGGCGATCTTCCCCGCCAGGGCGGCACCGAGCTGCAGGGCGAGGATGGACGGGATGACCCCTTCGACGGTGAACGTCTCGCCGAAGAAGTCGAAGGTGTCGCGCTCGCTGCCCGGGTCGAGTTCCCGGATCGCGGCGCCGAAACTGCCGAGCTTCATGCTGTCTCCTGCGGCGGCGCTGGCGGCTTGAGCGGGACCGGACGCCGCCAGGGATCCGGTCCCGCCGATCAGGGTGGATCAGGTGGCGAGCGACAGGGCGCCGGTCGTGAACCGCTTGTACGGGGTCGTGTAGCCGGTCGCCGGGATCTCCGCGTTGAACTCCATCGACAGGCCGGCCTTGGTCTCGAAGCTGCCGCGCACGTACTCGACGGAGCCGACGTTGAACACCTGCGGCCAGACGATGATCTCGTCGTCGAGGTTGGACTGGAACGCCAGCATCACGCGGACCTCGGCGTCGGCCAGCGGCGGCGCGTACTCCGTCTGCTTCGTGCCCGCGGTGCCGGTGACCGTGTTCGTGCCGCCGTTCATCGCCAGCTTCCAGATCAGGTCACTGATCTCGTTGGCGACCGTGGCCACGCGGCTGCTCTTCGACGTGGTCACCGTGCGGATCGGGTACTTCGACTCCGCCACCCGGATGTCGGCGGTCTCCGTCGACTCGGTGTAGGTCACGCCCGCGTCGGTCGAGCCGAGATCCTCCCAGCTCGTCCACGTGATCGCCGTGTACTTCGACGCCGTCGGGACGATCGTCGGGATGGCCGTGCCGAGCGGCGCGTACCGCAGGCGGCCCGGGCCGGTCTGGACCAGCCCTGAGGTGATGGGTGCGACGGCCATGGATCAGCCCTTCTGCTCTGCGCCGGCGGCGGTGCGGCCGCCCCCGCTGGTGGTCTGGAACTCGGACACGTCGCGGCCGGTGATCTCGGCCTGGACCTCGGCGGCGGCCTTCGTGCCGGCCGCGGCGACGTGGTCGTCCCAGCCGTTGTCCTTGACCGCCTGCTCGGTGATGGTCTGGCCTCGGGTGTAGGCGAGGACGCCGCCGTGGGCGATGTCCTGCACCACTACGAATTGGCGCTCGGCCACGGTGCTCCTCCTGGTCATGCGGGGTGAATGGTCAGGGCCACGTCGGTCCTGAATCTGGCGCGGGCGGTCTCCTCGTCGGGCGACCACAGCTGCGACAGCGGCATCGAGAAGGCGGTGATCCGGCCGCCGGTCACCGCGGAGTTGGCCAGCTCCCACAGGGCGGCCTCGCCGGTGCGGGCCAGCGTCAGCGCGATGCCTTCACCGAGGTCGGTGCGGTCGCCCCACCACTCGATGGCGTACTGCGGGGACGCCTGCCACGGCCACGGCTGCGGCCCGCCGAGACCAGCCACGCGCACGGCGGCCAGCTCGCCCTGCAGCTGTGTGCCGACACGGCCGCCGTGCAGCGGGGTCAGCGACGGGTGCTCGGCGAGGAAGGTGACGAGGCCCTGGAGCATGTCGGGCAGAACTGCATACGCCACGGCGCACCTCCGGGCTTACGCTGGGCGAATGGAGAAACTCGCTGGGCCGCTGTACCGCACCTGGGATGACGCGATGTCCGACCCCGCGCTGGACCTGTCCAAGCCGTGGTTTGTGGCCGACCCCGATCGCGAACCGGTGGCGGTAGCCGACCGCGACACCGACTGGAGCGGCTGGCAGGAACTCGGAGCGACCGTCGAGCGCTAGACCCCGGTCGCGACGCGCATCAGGATCACCGTCTGGTGGTGCACACCGCGCAGGCCCTTGTGCCGCTCCACGTCGCCGTCGATGTCGTACGTCGCGCCGTCCCACTCGATGCGGTCCGTGGCGGCCAGGTCGGCGTCCGCGCCGACCGTGCACTTCCAGCGGGTCAGCGTCCGGGGCTGCTCGACGACGTCCTCCGTGGAGGACACCACCGACACCCGGGCCGCGTACGTCGTCGAGGTGGCCGCGGCCCAGTCCCGGGCCTGGTTGCCGTAACCGGACGCCACCAGCGGGGCGCGGCGGCGGACGACCGAGTCGGCGAGCAAGTTCTGCAGCACGGCGACCTCCTACGGTCGGACGGTCACACCGGCGAACGGCCGGGTGGTAGTGCCGGTGCTCGGCCGAGGGATTCGCTTGTGGACCCGCGCCGGGAAGGCCGAGCCGGTAGCAGCCGCGGCACCCGCAGTCGCTTGGCCGGGGCCGCCGATCAGCACCGACGGGCCGAACGCTTGGGCCGCTGCCGCGGCAGCGGCAGCGAGGACCTGGACGGCCGCGACTGGGCCTATCGCGGAGCCGGTGGCCGTGGCCAGCCCAGCGTCAGCGTTGGTCAGCGGGACCGTGGACACGGTCGGGTTGAATGCGACGCCAGCCGCGGTGGCCTCGATGGCCAACGCCGTGATAGCGCTGGCCGGACCGAGGGCCGCGCCGCCGGCCGACGCTTCGGTGGCAGGGGCGGTCGCCGACGAGCTGGTGGTGACGGTCGGGTTCGCCACGGTGCCCGTGCCCGCAGCCTCAGCCGGGGTAGGGCCGGCCGCGGCTGCCGTGCTGACCGTGGCGTTGTACGCAGCGCCAGTCGCCTCGACTGGGTTGTCCGCGATCAGGTCGAGGGCGACCGTCGATCCCGCGTCCCACAGCGCCTCGCCGGACGCCGAGGCGGTGCCCGCGCTCGCGGTGCCGCTGGCGCTGGCCGAGACCGTGGGGTCCTGCGCGACACCGACGGCCGTTGTGGTTGTCGCCGCGACGCCGAGCGCCGCAGCCGGGGTGACGGCGACACCGACGGCGGCCGCCTCGGCCGGCTGCGCCTCGAGGGCGACGGTCGGCTCGTAGGCCACACCGGTGCCAGCGGCCTCAGTGGCCGGGGCGTCCGTCTCGTCGCCGCCTGCGGACGCCTGGAAAATGACGTCGATGCCGTAGTTCGGGGCACCGGAGAAGTCGTTCGGGTACGTGCCCGCCGCGGCGTACTCGTACGTGCCGTTGCGGATCGTGCCCAGCAGTGGGAACGTACCGCTGCCCGATGCGCCGACTGCCGTCAGGTTGCCGACCGTGACGTCGGTCAGCAGGTCGGCAGCCGTGGCCACGTACCGCCCCTGGTCGTTGCTCGAGCCGACCTTGTAGGCGGTGTTCGCCGAGATCGCCACCGGGGCGTCGAACAGAATGTCGTTCCATGACGCCGAGGCCAGCGGGACGACGGCGGCCTTCTCGGCCAGCTCGGTGCCGGTACCCGGCCCCGGGTCGGCCTCACCAGCGGTGACCAGCCACAGGTTGACCGTCTCGATGCTGGTGCTGACCGTCGTCGTGGCGTAGACCCGCACGCCGAGCACGTTGCCCGCGACGGCCGCGTAGAACGTCAGACCGCGCGTGAGCGGGGTGCCGTCGTTCTCGTTGCCGGACGTCGGCGTCCACGACACGAACAGCGACTCCTGGGAGCCGCCGCCGGTGCTGACCGTCGCGCTGTACGCGGTGGCCGAGCCGGTCGCCCCGGTGGGCTCCGCGGCCAGCGCGGTCCCCGCCGTGGCGTCGAACGCCGTCCCGGTAGCGGCGGTCTGGCCTGCGGTGATCGTCGCTGCGACGGCCGGGGCCCCTGCGGCGCCGGTGCCGGTGGCCGTGGTCGGCGCGGGCGATGCGCCCGCCGCGCCGAGGACCTCGACGGCGGCCTTGGAGACGGTGCCGGTGCCGGTCCAGTTCGATACACCGTACGACCGAGTGCCGGCTGCCTGGGCATCCCACTGCACCACCAGGAAGGTGGCCAGGCCCGACACCGCATTCGCCTGCCGGATCGTCCCGCCCGCCGGCGTGGTGTCCACGGTCACGTCGGTGGTGGCGTTCCAGTCCGCGAGGACCATCACGACCGAGCTGTCCGCCGCGACCGTCACGGACACGGTGACCCCGGAGCCGACGTTCACCACGGGCGTGCCCAGCCCGGCCGAACCCGACCATGACCAGGCCGCGATACCGCGGGCACCCGACGCGCCGTTGGTCGACGCCAGGGCCGCGTTGCCGTCGCCGGCGGCCGTCGCCGACCAGCCGTACACCTTGCACGACGAGCCCGTTGCCGTCGGCAACCCCGACAGGGCACTCAGCGTGAGCCCGGTGCCGGTCGGGGTGGCCATCGCCAGGCCGTTGTCTTCGGTCGCGCCGAGCACCACGATGACGTCGCCGGCGGAATCCCAGTTCAGGTCGTCGGTCGTCTCCGTCGTGACCGATGGGTCCGTCCAGGTCGACTCGGCGTAGTCGATGAGCGTCGGCGCGGCCACGCGACCCCCTCGCTACGGCGCTGGATTGGAGATGCTGGCCCCGCCGTTCACACCGTCGAGGTATCGGTTGTCCGACCACTCGGTGACGGTCGCCTCCGCGAAGTTTGTCGGCCCATAGAACGGCACCTGCGCCCAGCGGCAGCCCCGTACCCGCAGGTTCGTCACGTCGCCCGCGCCGGCGTCGCCGCGGACCTGCAGGCCGTGCTGGGAGCCCTGGAACGTGGTGTAGAAGATCCCGCAGTCGTCCACCGCACTGTTCTCCGTGCCGATCCGCAGCGGGGCGTTCGCGTTCTCCGCCTCCTGGCCGGCATCCAGCCAGGATCGCCAGATCAGCAGGTTGCCGATGCCGGAGCACTGCATGCCGTCGGAGTGCGAATCCGGGCCGCCGTCGGTGGTCATCGCCGAAAGGCTGTCGATGAACGCCGTCCGGTACAGCCCGGAGATACCGTCCTCGCAGTTCACGATCGCGGACCTTTCGAACCACGCGTCACCGCCGACGAAGCCGGTGCGGATGCTGTCGTTGCCCTTGATCGTGCAGTCCAGGAACACGAACAGCGGCTCCAGTAGCACCCCGCTGCCGTTGGCCGAGTCGCCGTCCACGCAGAAGAAGTCCAGCGAGTTGTCGATCTCGCACTGCTCGAACAGGTACGTCTCACCCACGGCGGGTCGCGGCGCGATCGTGGCTGTCCACCGGCGCCGGTAGTAGTGGCGGGTCACGTCGAAGGTGTTACTGGCCAGCGTCTCCGGGTTGGTCAGCGTCACCGACCGGGTGCCGTCGAACGTGGCCAGCCCTGACGAGCTGGTCAGCGACGTCCCCGACGGGACGCCGACGTCGGAGCCGACGACCGGCTTCGACGTCGGGGCCGCCATGGTCGACTGGTTGAAGTGGGCGGCGTACCGGACCGCGATGGGCATCGAGCCTCCTAGGTGGAGGCGTGCGCCTCCAGGTACGCAGCGGCCGCGCGCAGCCTGGCCGGGTCGTCCCCGAAGCTGCCGAGGCCGTTGTTGCAATTGGTGCAGAGCAGTGCACGCACCTTGCCGGTTGCATGGTCATGGTCGACGTGCGGGCTACTGCCCTTGCCTGGCCACTGGTCGGACCTGCACACCGCGCACCGACCGCCCTGCGCGGCCAGCATTCCCGAATACTGCTCAGGCGTGATCCCGTACAGGTATTGACGCATGTAGCCGGGGGAATTTGCGCGCCAACGAGCCGAGAGGGCGTTGCGCTTGCACTCCGGCGAACAGTAGAGCGAACCGGCTGCGCGGGTATCGGGAATCTCCTCGCCGCAGTGCCCGCAGGGGAGCTTTGCAGCGAGCCAGGCCGCCCTCTTGCCCTCTTGCCGTCGCCGGTTCTGGTAGGCGACGCCGCACTCCCGTGAGCACGTCCTCGCCCGGAGGTTGACCTGTTCCGGGATTGGTCCTTGGCACTGCGCACAGGTACGGCCGACCCGGGCTGCGGCGATCTGCGCCGACTTGGCCGCCGACCGGACCGCCTCCTTGCAGGTGCGCGAGCAGTACCGCGACTGCGGCCGACCTTTCGTCCCCTTGGCCAGCCCTTGCCCGCAGTGCTCGCACGATCCCATGTGCACATTCTATCATGCGCCATATGACGTTTGCGCAGGTCAGACCGTGATGCGAAGTACACCCGAAGCTGACCAGATCACGGTGAAAGTCCCGGCCGTGACGCTCTGTGCTCCCCCGAATGCATTGAAGCAGATTCCCTGGTCCGCCACACCGCCCGTGCCCGCCGTGATCGTGTCGTCGTAGACCAGGCAGCCGTAGGCGTTGGAGATCGTCACGTTGCCGCCGCCGGCCAGGTCGGCCGCGTCGAACATGAACACGCCCGTCGCCGGGGCCGTCAGGGTCTTGCTGGCAAGCGTGCGGCCGGTGGCCGTCCAGTTGGTGGCGTCGGTGACCTCGTTGGCCGTGGTCCACTGGCCGGTGTTGTAGCCGGTGCTGGTGAGCGCGGCGTCCTTGTCCGGCGTGCCCGTGTTGTTAAACAGAGCCACCTTGACGGTGTCCGCGCCCAGCCCGGCGTACCCGGCCGGGAGGACCGCGGCGGTCTGGCCCTGGCCGAAGATGGCCAGGGGCCAGGCCCGGAAGATTGCGCTGCTGCTGCCGAAGGCCATTACGACCCGTCCTCTCCGGTGGTCTGGCCGTCATCGGCCTCGTTGCTGGTGTCGCACTGTTCGTCGTCCGGCTCGGGAGCCGGGGTGTTGTCCTCGGTGCGGACCGCCGGGTTGAACGCGGCACCGCCGGAGGTTGGCGTGCTCATCCGAGCCTCCCGTGCGCCGTCGGCGCGTAGACCGTGACGTCGTTGCCGTCATCGCGGGTGGTGATCACCGACATGACCGGGCGGCCGTTGCCGTCGAGCTGCACGTCCTCGCCGCCGATGTAGTCCTCGCGCTCGACCGCCTCGACCTTGCAGCGAGTGCCAGCCGGGACCATCGGCGCACTGAGCCCGGCCAGGCCGGGGCAGTCGTGGAAGCGCGAGTGTGGCTGGGCCTCGCGGGTGACCTGTTGCAGGTCGCAGTTGGGGCAGGCCCAGTGGCACTCAGGAGGTGCGAGCAGGGGGATCGACATCAATCCGCCAGCACAGAGGTAGTGGTCGTCCAGTGCCAGTCCGGCTCCGGGAACGAGTAGACCGGCCTCGAGCCGGTCGAGTACTTGCGTTTGGCCGCCTCGAGGATTTCCGCGCGACGGGCACGGTTGAACGTGACTGCGTAGTCGTCGATGGTCTCCGACACATTCCCGGACGGGTTTCCGTACGCCATCGCGGCGAGGTCGAGCGCCCACGTCCACAGGTCATCGGGGGCCGGGTCGGTCCACTCGGTGAGCCCCGTGGCCGACCTGAGCCACCCTGACGCGATCCGGCGGGCGATCGTCGCCGTCTCGGTGTCGAGATCCTGCTGCATGAAGCTCGCAAGCTCGGTCAGCTCGAACAGGTCGGCCACGACTGATCAGCTCGCCGGCTTGGCCGCCGGGCGGCCGGTGGGCCCCGGCTTGGCCGACTGCCGCTCGGTGCGCCGCTCGGAGCGAGCCTTCTCCGCGTCGGCCGCCTGCTGCGGCGTCAGCGGGTTGCCGTTGTCGTCGAAGGTCACCCGGGCGCCGTACGGCGTCGCCGCGTCGGCCTCCTCGGTGCCCTTCTTGGCGACCATGCCCTTGCGGACCTGCTTGTCGAGGTCGTCCTCGTGGACGTCCGCGGGCAGGCTCGCGCCGGCGTAGAAGCCCTTGATCACGTACGAGCCGACGTCGTCCTTGACCCGCACGTTGACCAGCGGCGCAGTGACCACGTACCCGCTGTCCTTCTCGACATTCTCGGTCTTGTCGCTCATCAGGAAACCACCCCGGTGATCTCTTCCACGGCGCCGGACTCCTGCACGATCGGAACCGTCTTGCGGCGGCCCTGCAGGTCCCAGGCGTCCAGGTCGTCCTGCCGGATCGACTTGACCTGAACAGCCAGGTCCGCGACGGCGTAACCCGGCGCGCCGTCGACCTCGTCAGCCATGCCGCCGACCATGTTGCTGTCGAGGACCAGCGCGGTCGTGGTCAGCGACGGCGTCTTCAGCACGGTCAGCCCGGCCACCGTCTCGATCATGCCGGTGTACACCGGGTTGTCGGACGACTCGCGGCGCCGCAGCGTCGCGATGGTGTCGTTGAGCATCAGGTACGTATACGCCTTCGGCGACACGACCAGGGTGTCCGGTCGGTAGCCGGCGTTTCGGTCCTCGATGCGCTGCACCGCGAGCAGGATGTCAGCCAGCGGCTGCCGGGTCGCCGGGGTGGCGTGGTCCCAGATGCCGGTGGTGGCGGTGTCCGCCGCCGCCGACTGGATCGCCGACATGCTGACCGCGTCGACCTGCCGGATGATCGAGTTGACGACCTTCTGCAGGCTGCGGGCGACGGCCTGGCCGCCGTACGCGCTGCGGGCGATCTCCTCGTCGGTCAGGCGGGTCTTCTGACCCCACTTGACGATCGCCGCGATCGCAGCGGTGCCGGTCGGCAGCGACGCGAACGGGTACGTCGACCCGGGCGCCACAGCCTCGACCGTGCGGGTCGAGACGAATGGCTCGCTCTGCTCGTACAGCACGGCGCCGCCGTTGCTGCGGAACCGCTGGGTGAGGATCTGGTCGGACACGAACCGCAGGTTGCGGAACGTGCGCAGAACCCGCTGGATGTTCGTCGGGTTCTGCAGGAAGCGGCTGATCGACAGGGTGTCGCCCGAGATCGTGGGCGCAGCCGCCGGATAGGTAGTTGGCACTGCTTACTCCTCTCGGGGTTACCGGCCGCCCTGGACGCGCAGCAACAGCGGCGATCCAGCGGCAGTGGTCAGGGCGCGGCCGATGAGCGTTCCCGCGGCGGCAGCGGTGGCGATGGTGGCGGTCTTGACGGTGCCGTTCGCGTCGGTGACGACACCGGCGCCGGTGGCGAGCGCGCCGGACGCCTCCAGCTCGTGGATGACACCGTCGAGCGGCCACACGGTCACCTTCGCGCCGGACGCCGCATCGAACGCGGCCACCCCGACAACGTCGGCGGCGTCAGCGCCGGACATGGCCACGGTGCCGTTGCCGGACTCGACGAGAACCCGGCCGCCGGTGACGCCGGCCGAGGTCGTCGCCGTCCACGGCTTCGCGCCGCCCTCGAATACGGGCTGATAGTCGGCCATGGCTCAGGCCCCCTTCGTCATGGAGCCGGGCGGGAACAGGCCCGCGAACTCGCGGTCGAATTCCTTGTCGTCCAGGTCGGCGTAGCCGCTGGCCGCGATGGCGAGCGCCGAGTTCGGGGTAAGGCCCTCGATCAGCGCCTTGGTGCCCTCGGGGTCGGTGTTCCACAGCTTCGTGAAGTGCGTCTTCTGCGCCGGCGTGAACTTGCCCTGCTCGACGGCCGAGGCGATGATCCGCTCACCCTCGTCGCGCTTGGTCTGGTCGTGGGCGGCGGCGAGACGCTTGATCGTGTTCTGCGTCTCCTGCCACACCGACGCGGAGATGGTGACGACGCCGGACGCAGCGACGAGCTCCGGAGCCTTCTCCGGCTCCGGGGCCGGCTCGGGGGTGGGAACGGGGGCCGGGGCCGGTGGCTCCGGCTGGGTCACGGTGAGGCCTGCCGACGCGAGCGCGGTCGACACCTCATCCTCGGAGGCACCGTCCGGGAGTCCGGCCAGAACCTCTCGATACTTGGCCAGGGACATCCCGGCTCCTTCCGTTGATGGCGGTGGTTCGACCCCCGGAGGGGTTGCTTCTGGTGCGCTGGCGGCGATCCACTCGCCGCCGGTCGCAGCCACGGTCGCGGCTACGAGCTGGCGGACGTCGGACAACGACTTCAGGACGGGCATGCCGGGCGGTGTCGCGCCGAGCAGTGCCAGCCGGGTCAGGACGAGGCCGTACTCACGGCCGGCGAACGTCACGCCGGCCACGCCCTCGATAGAGCGCTGCGGCCAGCGCGCCGGGGCGGCCGCGTGGACCCAGTCGTCGAGGTCGACGAGGTCACCCAGTAGGACCGGGCCGTCGTCGTCCTCGGCGTACCGGACGTTCGCGACCCAGCCGAACGCCGGGTCGCCGTCAAAACGGGTGTCCATGTGGCCGAACCCGAGCGGGATCCGCTGGGCGCCGGTGGAGGCGTGGAAGTCGGCGGCGTCGCGCAGCATCGCCGCGGTGAACTCCCGCTTGCCGGACGACAGCTGCCACGTGCCGGGCCGGGCCAGTTCAACGCCGAGCAGGTCAGGCATCCGCGCCTCCGTTCGGGTCGACGCCGGGGATGGTCGGCTGCGCTGCGGGTGCGGGCTTCACGGCGGTGGCGGCGTCGACCGGCGGCAGGCCGTACTGCTGCCGCACCGTCTCCTTCAGCACCTCGTCGGGCGTGACCAGGCCCGAGTCGACCAGCGCCTTCAGCGACTGCGCGGTGGCCGCCTGCCGGGAGCCGATCTCGTCGAAGACGACCCGCGGGGCGGGCTCGGTCGGGCCAAAGTTGATGTCGACCAGGTCCTCGACGATGTGCTGCGTCGCCGTGTCAGCGATCTGCTGCGCGAGGGTCTGCAGCGACAGGACGAAGAAGTCGGCGAAGGTAGTGCCGAGCGCCCACGAGCCGGTCTGCGTGCCGAGGTTCAGGAAGTGAGCCAGGACGGCCCGGCCGATCTGCTCGTCGTGGTAGCGGATCGACGGCAGCGCCTGCGGCAGCGTGCCCTCGACGCCGCGCAGCACCATGTCCGCGGTGTTCGCCACCGCTGACCCGGCCGTCTCGCCGGCACGCCACGCCCTGGCCATCGCCAGGCCCGCGGACAGGTCTTCCTCGCCCTCGGCGGCCTTGTACAGCGGGACGCCCATGCCGTTGCGCTCGATCGTCTGCGCGTCGACCCTGAGCAGTCGATCCTTGATCAGCCAGTGCTTGTACGCCGGGCGCAGCAGGGACGTGCCCTTCCAGTCGCCCTCGTTCTCGTGCACGTAGCCGACCAGCCGACCCACCGGGATCGGCTGCTGCGGGGCTGTCGTCTTGTTGGAGTACTGCTTGATCGAGACGAGCCCGCCGTCGTCGGCGACCTTGATCTCCTCGATCGTGCGCGGCATCCGGGGCGCGAGCTTGCGCAGGTGGGCCCGCTCGCCGCCCGGGTCGACCCGGTACACCTGTTCGAAGTACATGTGTCCGAACGGCAGCATCATCAGCGCCAGCCGCAGGTGGTCGGCCCACGAGAAGCGGTCACGCACGCGCGGCGGCGCCTTCGGCTCCTTGCCCACCACGGGCAGGCCGAGCTCGTCGGCGATGAACTGCGTCACCCGGGACTTCGCGCCGGCGGACTCGACGCGCCAGGTCGTCCGCCGTACCGGCAGCGTCACGGCTCGCAGCACGGACGCGATCTGAGCGTCCTGGCGTTTCATCTGGTCGTACACCGTGACCGACTGCGGCCACTGCAGTTCAGGGGTCGTCTCGGTCTCGTCCCACGCCCACCAGTTGGCGGCGGTGGTGGCATACCCGATCTCGTTCTTCGGGGCGGTGACCATGGCGCACCTCCCGATCAAAATCCGGCCGTGGACAGCGTTGACGTTTCGTAGTGCTTGCTCGCGGCCGACTCGACCTGCGGCTGCGGTGGTGGTGCCTGCGGTGGCGGCGACACCGACAGACCCCAGTGCGCGCCGGTCGCGCCGACGAGCGGGCTGATGTCGGCGTCGGACTTGCGCCGCGACCACGCCCACAGCCCGTCACCGATGTCGCGGCGGGACGCGCCCGCGATGGCCCGGTTCAGCGCCGGATCGTCCAGGTGCCGCACGCCCTTGTCGGAGACCGCAGCGGCGAATGCCTCGCACGCCTGGCCCAGGTCGCGGGAGGTCATCTGCCGCGGCTCGACACCGTGCGCGAGCAGGTCCGGGAGCAGCGCACCAGCCGGACCACCCGGATCGATCACCCAGTCCAGCGGCTTGTGGCGTTGCAGCTGCGCGGCCCGCGGTGCCGCCCAGTCGAAGCCGGCGCCGTGCACGACGACCTCGAGGTGTGGCAGCCCGTCGGCGCGGTACATGGCTGCCACGATGGCCACCGACCGCAGTCCCGGACTCGCGTCGATCATGAAGACCGGACGGCCGGTGGGCTTTGAGTCCCCGTCGGCACAGGCGGACCACTGCTCGAGCGGCACACCGCCGCCGACCGGGTCGGTGTGCCAGCCGAAGCGCTCACGGCCGAACTCTTCCGGGGGTAGCGCGCGGCGCTCGGAGCGCACGTACTCGTAGCTGATCCGGCGCCCCAGGGCGTGATTCGCCTTGGGCCACAGCGTTTCGTCGTCCAGGGCGCAGCCGTCGGTGCCCACCGTGTGCGGGCATTCCGCACCGAGGTCGCAGCCTGGATCATCCCACGAACCGGGGGCGCACCACTCGAGGTAGACCAGGGACGGGTCGTCGCCCTTACGGCCACGGTCACGCAGGCCGCGCAGATGATCCGAACCGAGGACGCCCGCCGACGAGCCGTACATGATCTGCGGGTCGCCGGTCATCGACCGCGCGGCCAATGTCGGCATCAGCGCGCCCATCGACTCCGCCGACAGGAACAGCGCCTCGTCCATCACGATGCGCTTACCGCCGAGGCCACGGCCGCCGCCCTTGGAGCGAGCGAGGAACTCAAGCTTCGCCCCGCTGTGCAGCTCGACGGCCTCTTCGCCGTTCGCGTAGACGATCTTCTTGACCCGCTTCGACAGCATGTCCGAGTTCTCGACGAGGGACACGACGTCGTTGAACGCGTCCCGAGCGGTACGGAACAGGTGAGCCGTCCAGACGATCCGGTCCGGCGGCATCAGAAACAGGTCGAACAGCACGCACGGCAGCAGCACGCCGCCGGTCTTGCCGTTCTGCCGGGCCTCGATGACCGCCGACTCCAGAGCCGCCCAGCGGCCGCCCGGCCCGTAGGACAACATCGCATCGACGGCCAGCAGCTGCTCCGGGTCGAGCGGCCGGCCGGCCATCTCCATCAGATCGGCGGCCTCGGCGCCGTACGAGCCCTCCCGCGGGGGGACGCTCAGGTGCGCCGGGGTGACCTCAAGCACCGGAAGCCTTCTTCAGCCGCCGCTCCATCAGCTCATCCATGCTGTCGGCCTTCTTCGTGCCACCGGCCAGGGCCTCGGCCATCGCCGCGGACAGCTGACGGGCCAGAGACGCCATCGCCGAGCCGGTATCGCCCGGCTGGGACAGCTTCAGCGCCAGCCTCAGCGCGATCTGACCGGGAACGGAGTCGACGACGCCAGCTTCGGTGAGTTCTCTGCGAGTGGTCGCAACGAGAGGGCTTTCCGGAGGGCTTTCAGCGGTTTCCGGCGACGAAATCGGGGAAACGGGCGCAAATTCGCCGCTTTCGCGAGCCGCGATGTCCCTGGTGGATGACCTTTTCCGGCACGTCGTGCCGCAGAAGAGTGCACCGCGGCGCTTCGCGTCGAACAACCGCCCGCATTCCTGGCAAGAGACCTTCACTCACGGTCACCTCACTCGGGGCGGCAGGACAGCGGTTCCATCACTGTGGGTGAGATGAAGGCTCGGGGAGAGGAGCGCCGCCTCCTGCGGGGGTCCTATGACCAGTTGATCTAGATTTTTTCGGGCATCGCTCCGCAGTCGATAGCACTGCGTAGTCTCACGCTGAGTTACCAAGTGCGGCTGTGCTTGAGTCCTTTGCGCGCTGCGTGGCTGTTCGCGGCACCGGCCCTGCGGTTGCATCCCACGTGCTCAGGCCCGCTCCATGCAGTGCGGTCGTCGGTGTGCCCGAGGTCCCACTGGTCTTGCGGCCTGATCAGCTGGTCACAGCGCGCGCAGTGCACCTCGCCCCGCCTGACCCGTGGTGCCCAGGCCTTGCGCTGCAGCTCGTGTGCCCTGCCGTATCCGCGGTCCTGTCGGCTGCCTGCGCTGGGCATAGTCACCACCTCCGCAGTGCGGCAGGGTAGGCCACCGTCATAGCCTGCCCTGCCGCTTCCCCCTGCTTCCCCTAGCCCGGGGTACGACAAAGCCCAGGCGGTGAGGCCTGGGCTGAGTCGTCGTCTGGTCTCCGGGCACACTGCGCCTGCCGGATGGCGGTGACAGTACAGCGAGTGATCAAGCAGGTCAACAACGTGGTCATCGGTGCGTGTCGCCCAGCTCAGGGCCGCCACTCGCTGCGGTAGCCGGGCCGGTCGGCGTACGGCAGGGCGAGCAGCTTGACGATCGCCTCGGACGCCGACTCGGAGCCCGCGAACCAGGTCCAGCTGGACTGCGTGCCGTCGATCACCGGGGCATGCAGCTCCAGGATCCGCCGCTTGGCGTCGACCTCGGCCAGCACGCGGGCCGGATCCCAGCGGGCGATGTGCGTCGCAGAGTCGAAGTCCGGCGCTTGGTCCTTGACATGCACCACGGTGTGGCCGCCGGCACCGGCGATGCGCCCTTCGACGTGGCCACCAGGTGTCGTGGACACCCGGTTAGCCCACGGTGCGGGGTCGAGGATCTCGGCCATCTTCGCCACCCGCTCGTCCTCGTCCAGCTGGGCGCGCAGCCACGTCACCAGGTCGTCCACGTGGTCGGCATCCGGCCCGCCGTCCAGTGCGGCGCACCGGGGATCAGTGACGATCGGCCCACCTACAGCCGAAGCGTCGAGGCAGTCGCAGCCTCCAACGTGCATCCGGGCTTCGCTCACGCGCTCATCCTCTCATCGTCTGCGGCTCGTGCCGCTGCTCGTCGCGGTGCTCGGGCCAGGCGTTCGGAGACGTCGCCGAACCGGAACGTGGGCACGGTGCGGGTCTTCGCCTGGCCGTCCTCGTCGAAGCCGTCGTCCTCGGTGATGTGGCCGTGGGCGAACAGCTGGCGGCGGGAGTGCCAGGTGTTGATGAGCTTGCGGATCTGCTGCTGGTTGCGGTCGGTGTCGAGGTAGGAGCCGAGCCGGGCGGCTTCGGCGGCGGTGACGAGCTTGCCGTCGAGGGACTTGCGCAGGATGTCGCGGCTCTGGGCGACGTCCCAGCCGAGCTTGCAGGTGGGCACGGGGCAGGTGACGACGGTCTTGCCGCGGGCGGCGTAGAGCACCTTGCCGCAGTCGCACATGCCGACGAGGTCTTTGTCGGCGGGCCGGTCGACGAGCCGGACGAGCTGGTCGCACGCGGCATGCAGGTCCTTGAACGCCTCGTCGGCGGCCGGGTGCCGGCGCAGCTGGTCGACGTTGGCGGCGAGCCACAGGCAGCCTTCGGCGAGGGTGGCGGGTTCGTGGCCGAGGTCGCGCGCCCAGCCGGCGACGGTGTTGGTGACGGCGTGCAGTTTCTCGGCGGCGTCGAGGTCGGCGGGTCCGGCGGAGGGTCGTAGCCCGCCGGGGGTGGGGCGTTCGATGGACGCGTGCCACCCGAATGCGGTGACCGGGTTGCGGCGGGCGTCTTCAGCGACGGCGTTGTCGGGCTCGGGCTGGGATGGTCCGCCCGCCCGTCCAGCTCGCGCCTGACGGGCTACGACGGTCCAGGCGTCCTCCGCATGCCCTGCGGCGGCTGTGAGGCTCTCAGACAGGCTGAGGGCGTCGGTGGTGCACGCGTAGGCGACATCTGCCATCGGCCGATTGCAGACGACGCAGAGGTTGGGCGTGGTCATGCCTGCTCCCCGGTGGCGACCTGAAGCCGGTATTCGAGCTGCGCGACCAGAAGCTCGGCGGCTCGGCGGCGTTCGATCTCCTTGCCGAGCAGCGAGCGCAGGGCCGCAACGCGCTGGTCGTGGTCGTTGAGGTCAGCCAGGCTGGCGGCGGTGTCGGAGGCGAGCAGCTGCATCTCGTGCCGAAACTTGGCCTCCTTGCGCAGCAACGCGCACCGCTCGCAATCGGGAGCGCCCTGCGGCGTCCGCTCGTCGAGCCAGCGTTCCGACTCGGCGCATCGGTAGTGCGGGATGACCTTGTCGTGCTCGGTGCACTTCATCGGTAGCGCCTCCTCTGGCACGGGCGGCAGGCGTAGCGGTAGACGTTCCGGTGCACCCAGCAAAGGCCGTAGCGGCGAAGCAGACGACGGATCATGCCGGCCACCCCGTTCCGGTGTCGCGGGCGCCGGGGTGCCGCTGCGGGATGAGCGCCAGTCGGAAGCCGAGCACGTGGGCGGTGTCGATGAGCGCGTCGGTGGGGATGCCGCGGTCGCCGAGCTCGCGGTTGATGAGGGTGCGGACGCTGATGAACAGGCGGGCGGCGAGGTCGCGGCGGCTGAGCTTGGCCTGTTCGCGCAGGTGGCGGAACAGGCGGGCGGCCTGGCGCTCACTGAGGATGGGGATCACGGGTTCCTCCGGGCTCGGGTCGGGATGACGGGGGCGGGTCGGGTCGGGCGGTCGCGGAACTCGGCCGGTGGCGTGTTCTCGGGCTCGCGGTCCGGGTCGGCGATGGCCTCGCTGCGGCAGAGGCGGCAGTTGGTGCCCAACTCCCACGGATGCCGGCGGCAGCGCGGGTCCTCGCGGTCGAGGTACGGGCTGGGCTCGTCGAGCCAGTGGTCGGTCACATCGCCTCCCGCGTGAAGAAATCGACGATCAGCCCTCCGCCGGGCCCGGCCTCATTCGCCGCGCGTGTGCGCGGTCGTGAGTTGCGCTGTTGGTCTTGGGCTGGGGTGAGTGGTCCGTTGAGTGGGTTCTGCGAGTAGGTCCCCGGAGCCGAAGGCGACGGGGGTCGCAGGGGGTCTGGGGGCAGCGTGCCCCCAGGGGTGGTTCCAGCGGGTGGTTCATGGGTGGTTCTAAGGGTGGTTTGGGGGGCGCTGCGTCCGTGACATCCGGTCACAGAATCCGTGACGTCCGGATTTAAAGTCCGTGACGTCACGGACGCAGAATCCGTGACGCTGTTTTCATTCCGCACATGACCATCGATGGATGCGGCCGCCTTTTCGCGTTCCCGCTGCCGCCGCTTGCGCTCCGCATCGGCCTGCCGACGGCGCTCCAGGCGGGCCTCGACGAACGCCTGGTTGCCGTCCGACTGCTTCTGCGACATGTCCAGGTTCCAGCGGACGGTGTTGAACTGGGAGAAGCCTGCCCGCACCAGCAGGCCCGCCTTCTCCAGGCGGCGCTCGGCGCGCTCGATGGTGCGCTCGTCGAAGCCGGTCGCCTTGATGATGTCGCCGGTGCCCGCGTAGGTGTTGCGCCCATGCTTGTCGGCGCGCTCGGCGCGAGCGACCAGGACGAAGCGTGCGGCGGTGTCGGGCTTGCCGGCGGCGGTGAGCAGCGTCGGTGCGTCGTAGAGCGCCCACCGGACGGCCTCGTAGCTCATTGACCACCACCCGGTGGGGTGGTGAGGGGCGACACGGGGGAGTTGGCACGCGACAGCGTGCGATGCCATGGCAACATAGAGCCAGGGCTCCTTCCGCTAACTCGGATAAGGGCCTTAGGCCGGGCCAGGTGTTGACGCACCTTGTCCGGCCGAACCCATTCTCCCAGCTCAC
>WUUC01115714.1_pt1 | contig 31501 bp, 27 predicted proteins | sample 6278441 | NCBI WGS metagenome assembly WUUC01 (sample SAMN13675441, study PRJNA597444) | soil metagenome | isolation source: soil | place: USA: Washington | collected 2017-10
TCATTTAGATATGATCAATCAGCTTAAAGAGGCACGGAAACGGTTAAATCAGCCTATAGCCATTATGATTGATATTAAAGGACCTGAAATTAGAATAGGAAAAATAAAAGATGGGCAAGTTTTACTGCAAGCGGGTCAGTTATGGACTTTAGTCAAGCAAGAAATAGAGGGAAACCTTGAAGAGGTTTATATACGTCCTTCAGCTGTTTTAGATCATTTAGAAATCGGAACTCGAATTTTATTTGATGACGGTTATGTTGCTTCTAAAGTGGTAGAAATCCAACCAGAAAAAGTGATAATAGAGATTGAAAATAATGGAGTGATTCGTTCTGGAAAAGGAGTCAATATTCCCAATGTGAATGTTCAACTACCTGCTGTAACAGAAAAAGATATTCAAGACATTCAGTTTGGTTGCGAACAAGATATTGATTTAATTGCTGCTTCGTTTGTACGCTCTGCCGAACATATCTTAGTGATCAAGAAACTGTTAACAGAGTCGAAAAAATCGGATATTTTAATCATTGCTAAAATTGAAAATTGTGAAGGGGTTCAAAACTTTGATAGTATTGTTCAAGCAGCCGATGGCATTATGATTGCACGAGGAGATTTAGGAGTAGAAGTTCCCTTAAGTCAAGTGCCTCGATTACAAAAAATGATGATTCGAAAAAGTTATTTAGCAGGAAAGCCCGTTGTGACAGCGACTCAAATGCTTGAATCCATGATTCATAATCCTCGTCCTACTCGTGCCGAAACATCGGATGTGGCTAATGCCATCTATGATAGTACTTCTGCAGTGATGTTATCGGGTGAAACAGCCATTGGAAAGTATCCTGTAGAAACAGTCCATGTGATGCGGAGTATCGTGGAAGAAGCGGAAGATGATTTTAATTATCGTGCTTTTTTTGATCAACATGCCCCTCTAGTTTATCATGATGTTCCTTCAGCTGTCACTTTAGCAACTGTTAAAACGGCTTATAGCTCCCATGCAAAAGCAATCTTTGCCTTTACAAGGGGAGGCTCTACTGCGCGATTACTGTCTCGTTTAAGACCTAAAATGCCGATTATTGCCATGACTTCAAATGAGAAAAGCTTTCATCAACTAGCCTTTAATTGGGGAGTTACCCCTTATTTAAGTGAACCTTGTTATTCTCTTGCCGATGGCTTCCAAAAAATCAGTGCATTTGCTTTAGAACATCAACTGTTGACATATGGAGATCTAGTTGTAATGACAGCTGGAACCCCGTTTGGTATTTCAGGAACGACGAATATGATGATTGTGGAAAGTATTGGCGATGTATTGGTACGAGGCCATATTGGTTATGGAGAAAAAGTTCATGGGAATATTGCGATTGTCTTATCCCCTGATAGTAAAAAACCTTATGCTGTTAAAGATCAGTTAATTGTTGTTGCTCAATGCGATGAATCCTACTTGCCTCTATTACGGGAATCTGCTGGGATTATTCTTCAAAATCATATTAATGATGTGGCATCTGAAAAGTATGCAAAAAAAATTGCTCTAACTTTAGGAAAACCTATTTTGCTTCGAGCAGATGCTGCTTGTCGAATTTTAAAAGAAGGGCAACTTGTCACTCTAGATCCTGAAAAGGCCTTGGTTTATAAAGGAGTGGTTTTAGATTAAACTTTTTAGAGGGATGTCATTAAAGGAAGATTTGCCTAAAAATTTCTATTGCCTTAATAAGAGGTTATTTCCACTTTTTTATTTTAATGGAGGTCCATCATGGATCCTATAGTCAATTGGACTTATGTATCGACCCTACCCGAAGAAGAAAATATTCGGTTTCAATTTAATGATATCGAATACTATGTTGATAAGAAAATAGCGATTTTAGCACATTCACTATTTCAAGAACATTTAATAGAGGATTCAACTAATCCTCAGTTCGTTTCAAAATTAGTCATGGATTCTCCGAATTTTAATTGCACACTATTAAATCATATTTTGCATTTTTTTAAATTTGGATATTTAGAATCCAGGCCATTGACCCATTTTCAAACTCTTCTTGAGATTAGCGAACACTACCAATTTACAGATTTAACTCACTATCTAAAAGAGATTAGAAGGAATGAAGAGGAATTAATTGGCTTTCAAACTATTGAGGAACTATTTAACTATGATAAGCAAATCGATCTTGCTTTATTAAATGGTGATATACCCAAAATCTGCCAAATCTTAAATGATTTTATTAAAGAATTTCCTGAGTATCAACAAGAGGCAAGCTTATTACTCATTGGATTAGGGATTGATCATTTATCAGTTATTTTCAGCTATTTAAAACAGTGTTCTCAGAAAAATATCTTCTCAACCATTATTTGTGGATATACAGAATATGTATCAGAAAATACATTTTATTCACTGATTGCTTTAATAGAGGATTTAGAAATCAAAAAAGAGCTATTTTATTACTTTCGAATACACGAGCGATCTTTACAAAAAAAACTGATTCCAAAAGCTGTACGGCCTGAGAGAGAGCCTTATGCCGTGATGTGGCCTAATTATGTACGAAAGCCTAAACATTTTGATAGTCCATTGTCTTTTATTGATTATTGTATGAAACAACAAATTATGTCATATAGCAAATTTCCTACTAAACAAAAAGATCAATTCCCCTACCTTTTAAAGGTCATAAATGGTTTCCCTGTTTTAGACAAACTGATTCAAGAGTTTAAAAAAGAATACAAAGATCAAACGTTTGGCCTACAAGAGCTTAATAGGGCTATTGATCTTTATATCTTGCAAGCAATCAAAGCAGCAAATTTCATGTATGGAAGATTTTTAAATCCACTTATACCGAGCGAAATGGCTGCATTAACGGAAATACGTGGTGTACTTTATTCTGCATTGCAAAAAGATTTCCCTATCCATTTAATGCAATTAGTTGAGCCAACAGCGAAATTGCCTTTTCCTGCAGAGCTATTAAGAAAAATTATCCAATCTGCCCAGCTATTGCTTTAACTCAGTCAATGAGAGGCAAATAAGATGTTGAATGACACTTAAGGCAGCGATTGAGGCTGTGTCTGTACGCAAAATAAGATCATGAAGTTTTGTCCCTTGTGCTCCCATCTGTTTAAGCCACTTGATTTCTTCCAATGTAAATCCACTTTCAGGTCCTGTAAAGAAAATAATAGGAGAATTTAAACAAGCTTGTCGCCAAGTCTCTCCGAGAAGGGGAGCTGCTGGATCGACGTCGCCAAAAAAAAGAGTGCCTTGTAAAGGTTGCCAGTTCGCTAATGGAGGTTTAAATTGTAAATCAGGAAGATATAAGCGACCGCATTGCTTCATCGCTGCAATTGTAATAGCCTTAAGGCGTTCTAGTTGCTTGCCTTGAAAATCTTTTTTGACGCTTTGTTGTCCAGGAAAAAGCCAAAAAGCATGTACTCCTAGTTCCGTTCCTTTTTCTAAAATAAAATCAAGGCGGTTGAGTTTGGGAATTGCTTGTGCTAAAATAACTTGAATAGAAGGGGGAGGCTCTTGCTCGATTTGTTCAATCAAAAGGAGAGCTTGGTCTTTCCGAATCTCTTTTACAATGGTTCGAGCTAATAAGCCTTGCCCATTCACAAGCTCCACTTGTTCTCCTTTACGTGTTCGCATGACATGGACAAGATGATGAAACTCAGTTCCTCTCAAGATCTTTATTTCATGAGACTGCAATAATTCATCAATAAAATAACGTTCAGCAGGCATTGCTTTCCTTGAAATTGTTAGGACACTTTTTTAGACTTCATGGCAGTGGTTCCATTAGGAATATACACTTCGATATAATTCTCTTTTAAAGAGCTATCGATTTCTAGTTTGTGTTTCTTAGACACGTACAGAACTAACTTTTGCATATAATGACGGAAACGTTGTCTGAATGCTTTTTCTCGAGATTGAGCTTTTGCATGACTTTTATTGCTTAGCAGAAATGCTACATAGGTATCTTCCAAGTGACGATGATCGACAAAATGAATGGCCCATTCCAATTTTTCTCGCTCTGTTTTAGGAGCGGCTACAATTTGAATTTCCATATGATCTTTCACAACTTCTAAAAAGAGTTTGCTAACATTGTGCACATAAAGAGGAATGTTGAGAATGGAAAGATAATTCTTCATTTCTATAAATTGATTTGAGATTAATGGATGGGTATGTGGATTAATCGTCTCACTATATTTAAAGGGATAGTATACCCAAACAGGGATTACACTTTTCATAGCGATAGGCTCCTTGCGTAAAAAATCAATTTCCAGATCTTTCGCTTCTGGATCATTTAAGGGTTCCGGAAGAGGGCCTAAAGCGGGAATAATCATTTTTTTCCATTGTTCAGGAACTGGAAAACTAACCTCATCCTCATACATATCTAGATAGGTTCCTTTCAATTGATCAAGTTGGTCTTTCGTAATATCATTCAAGTTAAAAGTCAATTCTAATCCGTTATTTTTTAGGCTCAACACTTGTTCTTGAGGTCCTGTTACAGTTTGTGTTAACTTAATAGGCCAGATATCTAGATATTCATATCCTTTGGGAGCTTCTCCAATAGGTTGATGAATGAGAATGGGGATTTTTTCGGTTAGTAAAGAGCTCATTTTGATGACTAATTCAGGATGGCTAACTGAAGTGATGTGATTCAGTAAATTGATATTTGGATTTAAACTGACTAAATTCTTTTTCGTGATTTGGACTACCCCTTCATTGGGTTGATTCGCCACGTCAATTAATACTTGAATATCTCCTGGCTCTAATTGATCCACCACATCTTTAGTTCCACTCACAGTCAAGGTTGTTCGTTTGCTTAAAAAGCCGTTTGGAAGGAGTCCTTGAATGGTTTTATCGATTGGTAAATTGATGACTTTAATGGGAACAGAAGGAATTGTTTTAGTTGTCGTGATCGATTGATTAACGGAAAACCAAATAATGGCTGCTATTAATAAAGCCATCATTTTGCGTTGCCAGTTATGTAGAAATAAACGATTGACTACTGATTCCATGTTTTTAATTGTTCCCAAAGGTTAAAGCGGTTCTGTATGGTCTTAGGTGGGGTAAAGACACTGCGAATGATTCCTTTAAAGCGATCGATTTTCACTCCTCTTGTCATAATCCCATCTCTTGCAATAGAGACTTTTCCTGTTTCTTCAGAAACAACGATGACTAAAGCATCTGTCAGTTGGCTAATTCCCAAGCCCGCTCGATGACGTGTCCCCATCGATTTCGCTAAGTGAGTGCTATCATCAGCCAAAGGCAAAATGGTAGCGGCTGAAAGAATCGTTGTCCCGCGAATAATAATTGCTCCATCGTGCAAAGGGGTATTCGTAATAAAAATGGACTCGAGTAATTCTGGTGAAAACTGTGCATCAAGTCGAACAGCTTTATTGGCTAAATCTTCTAATGAGTCTTGATTCTCTAATACAACAAGTGCTCCAATTCTTCGATCCGATAATCGGTAGATCGATTGGGCAATGCTTTCTACAAAGCGATCGAATTCGGTAATTTCGCGGTATTTTTTCCCTTTTAAACTCAGTTTTGAAAGGGCTAAGCGCAATTCGGGTTGAAAAATAATTAATAAAGCTAAAACAGCTACATCAACGACATACAACAATAATTTATGTAAAACGGGTAAACGAAGCCATTGGGAGGTTGCAAATAAAATTAAAAAGGCCACACTTCCATAGAGAAGATCCATGGCTCGACTATTCCAAAAAAAAGTCAGAAAATAATAGATCACGATGGTAATGATCACTATTTCGATTCCCGGAATGATCAAATGAATAATCCACATGGAATAACTAACTCATTTAGAGATGTTTAGCTAACTTGTTTTAAAATCTTCTAGAATATGAAGAAGATCTCGGTGTTCTCCTACATCATGCACTCGAAGAATATCTACATCTTTTATTACTAACATGTTGATTGTCAAAGTCGCAGGAAGTAATCCTGAGGGAGGATGCTGAAGGAGTTTTCCCATAAAAGATTTTCTTGAAATTCCTAACAAGATAGGAAATCCTAGTGCTTTAATTTTTTGCAAATTGTGTAAGATTTCAAGATTATCAGCAATGGTTTTTCCAAATCCAATCCCTGGGTCTAGAATAATCTGATGAGGTTGAATGCCTGCCTTGCAAAGTTCATTTATTTTTTTTTGGAACCAATCGAGCAAGAAAAGAATTATGCCTTGAGGGTAACTAGGTTGATTTTGCATGGTTAGGGGAGTTTCATGCATGTGCATGACACAAATCTTGACGCCAGAGCTAGCTGCTAAACTTTGCATATGTGGGTTTCTAAAACCGCTGACATCATTGATGAAAGTAGCTCCAGCTAATAAGGCTGCTTCAGCTACTTTAGGTTTCATGGTATCAATCGATAAAGGGACAGAAACGTGTTCTCGTAAGGCTCGAATGACGGGGATCACTCGTTGCAACTCTTCTTGTTCAGAAACAGGGGGGGCACCTGGACGAGTGGATTCCCCTCCAATATCAATCAGATCAGCTCCATGCTGCATTAATTGAATCCCATGTTGAACCGCAAGAGAGAAGTCAAACCAACGTCCTTGATCATAAAAGGAATCAGGGGTAACATTTAAAATACCCATCAGTTTTGTTTTCATTTTTAAGCCAATGATTGTTATAGCAATGGGTATAGTGTTGCATGATGAAGAAGTTTTCGCAAGTTTATTTTTTATAGAGGGTTATCTATGAGTGTTTTAACTCTAGCTCGATTGCAATTTTCTTTAACAATTATGTATCACTATATTTATCCCATTTTAAGTATTGGATTGGGTTTAATTCTTGTGATCATTGAAGGTCTTTATCTTAAAACAAAACAGCTCTCTTATTTACGTGCTGCACAGTTTTGGACTAAAGTATTTGCCTTGACGTTTGCGATTGGAGTGGCCACTGGAATTGTGATGGAATTTGAGTTTGGCACGAATTGGTCAACCTACTCTCGTTATGTTGGAGATGTCTTTGGTAGTGCGTTAGCAGCTGAAGGAGTTTTTGCTTTCTTTCTTGAGTCTGGATTTTTAGCTATTGTGATTTTTGGTTGGGATCGAGTGGGACCCAAGCTGCATTTCTTTGCGACTTTAATGGTGGCACTGGGAGCCCATTTTAGTGCGATTTGGATTGTGGTGGCCAATTCTTGGATGCAGACCCCAGCTGGTTTTCAAGTGGTAGGAGAAGGATTCACCGCTCGAGCTCAGATTACAGATTTTTGGGCAATGGTTTTTAACCCATCCTCAATGGTTCGATTAGGGCATGTGATTTTGGGATGTTGGCTTGCCGGCGCTTTCTTAGTGATTAGTGTGGCAGCCTATTATTTATTGAAAAAAAAACATACAGAATTTGCTCGTCTCTCTATGCAAATTGGATTGTGGGTGGCTTTGATTTCTTGCTTGATACAAGGTTTATCAGGACATCAAAGTGGTCAAATCGTTGCACAATATCAGCCGGCAAAATTAGCTGCATTTGAAGGGGTCTATCAAACAAAAAAGGGAGTGGGATTAAGTCTATTTGGAGTCCCTAATGATGAAAAAGAACGTTTAGATTACGCCTTAACGATCCCTAAATTATTGAGTTTTTTGTCTTTTAATGACTTTGATGCTGAAATTCAAGGCTTAGATCAAGTCCCTAAACAAGACTGGCCCCATGTCAAAACAGTCTTTATGACTTATCATCTCATGATTGCCATGTGGAGTGTCATGTTGGCTCTTTCTCTTTTGGGATTGTTTTTTTGGTATAAAGGGACATTAGCAAAGAATCGATGGTTACTTTGGGCTTTGGTTTTATCTGTTTTAGCTCCACAAATCGCCAATCAAGCTGGCTGGGTGTCTGCCGAAATGGGTCGCTATCCTTGGGTTGTGTATGGATTATTGAGAATTTCAGAAGGTTTATCGAAGGCTGTTACAGCGAATCAAATTATTGGTTCAATTATCATGTTTTTAGTCGTTTATACGTTTCTATTTATCTTATTTATTTACTTGTTAAATGAGAAAATCAAACATGGACCTTCTGAACATGAAGAGACAGATCTTTACCATAAGCTTTATCATGCGATAGAAAAGGAGAACCATGATCAATCCCTCTAATTTAGAATTTGCTTGGTTTACTGTATTTGTGATTTTATTGACCGGTTATGCAATCTTAGATGGATTTGATCTAGGTGTGGGGATGCTACATTTATTTTCTAAAAAAGATGAAGAGCGACGTCTCATGTTAAATTCGATTGGTCCTGTTTGGGATGGCAATGAAGTTTGGCTTGTGACGGCTGGAGGAGCTCTTTTAGCAGGATTTCCTGATATTTATGCGACGGCCTTATCTGCCTTTTATCTTCCGGTGATGGTCTTGCTCAGTGGATTGATTTTTCGAGCTGTCGCAATCGAGTTTCGCAGTAAACAAGAGATGGGTTGGTGGCGATGGATGTGGGATCTTTTCTTTGCTTTAGCAAGTTTGATCATTTCTTTTTCCTTGGGGCTGATGTTAGGAAATTTAATCCAAGGAATTCCTTTAGATGAAGAGTTTGAATACATCGGAACTCCTGGCATGCTTTTTAATCCATATGCCCTATTAGTAGGGGTCATGACTGTTGCATTATTTATGATGCATGGCTCTATTTATCTAATGATGAAAACAGAAGGAGAATTTCATGAGAAAATGCGACGTCTAGTGAATCCATGTATTATTTTTTTCATTATTTGTTATGCGATGACCACAATGGCGACATTGATTTATATGCCTCATATGGTAAACGCATTCCGAGAGCGTCCCTTCTTTTTTTTAATAGGAATCTTTCATATCTTAGCCATTGCCAACATTCCGCGTGAAATCTTTCATGGCCGTGATGGGTTAGCTTTTCTCTCTTCTGCTTTTAATATCATTTGTTTATTAGCCTTATATGCAATTGGTGCCTACCCAGAAGTGATTAGGGCAACAAATAATCCGAATTATAGCCTAACAGTTTATAACGCTGCTTCCTCTCCCTTGACATTGAAAATCCTTTTCCTTTTTGCTTTTATTGGGATTCCACTTGTCTTATCTTACACAATTGTTGTGTATTACATTTTCCGTGGCAAGGTTAAAATCGATAAGCATAGTTATTAGAAAAATTTCTTTATTATACTAAGGTGTTCAACGATTAGGAAATATTTTTATAAAACTTGTGTACGATTGTGTAAACTAATTCATTTATTAGTTGAATTTAACATATTAATACGACATAATGTAATAAATTAAATCACTAAAGTTTTTTGCAAAGTCAAGATAAAGGTTAATATGTTTACTTCTGGTGTTGAAAGTTTTAAAGACTTATCTAAAACTAATCTATTTGAGATTGATGAAAGAATTGATAAAAAAATAGATGGGAAGGCTTATCGTATCTTATATGAGAAAATGAAGAGTCCAAAGGATCGATTTCTACATGGATTAGGAGCCTTCATTCTAACTTTGACAGGGGTAGGATTTGCTTTTCATTTTGTAAGACAGCGATGGCAAAGTGCTTTATATGGAAAAATTACTCACTACGTGGATGAAGAGAGTCTTCCAGAAATCATTAAGAAGACCGAAGCTTGTACACAAGAGTTTTTTACTCAAGAAATTGAAAAAGCAATCGGTACAAGCGATGGAAATACACTTCAAGATTTACTTCGTTTTGAAATGAATTTAAATTGTAACAATGCAGAAGGTTTAAATCCTTTACATTTAGCCGTTTTGAGCAATCAACCCGACATTGTCCAGCTTTTATTAGATAGAAAAGTCAATATAGAAGCTCGAAGTGAAGAGGGTTTGACAGCTTTATATCTAGCAGCTATGTGTAATAATCAACAAATAGTAAATTTATTAATTCAAAAAGGAGCGGATGTAAATGCCAAAGATACGAAAGGTTGTACTCCTTTAATTGAGGTAGCTTTTGCTGACAAACAAGGAATAGTAGAGTTGTTAATTCAAAAAGGAGTGGATGTAAACACCAAAGATACAAAAGGTTGTACCGCTTTTGAGGTAGTTTTCGCTGGCAAACAAGAAATGGTAAACTTATTAATTCAAAAAGGAGCGGATGTAAACGCTAAAACTAATAAAGGTTGTACCGCTTTACATAATGCAACGTTAGCTGATAACCAAGAAATGGTAAACTTATTAATTCAAAAAGGAGCGGATGTAAACGCCACAGATACAAAAGGTTATACCGCTTTACATCTAGTAGCCTCTAAAGGTAATTTAGAAATGGTTGGCTGCTTGAAAAGCCAAATAGCCATTGATACTATCAGCAAGAATGGATATTCTCCTTCTATGATGGCTTATTCAGCAGGTTATAAAGAATTGGGGGATACTCTTCGAGGTCTATCATCATCTAAAACTCAAGCATTTTTATGGCATAAACTGATTAATCACCGATTTGGCTTAAACATTATAATTGAAGGTGTTAAGCTTTTTGGATTTAGTTCACATATTACTTACTCACATCTTTTAAAGTCTATTCAAACCGCAACAGAGTGGAAAACTGGTTGGAACCAAGAAGATACAAATGAAGTGATTAAAATCTTAGAATTTGCTTTGGTTTTAAAAAAGACTGGCATAGATGTAAATGAAAAGAAAAAACAAGCATTAAAAGCCTATAATAACGGTGATATTGTGATCATTCCGACTGGTTTTTATCAGCATGCAAACATGGCCGTTTTTGCTCAAGGATGGATGATTAAAGGAGATCGAGCACGGAATAAAGATCCCGCTCTTTATGTCTACGAAATAAATAAGACAGAAACAGTAGAGACGGTTTTCCAAAAACTAATTGAAGAAGCAAGCCTTTCAAAAGAGGAAAATAAACAAGCAGCTATCAATTATTATTACAATGAAATCAATCAAGATCTTGATTTAAAAAAAATCCAAACAATTCCCAAATCAAAACAACATGGAGGTGTATGTGCTTGGGCATCAGCTAAGCTAGCCTTTCACGGAGCTCTCTACCTTTATCTTCACAAGAAGAAAGGACTAACTCCAAAAGAGGCGCTTAATCGCAGTCAAGGCATGTATAAGGCTTGGATGCGGGAAGATCGCTTTAACGCATTAAAACACTACATCGATCATGTATCAAAAAATAATAAGTATACAACATCTATTTTAGCATGCTTGTATCAGCGACTAAAGAAGAAAGAGTTGTCTATTGGATATGAGAAAAAAAATGGTTGTGAATTAAAGAAAAGATCTGTTCAAGATTTGTTAAAGTTAATTGAAACAACAGCTCCAGAAGCATTTGAACAGTCAAAAAATTTACAGCTAAATACTCGCTAAGTTTTATCCACAATCTTTTTTATTTTAATAGTTGTTGATTTAGAATCAAAAAAAGACTTACATAAATAGTGAAAGGAAAATTTATGTATGTACTTATTTGCTCAATTGAAGATCAAGATTACGCATTCCCTTTGAATGAGGTGAGGCGTGCTATTTTGGCAGCAGAAGTCACTCCTTTACCTAATCCTCCTCCCTTTATTTTAGGAGCCATCAATATCCAAGGTCAGGTCATTCCTGTTTTCAATCTTCGTCAACGACTTAACTTACCAAACAGAGATCTCGATATAAATGATCATTTTCTTCTCTGTGAAATCCATCAACGTCAACTTGTTTTATGGCTTGATAAAGTGAAAAAAGTACGGTTTTGTGAACAACACGAGTTAATTCCAACCCAACACATTGCTGCTAACATGGAAGAAATTAAGTCTATTCTTAAAGAAAATGGACAACTTATTTTAATTTATGATTTAGAAAAACTTTTAACTTGTCATCCACTCGTATCAATAATTTAAATGTATGCGAACACGATCTAAGCATTCCATTTCTGAAGAGCTTTTTATGAAATTTTCAGATTTATTGGCTGATAAAATGGGTCTTTATTACCCTGAAGAGCGTTGGGGGGATTTAGAAAAAAAGTTAGACCCGGTGATGCGGAATTTGGGTTTTAAGGACCTCCATACATGTATAAAGTGGTTAATAGAGAAAGATCTAACGCAAGAACACATTCACATTTTAGCCTATCATTTAACAATTGGTGAAACCTATTTTTTTCGTGATTTTCATTTATATACCATTCTTGAGAAACAGATTTTACCTGATATTTTACAGAGAAGGAAAAAAGATTGCCAATTAAAGATTTGGTCTGCAGGGTGCTGCACAGGTGAAGAACCTTATTCAATTGCCATTGTTCTGCATCGCATCCTTCCAGATTTCAAGTCCTGGCAGATTGAAATGATGGGAACCGATCTTAATCGCGAATTTCTTCGACGAGCTGAAAGAGGAGTTTATAAAAAATGGGCATTTCGAGCAATGCCCCAACAGGTTTTAGAAACCTACTTTGAGAAACAACCTGACGAAAGTTATCAGTTAATTTCTGGAATTCGAAAAATGGTTAAATTTCGATATTTAAATTTAGTGGAACAAGATTATGTTGCTTCAGGCTTAGGACTTTACGAATGCGACTTGATTTTTTGTCACAATGTCCTTATTTATTTTTCAAAACAGCAAATTCAAAAGACTGTGAATCAGCTCACTCATTGCTTGAGTGATCAAGGTTGGTTGAGTGTCACAGCTGTTGAGGTTCCTTTTATTAAGCACGAGCATTTACATTCCTATTCTTATAAAGGAGGAACGTTTTTTAAAAAACAGGATTCAAGTTTAAAAGTGTTGAGTCCACATAAAGAGGAAAAGATTCAAGCAGACTTAAAATCTCTTCCTATTCTCGATAAAAAAGAAAATAAGCCCTCTTCTTCATTAAGAAATCCAAGCATTGTTTCTCAAGAGTCAGAGAATTTATATGAGGAATGCTTGATTCTTTATCAAAAAAATCGGTATGAAGAAGTCATCATGAAGCTATCTCAAGCACTGCAATTTGATAAACAACAACCGACCCAACTAAATCAAAAAATGAAAGAGCTTTCCTTGTTAGTTCGCACTTATGCAAACATGGGCGATTTATTGGAAGCTTTAGAATGGTGTGAAATAGGTCTTAAAGTCGATCCACTTAATTCTCTGTTGCATTACTTATACGCTTTAATTCAACAAGCTCTTGGAAATCCTTTAATAGCGATTCAATCCTTAAAAAGTGCTCTTTTTATTGATCCTGATTTTATTGTGGCTCATTACATGTTGGGACTTTTACAAAATGAACAAGGCCATCATCAGGCAGCTGAACAAAGTTTTAAAATAGCTTTAAAACTAGTCGATCATTATCCGGTTGAAATGATTTTACCAGGAACAGAAGATCTTGAAGCTAATCATCTTAAAAATTTATTGACAGCCAAGATGGAGAATAAAAAATAGTGGATTCAAAAAAACAAGAAATTCTAAGAAGACGTTCAGAACACTTATCTAGAAAAATTGAAGATAGACAAGTAAAGAAAGAAGCGATCGAGGTCTTAATCTTTCATCTTGCTCAAGAACAGTATGCCATCGAGCTGCAATACATTAAAGAAATTTATCCATTAAAAGACATGACAACCCTTTCTACGGTCCCTCCTTTTATTTATGGATTGATTAATGTGAGAAGAAGAATTTTAACTGTCATTGATCTTAAAGTTTTTTTTGGATTGACAAAGGAAGAGGATGCAGAAAAAAAAGTCATTATATTAGAAAATGAAGATAAAGAGTTTGCGATTTTGAGTCAGGATGTGATAGGAATCCACTCTATTCCTTTAAAATCCATTGATTATTCTTTACCAACTCTAACGGGAATTAGACAGGACTTTCTTAAAGGAATTACAACAGATCGATTAGTCATTTTAGATGGAAAAAAACTCATTGATAGCACACAGATCATTGTAAATGAAACAGTGAATAATTTATGAACGAACAGGAAGAAGAATTTTTTAAAAAATTAAAATCAACATTTCTTATAGAGGCGGAAGAGCATCTACAAGCTCTTTCTAATCATTTATTAGCTCTTGAAAAAAATGACCTTTCTTCGGAGCAGAGAAAGGAAAAAATAGAAACGATTTTTAGAGAGGCCCATAGTTTAAAAGGGGCCGCTCGAGCAGTGAATCAGCAGGCTCTTCAAGGGGCTTGTCAAAGCTTAGAAAATGTTCTTTCTGCTTGGAAACAAAACCAAATTCAGTCATCTCCTGCTCTTTTTGATACTCTCTATGCAACAATTGACGGAATGAGTCAATCCCTGACTATAGGCACACAAAATTTTTCTAAAATGATTGAGCGTTTAGAGGCGTTTGTTGCAATTCCAACATTGCTGAATCCATCAGAACCTTTTTCCTCTCCCACCATTCCCGCTGTGGATTTAAAACCGCCTGTGGCAAATGAAGAACTCATACCCCCCACAATTACTCCATCTACAACAGCTCCTCTTGCAACTTTAGTGGAGGAACATGAAACGCACCAAAAATCGATTGAAAAAGGGACGAAAACTGTTCGAATTGCTTTATCAAAACTTGAACAGCTCTTTCATGAAATCGAAGAACTATTAGTGATTAAATTGAATTTGCAGCAAGAATTTACTGATTTGAAAGATTTATTAAATCAATATGATGGATTAGAAAAAGAGAGGGGAAAGTTTTTAACGGAAGTGCAATGGATGCAGGCTCCTTTACAAGAAACAGAATTGGCTAAGAAATGTGTCAATTTTTTAGATCAGCAGAAACAAAAAATGAAAGGATTTAGAGAGCATTTAAATCAAGTATGTAAAACATCTGAACAAAATGCACATGTGACAAAATCGATGGTCGATACGCTTCTTGAAGATGTTAAGAAAATTTTAATGCAACCTGCTGAAACTTTATTTCATGTCATGTCTCGTATGGCAAGAGATATCGCTCGAGATTTAGGAAAAAATGTTCAATTTGTTTTACAAGGAGGAGAGATTGAAGTTGATCGAAGAATCTTAGAAGAAATGAAAGATCCCCTTATTCATCTCATCCGTAATGCAATTGATCATGGGATTGAACTTCCAGAAGAAAGACAAAGCAAGAATAAACCTACATGGGGGACTCTTTCTGTCCTTGTATCAGAAAGTGGAGGCAATCGTGTGGAATTGGTCATAATGGATGATGGCCGAGGAATGAATGTGAACAAGCTTAAAGAAATGGCCGTGCAACAAAAATTACTTTCTCAAAAAGAAGCATCCGAAATTTCGAATGAAGAAGCATTTAAAATAGCCTTTCAATCAGGTGTATCGACAAGTTCGATTATTACCGATCTTTCTGGTAGAGGACTTGGATTGGGCATTGTTTCGGAAAAAGTAGATAAATTGGGAGGACATATTTCGGTAGAAAGCATTCCTAATCAGGGAACAAAGTTTAAAATGATGCTTCCTTTAACTTTAGTAACTTTTAGAGGAATTCATATTGCGGTGGCTAATCAGGAGTTCATGATGCCTGCTCATCATGTACAACGCGTTTTAAAAGTGGAACAAACAGAAGTCAAAACAGTGGAAAATCGTGAAACAATTGTTTTTGAAGATCATTCTCTTTCTTTTATCCATCTTGCTGATTTATTAGGATTAGCAAAAGATAAAGTAGAGCCGAATAGCCCTGTAAGTTTATATGCTCTTATTGTAAAAGCGGAGGAAAAAACCATTGCTTTTGGAGCGGACTACATTTATCGAGAGCGTGAAGTATTAGTAAAAGGATTAGGTAAACTTTGTCTTAGAGTGAAGCATGTCATGGCAGCTACCATTATGGAAGGGGGGAAAATTATCCCTATTTTAAATCCAAGTGATTTAATTAAAGCAAGCGTGAAAGAAAATATGCATAAGACACATGTAAAAGAGGCGAAAAAAAATATAGCTAAGAAAAAGCGAATCCTTTTAGCTGAAGATTCTATTACGACACGATTATTGATTAAAAATATCTTAGAGTCTGCAGGTTATGATGTAAAAACGGCTGTAGATGGATCGGAAGCTTATGAACTGCTTCAAATTGAAACAGTGGATTTATTAATCACAGATGTAGAGATGCCTCAAATGACAGGCTTTGTTTTGACACAAAAAGTTAGAAACACTCCTACATTGAAAGATCTACCCATTATTATTTGTACATCTCGTGGATCAAGAGAAGATCGAGAAAAGGGTATTTCTCTAGGAGCAAATGGCTACATTGATAAGAATAAATTTAATCAACAGAGCCTCGTCAACATCGTTGAAAAATTGTTATAAAATTGTGTAAATCTGGGGGATTATGTTTAATAAGTTTAGCGTGCGAACACGGTTAATTCTACTATCTGTTATCACTTTTGCATCATTAGTTGGACTTGGTTTACTTGGTTTGTCTAATATGGAAAAAATTAAATACAATATTGAGAGAATGTATAAGGGAGGAATCCAAGATATTTGGAATCTCTTATCCATGCGATATAGCTATTCTTCTGAGATTTTAATGAGTATTCAAAAGGTTCAATATCACTTAATCACAACATCTGAAGGATATGAGATTGTTCAACAAGCCAGAAAAGAAATTCAAACAAACTGGAACAATTACTTAAATACTGAAGTGTTTTTAACTAACGAGTTGCTCATTCAACAACGGAACTTAGTTGAAAGAGTCCAGCAATCGATCACAAAAGCAAATCAAACACTAAACGAATTACAAAACGCATTGCAAAATGGAGATCAAGTCCGATTAACGGACTTTATATCACAAGATCTTTATCCAACTATAGAAGATGTTCTGGAATCCCTTTTTTTATTAGTTCGTTTGCATGTAACAGACTCGCAATACGATTATCAAGAAGCACTTGCTAATGCAAATTGGCTTCGTTTATTGACTCTGATCAGCTTAATTGTTTTGTCAGGCATTTCATTTTTATTAACATTTTTGATTATTAGAAGCATTACTCGGCCTCTAGAATATTCAGTAGAAAATATCAATCGTATTGCAAAAGGGGAGATCAACTTAGAAGTAGAGATCCATTCAGAAGACGAATTAGCTCATTTACTTCGTGCGATTCAAAACATGATTCAGTCGACTAAAAAGATGAGCGCTGCTTTAACCTCAATTACAGCAGGAGATCTAACGACCGAAGTGCTCCCTCGCTCTAATCAAGATGCATTAGGTTTATCTTTAAATGAAATGTCTAAGCGATTGCGTCACATGATTGGCAATATTCAACATGGAGTGAATACATTAACCTCCTCTCTACAAGAAATTTCTGGTTCTTTAACTCAACTTTCTTCTTTAGTATCTGAAACAGCTGCCTCAGTAGCTGAAACAACCACCACCATTGAAGAATTAAAACAAACCTCTTATCTTTCTTCTGATAAAGCGAAAGACGTTTTAACAGTTGCTCAGGAAACTCTTCAAACAGTTAAATCCAGTGAACAATCTGTAACTACCACTATTGATGATATGAAACAAATTCAAGATCGAATGCAAGTCATTTCCAATAGCATTTTAAAATTAAGTGAAAAAAGCTTAGCGATTGCAGATATTATGAACACGGTCAATGAATTGGCTGGACAGTCTAATCTATTAGCTGTTAATGCCGCCATTGAAGCTGCTAAAGCAGGAGAACAAGGAAGAAGTTTTAGTGTGGTGGCTCAAGAAATTCGAACACTTGCTGAACAGTCAAAGGGAGCAACGATTCAAGTGCGTTCTTTATTAAGTGAAATTCAGAATGCGACAAATGCGGCTGTATTGGCCACAGAACAGGGATCAAAGGCAGTTGCTAAAGGAGTTGAGCAATCTAAGCAAGCGAATGAAGCAATTAAAACGCTCAAGGAAAAAATGGTGGATGTAAGTCGTGCAGCTGATCAAATTGTTCTATCCAATCAACAACAACACGTTGCGACTGAACAAATTAAAGTAGCCATGATCAATATTAACGAAGCATCCAATCAACATGTTGAACAACTCAAACAAATTGAAACAGCTGTAAATGGTTTAAATGAGGTGAGCTTGAATTTAAATGATTTGGTGAACCAGTATAAATTGACAACAGGGGAAACAAAGAGAAAGGAAAAGCTTGATGGATTGGAAAATCCACATTTAGAATATGCTGCGATACATAATCGATTCTCATAAAATGTATGATGCTTAAAAAACCCATTACAATTTTCGTAGTAGATGATTCTGTTGTTTCACGCAACTTAATGATTCATCTCATTGAATCGGATCCAGATTTAAAAGTGATGGGGACTGCAGCAAACGGAGAAGAAGCTCTAAATTGGTTAAAAGATCATACGCCAGATGTCATTACAATGGATATTTTCATGCCAAAAATAGATGGTTTTGAGGTGACTCGTCGTATTATGGAAATTAAACCGATTCCGATTTTAATTATTAGCTCAGCTTATACACCAAAAGATACAGAGAAGGGATTTAAAGCAATGGAGAATGGTGCTTTAGCCATTTTAGAAAAACCTTTTGGATCTCGTGATGAAGAATATAAGTTAAAAAGTCAGGAAATGATTCAAACAATTAAAATGATCTCAGAAGTAAAGTTGATTAAACGTCGATCCAATGAATTTACTACTTTGACTCCTTCACCTATAAAGGTGTTGACATTTAAGGAACAAGTTCAAGCGATCGGAATTGGAGCTTCTTTGGGAGGCCCTCCTGCTTTAGCAACCATTTTATCCCAACTTCCGTCCCCATTTTCTGTTCCCATTTTTATCGTCCAACATATCACATCTGGTTTTATACAAGGGTTTGTAAGTTGGATTCAGACTTGTACATCTTTATCTATCTGTTTACCAAAGGATGGAGAGATTGCTCGTCCAGGGCATGTGTATGTGGCCCCAGATGATTGCCACATGAGAATTCAGAAAGGGAATGTGATCGCATTAAATTCTATAAAAAAAGTTCAACCCTCTGTTGATCCTTTATTTTATTCGATGTCAACGACATACGAAAGAAGAGGAGTAGGAGTGATTCTCACCGGAATGGGAAAAGATGGAGCACAAGGCTTGCTTGAGATGAAAAAACGAGGCGCTTATACGATTGCTCAAGACGAACAAAGTTGTACAATGTTCGGAATGCCTCGAGAGGCAATTACAATTGGAGCGGTACGGCAAGTAGTGCCCTTAGATCAAATTGCCAGCTTATTACGTATTCTTGTGAATAAAGTATAGATTTTTTAAGGAGAAAATAAAGGTATGTCAGAACAACAGGATCCATCTACTATACACATCTTGATCGTAGAGGACAGCCCCACTCAAGCTCTTTCACTTAAAGAAGCTTTAGAAAAGCATCATTTAAATGTTGTCATTGCCAAAGATGGAATAGAAGCTTTAAAGGAAGTGCAAAATAACCAGCCAGAAGTGGTTATTAGTGATATTGAAATGCCACGTATGAATGGATATGAGCTTTGTAAGCATATGAAAATGGATCCCATTTTAAAAAAGATCCCTATTATTTTATTGACTAACTTAACGGACGCCATGGATGTTATTAAAGGAATTGAGTGTGGAGCTGATAGTTTCTTGACTAAACCCTGTGAAATAACCTTCCTTTTATCTATGATTCATGATGTCTTACAGAATTCTCAATTACATAAGGAATCTGAGGCAAGTCAACAAGCGATGTTTTATTTTAATGGTCAAAGGCATTTTTTGAAAGTTGACCTTGTACAAATTACAGAATTATTGTTATCCACTTATAAAAATGCTTTGCAAAAAAATTTAGAGCTTGAAAAAGCGTATCGTCAATTAAGTAAAACCTATGAAGAATTAGAGAAAAAAAATGAAGAGTTGCGGCAATTAAATAAACAAAAAAATCAATTTTTAGGAATGGCCGCCCATGATTTAAGAAATCCTCTAAGTGTCATCCAAGGCTATAGCACTCTTCTTCAATCCAAGTTAAATGGAAAAGCCGACCAAAATTTTATCAAGATGGTGGAGAGCATTAAGGCTTCTAGCTCTTTTATGTTGCAATTGATTAATGATCTATTAGACATTTCCGTCATTGAATCTGGAACTGTTCATTTACATCTTGAAGAGGTTGACCTTGCTAAATTAATTAAAGAAAATCTTGATTTTCTTGAGAATGTAGCCGAGAAAAAGGAGATCCAACTAGTATTAAATTGTTCCGAATTGATTCCAAAAATTGTCTGTGATGCAAATAAAATCGGCCAGGTGATCATCAACTTAGTGACTAATGCCATTAAATTTTCACAAATAGGTGGAAAAATTGAAGTAGATTTGAAAAAATCAGAAAAGGAAGTCTTATTCACCGTCAAGGATTATGGGACAGGAATTCCTGTAGAGGAGCAAAAAAAATTGTTTAAGCCTTTTTCTAAAGGTTCTTTGTCAGGAACGGCGGGAGAAAAAGGGACTGGTTTAGGATTGATCATTGTCCAAAAAATTGTAACAGAGCATAAAGGAAAGATAGGGTTTAAAAGCGAACCCAACAAAGGAACAACCTTTTTTATTTCCCTTCCCATTAACTTGACTTCATTGATTGAGCAAGTAGAGAAAGATCAACTATTAAGCAACAGACCTTAAATTATTTCACTTCTTCCACTTCATTTTTAAAATGCTCTTGCGTTTCTTCAATAAAAGTCTCTAGTTTCTGTTTTTGACCTTCTAATTCTTGAAACACCTCCTGAACTTGATTTAAGACAAGATGTAAAGTTTCTTTTCCATTATCCACTTCCGTTTGTAAATCTTTCATTGCTTTTAAGATTTGCATGTCGAACTGCTTGGTTGGTTCTTTTTCATTACTCGAGTAGGCATCTCTAAAACAAGCTGGAAAAGTATCATAATGCACAATCACTAATCCTGCTAAAATTGAAAAAATAAATAGTAATAAGGTGACAGAAAATCCAATGACTCTTCGAACAACTAAAAGCATTGTAACAAAGAAAATCATCAGAGCAGTGATAAAAGCAATCGCTTGATTGGTTTTAAGAAAATCGAGAAGTCCTTCCATTTTTTTACCTTGTTTTCTTTTTATTTAAGGCGTGACCTCAAATTCATCATGCCTATACTTCTTCTAGTTGAAAGCTGGAATTCATTATCCTACCAATTTTTTTAAATGTCGCTCATTGAGATCGATTTCATCTCTGGGTTCTTGAATGCCTAAAGCTTGACGAATTGGGCTCATAATAAAGAATGATCCACACACAACCAATCCTTCGCGATACAGGTTTGCTTGAGAGTAAGCGTGATAAAAACTTGTTCTAATATCAGAACAGAGTTTGATTCTTTCTTCATCAATATGAAATTGTTTTAACCCCTCCTCTAATTCTTTAATAGGGATTCCACGTTCATTCATGGCTTCAACAGGATAAAAAAACTTCCCTTGTTGAGCTAAGATTTTTAAACAGCTCTTAATATCCTTGTTTTTTGATAAACCAAACAGAATATGTAGTTGAATTTGAGGAAATACATCTTGGATATATTCAAATAAACGCAATAGGCCATCCGGATTATGAGCAACATCTAAAATCACAGGTGAGGGAGTATATAAAATTTCAAAACGACAAGGTTGCTTACCTTCAAGCCCTTGACCGATTGCTTGTTGAGAAATAGAGATCTGAGTGGAAAGATAATTGAGTGCTGTTTTAGCAATAAGTCGATTTTCGCTTTCGAAGTGTTTTTCTTGTTGTGTAATAGGAATACAAGGACTATTTTGAGAGTAAGCAATCTCTTGAATGATTGATAATGGAACTTGAGGACCTATGATAACGGGGACGGATGGTTTGATAATTCCTCCTTTCTCTCTTGTAATAGCTTCAAGGGTGGTTCCCAAAATATCTGTATGGTCTAAGCTAATGGAAGTAATGACAGTAAGGATAGGATGCACAATATTTGTGGCATCCATTCTACCTCCCAGCCCTGTTTCTAAGACAGCCATTTGAACACCCATTTGCTTAAAATAAAGAAAAGCTAAAAACGTTGTGATTTCAAAAAAAGTGGCTGGAATGTTTTCATGTTGAATTAAATCGAATAAAAAGGGGAGAAGTTCTTCAATGGCTTGTTCTGAGATCATTTCTCCATTAACTCGAATTCGTTCACGAAAGCAAGAAAGATGAGGAGATGTAAAGAGACCCGTTTGATAACCTGCTACTTGTAGTCCTAAAGCAATTTTTGTGACAACAGATCCTTTTCCATTAGTCCCTGCTACATGAATCGATTGGAAGTGGTGAGTGGGAAATTTTAAAGCTTTTTGTAAACGGCGACAATTCTCTAATCCTAATTTTATCCCTCCATCAAAATTGACTTTAAATAGGCGCTTCATCAGATCCGAATAAGTCATCATTCACGTTTGGTTTGTTTGAAAGCGTTCATATAAAATTTGAAATGTGTCTTCATTCACCCATGAGCTCCCTAATGGAAGATTGGGTTTAATCTCACCATGAAAATCAGATCCCCCAGTCACTAACCATTGGCGATGTCGACCAATTTTTATCCATCTTTCTTGTTGAGATAAAGTAAAACGACCATAATAGCCTTCAATCCCATCAAAAGGCATGTCAAGTAAATGTCGAATTAAGTGGGATTCCAAAATTAAATGAGGATGGGCAATGATCGCAAACCCATTAGCTTGATGAATAATAGAAAGAGTTTCTTCAACAGAAATGGATTGCCCAAGCGTGTAACAAGGTTTGCCTTCTCCTAGGTATTTAAGGAAAGCCTCTTGAATAGAGGTCACATATCCTTTCTTCATCATAGCTAGAGCAATGTGGGGTCTACCAAGAGTTCGATTGATTGAAATATACGTTTGTTGCTCTTGCAAATCTTCTTCAGTTAAAGGCATCCCTTGTTTATTGATTAATTCCAAAATGGTCCGATTTCGTTCTTGACGACGTTTTTGATGTCTTTCACAAAATTGATGAATAATGGAAGAATTCAAAGCAAAGCTATAAGCTAAGACATGGACACTGTGTTGATTTAGAACAGTTGAAAATTCGACACCTGATAGTAAAGGTAGTCCAATTTTTTGAGCAACAGGCATGGCTTCTAGATAGGCTGTAATGGTGTCATGATCTGTGATGGATAAGCCTTTAAGTCCAATTTGATAAGCGAATTGAGTGATTTGTACTGGAGTAAATGTGCCGTCTGAACAAGTCGTATGACAATGAAGGTCGGCACGAAAAGCATTCATGTTTGATCCTGTTCTAAAAAGGGATAGGAGACATATCGAATCTCAGGTGTAAGTTCTATTCCTTGTTTTTCTTTTACCTCTTGTTGAATGTAACTGATCAAATCAAGAACATGTTGTGCTGTCGCGTTGCTTGTATTGATGACAAAGTTTGCATGTTGATGACACACTTGTGCTTCTCCAATTTTTTTTCCTTTCAACCCACTTTTTTCAATTAAGGCCCCGGCATGATGATTAGGGGGATTGCGAAACACACAACCTGCAGACTTTTCTTTGGTTGGTTGGGTTTTTTGCCGATAACGAATAATTTCTAATTGCTTCTCTCTTGCTAAAGAAGAAGGGATTAAGCGAAAAGTGGCTCCTACAATCGCTCCTTTCATTTGTTGAAAAGAAGAAAAACGATAATGAAATGCTAATTGTTGACGAGAAAAGGTAACAAGTTCACCTGTTTCGGTGATGTAATCAACAGACATTAACGTTTCGCAAGTTTCGTGACCATTGGCTCCTGCATTCATGTAGACGGCTCCTCCTATACTGCCTGGAATTCCAGAGGCAAATTCTAAACCAGACCATCCCTGTCTAGCAGATTGAGTGCCTAGTAAAGAGAAGCTATAACCTGCGCCAATGTGAAACTGATCTTCATTCGGTTTCTCAAAGAAAGTGATGCGATTTGCAATGACAACTCCTGGGAATCCTTGATCGTCAAATAAGGTATTGGATCCTTTGCCTAAAATGAAATACAAAAGGTTTTGTTTGTGGCAAAATGCCATCACTTCTTTCATTTTTTCTATCTGATGCACTTCAACAAAATAGCGAGCTTCGCCTCCAATCCCAAATGTAGTGTAGTCTTTTAATGGACGGTTAAGTTGAAATGATGATGGAATGTTCATGAATACCGGAATTGATTTCAAAAATTGGATTTGGGCAACGCGAAAGCTTTCGGGTTGTTCATATGGGCCCCTTTTCGATACCTTCTTGATCCTCAATAAGTTGCTGCTGTTCTAAACTCGCTTGTTGAGCTTGCTCTTCGCTTTCTTTTAGTCGTTGAGCGTGTGCTTCAATCTCTTTAAGGTCAGTAGTTTGATTGCCTAGAATGGACTGGTAAACATGATCCAAAATGGCATTGACAAAAGAAGCAGACTCACGGGTGGAAAACTTGCGAGATAATCTTATGGCTTCTGCAATTGCAACTTTAGGAGGAATTGTGTGGTCAAAAAGGAGCTCAAAAATGGCTAAACGCAAGATGTTTTTTGTCACTTTTTGAATGCGATCAAAGTCATAAGAAAGAGAAACAGAAGCAATATGAGCATCGATTTCTGGTAAATGGCTCAACACCTGTTGCACTCTTTCTTGAGCTAATTTGACATTTTTTTTTGATACAGCTAACTCATTCATCATTAACTCAACGATCGCTTCCTCATCGGGAGTGGCTGTATCATAACTATACAAGAGTTGAAAAACGATTTCTCTAAATTTTTGTAATGGAAGTGCCATTTCTATGTGTCTAAATCTATTGTGAAATAGGAATTTCGTGTTTTTGTTTAAGATCTTTATGTCGAATATAAAGTCTTCGAAGGCGAGATTGGCCATCAAAGTGCAACACAAATTCCATCCAACCTCCATTAAAGTAATAGGAAAAAAGAGAATTTTGGTTGAATTTTTCCTTACGCAAGGCTGTCTGAAAAAGGCTCTCAGCTTGATCACGAGGCATAAAACGAATGAGCTTAGTTGGACGATAAAGAGGATTAGTCAAACGGTTCATAAATTCTTCAAACGTTAAATGGTTGGATATATTCATTCCTAGATCAGTTGCTACGTCTTCAGGTGTTGAAACAGGATAGCGAAAACGGATCAAAAATCGAAAAAGAAAATTGAACTTGTTCATATAACAACATGTGTACCTTTATTTAAGTCAAATAAATCATGGACAATTCTCTATAGTCTTGAAGAGATCTTAACAAGATTACAGAGTTGAGTGCAATAAAAAAATGATCATGCTCTTGATCAAACTTGGAAACAGAGTGGATCTCTTGACTTAACTACTAGATTTTTTCTAAAATAGATTCTTGCTATTTTTTATATGAATCATTTAAATTGAGTGATCATTTTTTTTAAAATTTAAACTATGCTTGCCATTTTTTTAGATGTCGAAACCTCAGGCTTAGATCCTTTCTCTCATCGAGTATTAGAAATTGCTTTCAAAATTTTGGATGCCCAAACAGGAGAGGAAAGGTGTGTCTACCAAAGCGTTGTCCGTCAATCGATAGAGGTTTGGGAAAATAGAAGCCCTATGAGTATAGAAGTTAACGGATTTAGTTGGGAGAAATTAGAAACTGGAAAAGAAGAAAAGCAAGTCGGTCAAGACATTATTCAACTTTTTAGAGATTTTAAAATTGAAAGAGGAAGAGCTGTTTATATTTGTCAAAATCCGGCGTTCGATCGTAGTTTTTTTGCGCAATTAGTTGATGTCTACACTCAAGAAGAGCATCATTGGCCCTATCATTGGCTTGATTTTGCTTCGATGTATTGGGTTTTGCAAATTAAAAAGATCCATAAAAACCATCAAGCTCTTCCCATCGAGATGAACCTTTCTAAAAATGCGATTGCTCAACAATATCACCTTCCTGCTGAACCCATTCCTCACAGTGCAATCAATGGAGTGAATCACTTAATTTTATGTTATCAGAAGGTTGTAGGTTTTTCCTCTTAAAATGAGTCCGGCACATACACTTTTTGTAAGATTAATAGACTTGGGGCTTGTCTTCGATTCATCCATTCATGATGACAACAACTCCATTCTGTTTTAGGTAAAATAGACACATAGTCTAAAAGCGCTTCTTTTTCAAAAGATCCTTCTGAATGACCAGAATAGCAAGTCAGGCTGATGACTCCTCCTGGCATGATTAAATGTTGGGCTTCTTGGAGGCTTTTCAGAGTGGTAGAGTTTGATGTTGTCAGTTCTTTATTTCCTCCAGGCAAGTAGCCTAAATTATACACGATCAGTCGAATGGTGTGAGGTTCAATTTCTTTTGGAAATTGAGAGTGACATCTCACTAAGAAGCAAACTCGTGTATATTGTTGTGAAGTTAAAGAAGAAGAGAGATACTCCTTTGTTCGTTCAATCGCTATTGGTTGAATATCCATGGCATAAACAGTCCCTTCCTGCTCGTTTAAGGCAAGTTGAGCAAGCTTCAAAGTGTCATAACCATTCCCACTTGTGGCATCAATGACTTTATCTCCTGTCTGTACCACTCTTTCCCAATATTGGTGAGCTAAATCTAGATGAGAATAGAACAAAGGATAGGCTGATTGTCGGATCATGATTCTTTCCCTATAGAGTTTTCAAAAAGTATACAACTTCTCAAGCGTTTAGAGAATGGAAATTCTTAACTTTATATAAGCCACTTGTGTATAATGCGGTGTTCAGTATGCACATCGTGGTGAGAGTTTTCAGGATTTTATGAAGTTCTGAATCAGGAGGAAAATGAAAATGCAAGATGTTTTAGTCATTGGAGCTGGAATTGCGGGTTGTGCCGTTGCTCTTGCTTTAGCTAAAAGAGGAATTTCAGTGACAGTCATCACCTCTTCTCGTGATCTACGTGCCTATCATTCTTCTTTTATGCCAATGGAGGAGTTTGAGAATCGAGTCTCTTCTGTGCAATTTCACGCAGAGAGATATTTGGGTTGTAGGCGAGCCACAGAGCAATTGACCACCCTAGCTAAACGTAGCCTTGAAGATTTATTAGCTTCTCATCCTTTAATTGATCGAAATGGCCACCTAGATATTCATCGTTCCTTACAAGAACAACTTAAACACAGTTCAATGGTTGAGTGGATTTCTCAGTGTTCTGCTATTGATTTAATTAGCCTCGAACAGCACTCTATGAAAAGAGCTGATCGTTATAAAAAGCCAACTTGTTTAGGGGCTTATGTTTATAATCACGAAACGGGTCAAATCGAAACCTTTTTGGCTAAAGAAACAGTGTTGGCAACGGGAGGTGCATCTTCTCTTTTTCCTTACTCAACTCATCATAAGGGCATCATTGGAGAAGGATTAGCAATGGCTAATCGCATAGGTGCTCGCTTGTTGCATTTAGAAGAAATCGATTTTTATCCTCTAACATTATTTGAAAAAAATAAACCCTGTTTTCCCCTTCCCTTAGAATTATTGAAGGAGGGAGGAAAGGTGTGGATCAATAAAAATGCATGGATTGAAACTCCTGAAGAAGATGTTGCCCGATTCTTTTATCAAGAATTGCTAAAAGATGAAAGTCAACATTTATGGCTAGATTTGACCTCATTAGATCCTGTTGCTTTAAGAGAGCGTTTTCCTTCTTTTGATGCTTACTGTTTAAATCATGGATTTAATATTGCAAAAGATCCTTTGCCAGTGATGCCTGCTGCTCAGCATACGTCTGGAGGAGTGGCAGTGGATCGATTTGGTCAGACTACAGTACAACGTTTGCGTGCAATCGGAGAAGTGGCTTGTACAGGACTTTATTATGACAGGAAAGATGAAGCTTTGCGTGTATTGGAAAGCTTAACTTGGGCCAATGCTTGTGCAGAAAATATGACAAAACAGATGGAAAAATTTATTTATTATTTCCCAGAATTAAAAAAATGGAATTCAAGCTTTTCCAGCCCTACATGTTCGATGCTTCAAGAAGATTGGAATCTATTACGACAAGTGATGTGGAATTATTTAGGAATCATAAGAGATACACCAGACAGATTAAAAAAAGGAAGAAGGCTATTAAATCTATTAAATATTCAACTTGAGCAACAGACGAAACAAATATGTTCGATTGAACACATGCATTTGTTTAATGGTATTCAGGTCGCTTGCTTAATTGCTGAATCAGCGATGAAAGGGACCCCATTATTAAACAATTCTTGATTTTGCATCCACTCTTACATTAAAGTTTGGAGGGTCAATAATCAACTATAGGAAATCTTATGTTTAATGAAGCAGTCAATTTTGTTAGCCAAATACGGCATAATCCTTATCTTGAACAAGCCACCACTTTTGGATTTCGAGGGGGGATGATAGGAGCCTCATTAGGAGCCGGTGTTTGTTTAAGCTATGCCACTTATATCGGTAGTTTAGCGACACATGATTTTGGATCACAAATGGCCCTTACAGCCGTTGCAACAGGCCAGCTTGCCATTGGCGTCATTCTTCCGAGTGCGGTTCTTGGGTCTACAGCAGGAGTCATTTATGGACTTGCGAAGCAGTGGATGGATCCCAAAGAAAAGGTGAACTGATGTCTTGTTAATTGTTTCTCAAGCGTCAATTTTTATTGGACAACTAGCGATGGACATGATTGGACATCGCTATTGCTTGCGAGCAGCTGTCCGCATGTGGGTGAGGCATTCTGTGAATCCACCTTCGCGTTGAAAGGCTTCAGCTTGAGAAATTAACTGTCGATGAGGCAATCTTCGCTGAGGTAGAAAGTCCTCATCATCCAACCGGAGTTGGATTCAAGGCTTGCGCGTGCAACGTTAGTGAGTGTAAGTTCTGTCTTTTTTGAAGTTCCCGAATCTTGGCTTTCCTCTGCGATATTTTGTACTCCAGTTAATAATAAAAAGGATATAATTAATAGAAAAACAATTGAACTGAGGACAGATAATGACTGGACGGAATGATCCTTGCTGGTGTGGAAGTGGACAAAAGTGGAAGAAATGCCACTTTCCTCAAGAAGACACTCATTTATTGAAAGAGAATTCTTTCACTAAATTAAAAGATGAATACTCTCATAAGCATGAAATTCTTATTAAAGATGAAAAACAAATTGAAGGGATTCGTGCTTCTTGTCAGTTAGCTTCTCGAATTTTGGATGCAACTTGCCAGATGGCTAAAGAAGGTGTCACCACTCAAGAATTAAATGATTTTGCACACAAACTCCATCTAGAGGCAGGAGCCATTCCAGCTCCTTTGCATTATGGACAACCTCCTTTTCCTAAGAGTATTTGTACCTCTGTCAACGAGGTGATTTGTCATGGAATTCCTGATCAAACTCCTTTAAGAAAGGGTGACATTGTCAACATTGATGTGACCTGCATTTTGAATGGATATTATGGAGACTGTAGCCGAATGGTCACAATTGGAGAGGTAAATCCTGAGAGACAGCTTGTCGTCGATGTGGCTTATGAATGTCTAATGCGTTCGATTGCCATATTAAAGCCTGGGATTCCCATTTCATCCGTTGGCAGTGTGATTGAAGAGTATGCTCATTCAAAAAAATGCTCGGTTGTCAATCAATTTGTGGGACATGGAGTAGGGGTCAATTTTCATGAAGGTCCTCAAATTCCTCATCATCGAAATAAAAATCAAATTCTCTTCGTTCCTGGCATGACTTTTACGATTGAGCCGATGATTAATGCGGGAGTCAGAGAAGCTGTCATTGATCAGAAGGACCAATGGACTGCTCGCACAAAAGATGGGAAGCCAAGTGCTCAGTGGGAGCATACGATCCTCATCACGGAGAATGGACATGAAATTTTGACTTCATGGGTTAGAAACTTGCCTAAATAAATTGGCGATTAAATGATAGAGAGCATCGATTTCCCTATCTGCTTCTTCCTGAGAGTGTTCCATTTCCAAAATTAATTTCTGTAAATCCTTTTGAAGACTGCACTCCTGTTCACTAATAGAAAACTGTTCCCGTTCTGCTTGTTCTTTTTGAAGAAGTTGCAGCTGCTCTTGTACATAAAAAAGTTCACGTCGTGTTGCATCCAAAGTGGCAGATTTTTTCTGAAATTGTTCTTTTAATTGAAGATACATTGCTTCCATTTGTCTCGTATTACCAAGGGCATAAGGCAACTTTGCTTCTCGATTTTTATATTGTTCTAGATGGTAACGTGTTGTTTCTAATTCTTTTTTAACAGCTTTTAGATCTTCTTCTAAAGTTTTAGCTTCTTGGATTTGATGGTTAAGTTGCTTGTTATCTTTGTAAGAAGTATCAAGCTGTTTAAGTACCGTTTGATGGTGCTGGGTCAGCTCGTTCACTTGCTTTTGATTATTTTTATCAAGCTGTAAGAGTTGTGCGTGTTGATCTTGTAATTCTTCGAGCTGATGATTGAGTTGCTGCGCTTCCATTTTTGTTTGATTTAAATCTTGTTGTAATTCTTCAACTCTTTGTTGGTAAGTATGCTCTAATTGATTAAGACTGATCTGATGAGATTGATGAAGTTGCTCAATTTGATTGTTTAACTCCTTTTTTTGTCCTTGACTATCTGCTAAATTCGATTCCACATCTAATAAAGCCTGTGCTTGCTTATTTTCCAACTGGGCAAGACGGTCTTGATAGTGTTGTTCGATTATCTTAAGTTCTTCTCGATAGTTCAACTGTAGTTGTTTGGTTGTTTCCTCTAAACGACTGCTAAATTGTTGAGATTGTTGTGTCAAAGAAACTTTCAATTGACGAATCTGCTCAGAAGCTTGTTGCATATCTTGCTGATGGGTCTCATTCTTTCGAGCATTTTCTGCTTCCATGAATACTTGTAGAGCTTTTAACTGCTCTATTTCTTGCAGATAAGTATCAGCAGCCTTTTGAAATTCTTTAAGCTGTTGATCCGTTTTTCCATTCACAAATTCTTGTAAGCTTAATTCTAATTGTTCTAACTTTTCGTTTAAATCGGCAATTTGTTGCTTACGTTGAAATACTTCTTGAATGACTTGTTCGTGTTGATGCCTTAGAAGAATTAATTCTTCATTGGCCAATTGGGTGAGTTTTTGAAACGCCTGTTGTTTAGTTTGCGTTTGCGATAACTCTTGTGTAACAGCATTTAAACGACTTTGTAACTCTTCTTTTTCCTGAGTTAAACTTAGTTCTTTTATTTTCATTTGTTCATCTAATCGCAAAAAATTATCTAAGCGACTCTGCGACTCTAACTGCACTTGATCAAAAACCCCTTGAACCTCATCTAAAGCTAATGTCAGAATGATGAGAGAAAAAGCCATCGAGACAGAAATTCCCATGTGCCAAAACCGTTCTCCTATAGGAAGATCTTGATAGGTAAAGAAGGATAGGGTGAATAAAAAGGTTAATGAGATAGCCAACCCCTTGGTCTTCCATTTTACACAAATTGGAATGGCTACTAACGCACTTAAGGGTAAGTACCAATAAGTAGAACTTTTGAAAAGTAAAACAGCCATGGATAATAAAATGACCAAAGGTCCAATCAGAGACCAAAAACGGACCTGATTATCTAATTTTTTTTCTAGAGCATGCACTTGCAATCCCTTCCTCAAAATGAATTCAATGTTACTATACTCAAGTTACTGATTTACTAACGACAATATTTCAAAGAGATGACAAAAATTTACTTCCATTTTTTGATTTTCAATATGAGGAGGATGTCAAACTTTAGTCAAGAAGCTAGAACTGACGCATTAAAACTTACTTGCCAATAAAGTATAATAACTGCCTTTATAAGGAGGCAGTTATGTTAGAAATTTCAAAATACGTCTTGAGAGATCCCTTGGCTCA
>WUUC01055165.1_pt1 | contig 31463 bp, 32 predicted proteins | sample 6278441 | NCBI WGS metagenome assembly WUUC01 (sample SAMN13675441, study PRJNA597444) | soil metagenome | isolation source: soil | place: USA: Washington | collected 2017-10
ACGGCCGCGACGACAACGGTCACCCACGTTCGCTTCGTCCCTGCCATGGTGTCCTCGTCAGCGAATCAGCTTTCGCGCTTCATCCGCGAAAGCCTTGTCGTTGTCCGCCTCGCACAACCGGAGCGCCTCGCGCAGTTCGGTACGCGCCGCGTCGTGATTGCCAGCCTTCAGGGCCAGCTTCCCGAGCTCCAGACGGGCGCGTCCGTGCACCCAGTTGCGCCCTACAGATGATACGGATTTCCTGAGATCCTGTTCCGCTTCACTGGCGCGCCCGAGGGCCGCGCGTGCGGCACCCCGCTTGTAGTACCAGAGCGCCTCTTCGCCGAACATTCGTGGACGGTCGTCGGAGGCAAGTCCCGCGATGCCGTCGTTCAGAACCCGTTCGGCCTCCGCCGCTTTACCCGCACGCAGGCTGGTCGAACCGGATTCGAGCCACAGGAGCCGATTGCGGGGAAACTGCTTCATCAGCTCGGTGAGCTGCTTGACGGCCTCGTCGTACCGGCCCTCACGATTGTAGAGAAGCACCAGCGCGAGTCGTGCGTCGGCCTGGTTGTCGCCGCCGTATGTCGAAGCGGCTTCGATCAGCTGCAGTCCCTTCTCGCGGCCGCCGCCGAATCCGGCGGCGTAGGCGAAGAGCCGCAGCGGCAGGGCGAGGGCCGCCACTACGTAGCGATAGGTGCCGACGATGAGGCCGGCGTCGCGGCGCGCGGGATTCAGCTCGAGCACGCGCTCGTGGGCGTTGTACGCCTCGCGCGCGGCGCCGAACGCTGCCCGGACGCTGCCTTCGACCGTCGCCGTGTAGGATGCGCGCAGGCCGACCGCGGCGCCGAGCTGGTAATGCGCGTCGGCGTCTTTCGGATTGGCCGCGATGCGCTTGCGTGCGAGGTCCAGCGCCCGGTCGATGGCGTGCCGGAATTCCGCGGCGACCCCGGGCGGCGGCGGCGGCAGGCGGACGTCGTACCGGGAAATGCGCCCGAGATAGTTGTCCACCGTGGTCGCACCGCGGCTGAACGCGATATTCAGCCAGAGCGCGCTCGCCAGCCCGCGGTGGGCGGCGGCGTCGTTCGGATCGGCGGCAATGGCCTCGCGATACAGCGCGGCCGCGCGGTCGCGATTGAGATTGTAGAGCTCGTGCGTGGCGCGGGCTCGCAGCGCCTCCGACTGCGGATTGGCCGCCGCCGGGCTCGACGCCACGCCCGCGGCAATGGCGATGGTACAGAGACATGCGGCCAGCCGGGGCATACGTCCATCTTATCGCCCGGCCCGGGACCGCCCCAGCCTTGCGCCAGCTTGTGCCTTCTGCATACAATCCCCGCTTACTTCGATCGGCGTTTTCAGTAGGATCAGCCGGAAGGGAGTCGGTGTTGGATAACGTGGCGGCCCGCGGTACGTCGGCGCATGCGCATGTCCACGAGCATGCCCATGAGGAGCTTGGGTTCTGGCGGAAGTATCTGTTCTCGCAGGATCACAAAGTAATCGGCATCCAATACACGATTACCAGCCTCCTTTTCCTGTTCTTCGGTTTCAGCTTGATGATGCTGATGCGGTGGCAGCTGGCGTATCCGGGCCGGCCCATTCCGCTCATTGGCAACCTGCTCACGGCGTCGCTCGCGACAGGCGGCATCATGCTGCCCGAAGGTTACAACCAGCTCGGCGCGATGCACGGCACCATCATGGTGTTCCTCGGCGTTGTGCCGCTCGCCGTCGGCGGCTTCGGCAACTTCGTGATGCCGCTGCAGATCGGCGCACCCGACATGGCGTTCCCGAAGCTCAACATGATGAGCTATTGGGTCTACTTCGTCGGCGGCGTCGTGATGCTGGCCAGCTTCTTCATGCCGATGGGCGCCGCCCAGTCGGGATGGACGTCGTATCCGCCCCTTGCCAACATCGCGCCGGGCCAGACGTGGTGGCTCGTCGGCATGATCTTCCTGATCACGTCGTCGCTGCTCGGGTCGGTGAACTTCATCGTGACGATCGTGCAGCTTCGCGCAAAGGGCCTCAGCTGGATGCGGCTGCCGTTCTTCGTGTGGGCGCAGTTCGTCACGGCGTTCCTGCTGCTGCTGGCGTTCCCGCCGCTCGAAGCCGCCGGCGTCATGCAGTTGATGGATCGGCTGGCGGGCACGAGCTTCTTCATGCCGACCGGCCTCGTGGTCACCGACCAGCCGTTGCAGATTTCGGGCGGCGGCAACCCGCTCATGTGGCAGCACCTGTTCTGGTTCCTCGCGCATCCGGAAGTCTACGTGCTGATCCTGCCCGCGCTCGGCATCGTGTCGGAAGTGATCGCCAACAACACGCGCAAGCCTCTCTGGGGATACCGCGCGCTGGTCTTCTCGGTGATCTTCCTCGGATTCATGTCTTTCGTCGTCTGGGCGCACCACATGTTCATGACCGGCATGGGCACGACGATGAGCGCCTTCTTTCAGACGACGACGATGATTATCTCGGTTCCGTCGGTCGTGATCCTCACCGCGCTGCTGCTGTCGCTGTGGGGCGCCTCGATCCGGTTCACGACGCCGATGCTGTTCGCGCTCGCGTTCCTGCCGATGTTCGGAATTGGCGGTCTCACCGGCCTGCCGCTCGGGCTCGCGCCAAGCGACATTCACCTGCACGACACGTACTACGTCATCGGGCATTTCCATTACGTGGTCGCGCCGGGCACGATCTTCGCCCTGTTCGCCGGGATCTACTACTGGTTCCCGAAAGCGACGGGGCGCATGATGAACAGCCTCCTCGGCAAGATCCACTTCTGGGGGTCGTTCGTCTGCATCAACATCGTGTTCATGCCGATGTTCATCCAGGGTCTCGCGGGGATGAACCGCCGGCTCTACGACGGCGGCGCCCAATACGCGCACGTACAGGGCCTGCCGCTGCAGCTGCACGTGTGGATCGGCATGGCCGCATGGACGCTGGCGCTGTTCCAGCTGCCGTTCATCTTCAATTTCTTCTGGAGCATCTGGAAGGGGCGGCCGGTGGGACAGAACCCGTGGGATGCAACGACGCTCGAGTGGGCCGCGCCTTCTCCGCCCGGACACGGCAACTTCCTGACCGAACCGGTCGCGTATCGCGGCCCCTACGAATACAGCGAGCCGGGCGCGGCCAGGGATTTCACGCCGCAGTTCGAGCCTGAGGAGCGGAAAAGGGCATGAACATCCCCTACACGGTCGAAGTCCGGCCCGACACCGGGCTGGCAAACGGCAAGCTTGGCATCTGGCTCTTCCTCGCGTCCGAAGTGATGCTGTTCGGGGCGCTCTTCTCGACCTACATCATCCTGCGAACCGGCTCTGTCGAATGGCCGTTCGGCGAGCTGTCGGTGTGGCTCGGAGCGATCAACACGGTGATTCTCATCAGCTCGTCGGTCACGATGGTGATGGCCTGGGCGTCACTCAAGCTGAACGACTTCGGCAAGCACCGCCTGTATCTCATCGCCACGTTCGTGCTGGCCGGCATCTTTCTCGTGAACAAGTACTTCGAGTACGCCGAACACATTCATGCTGGTGAACTGCCGTCGCACAGCACGTTTCTGGCGATTTATTACACGCTGACAGGGCTGCACGGCCTGCACATCCTCGGCGGCATGGTCGTGATGGCGTATTTCGTCGGGCCGGGCGCGCGGATGTGGAGGAGTAATCCGGAGCAGTTCGTGAACCGGATCGAGTACACCGGCCTGTACTGGCACTTCGTGGATCTGGTGTGGATATTCCTGTTTCCGCTGCTGTACTTGCTGTAGGTCCGGCTAAAGCCGGACCCCACGCACGTGGGGTCCACCTTCAGGTGGACCGATGAATATGGGGAGAAACGATGCACGCTGCTGATCCGGTCGCGATGAAGAAGAGCATCCGCACATACTTGATGATCGGCGCCGCGCTCCTGATGTTCACGGTCATCACGGTTGCCGCCAACCTGGTGCATCTGCCAGTCGCGGCGGCCATCACCGTGGCGCTCATCATCGCCTCGATGAAGGCCTCGATGGTGGCCGCGGTGTTCATGCACCTGAGTCACGAAAAGCAGTGGGTGTACGGCTCGCTCCTGCTCACAGTGATGTTCTTCGTCGTGCTGATGCTGATTCCGATCTTCACGACGATGGACACCATCGGAACACCGACCGGCGCGGCGCAGCGCGTGATTGCGCCCGAGCCGGAAGCCGGGCACGAAGGGCACTGAGATGTCGTTGAGGGCCTTTCACCTGTTCTTCATCGCCCTGTCGGTGGTCCTCGCCGCGTTCTTCGCGGCGTGGGCGGTCGGCCAATACCGCCTCGCCGAGGACGCCGGGTATGCAGTCGTGGCGGTCGTCTCGGCCGGCACGGCCATCGGGCTCGGATTCTATGCGGCGGCGTTTCAGCGGAAGACGAGGCGGTTGTAGCCGTATGATCGGTCGTCCCGGCTTCATTCGCCCCGTTCTAGCGGCCCTCTGCGGCCTGTTCGTCCTGGCCGCGCCGCGCCGTGCCATGGCTTGTCCCGTTTGCTTCGGCCAGAGCGATGCGCCGCTCGCCCTCGCGATGAACCAGGGCATCTTCTTCATGCTCGTCGTTGTGGTGTGCATGCTCGGCGCATTTGCCGCGTTTTTCGTGCGGCTCGCTCGCCGGCAGCGGATGTTCGCCGACGAGACTCACGCCCGATCCGATTACGCGAAGGATACGCAGGAGGGGATCGTCTAATGCTGGAATACCTCGGGCTGCCCGTGCAGGCGTCGACTCATGCCCAGGATCTGGACCACATGACGCTGCTCGTGCACTGGATGATGGCCGTCTTGTTCGTCGGATGGGGCGCATTTTTCATATTCGTTCTGGCCCGGTTCCGGCAGCGCGCCAATCCGCGCGCGAGCTACGCCGGCGCCAAGGGCAAGATCGCGAAGGGTCTCGAGCTCGCTGTCGTGTTCGCCGAAATCATCCTGCTCGTCTTCTACGCGATTCCGGCCTGGGCGACTCGCGTCCGCGACTTCCCAGCCGAAAACGAGGCGGTGGTCGTCCGCGTCGTCGCGGAGCAGTTTGCGTGGAACATTCACTATCCGGGACCCGACGGCGCATTCGGCCGATCCGACATCAAGCTGATTACCTCGGGTAACCGTCTCGGGCTCGACCGCACCGATCCGGCGGCGAAGGACGACATCGTGACGGTGAACCAGATGAACCTGCCGGTGAACCGTCCCGTGCTGGTGCACCTGTCGAGCAAGGACGTGATTCACAGCTTCGGCCTGTTCGAGATGCGTGTGAAGCAGGACGCGGTACCCGGTCTCGACATCCCCGTGTGGTTCATCCCGAACCGACCCGGCCAGTACGAAATCGCCTGCTCGCAGTTGTGCGGGCTCGGTCACTTCCGGATGCGCGGATTCGTCACCATCCAGGAAGAGGGGGAGTACCGCAACTTCCTCGCCGAAGAAGCAAAGCTGCTCACCACGCAGTAACCGCCCGACGGGCTCCGGGCTTCGGGCTCGCGCTTTGCGACCGGTGGCACAGCACCCTAAGCCGCGCCGGCAGCCGAGCGCCCGGATTCCGGGGCCCGCAGCGTTCGATCCCTCCGTTCCACTCGAACGGCTTCCCGCACCGTGTTCACGTGAATCGTGACGATCGCCTCCACGTCCGTGGCGTAGCCGCCGCTCATCGCCACCGCCACCGGAATGCCGCGCGCCGCGCAGGCGTCGAGCACGAAGGCGTCCCGCGAACCGAGTCCGTCGATCGACAGGCGCAGCCGCCCGAGCCTGTCGGCCTCATATGGATCGGCGCCGGCCAGATAGAAGACGATGTCGGGCCGATGCACGTCGAGCACGGTCGGCACATGGTCGGAAAGCGCCGCGAGATATTCCTCGTCTCCCGCGCCGTCGGGGAACGTGACATCGAGATCGCTGGTCTCCTTTCGAAACGGAAAATTGTTCGCTCCGTGCAGCGACAGTGTGAACACGGCGGGATCGCCGTTGAAGATGCGCGCGGTGCCGTTTCCCTGATGGACGTCGCAGTCGATGACCGCCGCCCGGCGGACCGCTCCCTCCCGCAAGAGCACGCGGGCGGCGACCGCGACATCGTTGAACACGCAATAGCCCTCGCCGCGGTCGGCGAACGCGTGGTGCGTGCCGCCGGCGAGGTTCGCCGAGACACCGTCGCCCGCAAGCGCCGTCCGGGCCGCCGCGAGCGTCGCGCCGACCGATCGCCGCGAGCGCTCCACCATCTGCGGAGACCAGGGGAAGCCGATTCGCCGCTGCATCTCCGAGGGGAGCGTCCCGCCTGCCACCGCGTCCACGTAAGCACCGTCGTGAACGAGGCGCAGCTCGTCCCACCCGATCGCGTCCGGCACGAGGAGCTCTTCGGGCGCCAGCACCGCGTCAGCGAGCAGCCGTTCGCGGAGCCGGCGGTACTTCGACATGGGAAACCGGTGGGTGTCGGGCAAGGGCAGCACGAAGGTGTCGGAGTAGAACGCTTTCACTGGCAGTCCTTGGTTGTTGGTCCTTCGTCCCTGGTCCGTCCCGTGTCGCTGGTGCGCCTGGTCCCTGATCCGCCGTTCCGCGTCCGATCGCGTCCGCGCCGCGTCTCCGAAACGCTCAGGGAAGCCAGCGAACTCCGGGCGAAGCCGCCGAGGCCTCGAAGCTCACGAGTGCCGTCCATGTAGGATGTCGTACCCGGGACGCAGGACGGACCAAGGACCAAGGACAGACCAAGGATCAGGACGGACGAAGGACCAGGGACGGACCAAGCACCAGGGACCAAGGACAAGGGACGGTGAGAATACAAACGATCGACGCCCACGTCGAAGGCGGTCCGCTGCGGCTGGTCGTGGACGGATTCCCCGCGCCGCAAGGAAAGACGATGCTCCGGAAGCGCGAGTGGGCCGGCCGCCACGCTGACCATCTACGCCGCGCGCTCATGCTGGAGCCGCGCGGGCACGCCGACATGCAGGGAGCTGTTCTGACCGAGCCGGTGTCGCCAGGCGCGCATGCCGGCGTGCTGTTCATGCACAACGCGGGCTACAGCACGATGTCCGGTCACGGCATCATCGCCGTTACGACGATTGCGCTGGAGCGGCGGCTGCTGATGCCCGGCGGCGACGGAACCAGCGTTGTCTACGACACGCCCGCCGGAACCGTCCGCACGCGGGCCGTCTGGCGGGAAGGCCGTGTCGTCGAGGTCGTCTATCAAAGCGTCCCGTCCTTCGTGCTGTACGCCGGCGTCTACGCGCGCGCGGTCGGCCGACAGCTGCGGGCGGACGTCGCGTTCGGCGGGGCGTTCTACGCCATCGTTGACAGCGAAGCCGCGGGCGTTGGCGTCGACATTCAGCACGTGAGCGAGCTGCGCCGCGTCGGTCGTGAAATCAAGGACGCTATCGAACAGGCGCATCGCATTGTGCACCCTCTCGAGGCGAAACTGACGGGACTAGCCGGGACGATTTTCACCGGTCCGGCCGGCGAGGCTCGCGGCGACCTGCGCAACGTCACCGTGTTCGCCGATCGCGCCGTGGAGCGATCGCCGTCGGGCACCGGGACGGCGGCCGTGATGGCGGTCATCGACGCGATGGGGCTCCTTGGCGACGGCGAGGCCTCGTTCGTCCACGAAGGGCTCCTCGGCACCCGCCTTCGCGCGCGCCTCGCGGATCGGACGACGGTCGGAGAGCACCCGGCCATCGTCGCAGACATTCACGGATCGGCGTGGATCACGGGTGAGCACGTGTTCCTGATCGATCCGGCCGATCCGTTTTCCGCCGGGTTCCTGGTCTGACCTTCAGGTCTGCCGCAGGAACTCGCGCGAAAGGCGGTCGAGCAGCGCGGGCAGCGGTTCGCCGTTGAGCGCAAACGCCGAGAGTTCCGGCGCCCACGCGAGCTTGTAGCTCCTCGCCATCGCGGATACCCAGATCTGCCGCACGGGCGCGTTCGGCGACACGACGAACTTCGCCTCGTGCGGCTCCTCGAAGACCACGTTCAGGACGCCGTTCTGCAGTTCGACTTCGAACCCTTCGGAGTCGGCCAGAGAGTCGAGGCTGCGCCGCGCCTGCTGGAGCGCCTCGTCGCTTTTGACTCGAAACTCCTGTTCGGTGAGAGACGGCATGGGCTATTAAACCTTTGCCGCCGCCGGTCCGTCTAACACTGCGTGAAGGGAGAAGGACAACATGTACGAGTGGACGTTTTCGGCGACGGCGGAATGGGTGGTCGGGTTGCTGTTGGGCGCGGTCGTGATTGCGACGATGTTCGTCTGAGCTGTTCGAACTGAACGTTGCGCTACTTCGACAACACAGCCGGGTCGGCCAGGTAACTGCGCCGCGCCCGTGCGGTCATTCCGGGCTGCTTCATGCGCACCGAAATGCGGTGCACCTTTCCATCGAGCTGCGTGGCTTCGAACGCCAGCACGTACTGGCTGTGGAGCTCCTGCGCGACGCGCGTGAAAGTCGCGCCGAGTTCCGCGCTCCGCTTCAACTCGAAATACCCCCCGCCGGTTTCGTCGGCGATGCGCTTGACGCCGCCGCCCGGGCGGCTCCGTACCATGCGCTGGCCGTCGAAGTAGTTGGTCTCGAGCCCGATCGCGTACACCATCACGTTGTCCCGCCGCGCCCGCTCGATCACCGTGTTGAGGCCGACGCGGCTCGACGTGTCGTCGCCGTCGGTGAACAGCAGTATCACGCGGCGCCCCTCGATGTCCCGCAGTTCGTCGAGGCTCGCGTCCACGGCGTCCCACAAGCGCGTCTCGTTCCCGTAATCCAGGTCCTTGACCGCCGCGATCAGCTCGTCGCGATCGTTGGTGAAGTGACCGCTGAACTCCACCTTGTCGTTGAACGCGCCGACCCGTCCCTTGTCCTCGGGGAGCAGCCGGATGAGGAACTGTTCCGAAGCCGCACGCAGCGTCTTGAGCTCGTGCGTCATGCTCGCGCTGGTGTCGAGCATCACGATCACCGTGATCGGCTGCACTTCGTTCTCGAACAACACGGTCGCCTGCGGCTTGTCGTTGTCCAGAATCTGGAAGTCGTCGCGCGTGAGATCCGGCACGAGCCGCTGTTGCGCGTCGAGGACGGTCGCAAACACCGACACGATCGCGCCGGTCCCGGATCGAAACGCGGGCTGACGCTCCTGTGCGGCGAGCGCGCCGGCGCCGGCGAGCGACAAAATGGACAAACAGAGCCAGAAAGGCCGAACGGCCGGCGGGTGGCGGTAAGGGGGCATGCCTCAGCTTACAGCAACCGCTGTGCCGAGACGAGCGCACGTCGAATGGCCGGTTCGAGCGCTACCGCCATTCGCCTGTATCCCTCAGGCGACGGATGAAGGCCGTCGGAGGAGGACGCCAGCAGATCCGGGTTTTCGGGATGGGCCACCGCTGCTCGAGTATCGCAATAGAAAACCGTCGGATGGGTCCCGGCATACCATCCGATCCAGGCATTCACTTCGCGCATGTATCGGTTCTGCAACGGTGTCGCGCTGTTGAAAGGCAGGATGGAGCCGGCGATCACGGGGAGAGGGGCAGGGGGGGCGGGAGAGCCAGGAGGGGCAGGAGCCGCACGGCGCACCGCTGCTTCGTACATCGCTTCCAACTCCCGGCAGACGGAAGCACTCGTGCGTCCCTGGTAGATATCGTTGACGCCGGCGATGATCACGACGGCATGGGGCCGGACGGCGAGGACGTCGCGCGCGAAACGCGCGCGGATCTGATCGCTGCGCTCGCCGTTCACGCCACGATTCAGCACGCGCCAGTCTTCGTGCGTGCGCATCAACCAGTATGCGAACTGGCTGGCGACGTTCCCTGCGCCTTCGGGTGGTGCCTCCAAAGGCGACTGGAATTCAGGTGTTCCCGCAGTCGTCGAGTCGCCGAGGGCGACGATCGTGACTCTGCTCATCGTGAGATGCCGCGGGGACGGTCCTTATTCCGTTTTTTCGCATCAGTGAGTCTGCATTCGTACCACGCCGACACAAAGGACACAATGGACACAAAGGAACGTGTCCGTTGGGTTGGCGAAGCGCAGCTAGGAAGTCTGAAAAGTGCACCATCGCGTTAGCGTTCGGGACATTTCTATTTCGCTTTGACACCGTGCGATTGGCGACTTGACTGGTCGGATATGGCGCAGTAAACTGGCCCGACATCTTGAGACTGAGTCTCGTTCTCGCGTCGGTGCCCTCGCGGCCCTCCTGACGCCGGTCCTGACCACCATGCTTGCTGCCTTCGTCATCACACTGCGAGAGGGGCTCGAAGCCTTTCTCATCGTCGCCATCAGCCTCGCATATCTGCGCAAGAGCGGCCGCGAACGGCTCATTCCCGCCGTGCACTGGGGCATTGCCATCTCCATCGTGCTCAGCGTCGGCGCGGCGTATCTCTTCCAGCGCGCGGCCAACCAGGCGCTGTGGGAAGGGGTGCTCGCGCTTGCGGCGGCCGTGTCCGTGGCGTCACTCACGGTGCACATGTGGAGGACCGCGCGGCGCATCAAGGGCGATATCGAGGGCCATCTCGGCGAGTCGGCGATGAAGCAGGGCGCGGCCGCGTTTCTCGGCGTGTTCGGCTTCACGCTCCTCATGATCACGCGCGAAGGCATGGAGACCGCGCTTCTCATGGGCACGCTGCTGTTCCAGGTGCGGGCGGCCGAAGTGATGGCCGGCGCCGTCCTCGGAACGCTGCTGGCGGCCTTCGTGGCGTGGCTCTGGTCGCGCTATGGACATCGCGTGAACCTCGCGCTCTTCTTCCAGGTCACGGCCGTCTTTCTGCTCGTCTTCGTCGTCCAGCTCGTGATCTACGGCTTCCACGAACTGAGCGAAGCGTTCATGACCGTTCCCTTCGCCGAACGGCTGCACTGGGCCACGGAACCCTACGGGCCGGACGGCCGCTACGGGCAGTACCTCACCTACCTGCTCGTCATGCTGCCGATGTCGTGGCTGCTCGTCAGCGCCCTGAAGCCGCGGCGCGGCATGAACCCGGCGGCGCATCAATCAGTAAAGGTCTAAAGACGGCCGCCCCGACCCGACGCGCCTACATCGACTGGGTGCGCGGCATCGCCGTTCTGGTGATGCTCGAAGCGCACATTCTCGATTCCTGGATCCGCCCCGCCGATCGTTCGTCCATCACGTTTCGCAATCTCACGATCCTCGGCGGCTTCGGCGCGCCGCTTTTCCTCTGGCTCGCCGGCCTCGCGCTCGTTCTTGCCGCGGAAGCCTCGCTTGCCCGCGGCGAAGCCCGGGGTGCGGCCGCGCGCCATGTGTGCGCGCGCGGGCTGCAGATTTTTGCGCTCGCCTTCCTTTTTCGCTTGCAGGCCCTCATCGTCACCCCTGGCGGATCGCTCGTCCAGCTGCTGCGCGTCGACGTCCTGAACGTGATGGGACCCGCGATGGTGGCGGCGGGGATCGTCTGGGGTGTTGTGCACCGGCGTGCTGCGATGGTCGCGGCGTGCGCGGCTGCCGCCGCCGGAATCGCCCTGGCCACGCCGCCCATTAGGATCGCAGCGTTCGTCGATGCTGTTCCCGCTCCTCTTCGGTGGTACCTGCGGCCGTCGGGACCGAACACGACGTTCACGCTGTTCCCCTGGGCCGGCTTCGTTTTTGCGGGCGCCGCCGCCGGCGGCTTGCTGGCGGCGGCACGCGCGCGGGCTCTCGAGCGCCGTCTCCTCGCAGGTCTTGGCGTCGCAGGAGCGGCCCTGGCCGGAATCGGCTTTTATGCCGCGACGCTGCCGACCCTCTATCGCGAGTCGTACTTCTGGACCAGCTCGCCGGCTTATTTCGCGGTGCGCGTCGGCGTGTTGATGGGGCTGCTCGCTGCCGCTTACGCCTTGTTCGAGGCGGTCGGCCCTGGCGCCGCCGTCCTGCGGATTCTGCAGCGATTCGGCCGGAACTCTCTGTTTGTCTATTGGATCCACGTCGAACTGGTGTACGGGTATGCGAGCCGGCCGTTTCACCGATCGTTGTCCATCCCGCAGGTCGCCCTCGGCTTCCTGCTCTTCAGTGCCACGATGTACACGGCGGCGCTGGCGAAGGAGCACGGGGCGAAAATCTGGCGCAGCCACAGGATTGCCTCCAGCACTGAACGCCAGCAGCAACCCAGCGCGCGGCCCACAGGCGGTACTGGTCATTGACCAGAAGTCCAATTTTTGTAAATATTTGCACGAAATGAGCGATGAACAGCAAGGAAGGCCGTCATTGGCACAGAAATAATCGTTGAGATGGCGTCGGTGCGATCGGTAGAATCCGTTCTTTTTGTTCAGTCCGGGGCTCCCGGAGGGATTGCGGGCGGGACCTGAACCTATGATCAACGTTGCGGCTATTCGCATGCAGCAGTTCGGCGTGCAGTTCTATCAGGCCTCGCTGACCGCCAGCGACATCGACAAGCTGGTTCGATTCGAGGTCCTCAACTACGGAGACGGCGCACAGGGCGGAGGCGTACGCGGCGGCAAGGCGCGGCCCGGAGCGGCTCCGTCGAAAGTGAACTGGGACCTGCTCGAGCGGCGCATCGCGTCGAGCGAGAAGGCATATCAGCGGCAGATCATCCGCCGGAAGATCGACGAGCTCGTGCAGTACTACGAGCAGTGCCGCCAGGCGCGCGACCTGCCGTCCATTCCCGGCGCGGTCATCATCAGCTGCGACGAAAAGCTCACGTTCCAGGCGACGGGCGACGATTCGCGCGTCGGCATCCTCAAGGTCCCCGAGCGCGAGGGCATCCTGCGCGCCATCGACGGGCAGCACCGGCTGCTCGCGCTGCACGCCGACATCGATCGGTTCGCCGGCGAGGAGTTCAGCGTGCCCGCTGTCATCTTCGACCGTCTGCCCGAGGATCACGTGGTGCAGATGTTCGTCACCATCAACGCGAAACACACGCGTCTGAATGCATCACATCTGGTCAGCCTCTCGGGGCGGCAGCTGTACCGCGACGATGCGCTCGCGACGGCGCACGACGTGGTGCGCGCGCTCAACGATCGCGAAGACTCTCCGCTGTACGACGAAATCAAGCTGCTCGGCGTCGGCCGCGGCCGCGTCGCGCAGGCGCCGCTCGCGCAGGAGCTCAAAAAGCTGTTCGCCACCGATATCTTCTCCGGCCGCCGCTCGGGAGACATGCACGAGGAAGCGCGCAAGTTCTTCGTGAACTATTTCAAGCAGATCGCGCTCGTGTTCGGGGCGGCGTGGAACGGCCGCAAGTACAGCATCCGCTCGGCCTCGGCGCTCCGGGCGTTCGTTCGCGTGGCGCCGGACGTGTTGCGCCGGCTCGATCAGGAACACGCGGACCGGAGCGACTTCCGCGCCATCGGCCGCGTCATCGCGCCGTGGGGCCGTCGGATCGGCGATCTGCGGTTCGAGACCGAGGGCGCGTGGAAGCGGAGCGGCACAACGGTCGACTCTCTGGCGAAGGAGCTGCGCCTGGCGCTCCAGTATCCGGAAGGAGCAGCGGTATAAGTACGCTGCTCGTCACCGGAGGCGCGGGTTTCATCGGCTCCAACCTGGTTCAACACCTGCTCGACCACACCGAGGCGCACCTCGTCGTCATTGACAAGCTCACATACGCCGGCAGCCTGCTGAACCTCGAGCAGCCGCTGCGGAACCCGCGCGTGAGATTCGTGCATGCCGATATCGCCGATCGCGCCGCGATCGCGCACATTTTCTCCGAGGCGAGGCCGGCGGGCCTGTTCAACCTCGCGGCCGAGACGCACGTCGATCGCTCGATCGATGGGCCGCAGCCCTTCATAGACACCAACATCGTGGGCACGTTCGTCCTGCTCGAGACCGCCCGGCAGTACCTCGCGTCAGCACCGGCGGGCACGCGCGAGCCGTTCCGCTTCTTGCACGTGTCGACCGACGAGGTGTATGGGACGCTCGGACCTTCGGGTCTTTTCAGCGAGGAGACGCCGTATGCGCCCAACTCACCCTATGCGGCGAGCAAGGCCTCGGCGGACCACCTCGTGCGTGCCTACGCGCGCACGTACGGGATGCCGCTGATGATCACGAACTGCTCGAACAACTACGGCCCGTTCCAGTTTCCCGAGAAGCTGATCCCGCTGACGATTCTGAACGCGGTCGAGGGACGGCCTCTGCCGATCTACGGCGACGGCGGCAACGTACGCGATTGGCTGCACGTGGAAGACCATTGCGCCGGCCTGCTGCTCGTTTTCCGCAGAGGGCGCATCGGCGAGAAGTACAACATCGGCGCCGGCAACGAGCGCACCAGCGTGAACATCGTCGACGCCGTCTGCGAGCTCCTGGAGGAACTGCGCCCGGCTCGAACGAATCCGGCGTTGAAAGACATCCCGGGGTACGGGACGTTGAAAACGTTCGTTGCCGATCGCCCCGGTCACGATCGGCGTTATGCGATCGACGCGACGAAGATCCGCCGCGAGCTCGGCTGGGCCGCGCGGTACGGGTTCGAGGATGGCCTCCGGGCAACAATCCGCTGGTACCTCGAGCACCCCGACTGGTGCGAGCAGATTCAGGCCGGCCGCTACAATCGCGAGCGCCTAGGACTCCAGCAGTGAACGGGCGGCTATTCGCGATGCAAAAATCTGCAATCCAGCCTCCGATCCAATCTGCAATCCAATCTGCAATCTGCAATCTGCAATCTGCAATTTCATGAAGGGGATCATTCTGGCCGGCGGCTCCGGCACCCGGCTGCACCCGCTCACTCGCGCGGTAAGCAAGCAGCTGATGCCGGTCTACAACAAGCCGATGATCTATTACCCGCTGTCCACGCTGATGCTCGCAGCTATCCGGGACATCCTCGTCATTACAACGCCACACGAGCAGGACGGATTTCGACGCCTTCTCGGCGACGGTTCCGAGCTCGGGCTGCGCATCGCGTACGCCGCGCAGCCGAAGCCAGACGGCCTGGCGCAAGCATTCGTCATCGGCCGCGAGTTCGTCGGCCGCGACCGCGTTGCGTTGGCCCTGGGCGACAATATCTTTTACGGGGCGCATTTCTCGGATCACCTCAGGGAAGCCGCTTCGCGTCCACAGGGCGCAACGGTGTTCGCGTACCAAGTGCGCGATCCCGAGCGCTACGGGGTGATCGAGTTCGACGATCGCAGCCGTCCCGTGAGCATTGAGGAGAAGCCTCTGCAGCCGCGCTCGATGTATGCGGTCACCGGCCTGTACTTTTACGACAACCAGGTGCTCGACATCGCGGGCCGGCTCACTCCGTCGAGGCGGGGTGAGCTCGAAATTTCCGATGTCAATCGTGCGTATCTGGAACGTGGGGAATTGCACGCCGAACGGCTGCCCCGGGGGATCGCGTGGCTCGACACCGGGACGCACGAGTCGCTGATGCAGGCTTCGAGCTTCATCCAGGCGATCGAAGAGCGGCAGGGCCTGATGGTCGCATGCGTGGAAGAAATCGCGTTCCGCATGGGCTATATCAGCCGCGACGATCTGAAACGTATCGCCGCTGCTTTGCGGGCGAGCGCGTACGGTGAATATCTGACCCGTCTGGTCGAGCAGGAGCACTCCTGACGTGCGTGTCATCGCGACCGACCTGCCCGGGGTGCTCGTGATCGAACCCGACGTCCATCGCGACAGCCGCGGTTTCTTTCTCGAGACCTGGCATGCGGCCAAGTACGCGCGCGCCGGCATCACTGGATCGTTCATTCAGGACAACCACTCGAAATCCGTTGTCGGAACGTTGCGTGGACTGCATTTGCAGGTCGCGAGGCCGCAAGCGAAGCTGGTCCGGGTGATCGAAGGAGAGGTTTTCGACGTGGCGGTGGACGTCCGGCGCGGCTCGCCGACCTTCGGCCGCTGGGTAGCGGTGACGCTGACGGCCGAGACCTTCAGGCAGTGCTATATCCCCGCGGGGTTTGCGCATGGATTCGCCGTGACGAGCGCGACCGCCCAGGTCGAATACAAATGCAGCGACGTCTACGATCCGGCCGCGGAGGTCGGGATCGCCTGGAACGACGCGACACTCGCCATCGCCTGGCCGATGGCCGACCCCCTTCTTTCCGACCGCGATCGGAGCAACCCGGCGCTCAACGCCGTTACCGAACGGCTCCCCCTGTACTCGACGACAGATTTGTAACCGCCGCGACAGACTCGTACGTCGCAGCGGCTCCCACCGTGCGGAAATCGCCGATTCCCGAATATTTCGGCGGGCATGCCGCTTGCGATTACGTCTGGCACATCGCCGGTCTGATTACGGCAGGGCGCCGTGAATGCTGGGGGAGCCAGGCCGGTGGGGCAGAAGGGCATCACTAACGTGGTGCCCTTTTGTTTTGTACGGCGCGCCCAAACGCTCCCATCCCGAACGCCCAAGGCCCACGGTCCCCGCCCCACCCCCGCCGCCGGCGCGCTAAGATCCCTGCGGGTGGCACTCCGCATAGATCTCAACGCGGATGTTGGCGAGTCCTTCGGCGCATACGTGATTGGCGACGATGCGGGGTTGATGCGATCGATCACGTCGGCCAATATCGCCGCAGGTTTTCACGGCGGCAGCCCTTCCGTGCTGCGCGAGACGATACGGCTCGCCAAAGCGAGCGGCGTCAACGTGGGCGCGCATCCCGGATTTCCGGATCTGGCCGGCTTCGGCCGACGTGACATGCACCTCACCGCTTCTGAAGCGGAGGACTGCGTCCTCTACCAGGTTGCGGCCGTGGCCGGTGTTGCAGCATCGGAAGGCGTGCGCCTGACGCACGTGAAGCCGCACGGCGCGCTCTACAACATGGCAGCGAGAGATCACGAGCTTGCGCGGGCGATCGCCAGAGCGGTTGCAGCCTTCGACCGATCCCTCGTGCTCGTCGCGCCGCCCGACTCCGAGCTGATGCACGCCGGCGGGGTGGAGGGCCTGCGCGTGTCCGCCGAAGCGTTCGCGGACCGCGCGTACAACCCCGACGGATCGCTCGCACCGCGCGGGTTGGCCGGAAGCGTATTGACGGATGCAGGAGTGGTCGTGAGCCGTGCGATTCGAATCGTCACGGAAGACACGGTTGTCGCAACCGACGGCGCTGTGCTGGCGCTGCGCGCCGACACATTGTGTGTGCATGGCGACACGCCCGGCGCCGCGGCGCTTGCGGCCGCGTTGCGGGCGGGGCTCGAGGCGGCGGGGGTGGTCGTCGGTCGGTAGTCGCGCGGTCGGGGTGCGAGCACTCAATCGCGCTCATGGTGGGCTTGTCGAACCATGAGCGTCCCTTTGCAAGTCAGGCAGAGCGGCTGTAGTGACGTTTCATCGCCGCGAGCGTCCGGGCGACCGATTCCCGGGCGATGCGGCTGATGATGGGTCCGGCCATGGGCCGGATGAGTGCAGGGACGCTCCTGCTCAACGAGAGCGACTCGAGCTCCACGATCACGCCTGTCGGCGCCTGCGAGTAGCGCCAGTACGAATTCAGCTTCCAGAGAAAACCGCGGTCTCCCCCATCGGCTTCACGGATCGAGGTCGCCACGCTGCGGCTGGTCGCGAGCGTGGGCGTCGGCTGATCGAACGCCATCTCGTGCTCGGTGTCGTAGGTCACGGTGATGAGCGTCGTGCGTACGAGTTTCAGGTAGACGCGAAGCGAGTTGTTCTGTCGGCCCAGCACCCGCGCCTCCACAACGTCCTCCTGGGGCGGCGGCGTGCCAGGGTGCATCAGCGCGTGGACGAGCTCGGGGACCGTGATTCCCGGGATCAACGTCGACGCGCGCCAGCGATGGATCGCGCCGCCCGGCACCGCAATCGTCTCCCCCTGCGGATCGGCGGCGCTCACGGGAACTGCCCGGCGCGGATCGCGCTTCGCCTCGTAGTCCGCCACATACCGGTTCCAGGCCGCCGCGGTTTCCGGTCGCAGCTCCGCGGCGGCAGCGGCCGCCGGCACGCTAGAAACAATCGCCGCCACGGTGAGCGCCGTCCGACCGGCGAAAACCCACCGATCCGCGACGCGAAAGTTCGCGAGACTCATCACCGCCACGGCGGCGGCGTTCGCGAGGAGCGGAGGCATACGGACGGTTTCCACAAACACGAAGGTCAGCACCAGATTACCTCCAACGGAGGTGATTGCCGTCGTCATGTGATAGCGGAGCAGCCGCATCGACGTGCGCCGGATCCCGCCTCGCCGCGGCGTACGATCGCGCCACGTCCACCGCTCGTGCCACCAGAAATTATGGAGCACGGCCAGCTCCCCCCCCGCCGCCGTCGCCGCCAGATAGGACCATCCGAGAGACAGCAGCGCAGCGATCGCCGCGAGCTGCAGAACGAAGCCCAACGCGCCGACCGCCGCGAACGCGCCGAATCTGAACTTCATGCGGCCCTCGGCATGAGCGGCTCCTCTTTGTACAAAGCCGCGGTGTTCCTGAGCGCCGACACGACAAAGGCGAACAGCAAGCCGCACAGGGCCGCGATGCCTCCGACGTCGAACAACCTGAACGAGGACAGCGGACCGGCTGAAATAAAGGGTGAATCCATCACGTTGATTGCACCCACCGCGAGCACGATCCGCAGCTCGGTGGGTCCAAATCCGAGAAACGACATCCGAAACACACCGGCGGCGTGCGTCGCGAGATATGATTCCGCCGATACGAGCAGATACGCGGCAAGGAGCGCCGTGGCGACGAGCGGGTTCATGAGGCCGGATACTGCGATCCCGGCCAATAGCAGGGTGATGCCGGCCAGGTCGATCACGTGGTCTACGTAGAAGCCGTATCGCGGCCGCTGCTGCCGGCGTACCCTGGCAACCGTACCGTCGAGACTGTCGCCGAACCAGTTGGCGGCCAGCGCGGCAATCACCACAAGGGCCGCCGACCCGTCGAGCCGCATCGCCGCGAACGCGCCGCCGGCGACGAACATGGACGACAGACCGAGAGCGGAGAGATGATCCGAGTTGATCCGGCGGGGCAGCCGTTCTGCTATCCAGACGAGCAGCCGCTTCTCGGCGGAGGCCAGCACGCTGCGGTGCTCCCGCACGTGAGCCGCCCGGGGCCGCGTAATCGCATTCGTCATCGGTGAAACTCCTCCTACACCCATTAATGTGCAGCCGGGCCGCGATTCGGCTCATCGTGCCCGTGCTCGTCGCGCTGCACCTCTGCTCCGGCCGCTCGGCCGCGCAGCCCGCGACGGTAACCCTCGAGTTCCAGGCGGACGGCCGCTGCTCGATTTCGGCGCGCGGCGAGGGCTTTCGGTCAGACCTGACCTACACACCATCCGGCCCTTCGACCGATCCGCGTCAATTTCGCTGTGCCGTGCCACCGGTCCCGGCAGGCCGATCCATCATCCTGACGGTTCGCCTTCCCCAGGGGGTTGCGCCTGGTACACGAGGGATCCCACGGCTCGAATGGACCGAGCGCGATGGGATCTGGTCGGGCACGGCGCTCCTCTCTAAAGCGCCGGAGGTCGTCGTCGTTCCGGAGAGCGATGGAATGCCTCTCGAGGGACCGCGCCGCGCGATGCGGCGCTCCGAGTGGATCGCGGCGGGATATTTCCTCTACCTGCTCGTCCCGATTGCAGCCGTCAGGCAGCGCTGGTCGGTGCGGCTCGTGCTCGCTGCCGTGGCGCTCGCGCTCGCGGCCGTCGTCGTCGGCATCAGCAGCCTGCCGTCGGCCGCGCCCTGGGCCGTCGTTCGTGATTGGGCGCCGGGCGTGTACTTGCTGGCTGGCTACTGGCTGCCCGGCAGGTTGTACACCCGCCCGAACGAACGCGTCGAACGGTGGTTGATCGACAGCGACCGGCGACTCGGCGCCATTGGCGTCGTCCGTGGTCTCGGCCGGCGCCTTCCGGCGTTCGTCCGCGAATACCTCGAGTTCGCCTATCTGTTCTGCTATCCGCTCGTGCCGCTCGCCTTTGGAATCGTCTACTTTTCGGATCCATCCAATCGCGCGGCGTCCGACATGTTCTGGAGCGTGGTGCTTTTGTCGAGCTACTTGTGTTTCGGGGTCTTGCCGTGGATTCCCACGCGCCCACCACGGGTGATTGAAGGCAACCGTGAGCCCCTCACGCAGGAGGAACGCGGACTCCGCCGCGTCAACCTGCTGGTGCTGAACCACGCAAGCATCCAGGTAAACACGTTTCCCAGCGCGCACGTCGCCGGCTCGATTGCGTCGGCGCTGGCGGTTGGTGCGGTTCTGCCCCTTGCGGGCCTGTTCGTCGCCCTCATAGCGGCGAGCATCACCGCCGCGTCGGTGTATGGCAGATATCATTATGCGGCGGACGCCGCGCTCGGCGCGCTGATCGCGTTCGTGGTGTTTGCCGCGTTGACGTGATGAGGGCGGTCGAGCGCCGCGCCGAATCGCAAGGCTGAAGCGTTGCGCTACATGCTTTCCCGCAGCGCGCGGCGCAGCACTTTTCCTACCAGCGTCTTCGGCAGATCCTTCCGGAACGAGACGCTCGCCGGAACCTTGTAGGGCGCCAGCCGTTCACGGCAGAAGGCGCGCAGTTCTGCTTCAGTGGCCGATTGGCCCGCACGCAGCACGACCCATGCCTTGACAGCCTCGCCCTTGGTGGGATCCTCCACGCCGGCGACTCCCACTTCCGCAACGGCCGGATGCGTCGAGAGCACCTCTTCGATCTCCCGCGGCCACACCTGGAAGCCGCTCGTCTTGATCAGGTCCTTCTTGCGATCGACGATGAAGAGATAGCCGTCGTCGTCGAGATATCCGAGATCGCCCGTGTGGAGCCATTTGCGGACGCCGCCCGGCTCGGGATGTTCCCGCAACACCGACGCGGTCTCGTCCGGCTTGTTCCAGAAGCCAGTCATCAGCTGAGGCGCCGCAAAACAGATTTCGCCGACTTCGCCGGCCGCGACCGGCCGCTCGCCCGCTTCGCTGTCGAAGATGCGTACCTGCACGTCCGGCAGCGGCATGCCGACCGACCCTGTCTTGTTCGGCCCCTTCACGGGGTTGACGCAGAGCGCCATCATCCCTTCGGTCAGCGAGTAGCCTTCGACGATGCGGCCGCCGGTGAGCGACTCGAACCGCTGTTTGGTGTCGGCCATGAGCGCGGCCGCGCCCGAAAAACAGATCCTGATCGATTTGAAATCGATCTTGTTGCTCTGGACATCGGGGTGGTTCAGGAGCGCGACGTACAGCGTCGGGACGCCGTTGAAGAACGCGGGCTTCACCCGCTTGATGGTTGCGAGCAGATCTGCGATGTCGCGCGGGTTCGGCACGAGCGCGATGGGGTTGCGGGTAACGAAGGCGAGGCCCTGCACGCCAACGTGGCCGTACACGTGGAACAGCGGCAGCGGCAGCAGGATGACGCTGTCGCCTTCGCCGAGGACCGACGATGTCCAGGCGCGCACCTGCAGACCGGTGATGACGTAAACGGAATGAGTGCCGAGGACGCCCTTGGGCGTGCCTGTCGTACCTCCGCTCATCAGGAGCACGGCCGGATCGTCGCCGGCGATCGGCGCGCGTACGAGATGCCGGCCGGTATGCGCGGCGATCAGGCGCTGGAACTCGTAGTCCCCCGGCGCCGGCACGATCCGATCGCCGTCCTTCTTCTCTCGAAACAGGGTGAACAGGAGGCGCAGCAGCGGAGGGAAGTATTCCTTGATGTTGGTCGCGATCACTCGACGCAGCGGTGTGTTGGCCTGGATGCGCTTGATCCGGTCGTAGAAGCGCGTCATCACAACGATCGTCTCGATGCCGCTGTCTCGAAGCGGTCCTTCGAGCTCGTGTTCGGTATAGATCGGATTGAGCGGCGCGACGATAGCGCCGATCTTCCAGGCTCCCAGTTCGGCGACGAAAAACTGCGGGCAGTTGGGCAGCAGCAGCGCGACCCGATCGCCGCGGCCCACCCCGAGGGCCAGGAGTGCGGACGCGAACGCGTCGCTTTCCCGCTCCAGCTGCCCGAACGTCATGGTGCTGCCCTTGAAGAGCAGAGCGGGGGCGCGCGGATGCTGACGCGCGGCGTCCGACACATAGTCGACGAGCGTGCGATCCGGATAGGGGGCCAGCGTAACCGGCACGCCGGCGTCGTAATGACTCACCCACGGCGCAACCTGCAGCATCGCGCCGCGATTATATCAATCGCTATTGGATGGAAGCGGGCCTGAGCAGCATGAGCAGCAGCGCCTTCTGGCAGTGCAGCCGGTTCTCGGCCTGATCGAACACGACGGAGGCGGGGGATTCGAGAACCTCCGCCGTAACTTCCTCGCCCCGGTGAGCAGGAAGGCAGTGCATGAAGACCGCTCCGGGCTTTGCGAGCGACATGAGCGCGTCGCTCACCTGATACGGCGCGAAGATTCGACGGCGCATGGCCGCTTCGGCTTCCTGACCCATCGACGTCCAGGTGTCCGTGTACACGGCGTCGGCGCCAGCGACCGCATCCGCGGGATCGGAGAACAGCCGCAGCCGCGCGCCGTGCCGCGACGCCGCCGTTGCCTGCTGCACGGCGCTGTGCGGGAGTTGATAACCGTCAGGACTGGCCATGTGCACATGGACGCCGAGCAACGCCGCCGCGTGCGCGAGCGACACCGCCACATTGTTGCCGTCCCCGACGTAGGCCACGGTCCTGCCGCGCAACGTGCCCCAGCGCTCACGGAGCGTGAGGCAATCGGCCACCGCCTGGCAGGGGTGCTGCTCGTCCGAGAGCGCGTTGATGACGTGCAGGGCCTTGGCCGCGGCGGCAAATTCCTCGAGACAACGCTGCGAGAACGTGCGGATGACGACCGCGTCCACCCATCGCTCGAGGTTGCGCGCGACGTCCGCTACCGCCTCGCGGCGGCCGAGCGCCGCATCGGGTTGAAGCGACACGACGTGGCCCCCGAGCTCGTGCACCGCAATCTCGAAGGTGGATCGGGTGCGCAGCGAGGCCTTGTCGAAAAGCATCGCGACGTGGCGGCCGCCCAGCAGGTTGGCCGTGGGCGCGTCGGTTCTCAGCGAGCGGTCGGCCTTCAACTGGGCGGCGAAATCGAGGCACCGTTCGAGGTCCGCCGCGTCGAAGTCGAGCACCGACAGGAAGTCCTTCAGGGCGACCTTCGTATTTTCCGTTTGCATCGTCGTAGGCAAAACCCTGTGCATCTCACGCCAGCCGCTCTATCACTGCCGTGAGCTCCGTGTTGGCTTTCTTGTTGTCAGCACGTCACCACGAATGTTCTCAACGCAATCTCAGGTTCGGTACTCCGCGTTGATGCGCACGTATTCGGCCGTGAGATCGCACGTCCACACGGTCGACGAGGCGTGGCCGGCGCCGAGATCGACGGTGACGAGGACATCGTTGTGCTTCAGATACCGCGCCGCTTCTGGCGCCGCTTCGTCGTGCGGGCGGCCGTCCTTGAACAGCACGATCGGGCCGAGACAGACGGCGGCGCGCGAGAGCTCGAAGGCGACGCCCGCGCGCCCGCAGACGGCAATCAAGCGGCCCCAGTTCGGATCCCCGCCGTGAATCGCCGTCTTGACGAGGGGAGAGTTCGCAATCGCCTTTGCGGCGCGGCGCGCCTCGTCGGCCGATAGCCCGCCGGTCACCGTCACGGTGATCAGCTTCGTCGCGCCCTCGCCGCCCCGCACGATGCCGAGCGCCAGCTTCAGGCAGACGGCGCGGAGCGCCTGGACGAAGCCGTCGTAGGTGGACTCGTCCACCACGGCGCCGCTGGCGCCATTTGCGAGAAGCATCACGCAATCGTTCGTCGAGCACTCGCCGTCTACGGTGATCGCGTTGAACGTGTCGTCCACCGCCTCGCGAAGCGCGCGATCGAGCAGCGGCCGGGGGACCGCGGCATCGGTGGTGATGAAGGCGAGCATGGTGGCCATCATCGGCTCGATCATCCCCGAGCCCTTCGCCATTCCTCCCACGGCGACCTCCGTCCCGCCGATGGTGACGCGGGCCGCCGCCTCTTTCGGGAACGGGTCGGTCGTCATGATGGCGCGGGCCGCACCGGATCCGTCGCCAAGCGCCGCGACCGCCGCGGGCAGCGCCGCGCGAACCTTGCCGATGTCGAGCGCGACGCCGATGACTCCGGTCGACGCGACCAGCACCTGCTCGGTGGAACAGCCGACTTCTTTCGCCGCGGCCGACGCCATGTCGCGTGCCACCTGCAGCCCCGCATCTCCCGTACAGGCATTCGCGCAGCCGCTGTTCACGACAATCGCGCGCGCTGTTCCGCCTGAGCGCGAGAGGTGCTCGCGCGACACGAGCACCGGCGCCGCCTGCGCGCGGTTCGTCGTGAACACCGCGGCGGCGGTGGCGGGGCGGTCCGCCACCAGGAGCGCGAGATCAAGGCCCTGTGCCTTGATTCCTGCGCTCACGCCCGACGCGCGGAAGCCGCGTGCCGTCGTGACGCCTCCCGCGAGCAGCTCCAGCGTATGGACCATCATCCGAGCCGCAGCGGGATCGTGAGGTCTCGCGCGGGTGACTCGGCGGCCGGCTCGAGCGGCACCACCATCGCATATTGTCCGCATTGCCGGAACTGCGGACACTTCACGCAATCGGTGAACACCTTCTCGGTGAGCCACAGGTGCGGCACGATCGAGAAGCCCATGCGCATGAAGTACCCCGGCGCGTGGGTGAAGGCGCAGAGCTTTTCGTAGCCGTCGCGCCGGGCGCGCGCGCGCAGCTCTTCGACGAGGAGCGTGCCGACCCCGGCGGCGCGCGCTGAAGCGGCAACCGCCAGAGAGCGCACCTCCGCCACATGCGGACTGAGCGGAGCAAGCTCCGCGCATCCGACCAGGCTCCTGCCGCGGAACGCCACGACAAAACGCTCCGCGTGCACCGTGAGCTCGGAGAGGGTCCTTGGAAGGAGATGCCCCTCCTCGCGGTTCGCGCCGATGAGCGCGTGCAGCTTGGCGGCTTGAGCGGCCGTCGCTGTGCGAAGCGTGATTCGTCCCCGTTTGGTCATCCGTTGGCCCCCGCGGCTTCGAGCGCCGCATCGAGTCGGCTGAGTGCCATATCCGCATCTGCTTCCGAAATCACGAGGGGAGGGAGCAGCCGCACCACCGATTCCGCCGTTCGATTCACGATCACGCCGCGCTGCAAGCCTGCCGCGACGACCGGCGCCGCGTCCTTGTTCAGCTGAATTCCCCAGATGAGCCCGAGGCCGCGGATCTCTTCGACGATGGCATGGCGCGCCGCCATCGCGGTGAGCCGCTGCTCGAACAAACCGCCGATCCGGCCGACATGTGCGATCAATCCGCCGCCGACCAGCTCGTCGAGCACGCACAACGCCGCCCGGCAGGCCAGCAGGTTGCCGCCGTACGTGCTGCCGTGATCGCCGAACGCGATGGTCGACGCCACCTCTTCGCTGAGCAGCGCCGCGCCGACCGGCACGCCGCCCCCGAGTGCCTTTCCGAGTGACATGAGGTGCGGCTTCAGGCCGATGGCTGCCGAATAGAACGGATAACCGGTCCGCCCAAGGCCGCTCTGCACTTCGTCGGCGATGACGAGCGCGCCGGTCCGGCCGCTCGCTTCGTTGATGGCGCCCGCAAACGCCGGCGTGAGCGGACGCACCCCGCCTTCGCCCTGAATCGGCTCCGCGATGATTGCCGCCGTGCGCGTCGACACGGCGGCGAGCAGCGCCGCGGCGTCGTTCGCCGGCACGAATCGCACGCCCGCGAGCAACGGCTCGAAGGGCGCGCGGTAGTGCTCGTCGGACGTGACCGACAGCGCGCCGAACGTACGGCCGTGAAACGATTCCTCGAGGGCGACGATCTCAGGCCTCGTCTCTCCGCGCGTGTGCCAGTAGCGCCGCGCGAACTTCAGGCAGGCCTCGACCGCCTCTGCCCCGCTGTTGCAAAAAAACGCCCGCGGGAGGCCGGACAGGTGCGCCAACCGCTCGGCGAGCTGTCCCTGCAGCGGATGGAAGTACAGGTTCGACGTGTGAAGCAGCGTCTCGGCCTGTTCGGCGATCGCGCGCGCCAGCCCCTGGTGCGCGTGGCCGAGCGAGGCGACGCCTATCCCCGACAGCAGATCGAGGTACTCGCGCCCGTCGCTGTCGAACAGCCGCACGCCATCTCCGCGCACCAGCGTGATCGGCTGACGCCGATAGGTCTGCAGGACATGGCGCGATTCGAGCGCCTGCACGTCTTTTATCTGCATCGTTGACATCGCCGCCGTCACCGACGTCAGGGGCGCGCCAGGGGTTCCACGCACGATGGACATCTCACTGCTCTCCAGTTACCCGCACCTGCTGGTTACGGCTCACGTCGTTCGACAAGGCCAGGCCGAGCGCGACGACCTCAGAACGCTGCGACAAGCTCACGTGACTCCGCCACCCTCATGACCGCGACTCGCTCACCTTGCTCGCGGGAGCCAGCCGCGTGGCGCTCGCCGGAGCCGCACCAGTGGCTGCGGACTCCAGTGCTGCGCCGTCCCGTCCGTCCACGATCACCACTTCACCTACGCCGTTGGCCAGCGCACGCTCGCAGGCGCGCAGCTTGGCAATCATCCCCGCCGTCGCCGTCCCCGCGTGAATGAGCCGGTCGATCTCAGCCGGTTCGAGCACGTGCAACGTAGCGCCGGCGTCGTCCAGCACGCCCGCGGTCGTCCCCGCAATGACGAGGCGCCCGGCGCCGAGACTCGCCGCAAGGTGTCCTGCAAACGTATCGGCGTTGACGTTCAGCAACTGTCCGTCGGCGGCGATGCCGATCGAGGCGACGACCGGGACGAACCCGTTCGACACGAGCGTCGCGATCACCCGCGCGTCGGCACGCTCGTTCGGCACGCCGACACGGCCGAGCGCCACCGACCGGCCATCCACCGCCTGGTGCGCCGGCGCGACGTCGCATGTACCGCAACCGGCATCCGCGCCCGTGAGCCCCACGGCGGGGACGCCGGCGGCGACCAGCGCCGCGACCAGCCGCGTATTCACCGTACCGGCGAGGACGGCCACGACCACCTCGAGTGTCCGATCGTCGGTAATCCGCAAGCCGTCCACCTGGCGCTTCTCGACGCCCGCATTCAGAAGCGCCGCGTCGATCTCGCGGCCGCCGCCGTGGACGATCGCGAGCGGCGCCCTGTCGGCCGCGTCCGACGAGATCCGCCGAATCGCGGCCACGACGGTGTTCAGACGTGCCGGCTCTTCGAGGAGCTCGCCGCCGAACTTCACGACGACTGGCGCGGGCACTGGCTCGGCCCTCTAGATCAAGCCGGTCCGCTCGTCGAGCCCCAGCATGACGTTAAGGTTCTGGACGGCCTGCCCCGACGCGCCCTTCAACAGGTTGTCGAGCACCGAGACGAGCACCGCGCGGCCCGACGGGTGAACACGCCACCCGATGTCGCAGAAGTTCGTATGTGCCACGTGCTTGATCTCGGGGAGCGCCGGCCCCACGAGCCGCACGAAAGCCGCGTCGGCGTAGGCGCGCTCGTAGACGTCGGCCAGCGCCTCCTCGGTGGTGCCTGGCGGCACGCGGACGTAGATCGTCGCGAAAATGCCTCGATCGAGCGGCACCAGGTGCGGCGTGAACGTCACCTCGCGGCCGAGGCCCTGCTCGATTTCCGCGCCGTGCCGATGGCCGAAGACGCCGTACGCCGCCAGGCTGCCGTGCCGTTCCGAAAAATGCGTCCGCTCCGAGGGCGTCTTCCCCGCGCCCGACACGCCCGACTTCGCGTCGACGATCACGTCGGCGCCGGGAACGAGAATGCCGGCGTCGGCAAGCGGCGCCAGCGCCAGGAGCGACGCCGTCGGATAGCAGCCGGGGTTCGCGACGAGCCGGGCGCCGGCCACGGCGACACGCTCGCGCTCGGTGAGCCCGTAGGCCACGCCGTGCGGCAGCCGATGCGTTTCGGGATACCACTGCGCGCGGCTCGCCGCGTCGCGCAGGCGGAACGCACCCGACAAGTCGACGACGCGCGCGCCGCTCTCGACGAGCGCCGGGGCGAGCTCGGCGGCCGCCGTATCGGGCAGCGCGAGGAACACCACATCGGCCTCGCGCGCGAGCACCTCCGGCTCGAGCGGCGTGATCTGCCCGTCCCACACGCGCGCGAGCGCCGGCAGCCGGCGCGCCGCGGACGCCGCGCTCGACGATGTCGCGACGGTGAGCGAGACGCCGGGGTGGCGGGCGAGCACGCGCAGCAGCTCCTGCCCGGTGTACCCGGTCGCGCCCGCGACCGCCACGCGCGCCGCCGAGGAGCGGGAGTCGCGCGCGGAGGGTGCGGACGGCCTGGTAACTGTATGCATCGGAAAGAATAGTTATACACGCAACGCCCGGCAGGATCAATGGGCGCCGATGTATAATCACTCGTCCTCACGATGAAATCCAGACGCCAGGGGCTCATCCTCGAGCTCGTCGACCGCGAGGCGCTCCACAGCCAGGAGGAGCTCCGCCGCCGCTTGCGCCAGCGCGGCTTCGTCGCGACGCAGGCGACGATCTCGCGCGACATCCAGGACCTCGGCCTCGTCAAGCGGGCGGGCGACGGCGCCTATCAACGTGCCGGGGCCGACCTCGCCAGCCCCGCGACCGCGCGAAACGCGCTGGAGCACGCGGCCGCGGAATTTCTGCGCCGCGCCGAACGGGTGCAACAGCTCGTCGTCGTCCGGACGGGCCCGGGACAGGCGCAGCCGCTGGCGCTCGCCATCGATCGTGCGCAGCTCGCCGAAGCCGTCGGGACGATTGCGGGGGACGACACCATTCTGGTGATCGCGAGAGACGCTCGAGGGGCGGCGGCGCTCGTGAGGAAGCTGCGCGATTATGCAAATCAGTGAGGGTGCAGGGTGCAGGGTGCAGGGTGAGCGCGGTGAAAGCGGAATGGTGTGTATCGATCGCCGGTCGCGCTTGAAGCTGGATCGCGATGACGTCGTCTGAGCCCCCGTCGTTCTTTCCGCATGCGTGGGCTGCGTCGTGAGGCGTGTCGTATTGGCGTATTCCGGCTCCGGGCAGTCGGGAGATCCTGTCGCGGTGCTCAAACGGGAGCATGCCGCCGAGGCGATAACCGTCACGCTTGATCTCGGCCAGGGAAGAGAGCTCGAAGCCGTGCGCGACCGGGCGCTCGCCGCCGGCGCGGCGCGCGCGCACGTGCTTGACGCGCGCGACGAGTTCGCCCGCGAGTACGCCCTGCGCGCGCTCAAGGCCGGTGCGCTTCGCGATGGCCACCATCCAATGGGCGCGGAGCTCGCGCGTCTCATCGTGGCGCAGAAGGCGGTTGAAATCGCGCGCATCGAAGGCGCGGGGGCCGTGGCCCACTGCGTGCGCCTCGCGCAACCGGCCGGGGCGTTCGAGCGCGCCGTGCGGGCCCTCGAGCCGGCGATGGAGGTGGTCGCGATTCCGGTCCGCGTGGACGCGGGTCCTCGGGATGAGCGGACACCGAAGACGGCGTCGCCGTATCCCGACGAGCCGGCTTACGTCGACGTCAACTTCAATCGCGGAGTGCCCGCGGCGATCAACGGCGTCGAGATGCCGCTGGTCGATCTCATCGGCAGCCTCGGCACGATTGCCGCGGCCCACGGCGTCGGCGGCCGCGACAACCTGGCCGGAACGATCGCCTTCGAAGCGCCCGCCGCGGTCGTCCTTCACGCCGCGCACCGGGCGCTGCAGACCCGGCTTCTCGACCACGACGTCGAGCCGTTCGCAGCCATGGTCCGGACTGAGTACGCGCGCATCATCGCCGAGGGCCGATGGTTTTCGCCGCTGCGGGAGGCGTTGGATGCATTCGTCAATCGCGTGCAGGAGCAGGTGACCGGCGCCGTGCGCGTGAAGCTGTTCAGGGGCACGCTGGCGATTGGTGATTGACAGGCACGGTCCGCCTGAAGGCGGACACTACGTACGACTACCGACTTCTGACTACTGACTATGTCCACCCCCCTCTGGTCCGGACGGTTCGACGCCGCGCCCGATGCCGCGGCGCTCCGATGGGGCTCGTCGTTCGGCTTCGACCGCCGTCTCTTCGAGGACGACGTGACCGGAAGCCTCGCGTGGGCCAGAGCGCTCGCGCGGGCCGGCGTCCTTACGGCGGACGAAGCCGCTGCAATCGATGCGGCGCTCCGGGACATTCTCGAGTCCGGTCGAACCGACCCGGCGTTTGTCGACGGCCCGGACGAGGACGTGCACAGCTTCGTCGAGCGGCTGCTCGTCGAGCGGCTCGACGACGCAGGCCGTCGCCTGCACACGGGCCGCTCACGCAACGAACAGGTATCGCTGGATCTCAGGTTGTATCTGCGGCGCCGCATCCCTCTGCTGCAGAAGGGCGTCGCCGCCGTCGCGGCCGCGCTGGCCCGGCAGGCACGCGGCGCGGGCGACGCGCTGATGCCGGCCTTCACGCATTTCCGGCCCGCACAGCCCGTTCTCGTCGCGCATTACCTGCTCGCGCACGTGGCGCCACTCCGGCGCGATTACGAACGGCTCGAAGCGGCGTCCCGCGAAGCCGACGCGCTGCCGCTCGGCTCCGGAGCGATCGCCGGCACCAGCTACGACGTCGACGTCGCGTTTCTCGCCCGCGAGCTGGGGTTCTCGCGTGTCGTGGCCAACAGCATCGACGCCTCGTCGGATCGAGATTTCGCGGCGACCTTCCTCTACGCGTGCGCCCTCACCATGGTGCATCTCAGCCGGCTGGCTGAAGACTTCATCATCCTGTGCGGCGAGGAACACCGGTTCTTCGAGCTCTCCGACGCGCTGAGCACCGGCAGCAGCATGATGCCGCAGAAGAAAAATCCCGACCCCCTCGAACTCGTGCGAGGAAAGTCGGGCCGTGCGGCGGGACATCTGCTGGCGTTATTGATGGCCATGAAAGGGCTGCCGAGCGGCTATAACAAGGATCTCCAGGAGGACAAACAGGCGGTCTTCGACGCAGACGACACGATCTCCGGCTGCCTCGCGGTTGTGAGGGCCGTTGTCGACGGGCTGACGCTGAACCGCGGCCGCGCCGAGTCGGCGGCATCCGGCTTGCTCCTGGCCACTGATGTTGCCGACTATCTGGTCGGCCGAGGCGTGCCGTTCCGCCGCGCGCACGAGATCGTCGGCGCGCTCGTCCGGAAGCTGGTCGCGGAGGGTCGGGAGTTCGGATCGCTCGATCTGCAGGAATGGCGTGGTGCAAGCGACCGGTTCGAGGCGGATATCGCGGCCCGTGTGACGCCGCAGGCGTCTGTCGGCGCGAAAAAGACGCCCCAGTCCACCTCGCCGGCGGCGGTACGGGCCGCGCTCGCCGAGGTTGAAGCGTGGCTCAAGCTCTGCTAATATTGCCCACGCCTTTCGCAACTCTTCATTCCCGCCAACGAGGATCCGTCGGGAGCCTTTGATGCAGCAGCAGCGCCAGCTTCGGCTTGGTGACATTCTGGACGATTACTGTCCGCGCGAGCGGCGGCTCACGAACCACGCCGTCGTCGCGATGGTGGGCCCGGACGTGAAGCAGACACGCTGCACGACGTGCGACGCCGAACACGAATACAAGCACGCAAAAGTGCCGCGGCAGCGCAAGAAATCCGATGCGGGCGGATTGTACGGGCAGGTGCTCGCCGGCGCACCGAAGCGCATCGGATCCGGCGCGGCGATGGGCGGCGCTGCGGCAGCCGCGGCGCCGGACACGAACGAGCAGTTCGAGCAACTCGATCAAACCGGCGAGCAGTTCCAGGAACCGGAAGCTGTCGAAGACGGGCCGGCGTTCGCCGCGGCGGCAGAAGCAGAAGCAGAAGCAGAAGCAGAAGCAGAAGCAGAAGTAGAAGTAGAAGTAGAAGTAGAAGTAGAAGTAGAAGTAGAAGCAGAAGCAGAAGCAGAAGTGCTC